>Ga0210379_10000102_pt1 | contig 21852 bp, 26 predicted proteins | sample PLMedo_2_FD_155468 | JGI IMG/M metagenome (GOLD analysis project Ga0210379, IMG submission 155468) | Groundwater sediment microbial communities from an aquifer in East River, Colorado, USA - PLM4_32_coex redo | ecosystem: Environmental > Terrestrial > Soil > Riparian zone | place: USA: East... | reverse complement strand
CGGTGAGGAGCCGAATACGCCCGATGAATGCGTCCATTCGGGTCGGCAAGCGCAACGACGAATGCTGCGGGCGCTCTTTGCGCATGTCCGGTATTGATCCTGAGAGAAGGAAAAGGAATAGGACTTAGGTCGCAAGCGCGCGGGAGTGCTCGAGCGCTATGGGCGAGGGAGTCGCGGGCTTGGCCCTTTGCGCGCTTTTTCTTCTTGTTTCGGACGACCGCGATTGCCCTATTGGTCTCACGAAAACGATTGGAAACGTGAGCGTGCGCGCATGATCACACACTTGGAAACCAGAAGACTACGCCGCTCCGCGACGTCAATCCGTAGTTTTCTCCCCTTGAAAAGTCGAGGGCCCTCTTGCGACAGCAGCGCTGTTGCGGACCCGAGCGTCGGATTGTGCTGAGCAATGCGAAGCACAATCCGGGTGGGATCCAACACCGCGGCCAGTGTCCTTTAGCCTACCTGGATGTCACCAACGTCGGACTTGGCGGGCTTCGCACTGTATGTGACTGTCATAGGAAGGGCGTTCAACATCACGCTCTCCAGCTTGCGCACGTTCTTTTTAGCCAATTGCGGTGGGGTGAAAAGAACAAGGAAAAGTATGAAGTTCTTAAACTCAACGAAGCCTGTGTATTCATGTATGCCGCCGTACCTTGGCACGATCGCAAGGCGCATCACCGTCGGTGCATCGTTGCGCGTAATGGTGGATGGATACTCAATTTTCACGCCGGGATCGAATTGTTCGAAATTCTTTTTTTGAATCGCTAGAAGGTCCGTTGTGTCCTCCCCGTTCTTCGCACGATCCCAGAACCGCACATAGATTAGCTCCTTTCTCCCGAACGCCTCAGCCAGCGTCAATCCGCGCTGATAGATGTGAGCAGGAGCAAACGGTTTTTCGTACTGGTGTCCGTCGATAACCCAACCGAACGGTGCTCTCAACACGGCCCCAGCATTACCGCTATAAGGGATCGCCTCGAAACCTTGAAATTCTTTCAGCTGCTCGAAACTTAGGATGTCAACTTCTATGTCGAGCGGGTCATTGTAGGCTCGATTAATCGCGGAGCGGGTGTATCCCTTCTGAGTGATAATCAGGCCCTTGTGGGCGCCGATATCGCTAACCATGGATATGAACGACTCAACGCCCTTAACGTGCACCTTACGTCCGTAGAACTTGCCGTCGATCACTATGGAAAAAAGATTTCCGGCAATCTGTCCCTCAATCAGAATGTCGATTTGTCGCTTTGCCTTCGAATACCGGCCCACCCGATATTGATTTACGAGAATTTTGGCGTCCGGGTATTCCGTGCGAAAAGCTTCACAGATGTCTTTCTCATATTCTCTCCATGTTTTAGCCATAAGCGATTCTCACAGACTGACAGACCCCCTCAATCATCCCCGAGCGCCGCCTCGATAAGACCTCTCTCTTGTTCCGAGATTAGATCGCCGTAGTCAGCCAGTAGGTCGCTAAGCGTGGGCTTGATACCCCAGGCATACCGTACTTGGTTGTTCGCGGCAGCCACCCCTAAGATGTCCATAACCTGTTGCTGTGTAGCTAGTGCCAGATGAGGCTGTAGTAGAGCGAACGCCGTCTCGGCCTGGGCGAACGTGTTGGCTACTCCCAATCGATTGATCATTACGTCTAGAGCAAAGGTGGCATTGTACCGAACGATTCCCGCGAACAAGATCGCAGGGTTGATTTTCCCCGGATCAACCCGCCGTGATTGAATTGGTCTCAAAAAGCCCGGCGAAATTGTTTCGTCTATCGATAGTGGGATGATGGTGTTCGCGGCCTTCCGGAAAACGGCTATTCCGGACTCCTGTAAGCAGTAAGGCGATGCAAGATATGCCGCACTCAATATCGCCACAAAAATGTCTGCCGCACTGATCCGATCAAGGATCACATCCTGCCATTGGTCGGAAACCTCAAGATCGTCGTGAGCCATAAACGTTGGGATGCCGAAGTCCGCTAGGAAAGCACGCACTTCGGCGGCAACATGGCGGTCAACGGTCTGATAGCTCAAGAACGCGAGCATTCAGGCCTCCTATGTAGTACGTCGCAGAGGTCACTCGTAGCCATCGTGCTGTCCAAGTCATCGGCCTCGAATTTGGGGTCAGAGTGGAATACGAAGAAAGAAGGACGGGAAATGGGGTCAGAGTAGATCGGGCATCGACTACGCGTGGGAGGGATCAGGCTACCAGCTTGAACCCGGCTGCGGCGAAGTGATGGTCGAATGTAAATGCGACCCGAATTCCCGCCCGCTTCATAATCACGAAACTTGTTGCATCTACGGCGGAGAGTTTTCGGAGATCGAGCCGCCGGAAATACTCCCACGACCCCTCGAGATCACGCACCTCACAGGGAAGGATTTTCGGGGCGCCACGCTCATAGATGGATTCTTTCCAACTCAGCGCCACGTCGCGGTATGCGTTTCGCTCAAGAAACGTGAATGTCTCGATGACAACGGGGACCGACGTGTAGAGCCTGGCTCGTGCGTTTTCCAGAAGCTCCAAATGCTCCAACGCTTGCGCGTGCAAACCGTCGCTTGGAACAGCGAGAGCGACGAAGGCTCCGCTGTCGACGAAGACCGCTTCGCCCTGTTGCATCAGAGTTCGTCGTAGATGCTGTCGATCTCGCGGGAGGAGCGCTTCAGTTTGCCGTCCCAGATTGCAACGAAGCCACGACGGCGCGGCTTGAGTACGGCTTTACGAATGGCCTCCCGGATCACTTCGGCCATACTGCGTCCCGACCGCGCTGCTGCCTCGCGCACCGCCTCAAGCTCTTCCTTTTCCAAATAGACCTGCGTCTTTTCCATATATGTCAGAGTACAGGGTTCGGTGACACACATCAAGAAAATGCCTATGGGGGGTTGCAGGGCATGGCTCCCACGAATCGGATGGACCTAAGTGCCTAAATCCGCTATAAGAACATAACATGAACACATGGTGGTGCAATGGTGACGACGAAACTTCGAAAGGCAAAACGGCGAAGTAATAGGGCTGCGGCGGAAAATTCAAAATTCGAGCGAGCGAACTGATGAAAACGGGAAAACAACAACATGCTCAATAGCTTGGAGATATCGCTAGGCATGGGCATTAGTGGGCGGTCAAACATCGGCCACAAGAGCTGGCGGTGCGCACGCCCTTCAGGGGAGTTAGTCGGACGGTCGCGGGCCCAACAAAAAAATCGCGAAAATCGACGAACGAACTATTGAGCGTGGGAATCTGATTGCATGATCAATGACTTGAAATCGAGCTGAAAGCACGGCCCTGAGCATGGACTCCGCCAAGCTGAAATCCTTCGTGAACACGCTGTGGGAAGACGCCGTCGTCCCCTCGCTCACCGAGTACATCCGCATCCCGAACAAGTCGCCGGCCTTCGACAAGGAGTGGGCGGCGCATGGCTACATGGACGATGCGGTCAAGCTGATGGAGGCCTGGGCGCGCGCACACCTGCCTGCGCTCAAGGGCGCGACGCTCGAGGTGGTGCGCCTGCCGGGCCGCACGCCCGTGATCCTGATCGAGGTGCCGGGCGAGACGAAGGACACGGTCTTGCTCTACGGCCATCTCGACAAGCAGCCGGAATTCACCGGCTGGGCCGAGGGCCTGGGTCCGTGGACGCCCGTGCGCAAGGGCGACAAGCTCTACGGCCGCGGCGGCGCGGACGACGGCTACGCCATGTATGGCGCGCTTTCCGCGCTGCTGGCGCTCCACGAGCAGCGTGTGCCGCATGCGCGCGCGGTCGTGCTCATCGAGGCCTGCGAAGAATCGGGGAGCCCCGATCTTCCCTATTATGTCGATCATCTGGCGCCCCGCATCGGCAAGCCTTCGCTCGTCGTTTGCCTCGATTCCGGTTGCGGCGATTACGATCGGCTGTGGCTCACGACGTCGCTGCGCGGCACCGCCATCGGCACGCTCACGATCAACGTGCTGAAGGACGGCGTGCACTCGGGCGACGCGTCCGGGATCGTGCCGTCGAGCTTCCGCATCGCGCGCATGCTGCTCTCGCGCATCGAGGACGAGAAGACCGGCGCGGTCATTCCGCGCGGCTTTCATGTCGAGATTCCGCCCGCGCGCGTCGCGCAGGCGAAGGCCGCGGCCCAAATCCTCGGCAAGGACGTGTACGCCAAATTCCCGTTCGTCGGCGGAACGCATCCGATGACCGATGATACCGCCGAGCTCATCTTGAACCGCACCTGGCGTCCGCAGCTCGCGGTGATCGGTGCCGATGGTTTGCCGATTCCGTCGAACGCGGGCGCGACTCTCCTTCCATCCACCACGCTCAAAATCTCACTGCGGCTGCCGCCGATGCTCGAGAGCGATCATGCGATGGCGCTGATGGCGAAGCTCTTAACCGAGGATCCGCCCTACGGCGCGGACATCACGTGGGACCCGCTGCTCCCTAACAACACCGGCTGGAGCGCACCCGAGCTCGCGCCTTGGCTCGAGGCCTCCGTGAAGCGCGCGGGCCAGGCCGCCTTCGGCCAGGCGATGGCGTTCATGGGCGAGGGCGGCACGATCCCGTTCATGGCCATGTTGGGGAAGAAATTCCCCGAGACCCAGTTCGTGATCACCGGCGTGCTCGGCCCCGGCTCGAACGCGCACGGCCCGAACGAATTTCTCCATATCCCGACTGGGAAACGCGTCTCCGAAACCGTCGCGCTGGTGCTCGCCGATCACGCCCAACGCGCAAGCTAAAGGTATTCGGTCAATGCGCTCGCACGGATCAGAGAGCTCAATTCTCAAACCCACCTCCCCCTCGTGGGGGGAATATGCGCGATTGCAAACCCATGACCACCGGTAGGTCAACTTGTCCGCTTACGATTATTCGCGGTCGCGGACTCCTTTCGTTCACGTTTGGAAAGAATTCGTTAACCAGCGCGGGGCCCTTCTTAGGATTCGTGCGTGCTGAGTCGCGGGGGACAGTATGATCAAGCTTAAGCTGAAACTTCTACAGCGGAACTATGTTTCCGCAACGGGGGCATCTGCATTGAAGGATGCCGGGCCGTGAAGCTACTAGTCCAACATGAAGACGGTACGATTGAGACGATCAATCTAGCCGGAGAGTGGCGAGTCCAAGAGGGCCCACTACTCAATCGCATTGTTGGGAACGGCTACGAGCATTTTTTCACTCATGATGGATACTACGATGGCTGGGGGGCTGGCGTCTCCGAAACGCCAGCACACGCCCAGGACATGATTGACGCTTTAGAAGAAAAGCGACAATTCCCTAACCGCTAGGCCGAACGTCATTGCATTGAGGTGGCCTGCGATTTTGGCGCACAAATTCGTCGTAGTACGCCTGCTCTGCCGCCTTGAAGTCGGACCGGTATTCAAGCCGATAATGCGTCGCCGTCCTCTTTATGCACGTATTGGTCTCGGCGAGATGCTCCTTGAGTCGGCGCTTTAGATCGTTGCTGCTGCCGATGTACGTAATGCCGTTCGCGTTCCCGAACTCGTACACTCCAGCTGCGTTCTTATCGCCTTCAACGTTCGCATCCCTGAAAGTCCACCAGTCTGAAAATGCCATTCTACTCTCCATCGTGTGACGAAGCGTCGCTTGACCAAAACGGTTCGGATGGAGTGATATGTCCCCGTCATCGAATCGTTTTACCCGCCTAGCGCTTCAACCATCGGCGGACCATTTAAGGACGGGGGCTGCCAGGCCCCCGTTTCCTTTTGGCAGTCAACTTTGCAGCCCACAGCGATTCGGCGTTCGTCGTCAATGCCTGCCACCGTTAATACTGTGAGCCCTTTCGCCTTGCGGCCCAACGCCGTTTCGCTGCGTGGTCTTTCCACACCAAGCACCACCTCCTTTCCCGAACCGCGTGGCATTAAGACGCGCGGCCAGTTTTGGGAGGATCGAGATAGAAGGTCAGTTGCACGGGAACCCGGCCATATCGTTCGGCCATTTTCTCGCGCAGTTCGGGCATGGTCTTGCAGGCCGCCGCCATGCCAACGACGGTCCAGATGTGCTCCATCAGTTTCTTGAGGCCGAACTGGCTATTCAGCCACTGATGATAATTCTGGCCCTTCATCGGCTTCGGGGCGTTTTCTTTGAGCCACTTAGCCACATCCCTATCAAGGTATTCGTAGATCAACTCGGTAACGAGCTTGCCCCAATACTTCGGGCGCGAATGAACCGGACCATTCCATTTCGTTAGGCGGCCAAACTCAACCCATAGCTGGTCTGGAAATGTCTTTTCCCATTTCCGCATTTCCTCGCTGAGAAAAAGATTCAGCTTCAACTGCAGGGCTTCACGCTCGCGCTCATATTGGTAGCCGGTAACCTCATCGACCAGGGCGATGATGCCGACCTTCGCGCAGGCGCGGTCAAAAGCTATCGCCCGCTTCGCGATTTCGATTTGGCGTGGTGTGAGTTTGAAGTCGCTATCCGGGTTCAAATGCTCCTGCAGGGCAGACGTGTATGCCGAGCACAGATCAATGAACCGTTCGACCGGGACGCCGATGGCGTACCTGAAATCGCCCTTGCCGCCGGTGTCGAACCTAAGCAATGCCGGGATGGAGCCATCTTCTGCAGGCTTCAAATCGTCCGGTAAGAAATCGCGAAGCGCCCGGACCTTGATGTATTCGGCAAGCTGGCCGCCTTGAGTGCCGATCAGTCCAACCACAACGCCCTTCAGGCTGAAAACCCGCGCGCCGTTATCAAGCACGTAAGCGGGGAGCAGAATGTCACCGATAGGCAGATCGCCAAAATGGGTAGCCTTCGGCATCCCAGAGGATTCCGGTTCTGCAGGTGTCAAATTGCTCTGGGCAATCGGCACAAAATCAGAGGCGGCCAAATCGACCCCTTGGCGCGAAGCCAAGTCCATTAAGATCGGCTGCCACTTAGCGGGAATAGTTCCGACCTTCTGCCAATAGGCGACAGTGCTTTGTCCCTTGCCGATCAGCCGTGCGAGGGCTGCAGGGCCACCGAATTTGTCAACGATCTTGGTAGCGGCGTTCACAGCTGGTTCCTTCAAACCGACGCCGCAGTATTTCAAATTTCCCGCTTGACTGCAAGAGTATTTTTGAAGTATATTTCAGGTGTGTTTGAAGCCATGGAGCCAGTCCGATGTCCGTTCTTAACCGCCCCTATTTCCGCGATGAGGAAGCGGCGTTCGCCTTCCTCGAAGGCATCCTTTGGGCGGATGGCGCGGAATGCCCGCACTGCGGCGTCGTCGGCACGGCATACAAGATCGCCGCCAATCCGGCGAAGCGCGTTCGGTACGGCCTTTGGAAGTGCCGCGATTGCCGGAAGCAATTCACCGTCAAGGTCGGCACGGTTTTCGAGCACGCACGGCTTCCGCTGCATAAGGCTTTGCAGGCCGCGTATTTGCTCTGTTGCTCGAAGAAGGGGATCAGCTCAAACCAGCTTTCACGCTCGCTGGAAATCAGCCTCAAGGCGGCGTGGTTCCTATCGCACCGTATCCGCGAAGCGATGGCAGACGGCCAGCTTGGGCAACTCGGAGGCGAAGGCAAGTTCGTGGAAGCGGATCACTCGTACATTGGCGGCCGAGAAAAGAACAAGCACATCAGCAAGCGCAACGCGAAGAACATTGGCGGCACTGGCAAGCAGATTGTGCATTGCCTTGTGGAGCGCGGCGGACGCGCACGCACGCACCATATCCCGAGCGTGAACGGCGAAACGCTCCGCCCGATCTTACGCCGCCATGTGAACCTCAAGTCCGCGCTCATGACCGACACGCATGGCGGTTACGTGCGCGCTGGCAAAGAGTTCGCGCGCCATGAAATGGTGGACCACGGGATTGATGAATATGTGCGGGGCGATGCCCACAGCAACACGGCGGAAGGCTACTTCAGCATTCTGAAGCGCGGGATCATCGGCACCTATCACCACGTCAGCGAAGCGCACCTGTCGCGCTATTTGGCTGAGTTCGATTTTCGCTATAGCAATCGCGTCGCCCTTGGCATAGATGATTTCAGCCGTACAATGACGGCATTGTTAGGCGCGAAGGGAAAAAGGTTGACGTACAAACCAGCAACTAATCTCGCGTAAGGCGCAGTTCAATGCCCAAAAAGCGGCCTTCAAAAAAGCGCAAGAAAACGCAGCACGAAAAATTCATGGAGCTGGCGCGCGAGTCTGGCGCAGACGAAAGCGAATCCGCGTTCGTTGCGAAGGTCAAGGCGATCTCTTCGATTAAGACCGGCAAGAAGCGGACACGGAAGGGTGACTAAATCTAGTCATGGGTTTGCAATCGCCAACATTCCCCTCGTGGGGAGGTCGAACCGCCGCAGCGCGCAGCGTGAGGCGGTTCGGGTGGGGGGCGTTTTCTATACGCGCTCGAGCTTTGGCTGGTTATGCGCTCGCTTCCGCGCGCCATTGTGAGAGCTTTCACCCGCAACCTGGGCTATATTTCGCCCCTGACTTGGTCGTCTGGACAACCAGCTCGCCCGAGGCCCACGAGCATATGGAGGATCGGACATGAATCGCATTTTGCTTGGCGCAGGCATGGGGGTTGCCCTTGTGATCGCAGGGGCGGGGTTGGCGCAGCAGGCGCCTCAAACCAAGACCTTCCCGCTGCCGAACCAGACCTACATCCATGACGTGGCCCCCGCTCCGGGCGGTCAGGTCTATTGGACGGCTCAAAGCGACGGCAAGCTCGGCATCCTCGATCCGAAGACCGGCGCCAACAAGTTCGTCAACCTCGGCCCGGATTCCGCGCCGCATGGCGTCATCACCGGCAAGGACGGCAAGGCCTGGATCGCCGATGGCGGTCAGAACGCGATCGTCAGCTACGATCCGCAAAGCCAGAAGGTCGCGGTCTATAAGCTGCCCGCCGACACCGGCTACACCAACCTCAACACGCCGACCCAAGATGGCGACGGCAACATCTGGACGACCGGCCAGAACGGCATGTACGCCAAGCTCGACGTGGCGACCGGCAAGGTCCAGGCCTGGAAGGCGCCCAAGGGTCGTGGCGCTTACGGCATGACCACGACGCCGGACGGCAATGTCTGGTTCGTGTCGCTCGCCAACTCCTATCTCGCGCAGATCGACCGCAAGACCGGCGAAGCGAAAGTGATCGAGCCGCCCGTAGCCGGCGTGGGCACGCGCCGCGTGTGGAGCGACAGCAAGGGCGATCTCTGGATTTCCGAATGGAGCGGTGGCCGCATCGCGAGATATTCGCCGGCGACCGGAAAGTGGGACCGTTATGCGATCCCGGGCCAGGATAAGGCGAACCTCTACGCCGTCTATGTCGACAACAAGGACGTCGTCTGGGTGAGCAACTGGGCGGACAACAAGATCTGGTCGTTCGATCCGAAGACCAACAAGTTCACGTCGGTCTCGCACACCAAGTCCGGCGCCGACGTTAGGCAGATCCACGGCACCAACGGCTCGGTCTATATCCCTGAATCTGGGAACGCCTCCGTCATGGTGATCAACACCGGCGGGTCGCAGTCGTAATGAGGTCGAGAGTTGCCATGGGTGCGCTCGCCGCGATCACGGCGGGCGCATCCGCATTTGCGCAAGGCATCTCCGATCCCGGTGAGCGCGCCTTCCAGTTTTGCTTCTCCTGCCACAGCGTCGAAAAAAACCAGACCGAGGTCCTGTCGGGGCCCAATCTGAACGGCGTCATCGGGCGCCCGATCGCCTCCAAGGCCGGCTTCCAATACTCGCCCGCCATGAAGACGTTCGGCGCCGGCAAGGTCTGGACCCCCGAGCTGATCGCGAAATTCATCCAGGATCCGAAGGGAATGGTGCCGGGCACGGCTATGCAGAAGCCTCCCGGACCGCGTAATGACGCCGATCGGACCGCACTTCTCGAATATTTGAAGAAGCCGCATTGAGTATGCGCAGCCGTAATGTGAAAAGCTTTCAACAGACTTAGAGGGAGATCAAAATGAAGCGTGGGTTCACGATCGCAATGGGCGTCGTTCTTGGGGGCGTCAGCATGTTCGCCTTGTCGCAGCAGGCGATCAGCGCCGCCGCCGGCGGCATGACGACCATCCTGGACGGCACCGAGGCAACCTTGAGGAACTTCGAGCAGGCCGGCAACGCCAATTGGCGCGTCGGACCGGGCGAGCAGAACGGCGGCAGCACGATCTACGCCGACCTCGGCACCGGCTTCCTGGTGACCAAGGAATCCTACGACAATTTCCGTATCCGGGCCGAAGTTTATCTCGACGCCAATCATAACAGCGGCATCTTCATCCGCTGCGAGGATCCGGAAGAGCCGGGCGCCGACAGCTGTTACGAAGTGAACCTGTTCGACACGCGTCCCGATAAGAGCTACGGCACGGGCGCGATCGTCAATGTGCCCGGCGCGACCGTCAATCCGATGCCGATCGCCGCCAACAAGTGGAACGTGATGGAGATCGAGGCGAGGGGCAACAACCTCATCGTCCGGCTGAACGGACAGCAGACCGTCAACGTCATGGATTCCAAGCACGCGCGCGGCCGCATCGGGTTTCAGCGCGGCAGCGGCAAGGTGATGTGGCGCAAGGTCGAAATCCAGAGGCTCTAAATTCGTCAGTATACGGAAGAAGCGCGGGATCGCTCCCGCGCTTCTTGCATCCCGGGAGGCAGAGCCATGAGCGCAGCCAATGTCGACTTGATCCAGCGCCTATACGCCACGCACGCGAGCGGCGATTTCGATGGAGTCGCGGCTGGATGTTCGCCCGACGTGGAATGGCACTCGGGCGGAAGCGGTGAGGATTTTCCGGCATTCGGTCCGCGCAAGGGCCGCGCCGCCGTGCGCGAGTTTTTCAGCATTGTTTCCGATACCGTCGAGTTCAGCGAGTTTGCCCCGCTCGAATTCTACGCCGACAAAGACAAGGTCATTGTGCTCGGCATGTATACGTTCAGGATGAAAAACGGCGGTCCGACGGTCACATCGGACTGGGTGCATATTTTCACCATTCGCGACGACAAAGTCGCGAAGTTCCGCGAGTTCCTGGATACGGCGCCGACCGTCGCGGCCTATCGCCTAAGCCTCGTCTAGCTCACTCGCAGGCGAAATCGTTGGCGCCGACGGGCCTGCACAGATCCGGCCACCCGCGCGCCTTCCAATAATCGACGAGCCCCATGTCACGCACGAGCGTCTTGAAGCGCTCCGTGTTGCGAACGGGCGCATATTCCCGAGTGAACAGACGAAAAACCCTGTGCATCTCGTTGGCCTCAAGGGCTCTTTCGGGGTAGTCCAGCAGGCGCTCGGGCGCACCGACATAGGCGTAGACCCAATTCACCCACTGATGCCAAGCTGGCAACGCCTTCGGGTCGCTGACTTTCGTGGGCGCCGTGCTGATCAGGCGCGCCGCCTCTTCCATCGGTTGTCCAGGACCGAAGTTGTTGAGGTTAATCCTGAGAATTTGCGCCGCGGCATCGTCAAAGCGTCCGACCATTGCATAGGCCTCGGCAGCAACGACGTACTGGCCTCCTTGACGAGGCGGCGTTGATTCGAACACCGCGACCGCGGCATCGGCTTGGCCATCGGCCATCAGCGTGATGGCCAGACCCGTAGCATGTCCGGAATCCAGCGGCTCCAAGGCACGGGCCTGCTGGATCATCCGAGATGCGTCCTTCAGGCGTCCGGTTTCGAACGAGAAGGCGGCGTAACTGGCCAGCACATCGGGATCGTTGGGGTCGAGCTCCAGCGCTTTGCGATGCAAATCTTCCGCCGCCGCCCACCGCTTCCGATTGGCTTCAAGCAAGGCGAGGTTCGAATAGGCGAATGCTTGCCGCGGGTCCAAACGGATCGCCTCGCGCGCGGCTTTCTCCGCCTTCTCCTGGCCGGGTTGCAGAAGCCGCCGTGTTTCCTCCGGGGGCCGTGTCATTACCGCAAAGTGCACGGGGTTCTGAATGGTTATGTACAGCCCTGACAAGTAGCTCCAGGCCGGTGCGAAGTTCGGGTCGCGTGCCACGAGCTTTTCAAGTTCCGAAATCGCCTCTTGACGAATCCGCTGTACATTCAAGGCGCGCACCTGCGCGCGCGTACGCAAGAATTGCTGGTAGAGGTCCACATCGACGGTGCGGCTGGCGACCAGATTCTCTCCCGGCGACAAGCCGAGGCGCATGTTGAACGAGGTGGCGATGGAGCGCGCGATCTCTTCCTGGATGGCGAAGATGTCGGTGAGCTGGCGATCGTAGTTCTCCGACCAGACATGCGTGCCGTCGGCGGCCTTGATGAGCTGTGCCGTGATGCGCACGCGATCGCCGACCTTGCGCACCGAGCCTTCGATGAGGTGACTCGCCTTCAGCTGCTGGCCGATGCTCTGGATGTTCCGGTTCTGGCCCTTGAACTCGAACGCGGACGTGCGCGCGACGACGCGCAGATCGGGAATCCTGGCGAGTGCCGAGGTGATCTCCTCGGTCATGCCGTCGGAGAAGAATTCCTGCTCCTTGTCGGACGACAGATTGGTAAAGGGCAGAACGGCGAGCGAAATGCCGGTCGTCGGCGAGGCGGCTGCAGCTTTGGCGGCGTCGACTCCAGCTTGCGGCTGCGTGGCCGTTGGCCCGTCCGTCGCGAGCTGCTGATACGACACCAATCCGATCACAACGATCAGCGCGCCGATCAGCGTCCAATCCAGTTTCCCGGTCTTGACCCGCGCCAACGCACCGTCTTCGGAAGCCGGCTCGAGTTCATGCACCCAGGCGAAGATGAGAACGACCGGAAAGCCTATGAGCAGCAACATCAGGAAGAAGCTGCCCGCCCACTCGGGCAGTCTCAGCATCGGCGCCAGATTGTTCACCAGCTGGATCAGAAGCCACGCGACAACCGCATACGCCGCGGCGACGCGGACCATCTGCCGCCGCTTCAGTTCTGCGAGGAGGTTCATCATCGAGCCTGTTTTTTCTCCCTACTCGCTATTCGCTATTCGCGCTTTATTTCACTCGCAGGCGAAATCGTTGGTGCCGACGGGCTTGCACAAATCCGGCCACCCGCGCGCCTTCCAGTAGTCGACAAGGCCGGCGTTGCGGACGAGCGTCTTGAACCGCTCAGTCTTGCGAACGCTCGATGGCATCGGCCACCATACGCGACCCAGACCAGAGTAGTTCCCCTCCTTGAGGGACTTCTCGGGCCAGTCGAGCATCCGTTCCGGTGTGCTTGTGTAGGCATAGACGAAATGAAGTTCCGAATAGAAATCCGGCAGCTCCGTGGGAGGCTCCAACTTGTTCGCCGCCGCACGCATAACTTTCGCAGCAGCTTCGACCAAGGGCCGGGCAAAGAGATCGGTAGATACGGCAGGGCCCCGCTCGACAGAGTATCAAAAAGGTCCGCTGCTTCTGCGAAGCGCCCCTGTTGGGCATAGGCCGCCGGAAGAACGAGTAAAACGCCAGCGTTATTCTGGCGATGCAAACGCTCAAGTTCCCCCACTCCGGCGTCCGCTTGCCCGTTCGTCAACAACAGCTCCGCTCTCTGGCGGTTGTAGAGCGGCACCAGAGGGTCAAGCAGATGTTGTTGCTCTTTGGCGGCCAGTGATTCTTTGAGATAGCCGAGACGGCGCAATGCTGCACCATAGTCACCAAGAAGCTCCGGATCTTCAGGATCGCGTGCGAGGCCTTGCTTAAATAGGTCCATGGCCTCAATCCATTTGCCACGCTCCGCGGTAATTGACGCAAGCGCTGCATACCCGCCGGCGTAACCAGGCGCGAGTGCAATGGCTCTTCTCGCCGCCGTTTCAGCGCCGTCCCGGAGCGGTCCCCGCTTCGATGCTTCACCTCGGCGTTCGAAATAGAGCCCCATTTCCAAGCGCGCCTGGGCGAGCATCGACCAGCCGGGCGCGAAGTTCGGATCGCGCTCCACCACCTGGCCAAGCAGCTCGAGTTCTTGCCTGCTCCGCGTGCGAAAAGCGGTCAGGCCACGCAGATAAAGCTCGTACGTTTCCTGGTCCGCGGGACGGTCCGAGACCAGACGCTCGCCCGGTGCCAAGCCAAGCCGCATGTTGAACGACGTGGCGATGGCGCGGCCGATCTCCTCCTGGATGCCGAAGACATCGATCAGCTCGCGGTCGTAATTCTCCGACCACATGTTGGTGCCGTCGTCGGCCCTGATCAGCTGCACCGTGATCCGCACGCGCTCGCCCGCCTTGCGCACGGAGCCCTCGATCAGGTGGGTAGCATTGAGCGCCTGCCCGATGGCCCGCATGTCCTTCTTCTCGCCTTTGAACTGGAACGCCGAGGTGCGCGAGACGACGCGCAAATCCGGAATCCTCGCAAGCGCCGAGGTGATCTCCTCGGTCATCCCGTCGGAGAAGAATTCCTGGTTCGGGTCTCCGGACAGGTTGGTTAGGGGAAGTACCGCGAGCGAGACGCCGGTCGTCGGCGAAGCGGCCGCGGCTTTGGCGGCTTCGACTCCCGGCTGTTTTTCAGCGGTCGCTGTGTTGTTCGATGCGAGCTGCTGGTACGACACCAAGCCGATCACAACGATCAGCGCGCCGATCAGTACCCAATCCAATTTGCCGGTCGTTGCCTTCGACGAGTCGCCACCCGGCGCGAGCTGCTGGATCCAGCAGAACAGCAGCGCTACGGGGAAGCCGATGACGAGCAGAACGAGAACGAGCGTCGCCGCCCAATCGGGCAGCCTCAGCGCGGGCGCGACATTGTTGACGAGCTGCAGCAGCACCCACGCGACAACAGCGTAGGCGGCGGCGACCCGAAACATCTGACGCCGCTTCAACTCCGCGAAGAAATTGGACATGCCCCCATACCCCCGCGTGCAACGTAGAGACATAACATTTCCCCGATGGGAACGGAACGAACCAAATGTGTCGGGCCGACCGGCGTTGGCAGCAGGCGCGGGAGACTTTTGCCTGCCGAATCACCGGGATGGCAGAATCCCGGATGTTTACCAGGTACCGCAGAAACGCGCCCACTCGAGCCCTTATCGCGCTGACGTGTTCCGGGTTCGCCCGACCTGATCGGAGGTCGGAACGCGTGGCGCACCGAGTGGGGGCAAATCGATTGCCTATGATTCTGGAACGTAGATACTGGGACCAGCTTGACGTCCAAGGATTGACAGAGATGAAGTACAGGGTTGTCCTCAAACAAACCGACGAGGGGTTTAGCGTCAGTTGTCCTGGCCTTCCCGGTTGCTGGTCGCAAGGGCTGACTGAGGCCGAGGCCATCGAGAATGTTCGGGATGCTATCGCAGAATATCAGGCAGCAGTGGCCGCGACGCTTGTTGGCGAAGACGTTCGGGAAATCGAAGTTGCCGAATAGCGATGCCCAGGATCCCGGGCATCAACCACCGCCGTGCCATTCGCGCCCTTGAACGGGCTGGTTTCCGAGTCGTTCGTGAAGGTCGCAAGCACGTCGTGATGTCCGACGGGGCGCGGTTTCTCACGATTCCACGCAACGATCCGATAAATGCCTTTACCATGGGTGGAATAGTGACCGATGCGGGGCTCGATGTTGAGGAGTTCAAGGCTCTGCTCTGATGGACAGTCCCGTCGTTGCCGGTCTCGCGATGTTGTCGCGCTGACGTTGCGACCCCGGTAGGCGGCTACCAACGCCAGTGTAGATTGATTCCCGCGCTCTTCGTGTCGGCGAAGACCTGCATGGCCGGCATTTCCTCGTAGGGGTCGGTCAAGAGCCACCCCGCGGCCCAGCCTATGAGCGCGCCGGCGGCGACATCGCCCCATTCGTGTTTATCGGCATGCACTCGCGAATACCCGACATAGGCGGCGATGGCGTAGCTCGGAAGCCCGTAATCCCAGCCATAGCGGACCTGGATCGAGGACGCGGCGGCAAATGCGATCGCGGTCGAATCGGAGGGGAACGCATCCCACCCCGAGTGATCGGGCCGCTCTTCCTTTATGACCTTTTTCAGCACAAACGACACACCATAGGCGCTCGCCACACTGGCGCCGATCTGGAACAAACCCTGCCGATCGTCTCTGTAGAGCGCATAAGCTCCGCCGGCGATGGGGAGCGCAAACCTCAGGACCAGTCCGCTGGTCTCGACAAAGTCGTCGGCGGACGCGGGCGGCGCGATCGAGACAGCGAGCGCGCTCGCGAGCAGGACGCCGCAGAGACGTCTCATTCTACGTTGCACAGTAATGACCGAAACTCCTCGCGCGATGTCTATCGCGGGCAATCGAAGCGGCGGTTGTCCTGCCCTTGGTTGCGCTCGCGGTCTACGCCCATCGCGTCCACGAGCGTGATCGACTGCTCGAATTGCAGCGCGTTGAAGTCACCGGGTGCGGCGTTGGCTTCCGTGATCGTCAGGTAGCGATCGGCCATATAGACCGAAGCGCGATGCTGGCGGCCGTTCGGCTCGAAGATGTTGAGCTGCCGGCCCGGCATCCCGGGATCGTAGTTCGCTTCGGCCTGGAAGCGGACTTCGCCGCGTTGACGAAGTGTCGCTGCTGCGTGTTCGACATGCTGCTCGTCGGGCATCGTTCCATTCGGAAACTGCGCGACCGTCACCGTGAATCGAGCGTCGCCGCTTTCTTGGACGAACTGGCGCGCCGGAACAGTGACGCCGGTCCGCGTCGTGTAGCTGACGTCCCGCGTCATCGGCTGGCCGGGAAAGATGACGGCGAAGCCGTACTGACAGTTGACGTAGAGCCTGTCCTGCGCCGGTGCGGCCGCCGGAAAGACGCAGGCAACAGCGAGCGCTGCGGCGCAAATCGGTACGAATTTGGTCATGACGACGCTCCCTTCATCGACATAATCCAACGCATGCCTAACGCTGTGCGGCCACCGGAGGCTTGCCGATGACAGTATCGATCGCATGTTGCGCACATTCTTCCTGCTTGGCGTTGCCGCCGATGCCGATCGCGCCCGCCACTTGTCCGTCGATGACGATCGGAAGCCCGCCGACACGCGGGAAATCGCCGATCCACACCGACGCGCCATTGCGCTGCGTGCGCACGTCCTCCTCGAGATCGCGTGTCGAGCGCTGCCAATGCGCCGCCGTCTTGGCCTTGAGGATCGCCGTCTCGGCCGTCGTCGGGCCACCGCCCGGCATGACATGAAAATCGATCAGCACGCCCGCGAAGTCGACGACCGCCACGCCTACGCGGATGTTGTTCTGCTCGGCGTAGGCGAGGCAGGCGTCGACCATCTTGCGCGCGGCATCCGGGCTCACCTGCTTGCGAGCGACCGTGACCGGTTGGGCCATCGCTTGAACCGATACGACGCACGCCGCGAACGCGGCGGCGGCGAACAGCATCTTGCGCAAGATCATTCTCCCTACGTGATCTTCAGCAGTTTGATCAGATTGCCGCCGATGATCGCTTCCTTCTGCGCATCGGTTAAGAAGCTCGCGTTGACGACGAGATCGAGCGTGTCGGGCCAGTTGAACGGAATATCGGTGCCGTAGACGATCTGGTCCACGCCCATCTCGGCCACAAGGTGGCGCAGGCCCTCATCCGAGAACACCATTGTATCGGCCATGATGTTGGTTCTCAGATACTCCTTGGGGCGCTTTTTGTTGGCACAGCGCGCGTTCGGACGAACGTCGCAAGTGACTTCCGTGCGACCGAAATAGGACGGCAGGAAGCCGCCGCCATGCGCGCCGCACACTTTGAGCCGCGGGAAGCGATCGAACGTCCCGTCGAAAACAAGGCTCGATAGGAACAGCGTCGTCTCCATCGGATTGCCGACGATGTTGCCCAGATCGCCGCGTCCCTTGAGCTGGGTGTCCTGCACAATGAACTCAGCATTCGTCGGGTGCATGAAGATCGGCACCTGGAGCTCTTCGGCCTTGCGCCAGAACGGATCGTATTTCTCGGTCGAGATCATCTCGCCGCGCACGTTGCCGCCGACCGACGCGCCGCGCATGCCCAGGGTTTTCACTGCATATTCGAGCTGCTCCGCGGCAAGGTCCGGGTGCTGGATGGAGGGTGAGGTCAGCGCCACGAAGCGGGTCGGGTTCGCCTTGACCCACTCGGCAATGCCCTCATCGTGCGTGCGTACGATCTTCGCTGCCACGTCGCGGTTCGCCGTGTACCACCAGTATTGATTGATGCTGAGCACCTGGACGTCGATGCCCCGCTTGTCCATCTCGGCGATGCGCTGAGGCCCGAGGATCTGCGCCCGTGGGAAGTCGCCCTCGACGCCTGTGCCGCGGATCACTTCTTCCGCCTTCGGGATCACGCAATGGGCGTGGATGTCGACGACGCGCACCCGGCGCCCGCCGATCATCACCTGTTTGCGCGCCGCTGCGGGGGCGGGAGCTGCCATCGCAGGAAATCCGCCCAGGCTCTGCGCCAGGTAGCCGGCGCCGGCGGCCGCGGCGGCGCCAATCAGAAAGCTGCGGCGATTGCTGATTTGTCTCATGGCTTCCTCCCCAGCGCCTTCGCGCTCTTAATCCTGACAGGACAATACAATAGCCGCGGCGGCCTGACACCTGTCCGGCGATCACGGGCGCGGGACCACCAAAGAAAAAGGCGGCGCCCAAGGGCGCCGCCTTTTGCACTAACCCCTCAAAGCCTTATGGCATTGCCGTGATGCGGTTGACCATCGCGCCTTCGGCGTTGCGGACGCCCTGAACGCGAACCTTTCCGCCGGCCTTCACCACGGCGGCGGTCGTGTCGGTGAACTTGAAGACGGGGACATTCGGATCGAGGATGAGATCGGACTCACCCGCGGGGTATGTGGTGCCGGATCCGCCGATTTGGCTCGGCCCGAATTTCACCTTCATGACATTGCTGCCGTTCACGACCGCGGTGCCGGTGACGGTCGCGTTGGTCATGGTCTGATTGCGCGCGTCATTCATTGGCCGCTGTCCATCGCCGCCGCCGCGCATTTTCTCGGAGAAGATGCGCAACTCGGTCGAATGCAGCTTGCCGTCTTCCTTGCGGACCGCCGCGGAGGCCACGAAGTCGTTGCTCTTGATGTCCGACAGCTTCGCGGGGGCCTGCTGGATGTACAGGACGGTGGGGGCGATCTTGAACGTCTCCACCGCGCCGCCGTCATCGTTCTTCACGGCAATGGTGGAGGCATCGAGCTTGTCGACAACTCCGAAAACGTTGATGGCGTTGTTGCCTTGCGCCATCGCCGGGGCGGCGAGGAGCGCGATGAGGGAACCGAGAATGAGGGCTCTGCGCATGGGGGTCGTTTCCTTCGGTTTCGAGGCGCAATCGCGCGCCTCAACCTTCTTACCACAGTTCGGGCAGTCGCGCACAAGGGATGCCGGTCACACTTGCTGGATCACTTTATCCATTGCATTCTCGGCACTTAACCATCACGGAGCCTGCCATGCGCCATTGCCTTCCGGCCGCGGCGATCATGCTTGCCGCGGCATGCAGCAGTGCCTTTGCAGGCGTCGTCATCACGTCCACTCAGGTCAATCCTGCCTCGAAGGAGGAAAGCCAAATCAGCGGCTTCATCGAAGCCGACCGGCTCAAGATCGTGACGCCCCAAAACACGGTGATCTTCCGAAACGATCTCAAGAAGGTCTGGGTGATCGGCGGGGCCATCTATGTCGAGATCACGCCCGAAGTCGTGAGCGCGTTTGCCGAGCGGCTGGCCGCCGCTCAGACGCCCGGGAGTCCCGAGCAGTTGAGGCTGCAGGAGCGATTGGCCAAGCTGCCGCCCCAGCAACGGGCGATTGCCGAGCAGCAACTCAAAGGTCTCAGTGCCGGTGCGGGCGCCGCGCAACAAATTGTTTATGCCAAGACCGGCCAGGCGAAGATGGTCGGCACGTGGCGGTGTGAGCTGTACGACAAGTCCGTGGGCGGCCAGAAGCAGGAGGAACTCTGCATCGCGCCCATTTCTGCGCTCGCCTTTGGCGACTCCGACTTCCGGGCGCTCGAGCTGTTCACTGCGTTCATGGGACCCGTCGCGACCTCGCCGATGGCCCCGCGTGCCGACTATTTCAATTGGGCCGCGATGAACAAGGCGATCGGGTTCTCAGGCATACCGCTTCAAGCGACTCTCCTGAGCAATGGCGGCGCCTCGCTTCAGGACACGATGCAGAAGGTTGAAAGGGTTAGCATTCCTGCGGATGCGTTCGATCTTCCTCCCGGCCTGACCAAGCGGGCGCTTGCCGGCGCGCCTTAGCGGCCGGCGGCGGCACGGCGAGCGGGATGCCTGACGCACGGCGTTCTGCGATAGACTGCCCGCGTCCATATTCCGTCACACATCAGGAAAGGTGATCGCATGTCCAATCTCGGGTTCATCGGCGTGGGAATCATGGGGCGCCCGATGGCGGGCCATCTGATGGCTGCGGGTCACAAGATGGTCCTCTGGGGCCGCAACAAGCTTCCGCAGGATCTGCTCGACAAAGACGCGATCGCTTGTGCTTCGCCAAAGGAAGTCGCCGAGAGATCCGAGATCGTATTCATCATGGTTTCGGATACGCCCGACGTAGAGCAGGTGCTCTTCTCCGAGAAGGGCGTCGCGAAAGGTTTGTCGCCTGGCAAGATCGTGATCGACATGAGCTCGATCTCGCCCCTCGCGACCAAGGAGTTTGCCAAACGCATCGAGGCGCTTGGCTGTTTCTATGTCGATGCGCCGGTGTCGGGCGGCGAAGTCGGCGCGAAGGCCGCGACGCTCACCTTCATGGTCGGTGCGCGCGAAGAGATTTTCGAGAAGGTGAAGCCCCTGCTTCAGTTGATGGGCAAGACGATCACGCTCATCGGCGGCAACGGCGACGGACAGACCGCGAAAGTGGCCAACCAGATCATTGTCGCGCTCAACATTGAAGCCGTCGCCGAGGCCTTGCTGTTTGCGTCCAAAGCCGGCGCCGATCCCGCCAAGGTGCGCCAGGCGCTGCTCGGCGGATTCGCCGCATCGCGGATTCTCGAAGTGCATGGCGAGCGCATGATGAAGCGCACCTTCGCGCCCGGCTTTCGTATCGCGCTGCATGCCAAGGACCTCAACATCGCGCTCTCCGGCGCCCGCTCGCTCAATGTCTCGCTTCCCGGCACTGCGCTGTGCCAGGAGTTGTTCAACGCCAACACCGCTGCGGGCGAGTCGGGTCTAGACGATTCGGCGATGGTTCGCGTGCTCGAAAGGCTCGCCAATCACGAAATTCGCCTGAAGGACTAGGCTTCGTGGATATCAATCCACGGGAATTCCTCCTCGGTCTGTTTCAGCAGGCCGTTGCTGCCGTGCATCCCTCTCATGTCGTTTCGCGCAATCTGCCGCCGAAGCCACGCGGCCGAACGGTCGTTGTGGGCGCCGGTAAGGGCGCAGCTGCGATGGCCAAAGCCGTCGAGGACATTTGGTCGGGTCCGCTCTCCGGTCTCGTGGTCACGCGTTATGAACACGGCGCCTATTGCCAATCGATCGAAGTTGTCGAGGCTGGACATCCGGTCCCCGATGCTGCCGGACAACAGGCCGCGCAACGGATGCTCGGTCTCGTCAGCGGCTTGGCTCCGGACGACCTCGTGCTGTGCCTCATATCGGGGGGCGGCTCGTCGCTGCTCGCTGTTCCCGCGCCGGGTATCAGTCTTGAGGACAAGCAGGCCGTGACGAAAGCGCTCCTGAAATCCGGTGCGCCGATCTCCGACATCAACTGCGTGCGCAAGCATCTCTCTGCGGTGAAAGGCGGGCGACTTGCCCTTGCCGCCGCGCCAGCGTCCGTCGTGACACTGATCATTTCGGATGTTCCGGGCGATGATCCCGCAACGATCGCTTCCGGACCGACCGTCGCCGATCCGACGACGCGGCGCGACGCGCTTGAAATCCTCGCCAACTACTCGATCGAGGCTCCGGAGTCGGTTCGGCGCTGGCTCGAAGATCCTCGATCCGAGACGCCGAAGCCCGGCTATCCCGGGTTCGAGCGGGTGCAAAATCGAATCATCGCGACCGCCGATGACTCGCTCAAGGCCGCGGCCCATGCTGCCGAGCACGCGAGGATCCGTCCCGTTGTTCTCGGAGGCGCGATACAAGGCGAAGACAGCGATGTCGCGCGCGAGCATGCGCGTCTCGCGTTC
>Ga0210379_10000101_pt1 | contig 21870 bp, 16 predicted proteins | sample PLMedo_2_FD_155468 | JGI IMG/M metagenome (GOLD analysis project Ga0210379, IMG submission 155468) | Groundwater sediment microbial communities from an aquifer in East River, Colorado, USA - PLM4_32_coex redo | ecosystem: Environmental > Terrestrial > Soil > Riparian zone | place: USA: East... | reverse complement strand
CTGACGCGCTACTGAAGCGACGCGTTGCGCAAGCCGCCGCGGCCCCGCCCCGGACCGCGGCGGCCTTCAGAGCTTGTAGAGCATCCAGTAGATCACCACCCCCGTGACCGAGACGTACATCCAGATCGGCCAGGTCCAGCGGGCGATCCGCTTGTGGCGCTCGAACTGACGGCGGAAGGCGAACCAGAGGCTGGTGCCAACGAGGAACGGGACGATCGCGGCGAGCACGGTGTGGGACAGGAGGATCCCGAAGTAGAGGGTCCGAATTGCTCCGCTCCCCTGGAACCGGGTCGAGCCGGCCTGCGCGTGATAGACGAGGTAGGAAGTCAGGAAGGCGACCGAGACCGCCGTCGCCGCGAGCATCGTCGCCCGGTGAGCCGCGGTGCGGCCGGTGCGGATGAAGCCGTACCCGGCCAGGAGCAATCCCGCCGCGAGTGCGTTGAGCCCGGCATTGAGCGCCGGCAGCGCGGCGAGCGGGATCATCCTGCTCGCTCAGGCTCCCGCGGCCAGACGGTTCAGGTCGTGCCGCAGGCGATCGATCTCCGCGGGCTCCGTGCCGCGGTAGTAGCCGCGCACGTTCCCCTGCGCATCCACCAGCACCAGGCGGTCGGAGTGGAAGAACGGACCGTCCCCCTGCGCCGGATCGGCGCTCGGTCCCGCGGCGAGCTGGAACCCCTGCTGCGCGAGCGCGTACGTCTCGGACGCGCTGCCCCGCAGGAAGCGCCAGCGCTCGCCGGTGGCGCCGAACGTCACGGCGTAGTCGCGCAGCACCTCGGCCGTATCGTGCGCCGGGTCGACGGTGATCGCGACAATGCGCACCTGACGGTCGGCCGGTAGCGAGTCGTGCAGCCGCACCATCTCCGCCATCATCAGCGGACACGCGCCGGCGCAGGTCGTGAAGATGAACCCCGCGACCCACGGCTGGCCGAGCAGCTCCTCGCGCCCGATCTCCTCCCCCGAGGCCGCGCTCAGGTGGAACTCCGGGATGGCGCGCAGCACCGGCAGCGGCCCCGTGGGGGCGGCGAGCGGGGTCGCGGCCGACTGCACGGTGATCGCCGGCTTCTCATCGGCGGCCGGAGCGGTCGAGCGCCCCGGATGACGGAGCGCCAGGAAGACGCCGGCCGCGATCAGGGCGGCCGCCAGCGCCGCCAGCGGCACGACCGCCGCGCGCGCGGGTCGGATCATGGATGCGCGGCGGACGGCCGCCGCCCGGCCAGCAGCGTGGCGGCGGCGAAGGTCAGCAGGCCGAACGCCGCGGTGATCGCGAGCGTCACGGGGGGGGACGGCAGCCCGGGCGCGGGCAGGCCCAGCGCCGAGCGGACCGACGCCACCCCATAGGTGAGCGGATTGAGGCGCATCACCCACCCCATCCAGCCGGCCGCCCCCGCGATCGGGAACAGCGCGCCCGAGAGCATCCACATCGGCATCAGCACCAGGTTCATCACCGCGTGGAATCCCTGGGTCGATTCCATCCGCCAGGCCAGGATGACGCCGAGGCCGGTCAGCCCCAGCGCGATGAGGGCGAGGGAGGCCGTGGTGGCGGCGAACGACGCCACCGTGATCGGAATCCCCGCCGTGGGGGCGAGCAGCAGGAAGAGGAGCGCCTGGATCAGCGCCACGGTGGCGCCTCCCAGCACCTTCCCCAGGATGATCGCCGCGCGCGGGATCGGGGCGACCAGGACCGCCTGCAGGAACCCCTCGCGCCGATCCTCGATGATCGAGATGGTCGAGTAGATCGCAGTGAAGAAAAGGGTGAGCACCAGCGAGCCGGGGAAGAAGTAGGCGAGGTAGCCGGCGTTTCCTCCCGGCGACTGGAACGAAGAACCGTACCCCGAGCCGAGCAGGATCCAGAAGAGGAGCGGCGTGCCGAGCGCACCCGCGACCCGGTTGCGCTGACGCAGGAATCGCACGGTCTCCCGCTGCCACAGCGTCGCCGCGGGGAGCAGGAGGCCCGAACGACGTGCCGGCCTCACGAGGCCTCGCCTGCGGCTTCGCCCGCGGCCCAGAAGCGATGGCCCGTGCGGGCGATGAACAGATCCTCGAGGGTCGGGTGCCGCACCGCGACCGACTCGATCCGTCCCGACAGCGCCGGCAGCATCTCGACCAGGAACTCGTGCGCCCGCGGCCGCTCGATGAGCACCGCTCCCTCGACGAGTCGCGGGGAGCCCCCGAAGCGCGTCCGGATCTCCTCCACGAGCCGCTCCGGGTCCGGACCGCGCAACTCGATGACGTCGCCGCCCACCGCCCCCTTCAGCTCCGCCGGGGTGCCGAGCGCCACCACCGCCCCACGGTCGAGGATGGCAAGGCGATCCGCCTCCTGCGCCTCATCCATGAGATGCGTCGTCAGGATCACCGTGGTCCCCTCGTGCTCGCGCAGGTGGCGAAGGTAGTCGCGCAGGTCGCGTCGCGCACCGGGGTCGAGCCCGGTGCTCGGCTCGTCGAGGAGGAGCACCTCCGGGCCGTGCAGCATCGCCTTGGCCAGATCGGCGCGGCGCCGCAGCCCGCCCGACAGGCGCGCCACAATCTCCTTCGCCCGGTCGGCCAGCCGGACGCGCTCGAGCATGGCCGCGATTCGCGCCTCGAGCTCGGCGCCGCGCAGCCCGAACAAGCGCCCCGAATGGCGCAGGTTCTCGGTCACCGTGAGGTGCGGGTCGAGGCTTGGCGACTGGAACAGCACGCCCAGGCGGCGGCGCACCGCGTCCGGCTCGCGCACGACATCGTGGCCGCACACGGCCGCGGAGCCTCCGCTCGGCAGGATGAGCGTCGACACGATCCGGAACAGCGTCGTCTTGCCGCCGCCGTTCGGCCCCAGCAACGCGAAGATCTCGCCGCGCCTCACGGTCAGATCGACGCCGGCAAGTGCCTGGTGATCGCCATAGCGATGCGCCAGGGCTTGCAGCTCGAGCACGATGCCGGAAGCGTCAGGCGCGGCGGCCGCAGCGCTCAAGGAGTGACCCGGTCGAAGGCCATCAGGAGGAAGAGCAGCGGCAGGAACACGAGCGAGGCGCGAAACAGCCTTCTCGCGATCGTGTCGTCACAGCGCGCCGCGAGGTGAACCGCCGCCGCCAGGAACCCGATCGCGAGCAGGATGGCGCCGGCGAGGTAGACCCGCCCCGCGAGGCCGAAGACGGACGGCAGCACGACGACCGGCAAGAGCGCGACGGCATGGACCACCGCCACGCGCCCGGTGCGTCGCGCACCTCCCGGCGCCCCGGAGATCATCTGCAATCCCGCGGCGCGGTAATCGTCGCGATAGAGCCAGGCGATGGCGAGAAAATGCGGCATCTGCCACAGGAAGAGGATCGCGAACAGGACGGCCGCCTCCACCGTCAGCTCCCCGCGCGCCGCCGTCCACCCCATCACCGGCGGGATCGCCCCGGGGATCGCGCCCACGAGCGTGTTCAGCGGAGTCACCCGCTTGAGCGGCGTGTAGATCGCGAGGTAGGCGACGCAGGTGACGCACGCGAGTGCCGCGGTGAGGCCATTGACGGTCAACGCCAGAAGCAGGACCCCCGCGGTGGCGGCCAGAGCGCCGAATGCCAGCGCCTGGCGCGGTTCCAGTCTGCCCGCGGGAAGCGGGCGCGTCCGCGTGCGTTGCATGCGGGCGTCGATGTCGCGCTCCTGCCACTGGTTGAGCGCGGAGGCGCCCGCCGCCACGAGTCCGGTGCCGAGCAGCGCGAGGCCGAGTCGCAGCGTGTCGAGCGGCACGCTCGAGCCGAGGTAGAACCCGGCGGCGGTCGTGGCCACGACCAGGAGATTCAGGCGGGGCTTCGCCAGCTCGAGGTAGTCGAGGCAGCGCCGCGACGGCACGGCGATCTCCGCGGCGATCGGCGTGCTCACGCCCGCCCCTCCGTCGCCATCGCGCCCACGTGCAGCCGGGCGGTCGTCGCGCGACGCGCGCGCAGCGCGCGCAGCGTCAGCCACACGCCGGTCCCGAGCGTCGCCGAGCCGCCGGCAACGTGGAACGTGGTCAGCTTCACCGCCTTGAACGTCCAGATCACGTAGGCGCCCAGCGTGAGCTGCATCACCACCAGCGCCCCCAGCACCAGGGCGGGAAGCAGGAGGTCGTGATCGCCGCGATAGTGCCGCAGGGCCCGCACCACGACCGCCACGACGAAGATCGAGACGCAGACCGCGCCCACGCGGTGGGCGAAGTGGATGACGACCTGGGGGTCGTCGAAGGGGGGCACCAACCCCCCGAACGCCAGCGGGAAGTCGGGGATGGCGAGCCCGGAGCCGGTATGCCGCATCAGGGCGCCAAGGAGGATCTGCAGGTAGACCGCGCCGGTGGCGGTGGCGGCAAGCCCGGTGAGAGGGGGGCGCGAATCGCGGGCCTCGGCGGGGCGCGGGCCCGCCTCGTGCGCCGCCCACCAGGGGCCGGTCACGACCGCGAGCGCGACCGTCAAGGAGAAGAACAGGTTCGCCAGCCCGGCATGGCTGGTGGACACCGCCGTGGGCAGCAGGAACAGCACCGTGATCCCGCCGAGGACCGCCTGCGCGACCACGGTCAGCAGCGCCGCGCCCGCCAGCCGCCGCACCCAGCGCCGCGATTCGCACCGCCAGATCCAGATCGCCAGCGCCAGGGTCAGGAGGCCGACCGCCCCCGCGACCATCCGGTGGCCATGCTCGTAGAAGACGCCGCCGCGCATTTCCGGAAAGAACTGGCCGAAGGAAAGGGGCCAGTCGGGGACCGCCAGCCCCGAGCCGGTGCTGGTGACGAGCCCCCCCGCGAAGATGAGGAAGAGGGTCGCGGCGCACGTGAACAGCGCAAACCGGTGTCGCCACCGGTCCGGACCGTGGCCCGGCCGCGCTGCCTGTCGCGTGTTCATCGGATCTGCAGGATGGTGTTCAAGGAGATGGCGGCCGGCCCGGGAGCAGCGCCGGCCGCCTCGACTCGTCGGTTGTGCCGCGCCTCAGGACGCCTTGAAGCTGAAGGTGATCTCCTTCGACTCGCCATCCCCCACCGTCACCTGCTGGGTCTGGGCGCCGTACTTCTCGTGCCAGGCCTCGATGGTGTAGGTGCCGGCCGGGAGCTTGCTGAGATCGAAGGAGCCGTCATCGCCGGACACGGCGTAGTACGGATGGCTCAGCACGCCGATGTAGGAGGCCATCCAGGAGTGCACGTCGCACTTCACCGGGATCATGACCTCCGGCTTGTCGAACTTCTGCTCCTTCTCCTTGACGTACTTCGGCATCGCGAGGTTGAACTGGGCGTTGAGCTTCGGCAGCGCATGGATGTTGTGCAGCGTGTCATCGCTGTTGAGGACCTTGAGCGTCTGACCGGCCATCATCCCCAGGACGTGCGGCGAGTAGCTGCACCCATGCTGGTCGATCACCGCGGGAGTCGCCGGGACCGGGTACTGCTTCCCCTCGAGGCCGGTCTTCACGTAGACGAAGACGTTCTTGAGCGTGCCGTTGTCGTTGACCACGACCTCCTCGGAGGTCGCATCGCCGTGCGCTTTCTGGCAGAACGGGTCGGCGGCCATCTGGATCTTGGCGCGCTTCGGAGCGACCCCCTCGAACTTCACCGCCCCCTTCACCGCCGAGGTTCCGGTCGCCGCACCCCCGGCCGCCGGAGCAGGCGCGGCCGCGGGTGCCGCTGCTTCCGCTGGCGCCTTTGCCGCCGGACGCGGCGCCGCGGGCTTCGCAGCCTCGCCGCCCCCCGATTCTCCGCCACCGCCGCAGCCCACCGCGGCCATCATCGCCATCGCTCCAAACCAGGCCAAACCTCGCTTGCCGTTCATGTTGCCTCTTCTCCTTTTGCAGGAAAGCCCCTGGCCGCCGTGCGCGCGGCCGTCGGGCTGTCGGGTTCTTCGGGAAGGCCCCAGACCCCCTTGGACGAAGGCCGGAGTCTACCAACCGCCCGCGGCGAGATCAAACTGCGATTCATCGACTTACCGAGCCCCGCGCCAGGCGCCGCACCTGACGGGCGAGAGCGCGCCGCACCCCCGAGCCGGCCGGAGTCAGGAGGCCGCGCCGTGCCGCGTCCGCGAGGCTCACGAGCGACGCGGCAAGCGACGCGATCTCCCACTCCACCTCGCGCCGCATCCAGGCGCTCGGCAGCCGGCGACCCGCCGTCGAGGACAGCAGCCGCTGCAATAACTCGGCGCGGAAAGCAAAGGTGTAGGCGGCGTGCAGGATCCCGTGCAGCGGCCGGAGAGAGCGGCGCCACGGGGAGTAGTAGACCGCCTCCGGATCGAAGTGGTGGAGCGGGGTCCATTCCTCGAGGCGATGGAGGCGGTGATGCGCAGTCTCGTGCAGCAAGTCGTCGGCCAGGTCGAGCCGCGATTTCCCCTGCACATTGATGTAGGAGGTGCCCGGTCGCTCGGGCAGGGAGTAGCTGACGACGCCCGCCTCGAGCAGCGGCACGATCTCCCGCGTATGCGCCAGGATCTCGCGGTGCGCCTCCGGCCACGCCTCCTGCACGAGGAGAAGCGCCTGCTCGAGACGGTCGGCGAGCCCCGGGACCACCGGCCCCGGGCGCAGACCCTGGCGGGTCCAGCGGACCCTTCGGGCGATTACGATGTCTGATCCAGCAAGCGTGGGGCGCGGTACCCAGCGTGCCCCACTTCCTCGCTGCACGATGCGAATCCCACCGGCGATCAGCTCGATCCGGGCCCCGGGGCGGCAGCGCAGCGAGGCGGGCACCGGGAATCGCAGGTGAACCTCTCCCCGCAGGCGCGCTTCCTCGCCGTCGGGGTCGAGATCGAGGGGAAACGGCCCGAACCGTTCGGCCGGCCCGGTGAGGCCGGCGACGATCGGCGGGAGCCGGCGGATCACGCGCGCCAGCCGCTCGCGTCCGAGCCGCCGGAGGCGGCCGCGAAAGGCGCGGTCGAGGCGGCCCGCCGGGAGGAGGTGCCGCAGGTCGGGACCCGTCGCCACGCGCTCGAACAGCGCCCGGTCGGTCCCCTTGGCAGCGACGAATGCCAGCGCTTCCTCGGCCTGATGCACCCACTGGCGTAGCTCGGGGCTCGACAGGAACGAGGCTCGCAGGGATCCACGGGCGGTTGCAAGCGCGGAACGCAGGGCGCCAAGCGCGGCGCGTGGCGGGCCGGCGCCCGCGAGCGGCGCCAGGTGCTCGGCTGCAAGGCGCGCGCGGCGCGCGGTGCGCGCGTTGAGCCGCGGGAGCAACGCCTCGGTCCGGGGTGGGAGCATGGCGACCTCCAGGGAGCGCGGCCGGGCGGCGCCTGCGGTTCGACGTCGTCGCTGAAGCGACCGCGAGATCAGCCTAGCAGTGACCATCGCAGGTGGGTTATGCTGATTCCACAACCCACGGAGAGATGCATGTCGTTTGTGAGGATAGACCACTCGGGATCGGCCTCGGGGCGGGAGCGTGCCACCCGGATGGCGCCCCAGCGTCCAGCCCGGAGCCGCTTCGCGCCCGCCGCGATCCTTGCCCTGCTGACCTGCGCGAGTGCCGGAGCCTTCGCCCAGAGCGGCGTCCAGGCAACGCTGACCGGGATCGTGGTGGACAAGGACGGCGGGCCGATCCCGGGGGTCACCGTCACCGCGCGCAGCAGCTCGAGCGCCATGGCGCCCGCCGTGACCGTGACCGACGGCGCGGGCCGTTTCCGTCTGACCCCGCTGCCCCCGGCGAACGACTACCTCGTGATTGCGGAGCTGCCCGGCTTCGCGCGCATCGAGATCGGGCCGGTCGATCTCGACCCGGGCAAGACCACGACCCAGAACATCACGCTCGTCCCCACCAGCGACATGTCGCAGAAGATCACGGTGGTCGGTAAGGGGGACATCGTCGACGTCGCCAGCACCAAGACCGCCACCGTCTTCAACAGCGAGTTCATCGAGGGGCTGCCGATCCTCGGGCGCACCTACCAGGACATCCTGACGCTCGCACCGGGGGTCACCGACACGGACGGCGACGGCAACCCGAACGTCAACGGCGCGCGCGACACCGATTTCCAGACGCGCGTCGACGGCGCCAACACGACCGATCCCGTCACGGGGACGTTCGGACAGAATCTCAACCTCGAGGCGATCGCCGAGATCGAGATCATCACCACGGGGGCCTCGGCGGAGTTCAGTCAGGCGCAGGGAGGGTTCGCCAACATCATCACGAAGTCCGGGTCGAACGATTTCGAGGGTTCGGCGAAGTTCTACTTCCGTTCGGACCTGTTCGACAATGACGGCGCGAACAACAACGACTTGACCGACAGCAACATCTTCGCCGGGCTCGACGGGTTCAACGACATCCGGCCGTTCTTCACCCTGGGCGGGCCGTTTCTCCGCGATCGTCTCTGGTACTTCATTACCCTCGAGTACATCAGCCTCGAGACGCCGGTCAACACCCTCACGTTCCCGGTGCTGCAGACCCAGACCGGGTGGAACAACTTCTACAAGGTGACCTGGCAGGTGAACCCGGCGCATCGGATGGCGTTCCAGGTGAACCAGGACCCGGCGCGCTACACCGGCGCCGGCCTGGCGACCGGCGTGGCGCCCGAGTCCGACTTCATCGTCGACCAGGGGGGTGTGACCCCGACGATCCGCTGGACCTACAACGTGAGCCCATCGGTCCTGCTGGAGACGCTCGTCTCATACTTCAACACCGGCATCGACCTGCTCCCAGCCACGGATCCCGAGCCTTGCCTGGTGGACGAGAACGGCGATTGCAATCCGTTCGCCGAGGACAACTACACCATCGACGTGCGTCAGGGAACCGTGTATGGGCCATTCAACGTCACGAGCCGGGACTCGCGCACGCGGGCGACGCTCAAGTCGGACCTGTCCCTCTTCCTCGAGACTGGCAGCGGGAGCCACAACATCAAGACGGGGTTCGAGTTTGCGCCGGAGACCTTCGCCAACCGCCTGACGACCCGCCGGATCCGTTTCGACGACGTGCAGACAAGCAGGCGTCGCGGGCTGGGAGGCGCCGGTCTGGCGGGGTCGATCAACTTCGAGGATGCCGTGCCGTCCTCGTTCCCGGGGACCGTGGCGATCGACACCAACCGGGACGGCGAGATCGGCCCCTCGGATCAGGTATTCGACGTTCCTACGCTTACCGCCGAGAAGGACAACTTCGGGTTCTACGTACAGGACTCGTTCAAGCCCCGGCCGAACCTGACCGTCAACCTCGGCCTCCGCTACGACCGCGAGGCCGCGACGACCGACGGGTACGAGACCTTCGAGCCGACGGAGCAGGCGGAGCAGTTCCTGAGGCTCTACGAGGTCGCGCGCGGACTCCCCGCCGGAAGCTCCAACTTCCACGACGCGTTCGCCCTCCCGCAGCCGATCTACGACGTCAATGGAGACGGGCTCGACAACCAGCACTGCACCGTCTATGACATCGATGGTCCGGTGTATGGCGACGGTCTGGGAGACGGCTCCGACGGGTTTGGCGACGATTTCTGGACCTACTTCGACGGCGACTACGATGGCGTGGCAACCCCCGGCGATCCTGACGACATCGCCCTCCAGGTCCCGGACGGACATTCCGACGGAGCGTCGTTCAACCCCTATTGCGACCGACAGTCGGACGACACCTACACCATGATCGCCGCCTTCAGCCGCCACCAGTTCGATACGACGGGCGACCCGTTCGCGAGCCTCGGAGCGCTGGACCCGGACCGCGGGCTGGCCGGCACCCAGCGCACCGAGGAGCAGTTCACCCTGGTCAACAACAATATCGCGCCGCGCTTCAGCGTCTCCTGGGACCCCTGGGCCGACAACCGGACCAAGATCTTCGCCACCTGGTCGCGGTTCTACGACAAGCTGTTCCTGGCGACGCTGATCCCGGAGCTCGGCCCCGACCCTCGGACCGTGGTCTACAGCCCGAACAACCAGTCGGCGACCGCCGTTCCGCTCCAGACCGGCCGGTTTACCATCACCCAGGTGGACCGCGGCATGAAGACGCCGTTCACCGATGAGCTGACACTGGGGTTCGAGCGCGAGCTGGCCCCGGAGTGGTCGATCCTGGTGAGCTACGTCAAGCGCACCGGACGCGACCAGCTCCAGGACGTCGATATCAACCACTACGTCCAGGACCTGAACGGCGACGGGGTATTCGACGACAACTTCGGCCGGGTGAATGAGGTGGAGGGAGACGCGGGAGGGGACGGCGGCGGGGACACCGGGGGGGGCGGGCTGGCGCTCGCCGGGTACGCCGTGACCCCCGACGGCCAGCCAGACCTCTTCGCGCTGAACCCCTTCTTCAACCAGGTGCTGCGCGTGGGGAACTTCAACTCGTCGGCTTACGAGAGCCTCCAGCTGGTCGTCACGCGCCGCCTCAGCCGTTCATGGCAGATGAACGGGTCGTACGTCTACTCCGAGATCGTCGGCGACGCGGAGACTTTCCTTTCCGGAAACGGCGACGACCCCGGCACAGTCGACGACGAGTTCGGGCCTCTCAACTACGATCAGACGCATCGGATCATCTTCTCCGCGGTCACCTTTCTTCCCCACGGCCAGAGCCTGGGCGGAACGGTCGAGTGGACCTCCGGCCTGCCCTTCTCGCTCATCCGTCAGCGCGAATCGGCCGACTCGTTCGGCTCGTTCTTCTTCCGCACCACCTATCCCACCGACCAGCGGAACGATCAACGCAACGAGGGACGCTGGCTGGTCAATCTCAACTACAAGAAGAACTTCGTCTTCGGCAAGGCGAACGCGTCGGTGGGGGTGGAGGTGGACAATCTGCTCAATACCGACGACCTGCGCATCTTCGAGGTCGATCAGACCCAGTTCCTCGGGGTTGAGCTGGATCGGCGCTTCGGCCGGCGCTGGCAGCTCAGCGCGCAGTTCTACTTCTAGCACCAGGGAGCTCAGCGCGGCCGCTGCAGCCGCACGAGCTGGTGCTCCCAGTCCACCGTCAGGGCAAAGCCGTCGAGCTGCGGGTTGCCGAGGATTGCCCACACCTCGGTGCCGAGGCCGTGGCTGAACGGCGTCAGATCGTAGGTGACGAGGATCCGCTCCGCATCGGGGAGATGCGCGGCCATGTCGATGGTTCCTCCCGGATAGACGACCGTCGCGCGCCGCACCACCCGCACCTCGCGGTTGCTGCCGGTCGAGCCGCGAATCTCCCGGTACCCGGGCGGGGCAAGGGCCGGCGCCATCAGCTCGAGCCCGGGCACTGCCTCCGCGGCGAACCGTGACAGCACCGCCTGCGACCCGCCGGTATCCACCATGGCGTTCATCGCCACCCCGTTCACGCTCACCGGGATGAACGGCGTGCCGTTGATGCTGAGGAACGGGATCTCGATCGGAGGAGGAGGCGACTTGCCGTCGGCAACGACCGGGGGCGTCTCGACGCGGCCGATGCGGAGCTTCCTGCCCGGCTGGTCGATCGTCACCGCGGCTCCGCCGAAGAGCGTCGGGCCGAGCAACCCATCGACGAGCGGCAGCGAATCGCTCACCACGGCCGGCACGTTGCGGATCACCGCCTCCCCGACCCGCACCTCGGGGACCAGCGCGAGGCGCGTCTCCACCGTGCCTTTCCCGCCGATCCCGGTGATGGTGTATGCGGCAACGACCTCGAGCTTGAGCCGCTTGAGCGTGCCGCTCGAGATCGTGAGACCGGAAGCGCCGGTGTCGACGAGGTAGCGCAGCTTGCGCTTGCCGTCGAGCACCACCGGCGCGTAGCAGACGCCGCCGCGCACCTCCAACTCCACCTCGGTGCCGCCGGCGGGGATGTCGGCGCGCCCCAGCGGCCGGTCGCCGGCGAACTCGAGCATCTTCAGCCAGGCCTTGGCGTTCTCGTAGACCCCTTCCTCCTCGCGGCGCGGCAGCTCGAGGTAGCCTCGGTACAGCTCCTTCTGCTTGTCGCGGTCGCTGACGTAGCTCGCCAGGGCGCGCAGGTAGATGGGGTTCTCCGGCTCGATCGCCGCCGCCTTCTGGAAGTTGGATCCCGCTTCGACGTAGTCCCCCTGGATCGCCTGCACCCGTGCCAGACCCCAGAGGCAGGCGGCACAGCGCGGGTCCGCCGCCACCCCGGCGCGCAGCCGTTCCGCCGCCGCGGCGAAGTCTCCCTTGCGGAAGAGCGCCAGCCCCAGCGCGCCGAGCGCTTCCGCCCCGCCACCGGTAAGCTCGACTGCCTGGCGAGCCTGGTCGATCGCGTCGACGAAGCGGTCGGTCCGGGTCAGACAGTCGGCGAGGCGGATGCGGAGTGAGGCGTTGGTGGGTTGCGCCGCGACCAGCTCCTGGTAGATCGCGGCGGCCCGCTCGAGCTCGACCGCGGCGTAGAGGGCGTCGGCCTCCCCGCGGCGATCGGGCGCCGCGGCGTCCGCTGCGAGGGGCAGGCAGGCGAGCAGCGCCAGTACCGCCGCGACCCGGCTGGTGCTTGCAGGTCGATCGTCTCGTGCGCGCATGGCTGACTTCAAATCTTACCCCACCGCCGCCGCCCCGCACCTCTCCGTCACCCCGGCGATCCACTACCTTGTCAGATTCTCCTGAGAGGTGAACCGGACAACGGGGGGGGCCGCGGTAGGAATGGGAGAGGCACGGCGATCGCCGCCTTCATTGTCATTCCGGCGCAAGCCGGAATCCACCGGCGCCCCCAGCTGCATGGACGACCTGTGAGGTCCTCGGCCGGAAGGCCTGGCGCCAGGCGCCAAGTCGACGTCGAGGTGATCGGTGGACCCCGGCGTTCGCCGGGGTGACGGCGGTTGGCGGGGTGACGCGGTTGGCGGGGTGACGCACGCGGATCGAGGAACGGCACGCCGGGGACCCATCGCGCAGCCGATTTCGCCCAGTTCACCTACGGAGAAACTGACAAGGTAGTGGCAAGCCGGAATGACGCCAAGGGGGGCGATCGCGCCACCTCTCCTCGGTCCTCGAGGCCGCGCGGGGTTACAATCGCGCCCGGCATGAGGCGGATCGGGAAGTGGATTGCGGTGGGGGGCGTGGGGGCGCTGGTCGTCGCCGGCGGCGCGGCGGTCTGGCTGCGCTTGGCGCTCGGCGCCAGCCTGCCGAGGCTCACCGGAGAGGTGCGGATCGGCGGCCTCGCCGCACCGGTGCGGATCGAGCGCGACGGGCTCGGGGTCCCGACGATCACGGCCGCGAAGCGGATCGACGTCGCGCGCGCGACCGGGTTCCTGCACGCGCAGGACCGGTTCTTCCAGATGGATCTGCAGCGCCGGGCCGCCGCCGGGGAGCTGGCCGCGCTGATCGGACCGGCGATGGTGGCGGAGGATCGCCGGGTCCGCGTGCACCGCTTTCGCGCCGTCGCGGAGCGGGTGCTCGCCGCGGCGGGGTCCGCGGAGCGGGCCGTCGTCGAGGCGTACGCGCAGGGGGTCAACGCCGGCCTCGCGGACCTCGGCGGCCGCCCGTTCGAGTACCTCGCCCTGCGCTCGCAGCCGGAGCCGTGGCGGCCGATCGACACCGTGCTCACGCTCCTCGCCATGTTCCTCACGCTGCACGACCCCGACGCCACCTTCGACTCGCAGGTCGGGCTGCTGCACGAGCTGCTCCCCGGTCCGCTCGCGGAGTTCCTCGATCCGCCGGGGACCGAATGGGACGCGCCGATCGTCGGTCCGGCGTTCGCGACTCCGCCCATCCCGGGGCCCGAGGTCATCGACCTGCGGCGCGCCGCGGCTCCGGCGGCGTGGCCTCACGCGAGCCAGGACCCCGGCGGCGAGCCGCCGCCGCGGCTCGGCAGCAACAACTTCGCGCTCGCCGGCGCGCACACCCGGGACGGCCGGCCGCTGCTCGCCGGCGACATGCACCTTGGCCTGTCGGTCCCGAACATCTGGTACCGCGCGTCGTTCGTCTGGCCGCGCGGCGACGGTGCGACTGAACTGCACCGCGTGACCGGCGTCACGCTCCCCGGCACGCCCTCCATGGTCGCCGGCAGCAACGGCGATCTCGCCTGGGCCTTCACGAACGCCTACGGCGACTTCGTCGATCTGGTCGTCGTCGAGGCCGACCCGGCCGATCCCGAGCGCTACCTGACTCCGCAGGGGTGGCGACGCTTCGAGCATGCGACCGAGTTGATCCAGGTCAAGGGAGCCGACCCCGACACGCTCGAGATCACCTCCACGATCTGGGGCCCGATCGTCGATCACGACCAGCAGGGGCGACCTCGCGCGCTGCGCTGGACCGCCCACGACGTGGAGGCGGTCAACCTCGAGCACATGCGCCTCGAGCAGGCAGCCGACCTCGACGCCGCGTTCGCAACCGCGCATCGGATCGGCTCGCCGCCGCAGAACCTGCTCGTCGCCGAGGCGGCGGGAAGGATCGGCTGGACGCTCCTGGGGCGGCTCCCCCGCCGGATCGGGTTCGATGGCCGAAGCCCCATCTCGTGGGCGGACGGCACGCGTCGCTGGGACGGCTGGGTCGCGGACGCCGAGGTCCCGGCGGTGATCGCGCCGCCGGACGGACGCCTGTGGAGCGCGAACGCCCGCGTCGTTGACGGCGAGATGCTGCGGACGATCGGCGATGGCGGGTACGACCTCGGCAGCCGCGCCGGCCAGATTCGCGACGCGCTGCGGGGACTCGAGGCAGCCGTGCCGCGCGACCTGCTGGCGATCCAGCTCGACGACCGGGCGCTGTTCCAGGAGCGCTGGCACGACCTGCTCCTCGCCGCGCTCACCGACGCCGCCGTCGCGGCCGATCCGCACCGCGCCGAGCTGCGGCGCTTCGTGGAGGGATGGGGCGGGCGCGCCGCGATCGACTCCGTCGGCTTCCGGATGGTGCGCGCCTTCCGGCTGACGCTGGCGGAGCAGGTGTTCGCCCCCCTCGTTGCTCCCTGCAAGGCGGCCGATCCTCGCTTCGACTATCGCCGCATGAACCAGCAGGAGGGGCCGCTCTGGCGCCTGGTGACAGAGCAGCCGCCGCACCTCCTGGATCCGAAGTATCGGAGCTGGGACGATCAGATCCTCGCCGCGATCGACGCGACGCTCCAGAACTTCCTCAAGGACGGCTCGCGGCTTGCCGCGCACACCTGGGGGGAGCGGAATACGGCGCGCATCCAGCATCCCCTCAGCCTCGCCGTGCCGTTCCTCGGCCGCTTCCTCGACATGCCCGCGGAGCCGCTTCCGGGCGACGGCGACCTCCCCCGCGCCCAGGGCGCGACGTACGGCGCCTCGCAGCGGATGGTCGTGTCGCCCGGCAGGGAGGAGGAGGGGATCTTCCACATGCCGTGCGGCCAGAGCGGCCACCCGCTGTCGCCCCACTACCGCGACGGCCATGCCGCCTGGGTGCGCGGCGAGCCGACGCCGTTCCTCCCCGGCCCGACGGTGACCACGCTGGTTCTCGTCCCGGGCGGCTAGCCAGCGAAAGTGGGCATCATTTTACCTCGTAGCACGCCGCCTCCTCCGCGTTCCGCACGAGGAGCACGCCGTCCGCGACGACCGGGTGGTTCCAGGTCTTGCCCTGGAGCGCCTTGAAACGGGCGATCTCGCGGAGGCCTGCGGGGTCGGCCGCGACGAGGACGACCTCGCCGTCGTCGGTGGTGACGAGCAGCGTATCCATATCCTCCAGCAGCACGACCTGGCCGTTGCCGTAGCGGCCACCTTTCCAGCTCCGCTCCCCGCTCCGGGCATCGATGCTGGCGAAGATGTTGCCGTCGAAGCCGTAGCAGTGGTCCTCGTGGCACACCGCATCGTTGAAATACGGCTTGAGTGCGAGCGACTCCCAGTTCGTTTCGCTCGAGAAGGTTCCGTTCGATGCCTGGACGGCGATGCTGCGCGTTCCGCGGCCGAAGCCGGTGGGCAACATCACCGTTCTCTCGTCCGCGAGCAAGAGCGGCATGATCATGCGTGGCATCTGAGGCATGTTCCACTCGTGCTGCCAGACGGGCGTGCCGTCCTCGGGCCGGAACGCCTCGATCCCGAACTCGGATGCGATCAGCACCTGCGGGACGCCGCCGATGTTGGCCGGCATCGGCGAGGCGTAGCTGAACATGCCCTGGCCCGCGGTCCAGAGCTGGTCCCCCGTGTCGCGGTCGTAGGCGACGAGGCCCTGGTTGCCCGCGGCGCCGGCGAACACGATCACCGCGCGCCCGGCGACGAGCGGCGAGCTGGAGAAGCCCCACGATGGCAGGGGAGCCTTCACATCATCGCGCAAGCTGCGGCTCCACAGCTTTTCTCCGGTCGCCGCGTCGAGTCCCGTAAGGTTTCCGTTCGCGCCGAGGGCGTACACCTTTCCGTCGTCGTACGCCGGCGTCGCGCGCGGGCCGGGGCCGCCCTGCGGCTCCTCGAAGCGCTCCTTGCTCGCGTGGACCCACACCTCGCGCCCATCCGCGAGGCTGTAGGCCACGACGACCTCGTCCTCGCCGCGCTGCTCCTGCGTGAAGGCCAGGCCGCCCGCGACGGCGAAGGAGGACCAGGCCGGGCCCACGGGATGGCGCCAGCGCGCCTTGGGCGGGTTCGCTTGCCAGTCGGTTGCGAACGTGACGCCGCGCACGATCCCGTCGCGCGAGGGTCCGCGGAAGCCCGGCCAGGCGGATGGCACTCCGACGAGCGAGCCTCTCTCGCGGTGGGCTGGATCCGCAGTTCCGTCTGCGCGGTGGGCGTCGAGGAAGTGCGCTTCGGCGGTCTTGCCCCAGCGCGGCAGGATCTCGAAACCAAGGTCGCCTCGCTGCCCCGTGACGCGGAACGCGGTCCAGGGCAGGAGGGCGATCGCGAGGCAGCTCGCGAGGAGCCATCGCCGCTTCTTCCAGTCCCACGAGCGGGTGAACAGGAGGGCTATCCCGACGAGCAGGAGCGCCAGGGGGATCGCCTCGCTCATGAGCGCGAACACCAAGGACTTGTCCGCGACGAGCACGACAAGAACGAGCGCGAGGATACCCGCGCCGGCGCCCAACAGCCGATCGCGCCAGCTCACGCGCCGGGCGAAGGTCCACCAGATCAGGATGCCGAGCATTCCGAGGAGCGGGGCGAACCCGAGAGTCATGAAGTGGAACATCGTAAACGGGGCGAGCCAGGCCGGGACGTACCGCAGCGCGAGTGAGAACGCGATGATCAGCAGCGGAACGAGGAAGCGAGGTCTGGGATTGGGCTCGGTCATGATGGTCGGGTCCCCTCCGCCGACCATTCTAGCAGGCCGAGACGGCCACGCCGCGGGGGGCCAGCCGCTCAGCGCAGCCTGAAGTCGGCCAGGGCGGCGAGCGTCCCGTCCTGGCCGCGCTCGGGGGTGCAGATCGCGAACCCGACCCCCTCGGCCTCGTGCCGGCGCGGGCTCGTCAGCAGCGGGTCGTCGGAGAAGACGATCTCGGTGATCACGGTGCTCCCCCCGTGCGGCGGCTCGAGATGGACATGGAGGTGCGCCGGCAGGTCGGAGCGCGGATACGACGCCGGGCGAATCGTCCGGATCTCGTAGGCCCCCGAGCGATCGGTCCGGAGGTACCCGAAGAGCCGGGCATGTCCTGGGTCTCCGTCCCCCGACGAGAAGTGCGCGGCCCGGTCCGAGTACAGCCCCTTGGCGCTGGTCTGGTAGACGTAGAGGAGGACGTCCGGCGCCGTCGCTCCCGCGGCGGTCCGCACGACGCCGCGGATCACCAGGCGGTCTCCCGGCTCGGCGGGAGTCACGAGCGTCAGGGGCGCCGCTTGTGCCTTCTCCCGGATGAGCCTGCGGAAGCGCGGGTGCTCGTGGGCGGGCAGGAACTCGGGGTCGGCAAGCAGGTCGGAGGGGGCCCTCCCTGCTACGAGGGCCGACCCGGCGCGGTCGATGAGCCCGGCGATCGCGGCGCTCTCGGCGGCGGGGGCCTCGGTGAAGGGGGTGTTCTCGGGGAGGGTCGCCTGCCGGCCCGACCCCTCGGCGCGCGCCATCGCCGCGGCCACGAATGCCGCGATTGCCGCGGCCAACACGCCGATCCGCCACCACGCCCTGCGCTGCATGTCGGAGCCCCCCCTGGGATCGCGCCGCCGTTGGGCGGCGCTGCGGAGTTTGACCCCGGCGGCGGGGGGGGGTTCCCGTCCAAGGCGGGAGTCAGCTAATTCGGACTCCGGCGAAACCGGGGCGATTCATCGGCTAGTTTCTTGTGGAAGTTCACCTGGGTCTTGAGGACCGCATACCCCTCGCGCCGGTAGAAGCGGTGCGCGTCTTCTCGGATCGTGTTCGACCGCACCCGCACGGCATCGACGCCTTGCTCCCGCGCCCACGCCTCGGCGGCCGCGAGTAGCGCCGCGCCGATCCCTCCACCGCGGGCCCGCGCGTCCACCACCAGCCCGCCGATCTCCGCGAACGGATCGACCTCCAGCCGCCGCTGCACGAGCACATGCGCCCAGCCGACGACCTCCCCCTCCCGCTCCGCGACCAGCACGAGCGACTCCGGCACGCTCGCGAGCCCCGCGAAGCGACGTGCGATCTCCGCCGCGCCGGCGGCGTAGCCGAGCTGTCCGCTCAAGCTCGCCACGGCCGCGGCGTCGGCCGCGGTCATCTCGCGGACGGTCACGCCGCTCGCCGCCCACGACCCCGATTCTCCCGGAAACGAAGCCGCGTCGTGCGGCGGCCGAGTCTGCGGGGCCCCGGTCTCGTAGTGGACGACATTCTCCTCCATCTCCAGGAGAAAGCCGGCGTCCTCGGCGTAGTACTGCGCTCGCTCGACCGGATCGCCGGCGAACCCGCGCACCGCGTCGAGCGAGTCCCAGTACGACAGGAGCAGGAAGTGCGCCTCGCCCCCGTCGGCGCGGCGGAGAATCTGGCAGCCGCGGTTTCCGGCGACCCGCGCGTAGTCCGGGACCGCCACCCGCAGCAGGAACTCGTGATAGGCGTCGGCCTTCTCCGCGGCGACGCGGCCGTGCCAGGCCCTGACGATCATCCTCATCTCCCTTTGCGAAACCGCGACTCCGCCACACGCCGTCACGCCACCCACATCCCGTCAATCAACAAGGTCGGCGAGCCGACGACGCTGCCGCGCAGATGAAACGAGAGGTCGTTCCCTGCCTCGAGCACGCCGGCGAGAATGTCGCGGAGCCGCCCGACCAGCGTCACGCCGCGCACCCCTTCCACGAACGCGCCCGACTCGAGCCGCTCGCCGGAGGCCGCGAGCACGACCTCTCCCGAGGCCGGACCGCCTCGGCCGAGCAGCGAGGCCCCGGTCACGCGGAAGACGCTCCCCGCCTCCGCCACGAGCGCGCGCGGGCCACGCTCGCCGCGCGCGAGATGCAGGTTGGCGGGCTCGCGGCGCGGCGGCTCGGTGAACGAGGTCCGGGAAGCGGAGCCGACGCGTTCGCCGCCGCGGCCGGCCCGAGCGCCGAGCAGATGGCGCAGCGTGCCGCGTTCGATGAGGGTCCACGGGCGCGTCGGGCGAGCCTCACCGTCGAACGGCGCGGAGGCAAGGCCGCGCGCCAGCGACGCGTCCTCGACCAGGGTGATTGCCCCGGAGCCGACGCTCTCCTTCGGCGCCGCCGCCGGCAGCGCCGAGCGCCCACGCTCGACTGCTCCCTCCACGAGCGACGCCGCGAGATGCTCCACGAGCAGCGCCGCGACCCGCGGCTCGAGCGCCACCCGCACGGGCCCGGGCGGGAGCGCGGCCCCCTCCAGCGGCAGCCGCGCGCGCCGCACCGCCTCGCGCCCCAAGCGATCCGCGTCGAGCATGCTCAGGTGCCGCGCCGCGATGACCGAGCGATCGAAGACCGACTCCGCGCCGCGACGGGCCCGCAGCGCCAGGATCAGGGTCATCAACGTGGATCGGTACGACGCCGCGAACCCCGCGGAGGTCGCGAGCGTGACGCGCGAGCCACCGGCGATGCAGGCGAGTGATTCGACCTCGACCTCCCCCCGCCCCTCCTCGAGGATGGCGGCCTCAATACGCGCCAGGAGCGAGGCCACCGGCTCCTCCTGTTCGACGGCGGGGTCGTAGAGATCGAGGTCGGGCGGCTCCCACGGGCCGGGAGGGAGATCCGCGGCGCCCGGGGAGGCACGCTCCGCCAGCTTCGCGGCGGCGGCGGCGGCGATCTCGAGCGTTCCCGCGTCGGTCGGGTCGGGCGCCCAGGCGTGGCCGGCGCGTCCCTCCGCCCGGAAGAGGCGCAGCGCCAGTCCGGTCTCCTCGGCTTGCGTGCCGGCCGGCGCTGCAGTGCCCGTCCCTGATCCGATTCTCTCCGTCCGCCGGTAGCGGCTCTCCTTCAAATAGACCTCGGAGGCAACGATTCCGTTCCGCCGCTGGCAAGCGCGCGCGACCTCCTGGGCGAAGCCGGTGGCGTCCCCCTCCGGAAGGCGGCTCATCGCGCCGTCCCCCGCACCGCGAGGCGCGACACGCGCAACGTCGGCTGCCCGAGCGAGACCGGCAGCCGCTGCCCCTCCTTGTCGCACGACCCCGCCCCGGGGTCGAGCAGGAAGTCACTCCCCACGCGATCGATGCGGCGCAGCACCTCGGGACCGTGTCCCACGAGGACCGCCCCTTCGACCGGCCGGCCGATCCTCCCCCCCTCGATCCGGAAGCCATCCGCCACCTCGAAGGCGAACTCCCCGCTCGGAAACGACACGCGCGCGCCCCCCAGTTCGACGACGTAGAGCCCCTCCCGCGTGCCGCGCAGGATCTCGTCGGGGTCGTCCTTCCACCCCTCCACCACGAGGTTGCTCATGCGCGGGTGCGGCAGATCGCGGAACGAGCCCCGGCGCCCGTTTCCCGTCGGCTCGGCGCCGAGGGCAGCCGCGGTGCGGCGATCGTTCATGAAGCCGCGCAGCACCCCCTCCTTCACCAGGAGCGTGCGGCGGGCAGCGGTCCCTTCGTCATCGGAGCGATACGAGCCGCGCCGGCCGGGAAGCGTCGGGTCGTCGGCCACCGTGATGAGCGGGGAAGCGATCGGCTCTCCCACCATCCCCGCGTACGGCGACTCGCCCCGCAGCAGGACGTCGGCCTCGAGCGCGTGGCCGAGCGCCTCGTGGAACAGCGCGCCGCCGCAGCGGTTCGCGAAGACGACGGCGTACTCCCCCGAGGGGAGCGGGGCGGCGTCGAGCCGCGCCACCGCCGCGTCGCCGGCGCGCCGCCCGATCTCGGCCGTGCTGAGCGACGCGAAGAGGTCGAGCGGGTCGGGACAGGAGACGACGGCGACCCCCTCCTCGCAGCGGCCCCCCGCGCGGGCCGCGGCGCGCACCTGGAGGCGGACCGAGGCGCGCGTGTCCTCGGTGAGGCGCCCGTCGGCGTCGAAGATCAGCACCTCCTGGCGCCACGCCTCGTAGTCGATGCGGCAGGAGCTGACGCGCGGATCGGCGCCCAGCGCCCCGCGCTCGACCTGCGCCAGCGCCGCGGGGAGCCCCGCCGGCACCAGCGCCGCGGGATCCGAGGGGGGATCGGCGCGGAACCGCCTCCCCGCGGACGGCGCCGGCAGCTCGGAGTCGGACGCGCCGCCGCGCAGCCGGTCGGCCGCCTGCAGCAGTCGCGGTTCGGTCGGGCTCTCGAGGTGGACGAAGCGCCACGCCGGCGCGCCCGCTTCCGCCTCGACGAGGCGCAGCCCCGCGCCGAGCAGGAAGCCGCAGGAGGGATCGACGAAGAGCCCCGCCTCGAAGCGCGCCGCCGCCTGCTGCCGGTGCTCGACGAAGATCTCGACGCGGCCGCCCGCCCGCGCCGCGGCCTTCGCGAGCAGGTCGCGCTCGATGCTCAGCGGCATCGTGCGAGCGTCTTGGGTTGAGCGGGCCGCATGCGCAGCGATTATGCCGGAAAAGCGCCAAGGGCGATCGAGCCCCTGGCGGCACCCCGGCGTAGGCCGGGGTCCACCGGTAGCGTGCTGATTCCAATGGCCTCAGTGCATGTCGGACCGTCGCCGCAACTCCGAGTCCAACCACGCAGCCGGGTAACAGGTGGATTCCGGCGTTCGCCGGAATGACGTGGGTTGGGCGCAGTGCGGCGCTCCCGGACCTTTCGCCGGAATGACGTGGGTTGGGCGCAGCGCGGCGCTCCCGAACCATTCGCCGGAATGACGTGGGTTGGGCGCAGTGCGGCGCTCCCGGACCTCGCGCCTTGACGATGGTACGCCCCCTGGC
>Ga0210379_10000100_pt1 | contig 21933 bp, 20 predicted proteins | sample PLMedo_2_FD_155468 | JGI IMG/M metagenome (GOLD analysis project Ga0210379, IMG submission 155468) | Groundwater sediment microbial communities from an aquifer in East River, Colorado, USA - PLM4_32_coex redo | ecosystem: Environmental > Terrestrial > Soil > Riparian zone | place: USA: East... | reverse complement strand
AACCACTGGGTCGATTCGTGGCCAGGCACGGTCTCGCTGACCGTTGGCAGACCTGGATTGAATTGAGAGCGCTTCGAGCCGGTACTGGCCAGAAGTCTCAGCCTGCCGGCATTGGCGTGGGGCGTCAGCGTGGGGCCGCTGCCAAAGTAGAACGACACTTCGCCGCTCAATACCGCGATGACCGCCGCGCCCGGCCCCTTGTACGCCACGTGCACTATGTTGATTTTCGCAAGCTGCTTCAGGAGCTCGCCCGTCATATGTGATCCGGAAATGTTGCCGACGGAAGAGAAGTTGATCTCTCCCGGCTTGCTCCTGGCGAGCGCGACCATGTCCTTGACCGACCTCGCCGGCAGCGACGGGTGCACGGCGAGGATGAAATCGGAAGTGACCAGAAGGCTGATCGGCGCGAAATCCCTCACCGCGTCGTACGGCAAGTTCGAGACTGCGCTCGGGATGATCGCGTTCGGTGCGACGCTGCCTACCAGCAGGGTGTAGCCGTCGGCCGGCGCTTTCGCCGCGAGCTCGGTGCCGATACGGCCGCTCGCGCCGGGGCGGTTCTCCACCACGAAGCGCCAGCCCGCATCGTCGGTGAGCGCCTGTGCCAGGATGCGCGCGGACGCGTCCGTACCGCCGGATGGCGTAAAAGGCACGATCAACCGGATCGGCTTGGCCGGGTACGGCTGCGCGGAAGCGGCGCCCGGCATGAGCGGGAGTGCCGCCGATGCGGCCATCGTCGCAATCGCGATGATCCTGGCTTTCATAGTTCGCTTTGCTAAGTCGAAAGTCGAATGTCGGAAGGAGGTATGCGACAAAACCAGTGAAGAGTGACGCACTCCCGTGCCGCGGGGGTCATCCTTTCGCCTTTCGACTCTCGACTTTCGTCTTGCCTTCACGTATGGCGCGCCAGATGCGCTCCGGGGTCGCTGGCATCTCGACGTGCCTCACGCCAAACTCGGCGAGCGCGTCGACGATGGCATTGATCATCACGCCGAGGGCCGGGGTCGTGCCGCCCTCACCGGCCGGGCGCATGCCCAGCGGGTGCGTCGTCGAAGGCACTTCGCTGATCTCGGTCGTGAAAAACGGAAAGCAGTCGGCCCGCGGCATCGCGTAATCCATGAACGATCCCGAGAGGAGTTGCCCGGTGCGAGGCTCGTAGTAGCACTGCTCGTACAGGGCCTGGCCCACGCCTTGCGCGATGCCGCCGTGGATCTGGCCGTCGATGATCAGCGGATTGACCGCACGGCCCACGTCATCCACGGCGACGTAGCCGACGATCTCGACCGTGCCCAGCTCGGGATCGATCTCGACTTCGCAGACGTGGCAGCCGTAAGGGAAGGCCGCGATGGGAACGGTTTCATCGGAAAACCCCCACAGCGGCCCGCGCAGGTCTTCGGGCAGGCCCGGCCGCGTGCCCGCGCCCGCGACCTCGGTGAGGCCGACCGAGCGCCCCGTGCCGTCTTTGACGAAGCGGCCGTCCCGAAACTGGATCTCGCTCGGCTCGCAATCCAGCATCAGCGCGGCGAGCCGGGTTCCCTTCTCGATGATCTGCTTGACCGAATTCCACATGACGATGCTGGCCATGCGCAGGCCGCGGCCGCCGTGCGTGCCGCCGCCGATCTTCACGATGTCGGTGTCGCCGGCGATGATGCGCACGTTGTCGATCGACACGCCCAGCCATTCGTTCAGCAACTGGGCGAAGCTCGTTTCGTGGCCCTGACCGTTCGAAATGATACCGATGACGACATCCACCCGGCCGTCGGGATGGACAGTGATCTCGCCGCGCTCGCGTGGAACACCGGACGCGGTGTCCACGTAGTTGGCGACCCCGATCCCGCGGCACTTGCCGCGGGCGCGCGCCTCGGTGCGCCGCCTGGCAAACCCGGACCAGTCGCCGAGTTCGAGCGCTTTTTCCATGACGGCATGATAGTCGCCGCTGTCGTAGATCATGCCCCACGGGTTGGTGTAGGGGAGCTCTGCCTGCGTCAGCAGGTTGCGCCGCCTCAACTCGATGCGGTCGAACCCGCATTCGCGGGCGGCGAGATCGATGAGCCGCTCCATGACGTACATCACTTCCGGGCGGCCCGCGCTGCGATAGGGCCGGGTCATCATGGTGTTGGAGAGCACGGTGCGCGCCCGGAACCAGGCGGCCGGCATGCGGTAGATGCTGGACATGATCTCGACGCCTTTCCGCAGCGGCGAGAAGTTTGCCGTGTGCGCCCCGGCATTGCCGATGTTGGAACCGCGCATCGCGAGGAAGTTGCCCTCCGCGTCGAGCGCGAGTTCGGCCTCTACCGCGAGATCGCGCCCCTGGTAGTCGGTGAGGAACGCCTCCTGGCGCGTGCAGGTCCACTTGACCGGACGCCCGGCGCGGCGCGCCGCCCACGACACCAGGCAGAACTCCGGATAGATGAATCCGCGGGTGCCGAAGTTGCCGCCGACGTCGTGCATCAGCACGCGCACGTTCTTCGCCGGCACGTTGAGCATCACCGCGAGGTCTTCCTTCAGGCGCGGTGCCCCGCCGCTGCCGGCGTGCAGCGTGTAGTGCTGGGTTGCCGCGTCGTACTCGCACACGCCCGCCCGCGGCTCCATGGGCACGCCGGTGACGCGCTGTATCCACGTCTCGAACTTCACGACGTGCGCCGCGCGCGCGAAACCGGCCGCGGTGCCTTCCCGATCGTTTCCGACCTGCGCATCCAGCGCGATGTTGGACCGCGTGTCATCCCACAGGCGCGGCGCATCCGGACGCGCCGCGGCAACGGTGGCGGTGACTGCAGGCAACTCTTCGTAGCGGACTTCCACCAGCTCCGCGCCGTCTTTCGCCGCCGCCACCGTTTCGCCGATTACTACCGCGATCGCTTCGCCGACATGGCGCACCTTTTCGATGGCAAGGGCGTACTGCGGCGCCGAGTAGAGCGGTGTGCCGTCCCAGTTTTCCATCTTGATATCGGCGGGATGGCTGGTGAACGGCTTGTGCGGGAAGGGCTTGAGCCCGTCGGCGAGCAGATCACGCCCGGTCAGCACCGCCAGCACGCGAGGGCTCGCCAGCGCATTGCGGACGTCGACCGACACCAGGCGGGCGTGCGCGTGGGTCGAGCGTACGACCACCATGTAGACCTGCCCCGGCAGGCTGACGTCGTCGCTGAAGCGGCCCTTGCCGGTCAACAGGCGCAGGTCCTCTCGGCGCCGTACAGGCTGGCCAATGCGAGTGTTTTTTGCCGGCGGGAACATGCCGTGTCCTCCGATGTTGTTCTTTCTAGCTTGACGCGGCCCGAACGGCGCGCTTGGCCATCACGCAGGCGCAGTGCGCCCGGTACTCCGCGCTGCCGTGGAAATCGGAGTTGAGGCCGTCGGCCGCCAGCGCCATCCCGTCGAGGGCGGCGGGTTCGAAGCGCCGTTCGAGCGCCGCCTCCGCCTGCCTCCAGCGGAACACCGCGGGACCCGCTCCGGTCACCGCGACGCGCACGCCGCCGGCCGTCCGCGCCACGAACACGCCGACCAGTGCGAAGCGTGATGCCTGCTGCGGTAGCTTGGCATAGGCGGCGGCGCGCGGCACGGGAAAGCTCACCGCAGTGATGATCTCGTCGCGCTGCAACGCGGTTTCGAACAGACCGGTGAAAAAGTCGTCGGCCGCGATCCGGCGCCGGCTGGTCAATACCGTCGCGTCCAGGCCGAGCACGCCGGCGGGGTAGTCGGCCGCCGGGTCCGCGTAGGCGATCGAGCCGCCGATCGTGCCGCGGTTGCGCACGAGCGGGTCGCCGATGCCGCCGGCGAGCGACGCCAGGGCGGGTATGGCACGCGCGACTTCGGCGGATGCTGCGACCACTGCATGGGGTGTCATGGCGCCGATCACCAGGACATCACCGTCGCGCTTGATGCCATTCAATGCCGCAATGCCGCCGAGATCCAGCAGGCCGGCGTAGCGGGCGAGGCGCAATTTCAACGTCGGGACGAGGCTCATGCCGCCGGCCAGCAGCTTGAACTCGCCGTGCGCCGAGAGGGCGGCGGCGGCATCATCCAGGCTGGACGGTCGCGAATAGGCGAAATCGTACATCGTCATCTTCCCTTCATGGCGGCGGCGCCGGCTTGTATGGCCTTGACGATGTTGTGATAGCCGGTGCAGCGGCAGAGATTGCCCTCGAGCTGCTCGCGTACTGTGTGCGCGTCCAGGTCGTTGCCCATGCGGTTCACCATGTCCACGGCCGACATGATCATCCCCGGGGTGCAGAATCCGCACTGCAGGCCGTGGTGTTCGCGAAAGGCTTCCTGCATCGGATGCAGCCTGTCGCCTTGCGCGAGCCCTTCGATCGTCGTGACGGTCGCGCCGGCGCATGCGGCGGCAAGCACGGTGCACGACTTCACGCCCTTGCCGTCGAGGTGCACAGTGCAGCATCCGCACTGGCTCGTGTCGCAGCCTTCGTGCGTTCCGGTCAGCTTAAGGTGCTCGCGCAGGAGCTGCACCAGCAGCGTCCTGCCCTCGACCTCGGCGGTGACCGGCTGGCCGTTGACTGTCATGGAAACGATCGGCATCGAGGGTCCTTTGAGTTATCGGATGCCGAACAGCCGCGCCGCGGTGTCGCCGAGAATCGCGGATTGGTGCTTCGCCTCCACCCCGCAGCACTGGATCAGTTCCTGCGGTTTCGCTTCTGCGTTGGGGAACGGCTGGTCGGTGCCCATCATGACTTTCGAGGGGCCGGCGACTTCGCACAGGAACCGCAATGCCCGCGGGTCGTAGACGACGGTGTCGAAATAGAGCCGGCTGAAGCTTTCACCGGGATCGGAATTCTTCCCGGGATTGTTCGCGAAGCTGTTCTTCAATCGCCCCAGCACCATCGCCAGCGCACCGCCGCCATGTGCGATGACCAGGTTGACCCCCGGATATCGCAGCAGGTGGCCGGACAGCAGGAGTCGCGAGACCGCAATCGTGCTGTCCGTAATGCGCCCGACGGTATTCACGAGACCGTAGGCCTTCAGGCGGTTGTCGTGGGCGCCGAACGTCGGATGGACAATGACCGTTGCCCTGAGGGAAGAGGCGGCCTCCCAGAAGGGATCGAGGTCCGGGTCATCGAGCACGCCGCCGATGCCCTTGGGCTGGGTCCCGATCATCGCGCCGTGAAACCCCGCTTTCATGGACTCCGTGAGCACCTGTGCGGCAAGCTTTCCGGCCTGCATCGGCACGGTGGCGAGCGGCACGAACGCGTCGAGTTGCGCGACACCTTTCATCATGTGCTGATTGACAAACCGGCTCCAGTCGGCGCCTTCGTCCGCCGGGAGTTCGTAGCCGAATATGTCGAGCCAGCCGGCGACGAGCTGCTTTTCGATCCGCTGCTCCGCGAGGCGGCGGCGGCGCCCGCTGACATCGCTCATGGCAGCCGGCATCTCGCGCTTGGGCTCGCCGCTGCCGAAGGTAATGCTGACGGCTTCCTTGGCGCCCGTGGCGGATACGGACGGAAATGAGTGCCGCCGCGAGGCGAGATCGTCCAGCAAGGCTTCCGGCACGAAATGGGCGTGCATGTCTATTTTCAAATTCCGTCTCCTCGATGGTCAGGCATCGTCATTCACGATCGTCATCGGACGTGGAAATGAGACTGATTGGCGCGAAATCCCTCAAGGTATCGTACGGCAGGTTCGGAACGACGCTCTGGACGACTGCGTTTGGCGTGGCGCCTCCCAACAGCAGGGTATAGCCGTCGGCCGGCGCCTTCGCCGCGAGTTGGGTGCCAATGCGGCCACTCGCGCCGCCCCGATTATCCACTACGAACCGCCAACCCAAAACATCGGTGAGTGCCTGCGTCACGATCCGCGCCGGCACGTCCGACCCGCCGCCCGGGGTCGCGGGCACGACCAGCCGTATCGGCTTGGCCGGATAGGCCTGGCCAACGGCAGAAATTGGAGCGAGCGCCGCTGCTGCAAAACAGGAGAGCAATCCCGACGTGACAAGTCCGCAGCCTGTCGGACCTGCCATCGTGAACGCTCGGTGTGAATGCATGGGTATTCGTACTGGGCTACCACCGAGTCGACAGGCTGTAAGGAGCTACTTTCCGGCCAGGAACCGTCACTCAGATCGACTGCGACCCCTCGCAGCCTGTAATTCAGTTTAGCAGCTTGTCGGGGCGAAGAGCCCGACAAGCTGCTAAGCCACTTCGAATTTCAACCGCTTCACCTTCTCCAGGTTGACGCCTTCGATACGGATCAGCTTGGTTGAATCCACCCGCTTCGGGGAGTGCAGGTCGCCCTCGTTGTAGACGTGGGCTACTCCTGGCGCGAGCTTGTAGGTCCTGACCGGGCGCACCTTGCCGGGCTTCTCGGCGGTGGCGGGCTGCAACAGCTCGTAGTCGCGCATTTCCGTTTCACCGCGCGCCTGGCCGTAGATCGCCCAGTACGGGCCGTGATCATGCGGCGCGCTGGTCTTGGCGCCACGGTAGTGGTGCGCGAATATGCAGAACCCGAGCTCGGGATCCTCGTACAGCAACTGGCGTTCCGGCGTCTCGTCCTTGATATAGGCGGACACGAACTTCTCGTCTTTCAGGATATCCTGCAGCAGCGCGCAAACCTTGCTGCGTCCCTTCGGATTGGGTTCTGCCTTGAGTATGTCATGACAGGCTGCTGCGAACTGCTCGATGGTACGGATCATCATGGTTCCTCCATGGGGGGCAACCCCGCGGTCCGTATTCTGCTCGATATACGCGATGTTGCAAAGTGTGTTTCGCCGGCGCGGAGATGCAGGCGCGCTGGCAGATGGCTAGATTCGATCTTGAGAGGTCGGTTGGGATTACGGCCGCACTTATCCACTGCGAGGAGCATATGGCAGATGTCATCAGGCGTGTAGTCACGGGGCACGACAGGAGCGGCAAGGCGATCGTCCTTGCGGACGGTCCGGCGACGGCGGTCAGGACGAATCCATTGCGCCCGGGCTACAAGTCCACGGACATCTGGAAGACAACCGCCATGCCGGTGCCCATCGGCCGGGAGGAGGCCGACCCGACGCTGCGCCCAAGGGACTTCGTGCCCCGTTTCGGCACCAAGATCCGCATCAGCGAGATTGCGCCGGAGCCGGAAGCCTTCCGCCACTTGACCCCGGAGCAGGTGCGCGAGGTCTTCAAGGCCGGCGGGAATGAACAGGCCTCGACCTTCGGGAAAGACGGCCGGCACCCGTTCATGCACCGTACCGAGTCGGTGGACTATGCGGTCGTGCTCGAAGGCGAGATCACCATGCTGCTCGACGACCAGGACGTGGTGCTCAAGGCGGGAGATGTGGTGATTCAGCGTGGCACCAATCACGCCTGGAGCAACCGTTCTGGCAAGCCGGTGCGCATGCTGTACATACTGATTGACGGCAGGTTCGAGCCCGAACTCGCCGTCTATTCCCACCACTAGGCGCAGCGTTGACCGCCGGGCCGGCGACGGCGTGTCTTCGCTAAGCGACGGGATTCGTCTGTTCCGGCCGGTGCGGATCGAATGTAGCCGGATTTACCGCCGATTGGCAGGAAATATGCAGTTGCGTGTGCAATATGTCATACATGAAGCGGGGCGCGGGCGTTAGATTTTCAGGCGGCACACGCTATCAATAACAGTCCGCGATACCGGCCCGGAGTACAGGGGGACCATTGGGCGCTGTCTTAGGGGGGTAGCCATGCAATTCCTCGCTCTTCTGTTTCTGATGCTCGGTGTGGTGGTAATCATGTTTGCCGCATTTCTGGGACTGTCTTATGGCGCGGGGGTGTACTGGTACTCACGGGAAGGCGCCGTGATCCGGCGCGCCGATCCGAATCCTTGCGCGCAATGCGACGCGGATCAGGATTGGTACGTGAGCCAGCCCGTCTGGAAGCGCAACGTGATTGCGGCCTGGTGGTGGGCTAACCGCCTGACCTGGGCGGGCAAGGGCTGCAAGTAATACCGCTTGCGGTTCCGGGCATTTTCTCGGCCGTTGATGCCGTCAGGAGATTGTGCCAAGGCGGCGCAATCCCGCGTCCCGGACTGACGCGCCCGAGCGAAGCGCTCTTCACGTCGCCGCCATAAGGGGCTACAGTAGTGGCCTGCAGCGTGTCGCCCCGCTATCCTGCGGGAACCTGCACGGCATCAGGAATTGCCACGACGGGCCACCCCCGGCATGTTCGTTCAGCACGTTTCCGTCTTGCCATCGGTGCGGCTGGCCGCTGCTGTCTGCGTCGTGCATTTCGCCGCCGCCGTCCTGTTGTGGCTTATGCCGCTTCCGGTTACGGGCAAATCGGTGATCACGCTGGTGATTGCCGTCAGCCTGGTGTTCTTTCTTGCGCGGGATGCGGCGCTGCACGCGACGAATGCCATCGTTGCGCTGGAAATCGGGGAGGACGACACCGTTTCCTACCAGATTCGCACCGGGGAATGGGTGGACTGCGAGTTGCTGGGATCGAGTTACGTCTCGCCGCGCCTGACCATCGTCAACCTGCAGCCGCATGGAAGGCGCCGGGTACGGCGCGTGATCCTCGTCCCCGACAACGTGGACGCGCGCGATTTTCGGAGGTTGCGCATGTGGCTGCGCTGGAAGCGGGGTGGTGGGCCGGATCCCGCGCAGATCATGGAGCCGTGAGAGGATTGTGATCGGAAGCGTCCTGCCGGCAAGGCAGCTTGGCGTTATATCGTAAGCCTTTTCCGCGTCTCCTGCGCCGCAATGGCGCCGTAAGCTATTACGCAGGGGCTGCAAAAATCAAATCTAACAAATTGATAGATTTGTCAGGTCACCGCGCCGCCGCTACTCTACACAGGGTGCAATCACAATTGTAGCTGTAGAAAGGGTGGAGGAAGCCGTGTCGCGAGAAGATGAAATCAAGATGCTCAAGGCGGGGGAGTCGCCACCATCGCACCGCGTGGTTCAGTTGCGCTCGATGGGAATGCAATCCATACGCTTCCAGTTTGTGGTACACCTGCTGCGGTCGGGGCTGGACGTGGATACGCTCTCGATCTACTGGGAGCAGGGCAACGAGTTCAAGTTGAAGGGTGTGCTGGAAAATACGCGCCGCCGACTGGTACTGGGCCGCAATAACCGGGTATCGGGGGAATTTGCCGATCTGTGGCTGCTGTGCTACCCGGACGACGAGGGGATCAAAAAACTGGTCGAGCAGGAAGTGGACCGCATGGTCGAGCGAATGCGCGAGAAGAAAGCATCGGACTAGGAGTTTGTGGGGCCCAATTTCGGCAGACTCCTATTGCGCCGTAATCTTTGCTTTCCGCGCGACAGCCGTCAGGGTCGCGATATCCTCCGCGATGAATCTGTCGAATGCCTGGGGCGTCGTCGGCGCCGGTTCGGCGCCCAGCACCGAGAGCCGGCCGCCCACATCCGGCTGGCCGAGCGTGCGCGTGATTTCCCTGTTGAGCAGGTTGACGAGCGGCCGTGGCGTCTTCGCCGGGGCCAGCATGCCGTACCAGTAGTCCCAGCGGAACCCAGGCAGGCCCGATTCCGCCACGGTCGGCACGTTGGGCAACTGCGACACGCGCTTGGCACTGGTAACGGCGATGGCGGGGACCTTTCCCTCCTTTACCAGCCCGATGGCGCTCGCCAGCGGCGACATGAAGAACTGCACCCGGCCGGCCATGGTTTCGGTGAGCGCTTCCGGAATACCCTTGAACGGAACGTGCACGACGTCGATGCCCGCCGTGCTCTTGAAAAGCTCACCCGCAAAGTGGCTGCCGCTGCCGACGCCGGCCGAGGAAAAGTTGAACTGGCCGGGCCTGGAGCGTGCCAGGGCGATCAATTCCTTGACGGACTTTACGCCCAGCGCCGGCGGAACCAGCAACAGCGCGGGGCCGTTGGCTGTCATGGTAATGCCCGCAAAATCCCTCACCGTATCGTACGGGAGTTTGGGATAAATCGCGGCAGCGACCGAGTGCGCGTTGGATACCGAGAGCAGGGTGTATCCGTCCGGGTTGGCGCTCGTCACGATCTGCCCGGCGATGGTCCCCCCCGCGCCGGGACGGTTGTCCACGATCACCTGCTGCTTCCAGGTCTCTGTCAGGCTGGTCGCGATCAGGCGGGCGGTGATGTCGGGCACGCCGCCGGGCGTGAATCCGATGACGATCCGGACCGGTCGCTGCGGGTACTTGCCGATATCCGGAGCAGCCGCGAAAGCGCGGGATCCTGCCCCCAGCGTGGCAACCAGCATTAGCAGTGCGCCCCCGTTCATGCGAGAACCATAAAAATCCGGCGCGGCATGGGTTTTCCTCCGTTCCTCGAAGTGTGAAGGAGTCCGCCCCCCGGCGCAACAATGGAGATTGCGGCATTGCGTTAAGATTCACCTGTTTGTTCCCCTGTGCGACGGCTGCTCACATGAGAATTCACAACCTGCTCTATATCAACGGCGCATGGGTGCCGCCGTCGTCGGACGCCTCGCTTGAGGTCCGTAACGCGGCCACGGAAGAGGTGATCGCGCGGGTGCCCGCGGGAACGACTGACGACGTGGAATTGGCGGTGCGGGCAGCGCGCGCGGCGTTCGGATCATGGGCGGCGACGCCGGTCGAACAACGCTCGGTCTTCTTGCAGAACGTCGCCGGTGCTCTTGCCGCGCGAGCGGACGAGATCGCGCGCATCATCACTGCCGAAGTCGGCATGCCGCTCAAGCTGTCGCAGCGCTTCCAGGCGGCATTGCCGCCGCAGGTGATGGAGAGCTATGCGCGGCTCGCGCGCGAGTACCGGTTCGAGGAGCGGGTAGCCAACTCGCTGGTGATCAAGGAGCCGGTCGGAGTGGTGGGAGCGATCACGCCGTGGAATTATCCATTGCACCAGGTTGTGGCCAAGGTCGCGCCGGCGCTGGCGGCCGGCTGCACCGTGGTGCTGAAGCCGAGCGAGGTCGCGCCGCTGTCGGCCTTCGTTCTGGCCGAATTGGTTCACGCGGCAGGCCTGCCGCGCGGCGTGTTCAACCTTGTGTGCGGCACCGGGCCGGTGGCCGGTGAGGCGATCGCGCGGCATCCCGAGATAGACATGATTTCGTTCACCGGCTCGACCCGCGCCGGCAAGCGCGTTTCCGAGCTCGCGGCCGCGACCGTGAAGCGCATGGCGCTGGAGTTGGGCGGCAAGTCCGCCTCCATCGTGCTCGACGATGCCGATCTGCCGCGCGCGGTCCGGGGCACGGTGAACTCCTGCTTCCTCAATTCCGGTCAGACCTGCACCGCCTTGACGCGCCTGCTGGTCCCCGAATCGCGCTACCAGGAGGCGGCGCAGCTTGCGGTGGGGAACGCGAGGACGTTCAATCCGGGTGACCCGATGGAGGACGCTACCCGGCTCGGACCGCTGATTTCGGCCGCGCAGCGCGAGCGGGTGCGCGGCTATATCCGGAAGGGCGTGGCGGAGGGAGCTACGCTTCTTCTCGGCGGCGCGGAGCAGCCGCCCGGGCTGGACCGGGGTTATTTCGTGCAACCGACGGTTTTCGGCCGGGTCCAACCGGGCATGACGATCGAGCAGGAAGAGATCTTCGGCCCGGTGCTTGCCGTCGTTGCGTACCGGGACGAGGACGACGCCGTGCGCATCGCCAACGGCACCCCCTACGGGCTTGCGGGAGCGGTGTGGTCGAAAGACGAGGAACGCGCTCGCCGGGTGGCGCGCCGGATCAGGGCCGGGCGGGTCGACGTGAATGGCGGCGGGTTCAACATCCTGGCCCCTTTCGGCGGTTACAAGCAGTCGGGGCACGGCCGCGAGTTCGGAAAGTACGGCCTGGAGGAGTACCTCGAGCTGAAGTCTCTTCAGTTGGTCGACAACGCGTGAGTCGTGATTTGAGAAAAGTCTTGATCGGTATTCTTGGCGGCCTTGGCGTCTTGGCGTTCCAGCATTGCCATGCCGCCGCGACGGCGGAGGCGTTTCCCTCGAAGCCGGTCAAGATCGTGGTGCCGTTCCCGATCAGCGGGCCGACTGACATCCGCGGCACGACACGGGTGACAAAGACCTACAAGCTGATCGCGGAAAACGCGCCGCCGGCCATTTCCGACTCGATGGCGCGCATGGTCGCTTTGGCAATCGGTTCGGGATCACTGCATGCGGCGGCGCTCGAGCGCCAGCCCGGCGGACTGACCATGCGGGGTGCGCTGAGCGTGGCCAGGGCGCCGGCGGACGGGCACACCTTGCTGTTGGCGAGCAATGCGACCATGGTCATCAATCCGAGTTTTTTCCACGGTATCGAGTACGTTCCCGCGCGCGATTTCGTGCTGGTCGCGCCGCTTGCCACCATGCCATTCGTGCTGATGGTGCATTCAAGCCACCCGGCGGACGACGTTCGCGGGCTGGCAGCATGGCTCAAGGTGCGCCCGGGAGAGGTCAATTTCGGCTCATCGGGGGAGGGCAGCACCGGACATCTCGCGGGCGAGCTGTTCCGCCGCATGACGGGCACGGCGATCGTGCACGTTCCGTTCAACGGCGGTCTGGCCGGCCTCAACGGAATGGCGACGGGGCAGGTATCGCTGATGTTCGTCGCATTGCCGCTGGCACTGCCGTACCTGACGGGCGAGCAATTCAGGGCGCTCGGTATCGCGGGCACCAGACGCCTCGAATCGCTGCCCGAGTTACCCACGCTGGCCGAAACGGGCCTGCCTGGATTCGAGATCGAGGGCTGGTACGGCCTGTTCGCTCCGGCGAGCACGCCGGCGGTTGCCGTGGCCTGGTTGCGGGGACAGGTCAGCGGTTTCTTTGCGAGTATGGCCATACGGTCGCTCCTGCGCGGCTACGGGCTCGAGCCCGCAACGATGACGCTCGAGCAGTTCGCCACCCGTATTCACACGGAGGCGGACAAGTGGGCGCCGCTGCTGCGGGCGAGCCGCTTGCCTCTAAAGGATGGGGCGTGACCAGAGAGCGGTGACCGGAAACTTCTGAACCAGGGTTTTCGCTCAATCACTGGTCACTGGTCACCGTTCTTCCGGCGGTTTGACCTTCCTGAACATTCCTAACAACGTCAAGTCGTAGACGATCTTGAGCACCCCGCAGATCACCAGCGGCCAGCCGAAAGTGCTCAGTGTCAGCAGGTAGCCCGCGAAGGCGGGGCTCACGGCAGCCGCAAGACTGCGCGGTACGGCCGTAATGCCCGCAGCCGCCGGGCGTTCCTCCGGAGAGACCACGGCCATGACGTAGGAAGACCGCGCCGGCACATCCATGGAGGACAGCGCGGCGCGCAGGAGCAGGAACAGAACGGCGAGTGGCAGCGTCGGCATGAACGGGATGATTACGCAGAATACATTCGCCGGCAGGTGGGTGAATACCATGGTGTTAACGAGGCCGATACGACGGGCGATCGCCGGTGCGGCGAGGAAGGATGCCGCCGCCAGGACGCCGGTCCAGAAAAAGAGGGTGCCGGCGGCCTCCACTGACAGGTCGAACCGGAGGAAGAGCCAGAGCGCCAGCAGCGATTGCACGGCGAAGCCGCCGGCAAAAGCGTCCAGGCTGAACAGCGCCGCGAGCCGGTAGACGACGCCCCTTGATGGCCCCAGTGGCGCGGTGCGCACCTCGTCTCCCCGCGAACCGGCTGATGCAAGGCGACGATAGAGCGCCAGCGCAACAAGGGCCGAGAGCCCGTAGACGATGAACATCGCCTGTACCGCCGCCTTGAGCTCGAGAATGTCCCATTGCGCGAGCATCCCCGGGGCCGCGGCGGCCAGCGCCCCCAGCGCGCCGATGAGTTGTCCTACCAGACTGTAGCGCGAGAACAGCGCGGTACGATGCTCGCTCGTTACCGCGTGGGACAACAGCGATTGTTCGATGGGAGAGAAGACGCTGACGTCGCCGCTCGATGGATTGAGGGTCCCGATCACGGCGATCAGCAACAACGGCAGGAAATCCGTGACGGTGGCAAAGCCGACACCGGTGCCGAGCATCAGCAGGCACGCTGCGGTGAGCAGGACGTGCAACCGGAAGCGGTAGGCAAACACGCCCACCAGCAGCGTGAGCAGGCCGGAGCCGAAGAGCGTCGCCGTGGCGATCACGCCCACCTCCAGCGCGCCGTAACCGAGCAGCGTGAGATAGTACGGCAGCAGCAGCGCGATGTAGCCGTCGGTGAAAGCGCGAATGCCGCGTGCGGTGAGTATCAGTGCGGCATCGGGCGACGTGCCGGGGGGCAGTAGCCAGGACGCGGAATAAGGCATGGTGTTAGGATGCGCCTTTTGTAATGATGAATGCAGAATGATGGGCGTGCCACGATAGACAAGCAAGGGATCGGGTTGCGGAGCAAGGCATTCATCATTCATCATTCATAATTCATCATTCTTCTTGCAGGAGATCCCATGATCGATGTCTATACCTGGCCCACGCCCAACGGTCACAAAGTACACATCATGTTGGAGGAAACCGGGCTCCCCTACCGTGTGCACGGCATCAACATCCGTGAAGGCGAGCAGTTCCGGCCGGAATTTCTCAAGATCAGCCCCAATAACCGCATTCCCGCGATCGTCGACAACGACGGGCCGAACGGCAAGCCGCTCTCCCTGTTCGAAAGCGGGGCGATCCTGCTCTACCTCGCGTCCAAGACCGGCAAGCTGCTGCCGGCCGACCTGCACGCGCGCTGGGTCTGCACCCAATGGCTGATGTGGCAGATGGGCGGGCTCGGACCCATGATGGGGCAGGCCAACCATTTCCGGCGCTACGCGAAGGACAAGATCCAGTACGCGATCGAGCGCTACTCCAACGAGGCCAACCGGCTGACGGGCGTGCTCGACAGGCGCCTGGGCGAGGCGCGCTATACCGCCGGCAATGAATACTCGGTCTCGGATATCGCGAGCTTTCCCTGGTTGCGAGGCGCGGAGCAGCGCGGCGTGGACATCGGGGAATACCCCAACGTCAAACGCTGGTTCGACGAGATCAACGCCCGTCCGGCCGTCCAGCGCGCGCTCAAGGTGCTGGCCGAAGTGCAGGCCGCGAATGCCGCTCCCCACAGCGACAAGTCGTGGGACATCATGTTCGGCAAAGTTCAGTTTCAGCGACGCTGATACTGAACTTTGTGGAGGGGCGGGGAGTGAAGAGGAGTACGTTTTTCTATTTCTTTTTTTCGCGCCACCCTGACGTCTCATTTCGTTGATGGAAGCGGCGCGAAAAAACGTCGCTGTTCTGGCGGCGTGCCAGGCCCTGTTATTCACCAATAACTCGATACTCGTCGCGGTCAACGCGCTGGCGGGGTACGCGCTGGCGACGGACAAGGCGCTTGCGACGCTGCCGGTGACGGCGTATTTCGTGGGGTCCGCGCTCGCGGCGCTGCCACTGTCGCTGCTCATGAAGCACCACGGGCGCCGCGCCGGCTTCACGCTGGGAGCAGGCTTTGCGATTGCCAGCTCGCTGGTGTGCGCTGCCGCCGTCTACACCGCTAGTTTCTGGCTGCTCTGTCTCGGCATGCTCGTGTTCGGCGCCTACTTCGCCGCGGGACAGTACTACCGCTTTGCCGCGGCCGATTCCGTGCCCGCCGATTTCAGGAGCACGGCGATCTCGCTGGTGCTTGCCGGTGGCATCGTCGGCGGATTCATCGGGCCGGAGACCAGCAAGCTCACCAAGGACCTGGTAGCCGGCTATCCCTTTGCGGGGGCGTACTACTCGCTCATCGGCTTCGCGGTGCTCTCGATCCTGGTCCTGCGCTGGCTCGAGATGCCCCCGCTGCCTGAAGCCGATCGCAAGGACGCCGGCCGGTCCTTCGGCGCCATCGCACGCCAGCCCGCGTTCGTCGTTGCGGTGCTGTGCGGGATGGTGAGCTACGGCGTGATGAATCTCCTCATGACGGCGACGCCGCTCGCCATGATTGCCTGCAAGCACCCGTTCAGCGACGCCGCGTTCGTGATCCAGTGGCACATGGTGGGAATGTTCGCGCCTTCATTCGTAACCGGCGTGCTGATCCGGCGTTTCGGGCTTATGACCATCATGCTGACCGGGGTCGTGCTGATCCTCATCTGCGTTGCGATCGCGTTCAGCGGGGTGGAAGTGATGCATTTCTGGCTGGCGCTGGTGTTGCTCGGCGTGGGGTGGAACTTCATGTTCGTGGGGGCGACCACGCTGCTGACCGAAAGTCACACGCCCGCCGAGCGGGCCAAGGTGCAAGGGGTGAACGACGCGGCGATATTCTTCACGATGGTGGTGAGCTCGCTGTCATCCGGCGCGCTGTTCACGCTCCAGGGCTGGCAGACGATGAACGCCGCCGCCATACCGTTCCTCGCGCTGGCCGGGGTGGGGATAATCTGGCTGGCGATACAGCGGCGCGCGTCGCCGCGACCGGCGTCCTGATGCCGGCTACCGTCGTTTTCGTGTACAATTTGCGCACCCGGCAAGGCGGGCCGAACCTGTCCGCTTTGCCGTTGTTTTTAAAAGATTAATTACCGCGTACGGAGAGGAGCATATGAATCAACCTGCCACCGCGGCTCAGCTCGCCTCGATCTTCGAGGCCCCCGCCTACGTCAAGCACGCCAAGCTGAAAGCGTGGGTGGCCGAAATCGCCGCCCTGACCAAGCCTGCCCGCGTCACCTGGTGCGACGGCTCGCAGGAAGAATACGACCGGCTGAACAGCGAGATGGTCGCCTCGGGCATGCTGATCAGGCTCAATCAGCAGAAGCGGCCGGGCTGCTTCCTCGCCCGCTCCGATCCCGACGATGTCGCACGCATGGAAGAGCGCACTTTTGTATGTCCCCGCAACCAGGAAGACGCAGGCCCGAACAACAACTGGGTGGCGCCGGACGAGATGCGGACGACCCTGGGCAAGCTCTTCGAAGGCTGCATGCGCGGCCGCACGATGTACGTGATTCCCTACAGTATGGGGCCGCTTGGCTCGCACATCGCCCATATCGGCGTTGAGCTGACGGATTCGCCGTACGTCGTCGTGAACATGAAGCTCATGACGCGCATCGGCCGCAAGGTGCTCGACGTCATGGGGCCGAATGGCTATTTCGTGCCGTGCGTGCATTCGGTGGGCGCACCGCTCGCGCCGGGTCAGAAGGACGTCGTCTGGCCGAGCAACAAGCAGCACAAGTACATCGTGCACTACCCGGAGACCAAGGAAATCTGGTCGTTCGGCAGCGGCTACGGCGGCAACGCCCTGCTCGGCAAGAAGTGCCTGGCGCTGCGCATTGCCTCGATCATGGCGAAGGAGCAGGGCTGGCTCGCCGAGCACATGCTGATCCTCGGCATCGAGACCCCCGAGAAGAAAAAGCATTACGTCGCGGCGGCATTCCCGAGCGCGTGCGGCAAGACCAACCTCGCGATGCTGGTGCCGCCGAAGGTGTTCAGGGACAAGGGCTGGAAGATCACTACCATCGGCGAGGATATCGCGTGGATCAAGCCCGGAAAAGACGGGCGGCTGTACGCGATCAACCCCGAGGCCGGCGCCTTCGGCGTCGCACCGGGTACCTCCAAGTTCACCAACCCCAACTGCCTTGAGGCGGTCACGCACGACACCATCGTCACCAACGTCGCTCTGATGCCGGACGGCGATGTGTGGTGGGAAGGGCTGACCAAGGAACCCCCGAAGGAACTCACGGATTGGGAAGGCAAGGCCTGGACCCCGGGTAACGGGCGCAAGGCGGCCCATCCCAATGCGCGCTTTACCATGAGCTGCAGCCAGATTCCTTGCGTAGACCCCGACTGGGAGAACCCGGCCGGCGTGCCGATCAGCGTGTTCCTGTTCGGCGGGCGGCGCGCAACCGCGGTGCCCTTGGTGACGGAAGCTTTCGACTGGACGCACGGTGTGTATATGGCCTCGACGATGGCCTCGGAAACGACCGCCGCGATCGTGGGCCAGGTGGGCGTGGTGCGGCGCGATCCGTTCGCGATGCTGCCGTTCTGCGGTTACCACTACGGGGATTACTTCAAGCACTGGCTCGCGATCGGCAAGGGCCTCAAACAGCCACCCCGGATCTTCGGCGTCAACTGGTTCCGGCAGGACGCCAAGGGGGAGTTCATCTGGCCGGGTTTCGGCGATAACATGCGCGTGCTGAAGTGGGTCATCGACCGCATCGAGGGCAAGGCGGACGCGGTGAAGACGCCGCTGGGCCTGCAGCCGCGCTACGAGGACCTCGAATGGAGCGGGCTCGAAAGCTTCACGCGCGCGCGCTTCGAGGAACTGACGAAGGTGGACCCCGCGGTCTGGCGCAAGGAAGTGAAGGAACACAAGGAACTGTTCGACAAGCTCAAGGCGCGCATGCCGCAGGAACTGTACGAGCAGCGCGACCAGTTGGAACGCGCTCTCTGACGCGAGCCCGTTCCAGACAAAGGCGAGCCTCTCGGCTCGCCTTTTTTATGCATCTGTTGAATAGATTTTTGCTGTCGCGCGGGAGAACGGTAAAATCCCTGACACGAAACCGTCAGTTACTCGATGGGCACCGGCAACTTGGTGTTCATAGATTGGATGATCGCCTCGAACGCCGCGATGGTGTTGACCATTTCGGCGGGCGTGATGGGATAGGGCTTGCGGCCGGCCACTGCGTCGGCGAACGCGTCGAATTCGGCGAGTATCGAGTCCACCTTGGAAAATTCACGGCGCTCCACTTTCCCGCCGCGCGTGCGCACGATGACCTCGGTTTCACCGACGGCCTCGGCCGAGCCCTCGTCGCCGAATACATGCACCCGCCAGTAGAACGGCGAGGCGCGTACCAGCCCGAAATAGCCGGAGAGGCCGCTGGCAAAGCGGAACATCACAGAGGCCGCATCGCGGGGGTCGTGCCCGGGGCGGAAAGAAGCGACCTGCGCCCTGACTTCGGACACGGCGCCACCCAGCCCCACGAAGGCGTCGAGCAGATGGATCCCGGTGCCGGTCATGCCGCCGCCGGGAGACTCCCCCGGCGAATCGCGCCAGGCGGAAAAGTGCAGACCGGAGTTCTCGTTGCTGTAATGCCCCTCGATGTGCATGATGCGGCCGAGCACGCCGGTCGCAACCACACGGCGCAGCTCGACCATGGAGGGCCAGAAACGCTTGTTCTGCCCGACGCCGATCGGGACGCCCGCTTTTTGCACGGCGGCAACCGCGCGCTCGGCGTCCGCCCGCCTGAGCGATAACGGTTTCTCGCAGAATACCGGCTTGCCTGCCGCGGCCACGCGCACGATCTGGTCGGCATGCAGGGAGTGGGGAGTCGCCAGCACGACGGCCTCGACCCGCTTGTCGGCAAGGGCGCGCTCCAGGTCGTCGCTCAAGGTGAAGCCATGAGCCTCGGCCAGGGGCAGCGCGGCATCGAGTTCCTTGCTGACGCCATGGACGAAACGGAGCTTCCCGCTCTTGCCCTGCACGCACTGGACGATGTTCTTGCCCCACCAGCCGAGGCCGATTATGGCGGCGTTTATCATGTTCAGAACAGCGGCTTCAAGTCGATGTCCTTGATGATCTTCTTCACGCGCTCGTTCTCGGCTTGCTGGATCTTGTAGAACCCTTCGGGGGTGCTCGTTGCAGCATCGGCCCCGCCGTTCTGGAAGCGGGTCCTGAGGTCCTCGGTCTTCAGCTGCTTGACGGTTTCCGCGTTGATCTGGGTGATGATCTTCCGCGGTATGCCGCTGGGTCCGAGCAGGCCGAAATAGGTTGCCGATTCGAATCCGGGCAGGCCTGCCTCGGACATAGTCGGGACCTGCGGCAAAGCGACGGCGCGCGCGCGGCCGCCGGTCGCGATAGCCCTGATTTTGCCTTCCTTCAGCACCGGCATCACGGCGGGGAGGGGGAACAGGTAATAATGGATGCGGCCCCCGTACATCTCCGCGAAGATATCTCCGATCAGCTTGAACGGAACGTGCACCGACTTTAGCCCCGCGGCCGCGTTGAACATCTCCGCGGCAAGATGCGAGGAACTGCCCATGCCAGCCGAACCGACGTTGTAGTGGCCCGGCCGCGCCTTGACCTGGGTGATCAGGTCGGCAAGTGAGTTGACCGGAAAGCCGGGGCCCACCGTCAGCACGTTCGGCATCGACGCGACGAGGCCAATATGGGAGAAATCCTTGAGCGGGTCCCAGGGCGGCTGCTTGGAGAGCTGCGCGGCAGTGAGGTGAGGCTGACCGATCAGCGCGATGGTGTAGCCATCCGGCGTTGCCCTCGCGACCAGGGAACCGCCGATGAGCCCGCCGGCGCCGGGACGGTTGTCCACCACGATCTGCTGGTTCCAGGCCTCTCCCAGCTTCAAACCCAGCACACGGGCGAGGAAATCGCTGGCTGCGCCCGGTGGGAACGGCACCACCATGCGTACCGGCCGCGTGGGGTAGTCCTGCGCCGCCGCCGGCCCGGAGAGCAGGGCCAGCACGGCGCCGATTCCTGATGCAAGTGTGCGTAGCATGGAAGTTTTCATAGGCTCCTCGTTTGGCGGCCGCTTGAAGGGCGGCTCAGGCTGGTCAATGGTAAGTGGTGGGTCGCCCAAAGTGAAGGAGGAGTTTGTCGCACCCAAGCCCGACAGACTCCTGGTCAAATTCCTGCGCGATTCTTTCCCTTGACCGCCGGGTTGACTACGTTGACCGGCCACGCGCCGGTCAGGACCCGGCGGATTTCCGCCGGCGCCCCGGCTTGCAGTCCAACCATGGCCTTTTCGCTGTACCAGGCCACGTGCGGGTTGATGATGACGTTATCCCGGCCGCGCAGGGGATGGGGATCGGGCAGGGGCTCCGGATCGGTGGTATCGAGCCCGCACCCGGCGATTTTCTTCGCGTCGAGCGCCCGCACCAGCGCGTCGGTGTCGACGATCGGCCCGCGCGAGCAGTTGATGAGGAAGGCGGTCGGCTTCATGCGCGAGAATGTGTCGTCGTTGATCATCTTGCGCGTTTGCGGCAGGAGAGGCGGGTGCAAGGAGACGAAATCCGCTTCCTTGAGCAACTCGTCGAGCTCTACCTTCATCCCGGGCTCGCTGAACTGTCCGGCCTTCACGAAGGGGTCGGCGTAGAGCACCTTCATGCCGAACGCGGTGGCACGCACCGCCACATGGCGCGCGATATTGCCGAAGCCGACCAGGCCCAGGACGCTGCCCACGAGGCGGAACATCGGCTTGCCGGGCGGCACCGCCCAGGCGCCGCCGCGCACCATGCGGTCGTAGAAGACGACCTTGCGCGCGCAGGCGAGCAACAAGGCCATTGCGTGCTCGGCGACCTCCTCGATGCAGTACGTGGGGTTGTTGGTGACGATGATGCCCGCCTGCGTGGCCGCGGCGAGGTCTATCGTGTCGACACCGATACCGTAGCGGGCGATGATCCTGCACTTCGGCATTTTCGCCATCACCTCGGCCGTGATCGGACCGGCGTAGGTGTTGAGCAGCGCGTCGCAGTCCGCCGCCTGCCCGATGAAGTCATCGGGCTTCTTGGTTTGCAGCGGCACCAGGTCCGCCACGCCGGCAAGTATCTTTTTCTCCACGTCCAGTGATTCCCAGACGTAGTCGGTCAGTACTACTTTCGCCTTGTTTGCCATCTCTGCACCTTATGAATGAGTGACTCGTTACTCGTTACTGGAAAACCTGCTTCTTGCCACTCGAAAAACGAGCAACGAGTAACGAGCAACGCGTCACTTGTATATCTCGGGATTCCAGCAATTCGGCGGCTGCCGGCCATCCAGCACCGCCATGATGTTGTCCACCACCACATTGGCCATGGACTCCCTCAACTGCGTGACGGCGCTGCCCAGGTGTGGCGTGAGCACGACATTCTGCATGGAGAGCAGTTCCGGCTCGACCTGGGGCTCGTTCTCGTAGACGTCGAGCCCGGCGCCGGCGATGCGGCGCTCCGCCAGCGCACGGACCAGGGCCTTTTCGTCCACGACCGGGCCGCGCGAGCTGTTGACGAGGAAGGCCGTCGGCTTCATGAGGCCAAGCTCGCGTTCACCTACCAGATGGCGCGTCTCGGCGTTGAGGGGCGCGTGGACCGAGACGAAATCGGACTCCGATAGCAACCTGTCGTACGGCACGTACTCGAGGCCGGCCGCCCGCTCCTCGCCTTCCGGCTTGCGGCGTGGTGTCCAGTACAGGGTTCTCATCGAGAAGCCCTGCGCCCGCTTGGCGACCGCGCGG
>Ga0210379_10000099_pt1 | contig 21992 bp, 17 predicted proteins | sample PLMedo_2_FD_155468 | JGI IMG/M metagenome (GOLD analysis project Ga0210379, IMG submission 155468) | Groundwater sediment microbial communities from an aquifer in East River, Colorado, USA - PLM4_32_coex redo | ecosystem: Environmental > Terrestrial > Soil > Riparian zone | place: USA: East... | reverse complement strand
ACGCCGGCCCCGCCCGGGTGATCGGGTGGAGCGCTATACTGCGCCCCCCTATGGTCGACATCACCTATTTCTGCATCGACATCGAGGCATCAGGGCCGGTCCCGGCGCTCTACAACATGGTCTCGATCGGGTGCGTGCCGGTCTCGCGCAAAGGCGGCAAGTGGGTGCCGTCGCCGGAGGACCTCTACCTCCTGCTGCGGCCAATGAACGACGGGTTCGACCCCGCCGCGATGGCGATCCACGGCATCTCGCGCGCGGAGATGGAGAGCCAGGGGGAGGAGCCGAAGGCGGTGATGCGGAAGCTGCGCGAGTGGACGATCGCACATTGCGATCCGCCGAAGGCGCGGCCGGTCTTCGTCGGCCACAACGCCGTCTTCGACTGGATGTTCGTGAACTTCTACTTCATCGCGACGGCCGAGGAGAACCCGTACGGCTGGAAGGCGATCGACACCAAGTCGCTCGCCATGGGGCGCCTGCAGCTCCAGTGGTTCGACACCCACAAGGAGATGCTCGCGAGGCGCCTTCCGGCGCTCGGCCCCCTCGATCAAGCGCGCGTCCACCGCGCCGACTACGACGCCCGCTACCAGGCCGTCATCCTCGCGGAGCTGCTGAACCTCCCCCCGGCGATGTGACGGCGGGGAGGGATCGTGCTTCCCCGTCCGCCGCCCTAGTTCCCCAGATCCACCGCCGAGCCCTTGCCGGCCGCGCCGACATCCGCCAGCTTGCCGTCCTCGAACTTGATCGTCGCCGGCATCCCGGTGGCCTGGCCGCTCTGCACCGTCCAGTACCCCATCTTCGTCCCCTTGTTCTGGCGGAGATACCAGGTCTCGACTTCCTTGCCGTCCTTTGCGGCCTTCTCGAATCTCTCGGGGGTCCCGGTCACGCAGTACGCCTGGCGCTTGGTCATTCCCGCGAGCAGCTGGCGCTTGCCGATCGCCGCCTTCACCTCGGCCGACCAATCGTCGTGCTCGTCCTGGAGCGGCTTCGCCGAGAAGACGGTGGCATAGGCGGCCTTGAAATCGTCGAGGGAGGTGATCTTCACGAACTTGACGACGGTGTCGTTCCCTTCCGTGGGTCCCACCCCTTCGAGCTCGAGCTCGACGGTGCTCTCCTCGTTGTCCACGTTGATGTCTTCGACTTTCACCTGATCGTTCACCCCCACCCCCCAGTAGGTGCTGTCGGCGTGCCACCAGCTCGCGTTGATCGTGTTCTCCGCGTCGGTGTTCACCCCGGTGGGGGAAACTTCCACGAGCGGCCGCTTGTAGGTGCCGTAGGCGTGCCGCCCGGTGGCGCAGGGGGCGTCGATACGGAGGTACAGCGTCCCCTTGGTGAACGTCTTGAGCTCCTTCTGCTCCGCGGCGGTGAGACCCGCGAAGGTGGCTGTCGTGGTGGCGAGGAGCAGGGTGGCGAGAAGCGCGATCGGACGTGTCCTCATGGAGTTCTCCTTGCGTCCCCGCGCCAGCGCGGGCGGGGAGGGTTGCATGGGCCGGGGTGGGCGCGCGGATGTGCGGCGCCGCGAGCAGGTCAGGCGGATTGTATCCCCGGCGAGGGGGCGGGGGTCAACCTCTGGCGTCGGGGGTGGGAGGTGCGGTCCCGGGCCGGGCCACCGGGCGGTTCGCCGCGGGCCGCGCCCGCAGGCGCGGCTCGTAGGCGCAGAACGGCTCGGTCTCGAGGTAGTCTCCGGTCATCGCGAAGGCGCGCGAGCGCGAGCCGCCGCAGGCCGCGCGGTACTCGCACAGGCCGCACTTTCCCTTGAGCGCCGACGGATCGCGCAGCTCGCGGAACACCGGGTGCTCACGGTAGACCGTGGCGACGGCGTCCTGGCGGACGTTCCCGCACGGCAGCGGCAGGAAGCCGCTCGGACAGATGTCGCCCGTACGGCTGACGAAGAGGTGGCCCTTGCCGGAGTTGACGCCGCGCGCGGCGAGGCCGATCGGTCCGTGCCCCCGGAAGTCGCGGCTCATCCGGTCCGGCAGGTCGGGACGCCCGCCGGGCTGGCCTCCGGGGTGTCCGCCGCCGTGCCGGTGCCCAGGGTCGATGCGGTGCTGCATCAGGTAGCGGCGGTAATGCGGCGCCTCGACGATCTTCACGATGAAGTCGACGCTGGCGGCGAACTCGGCCAGCTGCTCGAACATCTCCTCGAACTCGTCCGCGTTCATCTGGGCGACGTCCACGCCGCGTCCCATCGGCACCAGGAAGAACACCTCCCAGAAGATGGCGCCGAGTTCCTTGACGAGCTGAGCCATGGCCGCGAACTGGTGCCGGTTCTCGGCCGAGAAGGTGGTGTTGATCTGCAGCGGCAGCCCCACGTCGCGCGCGTACCGCGCACCCGCGATGGTGCGGTCGAACGCCCCGGGGACGCCGCGGAAGGCGTCGTGGGAAGCAGCATCGGGCCCATCGAGGGAGAGCGCCATCTGCGCGAGCCCGGCCTCCTTCAACGCGACGACCAGCTGCCGGTCGAGGAGCGGGGTCGCGGCGGGAATCGTCGCGATCTGCATCCCGGTGCCGGCGCCATGTCGCACCAGCTTGATCAGGTCGGACCGCTTGGCCGGGTCGCCGCCCGACAGCACGCAGATCGGTGTCCCCATCGCGGCCAGTTCGTCGAGGAGAGCGAACCCCTCAAGGGTCGTCAGCTCGGCCGGGTCGCCCGTCGGGATCGCCTCGGCGCGGCAGTGGCGGCAGGCGAGGTCACAGGCCCGGGTCGTCTCCCAGATGGCGACGAACGGGGTCTGGTCGAAGTCGATGGCGTTGGGGTTCGGTCTCCCAGGCGGATGCGCGGTTCCGGACACGGTTGCTCCCTCCCTGGCCGTCCCATTGCAAGTTTCGGGCAAGGGAGGAAGCTCCCGGGATCTGGGCGATCCAGAAAAGCATCCCCCTATCAGGGGTGAAATCCCCCATGGGTGGGGGATCCGGCTCGGTGAGCCCGCAGCCTTCCTCGATGCGGGCTAGTCTCCGCCTCCGGTGTCATCCGCCAGCCAAGGGGGGGTTATGCCTGATATCGAGGCCGCCCAGAGGCGCGGTAGATTGAACGGCATGTGTGCGATGCTGCGAACGACGAAGGACTAGCGATGAAGCGACCAGCGGCCATGAGGAATCGTCGGCGATTGCTGCCCCTAATCGCCCTTCTTGCGAGCTCCTATCTCGGGATGTTGACCGCCCAGGCGGAGGAGACTCCGATGACAGGGATGAAAGCAGGAAGCGCGGCTCGGCAGGCTGCGAGCATGACCGAGATGATGGGCGCTCCTGGCTTGGTGCCCTTCGACATCATGACCGGGCAGGCCGGCAGGTGGATGGTCGGATATCAGTTCATGTCTGAAGAGATGGACGGCAACCTGGTCGGAACCGGCGACATCAGCGAGGCAGAGATCCTCGCGAGCTTCTTTGCCACACCCACCGACATGACGATGCAGATGCACATGGGGATGGTCATGTACGCCCCGACCGACAAGCTCACGCTGATGGCGATGTTCCCGTACATCCGCAAGGAGATGAACCACGTCACCGTGGATGGCGAGCGCTTCACCGAACGAACGGACGGGCTCGGTGACGTCGAACTGCGCGGCATGTACGCCGTCTATGACCATGAAACCGAGGGCCATCGCCACCGGCTTCTGCTGAATTTCGGGGTCGGCCTCCCTACCGGTTCGATCGACGCGACCATGGCCGGGATGCGGCTCGAGTATCCGATGCAGATCGGGTCGGGTACATTCTCAGTGCTGCCAGGCGTCACCTACCTGGGGCAAGCATTGCCGTGGGGCTGGGCCGCAGATTTTTCCTCGCTCGTGCGGTTGGGCCGGAACGACAACGACTACAGCCTCGGGAACCGCCACCAGGCGAGCGTTTCGATTGCCCGCGAACTCGCGAATTGGGTGAGCTTGTCGGCCGGCATTCGTGGCGAGTTCTGGGAGAACATCAGCGGGTCGGATCCTCTGCTCGATCCCACCGACGAGCCGACGAAAGACCCTGACCTGCAAGGCGGGCAGCGCCTCAGCGCCTTGTTGGGAGTCACGTTCCATCCTCAAAGTGGCCCCCTCCACAACCAGCATTTTCACCTCCAGGGTGATGTGCCGGTCGCGCAATCTCTGGACGGTCCACAGCTGCAAAGGAGCTGGGTGGTCCGGTTCGGTTGGCAGATCGAGTTCTGAACCCGGTGTGCGCGCGAGACGATGGGGCCCCACACCGATCGCGAAGCAAGCGTCCTCGCCGTCACGTTGGCGGCCAATACACACGAAAGGGAAGGAAGCACATGACAGACCGAACGAACACGAGCCTCGTTATCCCTGCAAGCCTCGCCCTGGCCCTGGCCCTTGCCATCGGGTCTCCAGTCCAGGCGCAGTCCACCGAGCCGGCGGCGGGGACGAAAGCGATGGACGGCAAGATGATGGAGCAGTGCCAGGAGATGAAGGAACAGAAACAGAAAATGAAGGAGGAGATGAAGGCCCAAGACGCCAAACTTACCGCGCAGATTGCAAAAATGAACAGCGCGCCGGAGGACAAGAAGTTGGACCTGCTGGCCGCCGTCGTCACCGACATGGTGGAGCAGCGGACCGCCATGGCTGCGCGAATGGACAAGATGCACGAGGAGATGATGCAGCACATGATGCAGCACATGCAGATGGGCAAGGAATCGATGGCGCAGTGCCCGATGATGCAGGGCATGAAAGGCATGGACGACAAATCGGGGAGCGCGCACAAACACTAGAAATGCGTGCTGAGCGCCACAACGCACCGTCGCGCGATCCGCACGCCGAGCAGGCTGGAACCGCTGGAGACAGCCTCTCCGGCGAGCCTCTCGGGCTGCCCTGGCGGCGGCTAGCGCGATTCTATGCGACCACGCTCCTGGCGGGCTTCGTCCTGAACGAGATCTGGGAGATGGCGCAGATGTCCGCCTACGTCGAAACGGGGGGGCGTGGCTGGACGAGCACGCTCGGGCTTTGCACGTGGGCCGCCGCCGGTGATGTGGCGATCACCCTGGGGATTCTCACGGCGGGGGCGCTGGCCGCCGGCGATCTCTGCTGGGGCTTGCGCGCCCGCTGGAACCTGTACGCCGCGGCAGCTGTTCTGGGGCTGGCCTATGCGGTGCTGGTGGAACATGCGGCGCTGGCTGCCGGCCGCTGGTCGTACACGGAGCGCATGCCCGTGGTCCCCGGGTTGGGCGCGGGCCTGTGGCCGCTGCTGCAAATGACCTTGCTGCCTCCGCTCACCTTCTGGATCGCCCGGCGGTGGGCTGGTCCCAGCGCAATCAGAGGGTCCTCACGATGAACCATACAGACGGATGGATGGGTGGATGGGCGGGCGGAGGGATGTGGGTCTGGACAGTGCTCGGCATCCTGGTCGTGGTCCTGCTCGTCGTCGTCATCAACAAGCTGTCGAACAAGAACAACTGATCGCGATGGCCATCGACCCCATCTGCGGGATGACGGTGGACGAAGCGTCCGTTCTACGTGTCGAGCGTGACGGACGCACGTTCACCTTCTGCGGTGATGGTTGCCGGCAGAAGTTCCTGCTCGCGCCCGCCGCCGCGAAGAGCGAGGCGAAGCCAGGGGGCAAAGCCATCTACACCTGCCCGATGCACCCCGAGGTACAGCAGGACCACCCCGGCACGTGCCCCAAGTGCGGCATGGCGCTGGAACTGAGGACGGTGACCGCGGGTGCGGAGGATGAGGGCAACGCCGAGCTGCATGACATGACGAGGCGATTCTGGATCGGCGCCGCGCTGACCTTGCCTGTGGCGGTCCTGGCGATGGCTCACTTGATCCCGTCACTCGCCAGGCTCTCCTGGGTGGATGGCCCCGCCTCACGCTGGACGCAATTCGCGCTCACCGCACCTGCGGTCTGGTGGGCGGGCTGGCCGTTTTTCCAGCGTGGGTGGCGCTCGGTGCTGACGCGCCATCTGAACATGTTCACGTTGATCGCCATCGGCGTCGGGGCCGCATTCGTCTTCAGCGCCGTCGCGATGCTTCTACCCGACATCTTCCCACACACGATGCAGCACGAGGGCAAGGTCGCCGTTTATTTTGAGGCCGCGGCGGTGATCGTGGTGCTGGTCCTGCTGGGTCAGGTGCTCGAGCTCCGTGCCCGTAGCCGCACGGGCAGCGCCATCAAGGCGTTGCTGAACCTCGCACCGCCCACGGCGCGGCTAGTCGCACCGGGGGGCGATCAGGAAGTCCCCCTCGACCAGGTGAAGGTCGGCGATGTGTTGCGCGTGGTCCCAGGTGACAGGGTGCCGGTTGACGGAGCGGTGGTCGATGGCCACTCCAGCGTGGAGGAGTCCATGATCACCGGCGAACCCCTCCCGGTGGAAAAGACCGTCGGCGACAAGGTGACGGGCGGCAGCGTCAACGGCGCCGGCAGTTTCGTCATGCGCGCCGAGCGAGTTGGCAGCGACACGTTGCTCGGGCAGATCGTGAACATGGTCGCCGAAGCCCAGCGCAGCCGCGCACCCATTCAAGGGCTCGTCGACACGGTCGCGGGAGTCTTCGTGCCAGTGGTGCTGGCCGTTGCGGTGCTGACCTTCGCCGTCTGGATGTGGCTCGGGCCGGAGCCACGGCTCGCGCACGCCATCGTCAACGCCGTCGCGGTCCTCATCATCGCCTGCCCTTGCGCCCTCGGCCTGGCAACGCCTATGTCCATCATGGTCGGGGTCGGCCGTGGCGCTCAGGAAGGCGTGCTCGTGAAGAATGCCGAAGCGCTCGAACGATTGGAGAAGGTCACCACGTTGGTCGTGGACAAGACGGGTACGCTCACGGAGGGGAAACCCAAGCTCATGGATGTCCTGCCTACCGGCGGTTTCGACGCCAAGGAGTTGCTGCGTCTCGCCGCCTCGCTGGAGCAGAACAGCGAGCACCCTCTCGCCGCGGCGATTGTGCAGGGCGCGAAGGGGCAAGGCATCGTCCTCGAGGCCGTGAAGAACTTTCGTTCGGTGACGGCGGGCGGTGTCGTCGGCACCGTCGCTGATCGTGCGGTGATGATCGGCAAGCCGGAGTTCCTGCGCAACGAGAAGATCACTGGCTTGGAGCCGCTCGAGGCTTCCGCCATGAAACTGCAGGAGGAGGGCAAGACGGCGGTGTACGTCGCCATCGATGGCAAGCCGACCGGAATCCTCGCCGTCGCCGACCCGATCAAGTCCACGACACCCGAGGCCATCCGCGAACTCCAGGCGCTCGGGTTGAAGATCGTCATGCTCACTGGGGACAATCGTCGCACCGCCGCCGCGGTGGCCGGGCAAATCGGCCTCGATGCGGTGGAAGCGGAGATCGAACCTGCCGGGAAGATCGCTCATATCAAGAAGCTGCGCGCGGACGGCAATCATGTTGCGATGGCCGGCGACGGCATCAACGACGCTCCGGCCCTCAGCGAGGCTGAGGTTGGCATCGCCATGGGCACCGGCACCGACGTGGCCATGCAGAGCGCGGGCATCACCCTTGTGAAAGGGGACCTCCGAGGGATCGCCAAGGCCATCCGCCTCGGTCGTGCCACCATGCGGAACATCCGGCAGAACCTGTTTTTCGCCTTTTTCTACAACGCGCTCGGCATTCCGGTGGCGGCGGGGGTGCTTTACCCCTTCTTCGGCCTGTTGCTCAGCCCGATCATCGCCGGCGCCGCGATGAGCCTGAGCTCCGTCTCGGTCATCAGCAACGCCTTGCGGCTGCGGAACGTCAGGCTGTCATAGGGACGCCCGGAGAGGGGCACGGGGTGGGAGGGGATTTGAAAGGAATGCCGCGGGAGTGTATGGTGTTAGCCAGATGATGAGACGCGCGATCTCGATCCTGGGCCTCATGGCCGCCATGGTTCTGGCGGGCGTGGCGTCTTGCATTTCACCGGTCCAGGCCGCGCCGAAGTGCCCCATGACCGACTGTGGCGGTCCGTCGGCCGCCGGCCTGCAGTTCCAGGCATGCTGCTGTCAATCGCCATCCGGCCCGGCCCAGGATGCCCGGAGCGAGACCGCCGCCCTGAAGGCGTCGCCGTCCGCGTCCCCCGCCGGCCCTGCGTACGCTGCCGCCCCGGCGGTTGCGACGGCGTTCCGAACACCGTTTCACACCCCGCCAATCCCGCCTTCCAGTCCCCTGTATCTTCTCCACTCCACGTTCCTGATCTGATCGGCTGATCCGTCCCGGACGATTCCCGTCCGGGGTCCCTTCTCATATCCTGGTGGCGCCGGGATCCGGCGCGATCCAAGGCCGTCGTTTCGGCGCGACCCCGCGTCGCGCCGCAGGCCTGGAGGCGCTGTCCCGGCGGGGCCCGCGGCCCGGCGGTCGGAGATCCGAGCCGAGGCGCGGGTGGGAGATCGTCGATGGGTCATCCACGGTGGGTGCTTGCTCTGATGTTGTTGTCGGCCGTGCTCGCCTCGGCCTGCGCCGGGGCGGCCGGCGAGTGCGCCCAGTGCGGCCGTATGGAATGCCGGAACATGGCGTTCACGGTCCACCTGCAGGGGGGGAAGCGAGTCGAGACCTGCTGCGCCCGCTGCGGGCTCCATTACCTCGAGTCCGAGCACCCCCCCGTGGAGTCGCTCACGGCCCGTGACTTTGACGGCGCGGGAGAGATCGACGCGACGCGCGCCTTCTACGTTGACGGCAGCGACGTCACCCCGTGTCTCGCGGCCGGGAAGCCGCCGTTGCGCGACGCCTCCGGCTGCTGCGCCGACCCGGTCTATGACCGCTGCCTGCCGAGCCTCATCGCGTTCCGCTCGAAGCAGGTGGCGGAGGCGTTCGCCCGCGAGCATGGCGGCGCGGTGCGAGGGTTCGCGGAGATCGAGGGGCAGCGGCCATGACGCGCCGGCAGATGCGGCTCTTGGCGTGGGCTCTCGCGCTCGTGCTGGCGATCGTCCCCGCCGCTTCGCGCGCCGACGAGCCACCGCCGCTCGACCTCGCCGCCCTCCTGGAACAGGCGGAGCTCTCGAACCCCGAGATCCTGGCGGCCCGCGCCCGGCTGCAGGCGTCGGAGCACGTCCCCTCCCAGAGGGAAGCGCTCCCCGACCCTGAGGCAAGGGTTTCGTACACCAACGACTCCCTCACGGCGATTACGCTCGGAGAGTCGCCCGACTCGGAGCTCACGCTCGGCTGGACGCAGGAGGTTCCGTACCCGGGGAAGCGCGGCCTGGCGGGGGACGTGGCCCGCGGCGACGTCGAGGTGCTGGCGAGCACGCTCGACGCGGCCCGCTGGCGGGTCCGGGCCGGAGTCAAGGCCGCCTATGCGGATCTGCTGCGGATTGGGCGGACGACCACCGTCCTCGGAGAGAGCCGGAAGCTGCTCCTCGCCTTCCAGGAGACGGCGCGGGCGCGCTACGAATCGGGGCAGGGAATCCTCGAGAACATCCTCAGGGCACAGACCGAGGTGGCGAAGCTCGACGCGGAGCTCGCGACCCTCGCCCAGGAGCGCCGCAGCCTGGAGGCGCGCCTCCTCGGGCTGCTTGGCCAGGCCGCGGACGCGCCGCTCGGTCCGGCCCGCGCCGTGCCGCGGGTGGCGGCCCCGGACCGGGCCGCGATCGAGGCCATCGCATTGGCACGCTCGCCGGAGATCCGCGCGCTCCAGAGCGCCGCCGTGCGAGACGGGATCCGGGTCGATCTGGCTCGGCGCAATCTGAAGCCCGACTTCGTCTGGAGCGCCGCCTACACGAACCGTGGCGACCTGGATCCGATGGTGATGGGGATGTTCGGCCTGCGCCTGCCGGTCTACCGGAAGCAGAAGCAGGCCGAAGCCGTGGTCCAGGCCCAGTTCGACCTGGAGGCGGCCGAGCGGGAGGTCGAGGCGCGCCAGGTTCTGGTCCTCGCCGAGATCCGGGACCTGCTCGCGCAGGCCGGGCGAGCCGACGTCCTGCTCCGCCTCTACGGCGAGAGCATCGTGCCGCAGTCGCGGAGTGCCCTCGACGCCGCGGCGGCTTCGTACGGCGCCGGCCGCACCGAGTTCATCACGCTCATTGACGATTTCCTGACTGTCCTGACCTACGAGGTGAACGTGGAAACGCAGCGCGCGGAGAAGGTGAAGGCCCTGGCGGCGGCCGAGCCGCTCGTCGGGACCGACCTGGTTCTGCCGGGGACCGAGGAGGCGCTGGACGCCGTCCCGGGGGGTTCTCATGGCTAAGCGACGGATGTTGGTGCTGATAGTCGCCCTGGCGTTGACGCTGGCGGCGGTCGGCGGCGCCTGGTACCTGAGCCGCGGCTCGGCCGACGGCGGTCGCGACGCCGAGGCGGTCAAGAACGTCCGGTTCCATTGTCCGATGCACCCGACGATGGTCTCTGACCGGCCGGGCGACTGTCCGATCTGCGGGATGCGGATGGTCTTGATCGACGAGGCAGACGAAGCAGGCGTCCCCGCCACCGAGGATGCTGCCGCGGGCACGCCCGCGCCCGCGAAACCGAAGACGATCTACCGCTCCACGATGAACCCGAGCGAGGTCTCCGATTCGCCCGGCAAGGACTCGATGGGAATGGAGATGGTGCCCGTGGAGGTGGAGGAGTCGCCGCAGGCAACGAGCGTCCCCGGCCTCAGTGCGGTCCGGATCTCGGCCCAGAAGCGCCAGCTCATCGGCATCAAGACCTCCGTCGTAGTGCGGTCGGCGTTCCGCCGTTCGATCCGGGCCGTAGGAAGCGTGACCGTGGACGAGACCCGCCTGCGGCACGTGCACACCAAGGTCGATGGCTACGTCGAGAAGCTGTACGCGAACGCGACCGGAGAGCCGGTGTGGGAGGGGAGGCCGATGGTCGAGTTCTACAGCCCCGAGCTGCTGGCCTCCCAGCAGGAGTACCTGGTGGCGCTCCAGGCGCGCGAACGGCTCTCGGGGAGCACCGTGCCAGGCGTGCGGGACTCCGCCGAGGAGCTGGTGCGCAGTGCCAGGCGGCGCCTCGAGCTGTTCGATGTTCCGGACGGGCAGATCATGGAGCTGTCAGGAACCGGCCGGACGCGGCGGTTGATCACGCTCTACGCCCCCATCTCGGGGGTGCTGCTGCGCCGCGACGTGACCGAGGGGGAGCGGGTCGAGGCGGGGACGACGCTCCTCGAGGTCGCGGACCTGTCACGGGTCTGGGTGGTGGCGTCGGTCTACGAGTACGAGCTCCCGTTCGTCCATGAGGGGCAGCCGGGGACGATGACGCTCTCCTACGTGCCGGGCAAGACGTTCGAGGGGCGCGTCTCCCTCGTCTATCCGCTGCTCGACCCCGCGACGCGCACCGTGCAGGTCCGGCTCGAGTTCGCCAACCCCGCGATGGAGCTGCGGCCCGACATGTACGCCGAGGTGGAGCTGCAGGCGGATCTCGGGGAGCGCCTGAGCGTCCCCGCCAGCGCGGTGATCGAGACCGGCACGCGCGCGGTCGTGTTCGTCGATCGTGCCGACGGCGTCTTCGAGCCGCGAGAGATTGGCGTCGGCCTGCGCCTGGCGGAAACCTACGAGGTCCTGACCGGGCTTCAGGAGGGAGAGAGAATCCTCACCTCGGGCAATTTCTTCGTGGACTCCGAGTCGAAGCTCAAGGCGGCGCTAGCGGCGATGGCCGAAGGGTCCTCATCGCCGGCGCACGTCCATTAGGAGACCCGCCATGATCGAACGGGTCATCGAGTTTTCGGCGCGTAACAGGGCGCTGGTCCTGATCGTGACCGCCGTAGCCGTCGTGATGGCGGTCCAGGCGATGCGCAGCGTGCCGCTCGACGCCATTCCGGACCTCTCCGACACCCAGGTGATCGTCTACTCCCGCTGGGACCGGAGCCCCGACATCATGGAGGACCAGGTCACCTACCCGATCATCACCTCGCTGCTTGGCGCGCCGCGCGTGAAGGCGATCCGCGGCTTCTCCGACTTCGGCTTCTCCTATGTCTACATGATCTTCCAGGACGGGACGGACATCTACTGGGCCCGCAGCCGGACTCTCGAGTACCTGAGCAAGATCCTGCCGCGCCTTCCGGAGGGAGTGCAGACGGAGCTGGGTCCGGACGCGACGGGCGTCGGCTGGGTCTACCAGTACGCCCTGGTGGACCGGTCGGGACGCCACGATCTGGCGGAGATCCGTTCGTTCCAGGACTGGTACCTGCGCTACTGGCTCCAGAGCGTCCCCGGCGTCGCGGAGGTCGCTTCCATCGGCGGGTTTCAGAAGCAATACCAGGTGAACGTGGACCCGAACTCCCTGCTCGCCTTGAACATTCCCCTGGGGAAAGTGATCGAGGCGATCCGCCAGGGGAACAACGACGTCGGCGGACGGCTGGTCGAGTTCACCGGCGCCGAGTACATGGTCCGCGGCCGCGGCTACGCCAAGTCGATCTCCGACCTCGAGCAGATCGTCGTGGGAGACAACGGCAAGGGGACGCCCGTCCTCGTTCGCGACGTGGCACGGGTGGTCACGGGGCCCGAGATCCGCCGCGGCGTAGCGGATCTCGACGGTATCGGCGACACGGTCGGCGGCGTCGTCATCATGCGCCACGGCGAGAACGCCCTGAACGTCATCGAGCGAGTGAAGGAGAAGATCGAGGCCATCCGGCCGTCCCTTCCCGAAGGAGTCGAGTTGGTGCCGACCTACGACCGATCGGAGCTGATCGAGCGGTCGATCGACAACCTCAAGGAAGAGCTGATCCTCGAGATGGTCATCGTCAGCCTCGTGATCCTGATCTTCCTCTGGCACATCCCCTCGGCCCTGATCCCGATCGTGACGATCCCGGTTTCGGTGATTCTGGCGTTCATCCCGATGTATCTCATGGGCGTGACCTCGAACATCATGTCGCTCGCGGGGATCGCCATGAGCATCGGGGTGCTGGTGGACGGCGCGATCGTAGAAGTCGAGAACGCCTACAAGAAGCTGCAGCTCTGGGAGGCGGGCGGCCGGGTCGGCGACTACCATCAGATCCGCCTCCAGGCGCTCAAGGAGGTCGGCCCATCGGTCTTCTTCTCCCTGCTGGTGATCGCGGTCGCCTTCATGCCGATCTTTACGCTGGTGGATCAGGAGGGACGGCTCTTCAAGCCGCTCGCCTACACCAAGAACCTGACGATGGCGATCGCCGCCGTCCTCGCGATCACCCTGGACCCGGCGCTGCGGATGATGTTCACGCGGATGGACCGGATGGAGTTCCGGCCGCGCTGGCTCTCCTGGATGAGCCACCAGGTCGTGGTGGGGACGTACTACCCGGAGGAGAAGCACCCGATCAGCCGCGTGCTATTCGCGATCTACGAGCCGGCCTGCCGGCTGGTCCTGAAGTTCCCGCTGACGACGATTCTCGTCGCGATCCTGCTCATGGCATCGACGGTGCCGGTCTACCTCAGCCTCGGCTCCGAGTTCTTCCCGCCGCTCGACGAGGGGTCGCTCCTGTACATGCCGACCACTCCGCCGGGACTCTCGGTCACCGGCGCCCAACAGATCATGCAGACGATGGACGGGTTGATCGCCGAGGTGCCCGAGGTGGTGAGCGTCTTCGGCAAGGCCGGGCGGGTCGATAGCGCCACCGATCCGGCGCCCTTCTCCATGCTGGAGACGACCATCGTCCTGAAGCCCCATTCCGAGTGGCGGACGGTCCAGCGCTTCTACGCCGACTGGCCGGGGTTCCTGAAGGCCCCCTTCCGCCACATCTGGTCGGACCGGATCAGCAGGGAGGACCTGGTCGCCGAGCTGGATCAGAAGCTGCAGTTCCCCGGCGTGGTGAACGCGTGGACGATGCCGATCAAGAACCGGCTGGATATGCTCACGACCGGGATCCGGACGCCGATCGGCGTCAAGATCTTCGGGCCGGACCTGAACGTGATCGAGCAGATCGGGGTTGAGATCGAGGCCGCCCTCCGCGATCTCCCCCGCACCCGCAGCATCTACGCCGAGCGGACCGCGGGAGGGTACTTCCTCGATTTCGAGCTGCGCCGCGATCAGCTCGCGCGCTATGGCCTGTCGGTGGACGAGACCCAGATGGTCATCATGTCGGCCATCGGAGGGGAGCCGATTACGCGCACCGTGGAGGGTCGGGAGCGCTACACCGTCAACGTTCGCTACGCCCGGGAGATGCGGGACAACCTCGAGAGCCTGCAGCGGGTGCTGGTCCCGACGATGTCCGGCGCCCAGGTCCCGCTCGCGCAGCTCGCCGACATCCGGATGGCGACGGGACCCTCCATGATCCGGGACGAGAACGGCATGCTGGCGGGGTACGTCTACGTCGACATCACGGGGTCTGACATCGGGGGGTACGTCGAGCAGGCGAAGGCGGCCGTGCGGGCGAGCGTCAAGTTCCCGGCCGGGTACACACCGCTGTGGAGCGGCCAGTACGAGAACATGCTGCGCGTCCGGGAGCGGCTCAAGATCGTCGTCCCGATCACGATCTTCCTCATCTTCATCCTGCTCTACATGAACACGAAGTCGGCGGTGAAGGCGTCGATCGTGATGCTGGCGGTCCCGTTCTCGCTCATCGGCGCGGTGTGGCTGCTCTACTGGCTGGGGTACAACGTGTCGATCGCGGTCTGGGTCGGGATGATCGCGCTGATGGGGCTCGACGCCGAGACCGGCGTCTTCATGCTCCTCTTTCTCGATCTCTCGTACTACGATGCGGTCCGCGCGGGGAAGATGCGCACCCGGGAGGACCTACGCGAGGCGATCATCCACGGCGCCGTGAAGCGGATCCGGCCGAAGATCATGACAGTTGCGGCGGCCTTCATGGGCCTGATGCCGATCATGTGGTCGCTGGGCACGGGCGCCGACATGATGAAACGCGTGGTCGCACCGATGGTCGGGGGGCTCGTCACCAGCTTCATCCTGGAACTGCTGGTCTATCCCCCCATCTACGAGATCTGGAAGTGGCGCTTCGTGATGAAGCGAGGGACGGTCGCGCCGGCGGCTCCCGCCGTCATTCCAGGGTAGGAGGACACCCCGGGAAGCGAAAAGGTGGAGTTTGGGTCGCCGTTGGTCCAGGATTCAATCAGACGCCGGGAGATCCCGGCGGCTCCCAGGAGGGATACAGATGAAGATGCGCAACGTAGGAATGCTGTTGGCGGCGGGCGCGCTCGCCTTGCTGCCGCTCCAGGCGGCCGCGGCCGACAAGGTGGCGGACTCCACGATCAAGGGCGAGATCCTCGACATGGGGTGCTACCTGACGCACGAGGGGCAGGGGGCTGACCACGCCGGCTGCGCCGTCAAGTGCGTGAAGGAGGGCGGCCAGCCGATGGGGCTCAAGGGCACCGACGGCAAGGTGTACGTGCTGCTCGCCGACCACGGCGATTCCTCGGCGTTCACCAAGGCGAAGGACCTCGCCGGCAAGAACGTCGAGATCACGGGTGCGGTCGCGGCCAAGGACGGGATCAACGCCATCACCGTCCATGGCGTGAAGGCGCTCTAGGGTAGCTGCGGGGGGAGGCGATTCACTCCCCCCGCCTCTTCTCTCCCTCCCATGCGTCGCCGCAGGCTGCTCGTTGCGGGTGCGGGGACGCTCCTCCTCTTGATCGGCATGGCGCTGTTCGGCCCCGCGCTGCTGCGCGCGGGATGGTCGGCGCGCGCCTCGAACCCTGTGCGCCGCGGCCTGGCGCGCGCCTCGGAGCTCGGCTGCTTCGGCTGTCACGGGCAGGGAGGGGCGGCGGGAGTCCCGGACCCGGGCCTCGGGGAGGGCACGGTCCCGGCCTGGGGCGGAATGGTCTGGATGATGTACGTGTCCGACGCGGAGGAGATCCGGGAGACGATCCTCGACGGCGTGAGCCGCAAGCGCGCCGCGAGCGCCTCGGCGCGCGAGGAGCGCGCCCGCGCGGAGATCTGGATGCCGGCGTATCGCGACCGGCTGCGCGGCAGCGACCTCGAGGACCTGGTCGCTGTGTTCCAGGCGCTCTCCGGGATGACGCGTCCCGCCGAAGGCACGGACGCGGCCCGCGGCCTCGCGGTGGCGCTGCGGTGGCGCTGCTTCTCCTGCCACGGTCCTGCCGCGGCCGGGGGCCTGTCGAACCCGGGCTCCTTCGCCGGGTTCATCCCGGGCTGGTATGGCGCGGACTTCGCCGACCTCGTCCGCGATCGCCAGGAGTTCGATGCCTGGATCCGGGACGGCGAGATTCCGCGCCTCGCGCGCCATCCGGTCGCGTCGTTCTTCACCCGGCGGCAGAAGCTCCAGATGCCGACCTACAAGAACCTACCGCCCGAGGACCTCGACGCCCTCTGGGCGTACGCCCGGTGGCTGGCGACAGGGGAGTAGCTGAAATACGGGGACACAATACTCATTTCGCATCTCGCCGGCCCTCTGCTCGCCGAGCCGTTCGCCGGAATGAGTATTGTGTCCCCGTATTTCACTTCAGCAGGAACTCCTCCAGGAAGCGCAGGGTCGCGAGCTGCAAGTAGTCGGCGTTCGCCTTCTTCGCGAAGCCGTGCCCTTCGTCCTTGCCGAGCACGTACCAGACCGTCTTGCCGCGCTCGCGCACGCTACGGACCACCTGCTCCGCCTCGGTGCGCGGCACCCGCGGGTCGTTCGCCCCCTGCACGACCAGCATCGGCACCGCGATCCGCTCGACCTGGGAGAGGGGTGAGATCGATTTCAGGAAGGTGCGCATCTCCGGATCGCGCTCGTCGCCGTACTCGACGCGCCGCAGCGCGCGCCGGTACTCGCTGGTGCTCTCCAGGAAGGTCACGAAGTCGCTGATCCCGACGACGTCGATCCCGCAGCGCAGGCGAGCGCTGAAGTGCACCATCGAGGCGAGCGACATGTAGCCGCCGTACGAGCCCCCCATCACGCAGACCCGCTTCGCATCGAGATCGGGCCGGGTCGCGATCCAGTCGAGCAGCGCGCCGATGTCCTTGACCGAGTCCTCGCGCAGCCTCCCGTTGTCGAGCGCGGCAAACGTCTTGCCGTACCCGGTCGAGCCGCGCACGTTCGGGCGCAGCTGGGCGATCCCCATCTCCATGACAAGATAATTGTCGCGCCCCTCGAAGCCGGACCGCGCCTGCCCCTCGGGGCCGCCGTGGATCTCGATCACCACCGGGAAAGGCGGCCGGTACGGCTCACCCGGCAAGCTCAGCAGCGCCGCGATCTCGCGTGGCCTCCCACCGGCCTGGTCGAACGTGGGGACCCGCACCTGCCGCGGCTCCGGAATCCGGGCGGCGTCGATCGGACCGACCTCGCTCTCGGTCCAGCGGGTCAGCGTCCTGGTCTCGACATCGAGGGAGTAGACATCGCCGGGGGAGCGGGCCGACTCGACCCGGAACGCCAGCTCCGCGCGGGAAGGATGGAAGCCGAGGCCGCCTACCTGTCCCGGCGGCGTCTGCGGTCGCGTCCGCTCCGTGCCGGAGGCGGTGTCGAGCAGGTGCAGGACGCCTGAGCCGTTCTCGTTCGCGACGAAGGCGAGCGTGCGGCCGTCATGGCTCAGTGCGAGATCGCCGACGTCCCAGGGGAGCGACGGGGTGAGCGGCGTCATCCGGCGCGTCCCGAGGTTCATCCGGAAGAGCGTCCGGAACTCGTGCTCCCGGTCGCTTACCAGGAACAAGCCGCCGCCCTCCTGGGTGAACCGCGCGCTCCCGAAGAAGGCGGGTTCGGCATCGCCCGGGGTCAGCGGTTCGATCCGCCCCGAGGCGACGTCCAGGAGATACAGGTGCGACTCCGCGATCGAGACCGACTCGACCACTAGCAGGCCCTTGCCGTCGGGCGACCAGTCGGCGACCGAGAAGGCGCCGGTCGCTTCGTACAGCGTGCGGTCGGAGGCCGGGTCCCGGGGATCGATCACGTGGATGTCCCAGTCGCGCCCGTTCCGCCGCGTCGTGGAGTAGGCGACCATCCCGGTGCGCCGATGGATCGCAGCGGCGGTGTTCCGCGACTTGCCATCGGTCAGCAGCGTCGTGCCGCCGCTCGCCAGATCGAACCGGTAGAGCTGGAAGTTCTCGGATCCCCCCTCGTCCATCGACAGCAGGAGGCTCTCCCTCCCGGGCCGTGGGTCGAAGCCGATCGCGGTGCAGCGATCCGGAAAGAAGGTGAGCTGACGGCGCGCCCCCAGCGGCGTCGTGACCTGGTGCACCTGCACGGTGTCGGCGAAGCGCGTGCCGATCAGCATCTCGCGCCGCGTCGGGTGCCAGCCGGCGAACGCTGCCGACCGGAAGTTCTGGTAGCGAGTGACGCCGCGCGCCAGCTCGGGGGAGATCGCCGGAACCCCTTCCAGCTCGAGGCTCGGTGGAGGATCGACGGACGCTGTGGCGGCCGCCGCGACGGCCCACACTCCGACCAGCCAGGCCCCGCGCAGAAAGGTCGGGCGCCGCCGCGCGATCACGCGACGATCTCGATCCGTGGCGGTCCGGCGACCACCTCGCCGACCTCGGCCGCGCGGTGTCCGGCCGCGACCAGTGCGGCGACGAGCACGTTCGCGCGCTCGGCCGGGACGGAGAGGAGCAACCCTCCCGACGTCTGCGGGTCGTGCAGCAGCTCCAGCTGGCCGGGCGATAACCCGACCCAATCCCGGAAGAAGGGGGCGGCGTGATGCTGGTTCGACCCGGTGCAGCCGGTCGTGACCCCCTGCTCGGCCAGCCGGTAGAACCCCTCGTGCACCGGCAACCGGCCGAAGCCGACCCGCAGGCCGACTCCGGAGGCGCGGGCAATCTCGAGAGCGTGTCCCGCGATGCCGAAGCCGGTGATATCGGTCGCGGCGTGCGCGCCATGCTCGAGCCCCAGCGTGCAGGCCACGTTGTTCAACCGCTCCATCTCGACCAGCGCCGGCTCGAGGCCATCGGCGTCCAGCTTGTCCGCCTTGTAGGCGTTGATGAGAACGCCGGTCCCGAGCGGCTTCGTCAGCACGAGGCGATCCCCCGCCAGTGCCTTCGCGTTTGTGAGGATCCGTGATGGATCGACCACGCCGATGACCGCGAGCCCGAACTTCAGCTCCGGATCGCGCACCGAGTGGCCGCCCAGGAGAGCCGCATTTGCCTCGACGAGTGTCCGCGCGGCGCCGGCGAGCACGGCGGTGAACGCCTCGGTCGGGACGCCGGCTGCGGGGAAGCAGCAGAGGTTGAGCGCGAAGAGCGGCGTGCCCCCCATCGCGTAGACGTCGGAGAGCGAGTTCGCCGCGGCCACCCGCCCGAAGCGCTCGGGGTCGTCACAGACCGGCGTGATGAAGTCCGCGGTCGCCACGAGCCCGCGGCCGTCGAGCAGGAACACTCCCGCGTCATCGGACGTCTCGGGTCCGACGAGGACCCGGGCGTCCTTCCCGACGATTGCTTGCAGCGGCGCGACCATCTTGGCCAGGTCCTCCGGACCGACCTTCGCCGCTCACCCGCCCGTCGTCGCGCACCTCGTGAGCCGGAACTTCCGCTCGAACCATGGCATGGGCGGAATTCTAGTCCTGACGGTGGAGGTTGGGAAGCTCGCTCAGCAGCGCTCGCCACGCGCGCCTCTCGCGCGCCGGCGAGACCAGCGCGCCCCTCGCGCGACAGGCCTCGGTGAGTCGAGCCAGGAAGCCGGGCTCGCTCTCGGCGCGCGCCAGCAGGCGCGCGAGCGCCCGCGTATCGCCGGTGCGAAAATACCCGGGGTACCCCGCTCCAAGGAGGCCCATGTTTCCCGGGATCCTGGAGGCCAGGATCGGCACCCCGGCCGCGAGCGCCTCCGACACCACGTTCGCCCCTCCCTCGTGACGCGACGAGAGCACGAGGAGCCGTGCGGTCGCGAGGAGCCGGAGCGCCCCTCCGCGGGGAAGCTCGCCCACGAACCGGTAGCGCGGGTTGCGCGCGACCTCGGTCGCGGCGCACGCCGCCATTTCCGGAGTGAGAGCTCGACCGGCATGCAGCACCCGGATCCGCGACGTCGCGGGGAGTAGCCGGGCCGCGAGCGCGGCGCGGAACGGGTCCTTCACCGCGCGCAGGTGCGCCAGCACGCAAACATCGAAGGCGTTGGCCGCCGTCGGACGGCGGCGGATCGGCGCGACCGACTGGTGGATGACGCGGGCGCGCGGCCGGTGCGCGGCGGGGATTTGCCCCAGGGCGAGCGGCTGCAGGATCACGATCCGCTCGGCCGCGGCGACGGTGCGCAGCGCCGTCCTTGAGCGGCGCAGGCTCGGGTAGACGTCGGTCCCCGCGAGCCCCACCACGATCGGCCGGCCGGGGTGGGCGCGCCGGAAGCGGGCCACGGACGCCGCGCTGCGGTGCGCGTGCAGCGCCACGAGCAGGTCGCAGCGCTCCCCGTCCCAGCGCTCGCGGACCGCGACCCGGGCGCCCAGGGAGCGCAGAATCGCGCCCCAGCGCACTGCCGTCGTGCGGTTGCCGTGCGTCGAGCCGCGCGGCGCCGGGGTCACGATCACAATCCGGATCGGGGCGCCTCCCCACCGCGCGTGAGGCGCGGCGCGCAGGTGCGGAAGCCGCACCAGACATCGTTGCGATCGGGAGTGTAGAAGTTCCGCCAGCTGTTCCGGATCAGGCGGGCGCGAGTCGCCCAGCAGCCGCCGCGCAGCACCCGATGCGTGCCGAACCAGGGCCGCGAGTACTCGCGATAAGGGTCGATGACGAAGCCGGGGTACGGCAGGAAACGGCTCGCGGTCCACTCCCAGACGTTGCCGACCATCTGGCGGCACCCCCAGGCGCTGTCACCCGACGGCAGCGCGCCGACGGGCAGGGTCCCGCATCGCTCCGCGTCGAGGTTGGCGCGCGCGGGGTCGGGGGGCGACTCCCCCCACGGATACGTTCGCTTCGCGCGCGGCGCGCCGGCCATCCCGGCGCCGGCGGCCGCCAGCTCCCATTCCGCCTCGGTGGGGAGCCGGCGCCCGGCCCAGCGGCAGTACGCGTCGGCCTCATGCGCGCTGACGTGCAGGATCGGAAGGCCGGGCTCGAGCGGCACGATCCGATCGAAGCGGCGATGCTGCCAGCCGTCCTCGTGCTTCCAGTAGACGGGATGAGACGCGGCGCTCGCGGTTCTCCACGACCACCCGGCGTCGGTCCACCACTCGCGGCGCAGATACCCTCCGGCGTCCACGAACTGCGCGAACTCCCCCTGCGTGACCGTGCGGCGGGCGATCGCGAAGGGGGGAAGGCACACCGGATGCTCCCATTTCTCGTTGTCGAACACGAACCCCGGCCCCGGCGCGGCGCCGACGAAGACATGACCGCCGGGGATCTCGACGTCGCCGCCCGCGGTCGAGTCGGACGGAGGCGGCTCCTGCCGCGGGCCGATCGACGGCGGCGGGTACCCGAGCGTCTGCCGGGTGTAGAGGAACGCCTCCGCGTGCATGTCCTCGTGGTTCAGCGCCAGCAGGTGATAGTAGATCTCGTCATCGCGAAGTTCGGTGCTTCCTCCCTTCGTCAGCCGGGCGGCGACCGTGTCGAGGACCGCCTCCATGAAGGCGAGCGTCCCCGCGCGTCCAGGGAGCGGCAACTCCCAGCGGTCGTCGTGCGGCACCGCGGCGGAGTCGTAGAGCGCGTCGCCGTGGGGGAGCCGCGGCGGCTCGCCGCGCAGCACCCGCAGCGACCAGTGTTCCTGGAACCAGGCGAGGTGGCCGATCTCCCAGAGGAGCGGGTTCACGATCGGAAGCCTCGGCCCCATCAACTGGGAGTCGTCGAGGTCGGCGATGATCGAGATTGTCCGCAGCCGTGCTTCGTGCAGCGCCGCGAGCAGCCACGCCGCGGTCGGACGTTCGCCGGGAGGAAGCGGCGGGACGGCTTGCGGGAGCGAGCCCATGAAGGAGGATGGTATCCGCGCAGGAGCGGCAGGTTCAAGGCGGGAGCGCCTTGCCGCTCCGGCGATGCGGCCGGTATAGTGATCCCGCGCGACCAGGGGGGGGGAGCGAGATGGGAGAACGCGAGAACTTCGCCACCGGGACGCCGTGGGAGCCGCTCGTCGGTTACTCGCGCGCCGTCCGGATCGGGCGCCACGTCCACGTCTCGGGGACGACGGCCACCGGCCCGGACGGGAAGATCGTGGGGGTGGGCGACCCGTACGCGCAGGCGGTCCAGGTGCTGCGTAACATCGACGCGGCGCTCAGCCGCGCGGGCGCCTCCATGATGGACGTCGTGCGCACGCGGATGTACGTCACCGACATCGGCCAGTGGGAGGCGGTGGGGCGGGCGCATGGCGAGGTCTTCCGCGACATCCGGCCGGCGACGTCG
>Ga0210379_10000098_pt1 | contig 22028 bp, 13 predicted proteins | sample PLMedo_2_FD_155468 | JGI IMG/M metagenome (GOLD analysis project Ga0210379, IMG submission 155468) | Groundwater sediment microbial communities from an aquifer in East River, Colorado, USA - PLM4_32_coex redo | ecosystem: Environmental > Terrestrial > Soil > Riparian zone | place: USA: East... | reverse complement strand
TTCAGGCCCGTATCGCCCCGGAGAGCAGCCTCCTGCTCGGCGCGCGCGTGGGGTTGAAGGACCGCGTGCAGGCGGGCGTCTTCTACGGCGCCGAGCACCTCGTCGACCGCAACGACCTGGCGGCCCACCCGCACGCGGGCTTCGAGGTCCGGGTGCGCATCCTCGCGGAATCGTCCCGGCCGGCGGTCGTCCTCGGGTTCTCGTCCCAGGGGTGGGGCGAGTACGACGGCGGTCTCGAGCGATATCAGCGCAAGTCGCCCGGCTTCTACGCGGTGGCGAGCAAGAACTGGCGGTCCTTTCTCGGCGACTTGTCGCTGCACGGAGGAGTGAGCTACAGTCTGGAGACCGGCGACGACGACGAAGCGCCCGACGCGTTCGCGAGCGCGGACTGGACGATCGCGGGGCACGTATCGCTCTTGTGCGACGTGGACGCGGCCTGGAACGACGACCAGCGCGACGGGCGTTACGGCGAGGGGGGTGCCTACGTGGACGCCGGCCTGCGGGCGACGCTTGGAAACCGCCTCTCGCTGATGCTAGTATTCAGCGACCTCACCGGCAACCTGGCCGGGGAGGAGCATCCCGCGCGGGAGCTGGAGATCGCTTTCACCGACTGGTTCTAACCAAGGCGGGTGGCATGCAGCGCGCTCCGAAACGTTACGTTCTGGATTTCGAGCAGCCCATCGTCGAGCTCGAGGACAAGATCGCGGAGCTCAAGCAGCTGGCGATCGTGCAGAACGTCCCCGTCGACGACGAGGTGCACCGGCTCGCCGAGAAGGCGGACCGACTCCGCGGCGAGATCTTTTCCAAGCTCACGGCGTGGGAACAGGTGCAGCTCGCCCGGCATCCCCAGCGCCCGTACTCCCTCGACTACATCGGCAGCGTTGCCACCGAGTTCGTCGAGTTGCACGGCGACCGCTGCTTCTCGGACGACGAGGCCATTGTCGCCGGGTTCATGACCCTCTACGACCGCCGCGTGCTGGTCATCGGCCACCAGAAGGGCCGGGACACGAAAGAGAACATCCGGCGCAATTTCGGCATGCCGCACCCGGAAGGCTACCGCAAGGCGAACCGGCTGATGCGCCTGGCGGACAAGTTCAACCTGCCGATCGTGACGCTCATCGATACGCCCGGCGCGTACCCGGGGCTCGGCGCGGAGGAGCGCGGGCAGGCGATGGCGATCGCGGAGAACTTGAAGCTGATGGCGTCGCTGAAGGTGCCGATCGTATCGGTGGTGATCGGTGAGGGCGGGAGCGGCGGCGCGCTCGCCCTGGGCGTTTCCGACCGCATTCTCATGCTGCAGTACGCGATCTACTCGGTCATCTCTCCCGAGGGGTGTGCGGCCATCCTGTGGAAGGACCAGGCGAAGGTCAAGGAGGCGGCGGAGGCGCTCAAGCTGACCGCGAAGCATCTGCTCGCGCTCGGCGTCATCGATCGCGTGATTCCGGAACCGCCCGGGGGCGCCCACCGGGATGCCGCGGTCATGGCCGACACGCTCGGCCGCGCGGTATACGAAGAAATCAACTATCTTGCGCACGTGAATCCGTCGACGCTGCGCGAGCGCAGGCTCAAGAAGTACATGAACATGGGCTATTTCGAGCAAGAATCGCCTTGACGGACCCGTCGCTCAAAATGTAAGATCTTCAACAGGTTGTAGTTATCCTGCCCCTGTTCGTCCTTCGAGGTATCCCGTGGTGCGTCCGGAGCTGCTTGAGATTCTGGCCTGTCCGAAGTGCAAGGAGAAGGTGGTGCTCGACGAGCGAGGGCGCCATCTCGTGTGCACGCGGTGCCGGATCAAGTACCCGATCAACGAGCACGGGATTCCCATCATGCTGATCGACCGGGCGGAACCCCTGGACGCGTAGGGGGGACCCCCCGAACCCGCTCGATCGACCCGGCGGTCCCGCGGCCGCCCACACGGCAGACTCGAGAAACGGTTTCTTACGGCAAACATGCGTGCAGTCGAGATGAAAGCGGCGTTACTCGCGTGTGCGTGCGCGCTGGTGGCGACGCCGTCGATGGCCGGTCTTTCCACTCGAACCGCGTCCGATACCAACGGCCGGGTCGTCGTCGAGATCGACAATTCGCAGACCCCGTCGGTTTCCGCGGAGACCACGTTCTTCGTGGACATCGCCCCGACCGGAAATTATTCCATCACGTTCGTATCGGGGCCCGCATCGGCGTCCGCGGCCGCGATGTCGCCGCAGTCGATTCTCTCCGACACGCTGACCGTCTCGGCTCCGATCTCGTACCGGGGCGCGCGCGTGGTGTGGATCCGGGTCCGGGTCCCCGTCGGCACACCCGTGTCGCACGTCGTCGTCGACTACCAGCCGGCGACCACCTTCAACGATGCGACGGCGGTGGATCCATTGCTCAAGCGCCTGGTCATGAACACGCAGGTGTTTCCCCTGGAGCCGCGCAGCGGGTCGCCGGACCCGTGGTTCTCGCAGGCCGGCACGTGGGTGAAGCTGACGGTGACCGAGCGCGGGGTGTACGGCGTCACCGGCGCCGACCTGACCACGACCGGCGTCAACCTCTCCGGCATCGATCCGGCGACGATTCGTCTCTACACCCGGGGCGGGCTCAACGAGGCTCGCCCGTTTGCAGACCTGAACGCGTCCTGGCGCCACGGACATGCGATGCGCGAGGTCCCGATCCGGGTCGAGGCGGGAAGCGACGGCACCTTCGACCCGGGAGACCGGGTCGTGTTCTACGGGATCGGCGCGCGGGACTGGAGCGACTTCTACGACCCGACCGCCGCCGACACGGCGTTCTACGAGCACACCCACACCGCGACGAACTACTACTACCTCGCCTGGGGCACGGGGCTGCCGGGGACGCCGGCGCGACTGTTCGACGCCGACGCGACGCCGACCGCCGCAGCGGACGTCACCACCTACCGGCATCGCGACTATCGCGAACGCGACCTCGCCGCCGACTTCGACTACGGCGGCGACGGATGGCTCTGGCTCGACATCAAGGCTCCCAACAACAACCTCATCGGGCTCGCGCCCGTCGACGTGCGCAATCTCGTGACCTCGCGACCGCAGGAGTTCCGGACGGTCGCGCTGGCCCCGTATGCCTCGATCAACGATCCCACGGCCCAGAACGAGGGACACCACGCGGTGTACCTGGATTTTCGCGGCGGGCAGCAGGTCCTGGTCGGACAGAAAGTGTGGGACTCGACGATCGGCCAGCGCTACTACGAGGACGGCGTGCCGGTGCGCGTGACCGGCGGATTCCTCTTGGACGGCGTGAACCAGTTTCGCCTGCGGGTGCCGGGAGACCTGAACGCGAAGGACAAGATGCGCTTCGCGTGGTTCGCGGTGGCGTACCACCGCCGGCTCATCGCCATCGACGACGCCATCGGGTTCACCTCGAGCGACACCACCGCGACCGTGAACTTTCGCGTCGACGGGTTCGGAGCGTCCGGCACGCTGTGGGCCTTCGACGTGACCGACGTGTGGAACCCGCGTCGGTTGACCGGCGTCGAGATCACGGCGGCGGGCGCGGGCCGGCGTGTGCGCCTTTCGTCTTCGATTGCGGGCTCGCGCCGCCATTTCTGGGTGGCGGCCACGGGAGGGCTGAAGCGGCCGGTCATGGTGCACGCGAATCCCGTCGACCTGCGCGCCGAACCGTCGGGTCCGAACATGCTCATCGTCTGCCACCGTGACTTTCGCACCTCCGCCGATCGCTTGCGCGCGTATCGCGCCACCCACCTGCCGTTGTACCCGAGCCCGGCGGTCAAGGTCGTCACCACCGACGATATCTATGACAACTTCTCGGGCGGCATGCCCGACCCGATGGCGCTGCGCAACTACTTCAAGTTTCTCTACGACAATTACGCGGACGCCGGGGGCAACCCGAGCCTGGGCTACGTACTGCTCCTGGGCGACGCCAACGAGGACTTCAACAACCATGTGAGCCCCCAGCTCGATTTCGTGCCGTCGAATCTCTATTTTACCCGCTTCACGATCTTCGCCTTCTCCACCGACGAGTGGTTCGGCCACCTGGACGCGGAGGACCTGCTCGCGGGCGAGGCCGTGCCCGATCTGGCGCTGGGCCGGCTGCCCGCGGCCTCGGCTGCGGAGGCGGCAATCCTGGTCGACAAGACCATCGCGTACGAAAGCGAGGCGCCGCGGGGGTCGTGGCGCAACCGGTATATCCTGGTCGCCGACGACGAGAATTCGTCGTTCGAAGGCGCCTGCGAGTCCCAGTGGACGTTCGAGTCGGAGGTCATCTCGCAGCAGAAGGCGCCGGACTTTCCGGAGACCGAAAAGATCTACCTGACCGAATACCCGAGCATTGCGGGCATCAAGCCGCAGTCGCGAGTGGCGTTTCTCGAGGCGTGGAATCGGGGCGCGCTGCTCATCAACTACATCGGCCATGGCAGCTCGCAACAAATGGCGGACGAGCAGGTGTTTCTGAACGCGGACGTGAGCCAGCTCAACAACGGGCTTGAGCTGCCCATCCTGATGGCGTTCAGCTGCACGATCGGAGACTTCGCCAACCCGGCGGGGAAAAGCCTCTCGGAGAAACTGCTGCTGCGCGAAGCGGGCGGGGCGATCGGGGCGATCACGGCCTCGCGCGAGTCGTATCCGAATCCGAACGAGGTGCTCAACTTCGCGGTCTTCGAACGCCTCCTGCCGCGCCGGCTGGGAGGGTCGTGGACCCCGGTGGGAGTCGCGCTGGCCCACTCGAAACTGGTGGCGCAGGCACAGACCGGTTTCAGCGCGTTCCAGGAGGAGAACTCGTGGAAGTACAATCTCCTGGCCGACCCGGCCCTGACTCTCGGCGTGGCGCAGCTCGAAGCCCGTTTCGAGACCGCGCCGGCGGACACGATGGTTGCCGGAATCAGGCGTACGCTGCGCGGTGCCGTGTATGCAGGCGGCGTGGTGGACGCCACCTTCGACGGGCCGGTCGAGGTGGTGGTGCGTGAACCCGTGGTGCACCGTTTCTACCAGGCCCCCTGCGGCGCGTATATTCCCTACCTGATCGCGGGCGGCGCGATGTACCAGGGCACGACGGACGCGACCCACGGGGAATTCGAGGTGAACTTCCGGGTACCGCGTTACGCGTCGACCGGTACACTCGCGCTGGCGACCGCGTACGCCCACGACGGAGACCGCGACGCGGCGGTAACCATCGACAGTGTGCTGGTGGTCGTGCCACCGACGCTCGAGGACTCGGTGTCGCTGCGCCCGGTCGACGGCGCGCCGCGTGTCGACCTGGGATTCAAGAGCGGCCTCATGGTGGTGAAGCTCGGCGACACCGTGCGCGGTGTCGTGCGCGATCAGGACGGCATCAACATTCTGGCGACGACGAACGAAGGCAAGCAGGCGATCCTGTTCGACAACCAGCCGATACCAATCGACGTGAACGAGTTCTTCGCCTTCGATCACGGTGGGGTGGACACCTCGGGCGTGCTGCTGTATCCGCTGCCGGAGCTCTCGGTCGGGCGCCACCGCCTGGTCTACAAGGTGAGCGACAGCTTCGGCGCCACCACGGTGGATACATTGTTCTTCGACGTCACCGACGCGGCCAACTACTACGCCGAAGCGGTGCTGAATTATCCGAACCCGTTCCAAACCTCGACGCAATTCCTCCTGCGGCTTTCGAACCGGGCGTCGATCCGTCTGGACCTCTTCACCGTCTCCGGCAAGCGCGTGCGCACACTGGAGCAGGTGCGCGACGCCGGAGAAGCCTGGATCGAGTGGGATGGCCGGGACGGCGCCGGCGGAGACCTCGCCAACGGCACGTACCTGTATGTGGCCACGGTGACGTTCGATGGCCTGGACCGCGCCCCGGTCGTGTTGCGAGGCGGCGTTTCGAAGATCCGTTAGCCCCCTGCTTGACCGTGCACCCTTAACACCGTAGTATTGATAGGCACTTAGGAGGCTTACATGATTCATCGGAGACTATTAGTCGGCGCGGCGCTGATCGCGGTGCTGGCGGCCCATTCGGATGCGTTCGCCGTCGCGGAATCCGCGGTTCCTTCCCTCACCATCCCCCCGGGCGCGCGCCCCAATGGGATGGGAGAGGCGTTTGTCGCCGTCTCGGACGACGCCACCGCCGGGTGGTGGAACGCCGGCGGGCTGGCGTTCGCCAAGACCCGCAGCCTGGCGTTCATGCACAGCCAGCTCGTGCCCGACCTGGCCACGGACGTGTATTACGAGTACCTCGGCTATTCGAGCCCGGCCGGCGACATCGGGACCTGGTCGGCTAGCATCATCTACCTCACCTATGGGACGAGCATTGCGACGGATACGAGCGGAAACCCGCTGGGGGAATTCGTGAGCTGGGAAGGTTCGGTGAATGTCTCCTTCGCGATGGCGCTTGCCAAGAGCCTGGGCGTTGGTATCTCGATGAAGTTCATACGGGTGGACCTCGCGCCGGCCGAGTTTACCCAGGACAACGTGGAGGGGGCGGGGACCAGCTTCGCCGTCGATCTCGGCGCGCTGTACAAGTTCGAGGCCCCGCGCCTCAACCTGGGATTTTCGCTCACCAACATGGGACCGGACATCGCGTTCATCGATCGTGAGCAGAGCGACGCGCTGCCGTTCACCGCGCGTCTCGGCGTTGCCTACACCATGCTCGCGGACGAAGTGAGCAATTTCCTCCTGACGGGCGACGTCGAGCAGAGTCTGGTCTGGCTGATCGACGACAATATCGACACCCGGCGCAGCGAGATCTGGCACGCCGGCGCCGAGTACCGGTACGTCAATCTGATCGCGGGGCGCGTCGGCTACGTCTACGACCAGGACGGAGACTTCAACGCCGCGACGTACGGGCTCGGTTTCATTTACAAGGACAAGTTGTCGCTCGACTACGCGAACGTTCCGCAGGCGCAGTCGCTCGATCGCGTGCACCGCTGGTCGTTGTACTTTACGTTCTAGCCCCTGCACCCCCTGCGCAAACCGGCGTCGGACGCGCGCGCGCGCGCCGGCGCCTCACACGGAGGCACCGGAAGCATGCGTGTACTCTTCGGCTGGATCGTGCTCGTCCTCGCCGCCGCGGGCGCGAGCCCGGTGCTCGCGAACGGGCGGGACGCCCTGCCGTTCGCCGCGGCGTCGTACCCGTCCAGCGGGCTGGCCGCTCGCCTCGACGCCGGTGCGTCGGCGCCCGTCGACGACGATCGCTTTCTCGCGTGGAGCGAAGAGGACGCGTCGCCCGGCGCGCAGAGCTACCTGCCGGTGCTGTACTCGGCGCTGGTTCCCGGGCTCGGCGAAATGACGATGGGCTACTGGGGGCGCGGGATTGCGCTGGCGGTGGTGGAAGTCGCGGCGTGGAGCGGGTACTTCGTCAAGCACGACGACGGAATCAACATGCGCACGCAGTACGAAGCCTTCGCCGACGCCCACTGGAACTACGACAAATGGATCGACGACCACCCGTGCCCGACGGTGCCGCCGACGGGCGCCACCCTCGACGACGTGGAAGACTGCGGGAAGGCGTCGTCCGGGAGCGGCGCGTGGCCGGGGTACATTCCGTGGGTGTCGAAGGAAGAGGACAAGCAACACTATTACGAGAACATCGGCAAGTACGACTGGTACATCTCGGGTTGGTCGGACTGGGACCCCACGCAGACCCCGTATGCGCACCAGACGGATTTGCGCACTGAGTACCGCGGCATGCGCCAGGAGAGCAACGACGCCCTCGACGCCGCCAACTCCTTCGTATGGGTGTCGCTGGCGGCGCGGACGTTCTCGATCGTGGAGACGGCAATCATCGTCCACAACCGCCGCGAGGGTACCGGCGCGGGCGGGAAACCGGCGCCGGTGTCGTTGCGCGCGCGGCCGCGCGGGTACGACGGCGGAGAGGTGGCGCTCGAGGTGCGCTTCAAGTGATTCGGGTCTGCCTGCTCGCCGGCGCTCTGGCCGCGGGTGCGCTGCCCACGGTCTCCGGTGCGATTTCGCTGCGCGACAGCGCGCTCGTCGGCGCCCCCGCCGCGACCGGCGTCGACCGGGCGAGCGGAACCGACGCGACCGAGCCCGCCTCGCCGGTAATCTCGCCGACGCGGGCCGTGCTGTACTCGCTCCTCTTGCCCGGACTCGGCGACTACGCGCTGGGCAACAAGGGGCGCGCGAGCGCGTTCTTCATCACCGAAGGCGTCATCTGGATCTCGTACGCGATGTTCGAGATTCAAGGCCAGCAGCGCGAGGACGAGTACCAGTCGCTCGCGGTGCTCTTCGCCGGGGTCTCCCGCACCGGGCTTTCCGACGAGTTTTACGCGACGCTGCGCGATTACGACGCGTCGGACGAATACGAGGCGGACGTAAAGACCGACGGGCGCTTCGCGATCGGGAATCCGGCCACCATCGACCCGGACGCGCTCGACCGGTATTTCGTGGAGAACCGGGTTTCCGACTACCAGCCGTGGCGGTGGGAGTCGACCGATCGCCGCCTTCAGTATTCCGAAGTGCGCTCGTCGAGCAAGACCTCGTACCGTCGCGCCGACTACATGATCGCGGCGGCGGCGGCCAACCGGGTCGTGAGCGCGGTGGTCGCGTATGCAGCGGCGCGCTCGGCGAACCGGCCCCACGAGGTGGGGTATCGCGTCGACGTGAGCCCCTCGCCGGCGGGCCTCGCGGTTGCGCTGACGCTCACGCGGTCGTTCTAGCGGCGCAGCGGTTTTTGGCGGCGGCGACCATTCAATGCGTTTTCGTCTGGCATGGACCGGCTTCTGGCTCACGGCGGCGTGCGCGCCGGCGAGCGACGCGACCCATTCCGTCCCTGCGTCCTTTGCGCCCGCCGACACCGTTTCGTCCGCGCTCACCTTCCGCTGCGATCGCGTGGCGCTGGGTTCGCCGGTGGCGGTGTGTCTCGACTTCGGCGGCACCGTCATCGTGGCGGACGCGTCGCCGCCGCGCCTCGTGGCCTACGACGCGGGTGCGCAGACGTGCACCGAGTTCCAGTCCCCGGCGGCCCGGCCGGCCTTCCAACCGAGCGACGTCTCGGTCCGCGGTTTTTTCGTCTACGCGGTGGACGAAGCCAACCGGATGTTGCTGCGCTGGGATTCCAGCGGCTCCTACCGCGACGTGCTCTTGAGCTTCGAAGAACTGGCGCAGCGACGGCGCGTGTCACCGTGCGGGCTGGACGTGGACGAGTCGGGCCGGCTCGCCGTCACCGACATCGAGAACCACCAGATCATCGTCCTCGACAGCTACCTGGACGTCGACGTCGCCTTCGGCAACTACGGTTCCTTCCCGGGCCAGCTCGACACGCCGCTGGGGGTCTCGTTCACCCCACGGGGCGAGCTGCTCGTGGCGGATACCGGCAACGCGCGTCTGCAGGTGTTCTCCGACGCCGGGCAACCGCGGCGGGTGATTCCCGCTCCCGGGTCGCCGAACCCGCTGCGGCACCCGCGTCATGCGGTGGCCGACGAAGACGGACGCGTCTTCGTGGCCGACCCGATCGCGCGCCGGGTGTTCGAGTTCGGGGCCGACGGGGCGTTCGCGCGCGCGCTGGTTCCCGAGGGCACCGAGCCGTTCGAACCGACCGACGTCGCGCTGGGGCGCGACGGCACCCTCTACGTGACGGATACGGCGCGGAAGAAGGTCCACGCGCTCAAGGTGATGTAGCATCCGCGACGCCAGCGTGCAGCTTCGACCCCTGCTCGCCGGTCTTGCCGCTGCGGTCCTCGTCGCGACGGCGCCGTCCGCGCGCGCGCAGGGCGAGCGCGTGTACGACGACCGCACCTGGGGCGAGGCGGCCGACACGCTGCGTTTCGCCCAGTCCGGCGTGCGCATCGCGCTGCGATCGCCCTTCCTGGCTCCCGGAAGCGTGCGGGTGGTGTTGAACGACGCCGAAGTTCCCCCCGAGCTCTACCAGGTCAACCTGCTGCTCGGGACGATCCGCCTGCTCTGCGACATTCCCGCCGGTGCGGTCGTGGTCGTTCACTACCGGCGCCGGCCGCTCCTGATGGCGCCGGTGTACACGCTCCGGCCGGCCGAGGTGTCGCGACCCGAATCCGCCGAGCCGGTCCCCGAAAGCGCCGTGGCGCCGCGCCCGCGCGACGAGTCCGGCGCCGCCCCCGACTTGATGTTCGGCGGCACCAAGTCAGTCTCGTTTTCGACCGGCACCAACCGCGGCTCGACCCTCGACCAGTCGCTCGAAGCGACGGTCGAGGGCCGGCTGACGCCGACCATCAAGGTGCGGGCCCTCCTCTCCGACAACAACCTCCCGATCCAGCCACAGGGCAATACCGAGGAGCTCGAGTACTTCGACCGCGTGTTCGTCGAGGTCGAGGGCCCCAACGCGCGCGCGGCGGTGGGGGACCTGTCGGTGGACAACCGCACGTCCTCGTTCTCCGCGATCACGCGCCAGTTGCGAGGATTCTCCGGGGCGCTGTGGAACGCGCGCGGCCGGGTGACGGCGGCGGCCGCCGAGACCAAGGGGGAGTTTCGCACCATCCAGTTTCGCGGCACCACCGGCCTGCAGGGCCCGTACGCACTGCTCTCGCTCGCCCGCAACACGCCGGAGGTCATCATTGCCGGAACCGAGCAGGTGTACATCGACGGACAGCGCGCGGAACGCGGCCCCAACCGCGACTACGTGATCGACTACGACGCCGGGCTGGTCACGTTCACGCCCCGCCGGCTCATCACCACCGACACCGAGATCGCGGTCGACTTCGAAGTGACTGCGGAGAAATACGACCGCGCCACCGTGTTGGCCGCCGCGGAGAAGGTGGCGCTCGGAAAGGGAGTCGCGCTGGGCCTGATGGCGGCGCGTGAGGGCGACGACGACGCGCGGCCCAAGGCGGTCGTGCTTTCGGACGCCGACCGCAGCGTGCTGGCGGCCGCGGGCGACGATGCCAGCGCGGCCATCACCGGCGGCGTTGCTCCGGCGGACTCGAGCAAGGGCAACTACGTCCTCGTTCCGGCGGACACGGTGTCGGGCATTCCCGTCCACTACCAGTTCGACGAGCTCAACGGCGACCTGCTGGTTTCATTCGTCGAGGTCGGTTCCGGCGGCGACTACCGGCGGGCGGGGGTGTCGCCGCGCGGCACCACCTATTTCGAATTCGTCGGCGCCGGGGCCGGCGCGTACCGCGTCGGCCAGCAGCTCCCACTGCCCGAGCGGGTCGACCTGGTGACCGCACGCGTCGCGCGCGAAAACGGCGCGTTCACGTTCGACGGCGAATGGAACGTGAGCGACCACGACCGGAACCTGTTCTCGCCCCTGGACGACGATGACAACGTGGGCCAGGCGGGGCAGGTGCGCGCCGCGTTCAGCCGGGGCGACGATTGGCGTCTGGGCATCGCGGGCGCGGCCAGCCTGCTCGAGGATCGCTTCCAGAGTTTCGACCGTGCGCGTCCGTGGTACTACTATCGGGACTGGAACCTCGAGGACGTGGCGCTGGTGGGACGGGAGACCACGCAGGAGGTGAGCGTCAGTGCGGCGCGCGTCCCGGGCATCGGGGCGCGCTACACGCTCGGCCGCCTCGAGCGCAGCGACTTCACGGGGACCAAGAACGAGGCGACTTTCACCGGCGGGAGCCTGGCGGACCGGGGCGTGTCGGCGCGCGGGTTGGCGAGCGATACCGAGGCGATTGGCAACGTGCGCACGCGCCGGAGTCTGACCGCCGACGCGGCCTATGGAATCTGGGCCGTGGTCCCCGCGTTATCGTTCGGGACAGAGGAGTACCGCAACGCGTACGAGGCGAGCGCGGACAGCGGACGCGCGTACACGCTCGTCGGCGCGCGCCTTTCGAGTCGCCGCGCGGAGCGCCTCGCGTGGCGCCTGGAAACGGAGCGACGCGAGACCGACGCGGTGGACCCAGTGACCGAGGCGTGGGCCGGCAGCCGCCGCGACGACACCGTCGGCGGCGCGCTCACCTACCGCTCGCGCGGTGCGACCCAGGCCGACGTGCAGGTGATCCACCGGCGCGAGGAGGACCTCGTCTCCGGCGGTCATCACAACACCGACCTGGCGCGCCTGAAGGCGGGAAGCGCGTGGGAGCCCATCGGGCTGCACGCCGATGCGGACTATGAGATCAGCCAGAACGACGCCGTGCAACAACAGAAGTCGGTCGTGTTCGTCGGTGAGGGGAAAGGGGACTACAACGAATTCGGCGAGCCGGTCGGCAAGAACAAGGGTGCCTTTACGGTCATCTACCTGCCGACGCCGGACACCACCCCCGTGCACGCGGTGGGCTTCAACCTGCGCGCGATCTGGAAGCCCTCGCGCCGCGCGAGCGCGGGCAACTGGATCGTGCGCAACGTCTCCCTCGACATGACGATGGGTGTGAAGGAAGAGTCCACCTACGAACCGGCGTGGGAAATCTACCTTCTGGTGCCGTCGGCGCTGCAGCGCGACGACGCGACCGTCTACGGGAGCACGACCCTGCGCCAGGACTGGTCGTTCCTGGACGGCTACAAGAACGTCTCGCTCACCTTTCGCTACCTGCGCGAGGACCGCGAGGACAACCGCTTCGAAGGGATCCGCGAAAACGTGTACTTCGGCGAGCGCGTGCTGCGCTTCTCGCGCTCGCTCTCGGCGCGGCTCACCGCCACCGCCGAAGCGGGCAACCGGCGGGAAATGCGTGGTGGGGAAGGAATCGCGGCGGGGACGGGCAGCAGCTACGACATCGACGAATGGAGCGGGCTCGGCGGGCTCGGCGTCGTGCTCTATCCCGGGGCGACCCTGGACCTCGACCTCAAGGGAACCACGAGCCACGACGACGAGTCGGGCGCCGAGCAGCGCGCCCTGCAGCTGCAGCCCCGGCTGGTGTGGCGGCTCGCCGAGCAGGTCAACGTGTTCGCCACCTACGAGCTCGCGCGCGTGACCGCGCTCAACGAGGTTCCGGTCCAGCCGATCGTGTTTTCGCGGCCGGGGACCTCGCACACCTGGAGTGCGACCGCGAATCTGCGCATCTCGAAGATCATCTCGATCTACGGCACGTACTCCGGCCGCAACGAGACGGTATTCTCCGGGCGTCGCGTCACCGAGCACGAATTCCGGCTGGAGACCCGGGCCTACTTCTGATGCGCACGCTGTCACGCATCATCGTTCTTGCCGGCGTGGCCGCCGTCGCGGCGGGGCCCGGCCCCGCGTGGGGAGCGGGGCTGCGCGTGCTCGGCGCGCAATCCATCACCAGCGAGCGTGCGGCGGCCGTGCTGCGCGCGAACGGTTTTCCGGACCCGCGCGCGATCCGGGCCCTGCAAGAGTCGTACTTCGAGAGCGGACGCCTGTTCGTGACGGTGTCGGTGCGGGTCGAAGCGGATTCGTCCCGCACGGTGCTGATCGAGGAGGGCGAAGTGGCGTGCGTGCGGCGCGTGCGCATCGCGGGAATGTCGACGCGACCGGAAGGGGAGATTCGCCGCGACCTGCACCTCGAGAGCGGGGTTCCCTTCGTCCCGCGCGAGCTCTCGAGCCGCATCGCGGACCTGCTGGCCGACTACGACGGGGCGGGGCTCCCGTTCGCGCAGGTCTGGGTCGACAGCGTCGGCATCGACGAGGACAGCGCGGCGGTCGACGTCGCGCTCACCGTCGTGGAGGGAACGCAGCGCACGGTGTCTTCGGTGGTGGTCGAGGGGCTCAAGAAGACGAAGAAGCCGCTCGCGGTCAAGATCGCGGGGATCGAACCGGGCACCGACTATCGCGCGCAGGTCCTCGAGGACGCGTTTCTGCGCCTCACGGCGAGCGGTGTATTCACGCAGGTCGACTACCCCACCGTGCGCGTGTCTGCGGACGGCCGGGGGGTCGACGCCGTCCTCCACGTCGACGAGCCCGAGCGGGCCCATTCGTTTGCGGGGGCATTGGGGTACGCGTCGGCGGAGGCGGGCGGCGAGCGCACGCTGAGCGGCCTGGTGCAGCTCGACCTGAACAACATCGGCGGGACGCTCAAGGACCTGGGGGTGCTGTGGACGAACGACGGGGCGGGCAGAAACGAGACCCACATCCGCTATCGCGACCGGCTATTCCTGGGCCGGCGCCTCGAGGCGGGACTGCGCCTGGAGCAGGTCGGCCAGGACACGCTCTACACGTGGCAATCGGCGGGGGTGGACATGGGGCGTAACATCGGGCGCGCCATGGGGACGTTGCTCGGCGCGCGGGTCGGCGCGTCCGGCGACCGCAATGTGTACAGCACCGGCACGCTCGTGCGTTCGACGCGCTGGCGCGCGCGGCTGGGCGCGAGCGCGCTGCGCGGCAGTGAGCGGCGCGGCGGCTACGGAAACCTCGAAGCGGCCGTCACCTTCGCGACCAAGAGCAACACCTACCGCGAGGGGTTCACCGGCCCCGCGGACGTGCGCCAGACCATCTACGACGGCGCGTTGGTCGCGATCGTCCCCGTGTGGCGGTCGCTGACCTACGCGCTCGACGGGCGGGTGGACTGGCTGCAGTCGAGCGAGGCGTCGGTGCCGCTGCCGGAACAGTTCTACGTCGGCGGCGCGCGAACCGTGCGCGGCTATCGCGAGAATCAGTTCCACGGCCGCCACGTCGCCTACGCGCGCAATGAATTGCGCATCGGACGCACGCCGCGCGAGGGGTTGTACGTGTTCGCCGATGCCGGGAGCGTTCAGCAGGAGACGCCGACGGCGGACGGCGGCGTCACCCTCGACCGCCTCGGACTCGCGGGGTGGGGATTCGGCGTGCGCAGCGTGTCACGCGTCGGCCGCATCGACTTGAGTTTTGCGGTTTCGGACGGCGTGTCGCTGCAACAGACAAAGATCCACGTGCTGCTGGAACAGAAGTTCTAGCGCCCGGCCGCGCGGGTGCGGCCGCGCAGATGCGCACTAGGACGCGCCGCGTTCCGGTGGTAGGATAGCACCCACTCATGCGCACACTTTCCCTAGACGGATCCAGCCTGCGCCTGCCCGACCTCGACACCTTTGTCGCCGGCGGCGTGCGCGTCGAGGCCGCGCCGGGCGCCATGGAACGCGTGCGCCGCTGCGCCGCGTTCTGCGAGCACCTCGCGGAAGGCGACGTTCCCCACTATGGCATCAACACGGGCTTCGGCAAACTGGCGCGCACACGCATTCGCCCCGCCGAGGCCGCCGACCTCCAGCACAACCTGATTCGGAGCCACGCGGCAGCACTCGGTCCCCTCCTCGACGACGAGGTGGTGCGCCTGATGATGGTGCTGCGAGCGAACTCCCTGCTGGTGGGGAACTCGGGGGCGTCGGAGGCGCTGATCCTGCGCCTGCTCGAGCTCATCAACCGGGGGGTGACGCCGTGCGTCCCCGCGTACGGGTCGGTGGGTGCCAGCGGCGACCTGGCCCCGCTGGCGCACATGTCCCTCGCCCTGATCGGTGAGGGTGAGGTCAAGTACCGCGGCCGCGTGGTCCCCGCGCGGGAAGCGCTCGCGATGGAGGGGCTCACACCGCTCGCGCTGCGCCCGAAGGAAGGACTCGCGCTCATCAACGGCACCCAGCTCATGAGCGCGTTCGCGGTGCGGGAGGTGGGCCGCATGCGGTGTTTGCTGGCGACGTCGTTCGCCGGCGCCGCGATGGCGCTGGAGGCCTTCCAGGCGACCGACCGCGTTTTCGACGCTCGCATCCACGCGCTCAAACCCCACCCCGGGCAGGTCCAAGTCGCCGCGGCGTTCCGCCGCCTCCACGAGGGCAGCGAGATCATCCGCGCGCACCGGGACTGCGACCGGGTGCAGGACCCGTATTCGTTCCGCTGCATCCCGCAGGTGCTCGGCGCCGTCGCCGACACGCTCGCCTGGGTCGAGACGTGGATCGTGCGCGAGATCAACGCCGTCACCGACAATCCGCTCGTGTTTCCCGACGACGCCGATGTGATCTCCGGCGGCAATTTCCACGGCGAGCACATGGCGTTCGCGCTCGACGCGCTTGCCATCGCGGCGAGCGAGATCGCCTCGATCGCGGAACGGCGCGTGGACAGATTGATGGAGGGCGACGGGGAGAAAGTGCCTCGTTGCCTGATCGCGAACCCGGGGCTCAACTCGGGTTTCATGATCACGCAGTACCTGGCGGCGGCGCTGGTGAGCGAGAACAAGGTGCACGCGCACCCCGCGTCGGTAGACACGATACCGACCTCGATGGGATTCGAAGACCACGTGAGCATGGGCAGCATCTCGGCGCTGAAGTTGGGGCGTGTGCTGGACAACGTGGCGCGGGTGGTGGCGGTCGAGCTGGTGTGCGGCGCGCAGGCGCTGGAGTTCCACCGCCCGCTGCGACCCGGCCGCGGGGCGGCCGCGGCGCACGCGGCGGTGCGCGCGGTGGTGCCGTTCATGGAGAAAGACGGCGTACTGTCCGGGCACCTGGCCGTGGTCGAGACCCGCATCCGGGACGGAGACGTGCTCGCCGCGGTCGAGAAGGACGTCGGCGCACTCCTGCCGCGCGACGCGTAAGCCTCGGGGGAACGTATGCGATTCACGCCGGGTGACATTCGAGCGCCGCGCGGGCGCGACCTCCAGTGCAAGGGCTGGGCGCAGGAGGCGGCGCTGCGCATGCTGTGCAACAACCTCGACAACGAAGTCGGGGAGGACCCCGCCAACCTGGTGGTGTACGGTGGTCGCGGCAAGGCGGCGCGCGACTGGGAGTCGTTCCACACCATCGTGGACACGCTCCGCGAGCTGCGCGACGACGAGACGCTGCTGGTCCAGTCGGGAAAACCGGTCGCCATCTTTCCCACCCATCCGGGTGCCCCGCGCGTGCTCATCGCGAATTCGCTCCTGGTGCCCGCGTGGGCGACATGGGAGCACTTCTGGGAGCTCGAATCCAAAGGGCTGATGATGTACGGGCAGATGACCGCGGGGAGCTGGATGTACATCGGCACGCAGGGCATCCTGCAGGGCACGTTCGAGACCTTCGCCGCCTGCGCGCGCCAGGAATTCCAGGGCTCGCTCCGCGGCCGCCTGGTCCTGACCGGGGGGCTGGGGGGAATGGGTGGCGCGCAACCCCTGTCGGTGACCATGAACGAGGGGGTCGTGATCGCGGTCGAAGTGGATCCGGCGCGCATCCGCAAGCGCCTGGAGACACGCTACCTGGACGTGATGGTCGACGACGTCGACGAAGCGGTGCGCCAGGCGACGGCAGCCAAACGCGCGGGCCGTCCACTTTCCATCGGGCTGTGCGGCAACGCGGCCGACGTGTTTCCGTTGCTGTGCGCGCGGGGCCTCGACGTCGACGTGGTCACCGACCAGACCTCCGCGCACGACCCGCTCAACGGATACGTGCCGCGCGGGCTGGACGTGGCGGCGGCCGCCGAACTGCGCCGGCGCGACCCGGCGGGCTACGTCGAACGCGCGTACGCATCGATGGCGGTGCACGTCGAGGCGATGGTCGGCTTCAAGCGCGCGGGCGCGGCGGTATTCGACTACGGCAACAATATCCGCGGGCAGGCGGCGAAGGCGGGGTACCCGGACGCGTTCGCGTTTCCCGGCTTCGTGCCCGCGTACATTCGCCCGCTGTTCTGCGAGGGCTACGGCCCGTTTCGCTGGGTGGCGCTTTCGGGCGACGCGAAGGACATCGCCGCGACCGACGATCTCGTCCTCGAGTTGTTTCCCGCCAACTCCTCGCTGGCGCGCTGGATTGCACTGGCGCGCGAGCGGGTGCAGTTCCAGGGTCTCCCCGCGCGCATATGCTGGCTCAAGTACGGCGAGCGAGCGCGCTTCGGCGAGCGTCTCAACGACCTGGTGGCCAGGGGACGCGTGAGCGCGCCGGTGGTCATCGGCCGCGACCATCTCGACAGCGGATCCGTCGCGAGTCCGTATCGCGAGACGGAAGCGATGCGCGACGGGAGCGACGCCGTCGCCGATTGGCCGATCCTCAACGCGCTCTTGAACGCTGTCAACGGGGCCGCGTGGGTGTCCGTGCACCACGGTGGCGGCGTGGGCATGGGGTTGTCGATCCACGCCGGGCTCGCGGTCGTGGTCGATGGGACGGAGGAGGCGGCCCGAAAAGCGGTCCGCTGTTTGACCGGCGACCCCGGGATGGGCATCGCCCGGCACGCGGATGCCGGCTATCCGCTCGCGATCGAGGCGGCGCGCCGCGACGGCGTGCGCATTCCCATGCGGCCGCGCTGACGCGGCACGGTTCACCCGCCATGGCCTCCACGACTCCACTTCGGGCCGACCTGATCGTCACCGGCTGTGGCCAGCTGCTTACGCTGGCAGCACCCGACGGCCGGCCCCGGACCGGCACCGCCCTGAGAGACCTCGCGATCGCAGCGGACGCCGCCCTCGCCGCCGGGAACGGTCGCGTGCTGGCGGTGGGGCCTCGAGAAGCCGTCCTGCGCGCGGTCACCCCGACCCCCGGGTGTGTCGAGATCGACGCGGGTGGGGCGGTGGTGACCCCGGGGTTCGTCGACTGTCACACCCACACTGTGTTCGCTCGTTATCGACTCGACGAGTACGAATGGCGCGTGGCTGGAACGCCCTATGCGGAGATTGCCGCCCGCGGCGGAGGGATCGCAAAAAGCGTCGCCCACCTGCGTGAAACCTCCGAGGAAGCGCTGTTCGCCGTGAGCGCTCGCCGGCTGGAGAGTGCGATCCATTACGGGACGACAACCATAGAAATAAAAAGTGGTTATGGGCTTGACCTCGAGCATGAGATGAAGCAGCTACGGGTGATCCGCCGGCTCGCCTCGGTCTACCCGGTGACCATCGTCGCCACCTTCCTCGGCGCCCACGCCGTCCCGCCGGAGTACCTCTCTCGGCGGGAGGAGTACGTCGAGCGGGTCATCCGGGAGATGATTCCGGCCGTGGCACAACAGGGCCTCGCCGAGTTCAACGACGCATTCTGCGAAGTCGGAGCGTTCTCAAGGGAAGAAACGGAACGAATCTTGCGGTCCGGGGCTCGGGCTGGGCTGAAGGCTCGGATCCACGCCGACGAATTGACGGACACCGGGGCGGCTGCACTGGCCGCGGAAATCGGCGCGGTTTCGGCCGACCACCTGAAAAAGATCAGTGACACGGGAATCGATCGTATGGCGACCGCCGGCGTATTCGGCGTCCTCCTGCCGGGGACGAGCTTCGGGCTGCCGTCGCTCGAGTTTGCGCCGGCGCGAAGGATGATCGAGCGCGGCATGCGTCTCGCCGTCGCCACCGATTTCAATCCGGGCAGTTCGACCTCGGAGTCGATGCCCATGATGATTTCGATCGCGTGCTCGCACATGCGGCTCTCGCCGGCGGAAGCGATCGCGATGGCGACGTCGAACCCGGCGTTCGTGCTCGGTCGCGAACGCGAAGTGGGCAGCCTGGAGCCGGGCAAGCGCGCCGATTTTCTGGTGCTGCGCTGCGAAGACTATCGCGAAGTGGCGAATCACTTCGGTGTCAATCCCGTGGACCGGGTGTTCGTCGGCGGGCGCGAATGGAAGCCCGCCGGTCGTGCGGCATGACGAAGCGGGGAACGACGTGAGCAAGGCAACGATCATCCGCAAGCGCGCGCTCGATCTCGTTCGCGACCAGGACTGGTCGAACGCGATCAAGGAGTACAAGCGCCTCGTCGAGCTCGACCAGAACAACCCCAACGTCCACAACGAGCTCGCCGATCTCTACCTCAAGACCAATCAGAAGGCGGAAGCGTACGACAGCTTCGTACGCGCCGTCGACGAGTACACACGCGTCGGACTCCACAACAACGCCGTCGCCGTGTGCAAGAAGATCCTGCGCGTGCTCCCGGCGCGCGTCGAAGTGCTCACCAAGCTCGGCTACGTCCGCGCCCGCCAGGGGCTGGGGAAAGAGGCGGAGTCGTACTACATCCAGTTCCTCGACAAGGCCGGCGGGGGCAGTCTCGAGCCGGCGGACTTCGCCCGTCTGGCCGCCCCGATCGCCGAGGAGATGAAGGAGTCTCCGGCGGTTTTGCAGCGGCTCGCGCACGCGCTCGTGGGCCACGGTCTCAGCGATGAGGCGGGCAACGTCCTGATGACGCTCTACCACTTGAACGAGAAGCTTCGCGACGTGGGCGGCATCGAGGCCACGCGCGCGATGATCGACCGCCTCGGCTTCGGCGCGAAGCTGGAAGCGATCCTCGGCGCGCGCGGACGGGATAACGGCCGCGACGGAGCCGTCATCACCGAAGCGAACATCTGGACCCAGGCGCACTCGGAGGGCGAGCGCATCGAGATCGAATCTACCCCGCGTTTCCAGCCGTCGTCGACCCCGGCCGCACCGGCTCCACAGCCCGCCGGTGCGGCCCCCGACGGCCCCTCAGCCCGCGACCTCTACCTGTTGCGACTCGCGCGCGGGTCGGCCGAGCCCCGTCCGGCCGCCGCCGAGCCGAAGGCCGACCCGGTGGCGCCCGCGCCCGCGAGCGCCGCCGCGCCAGCGGCGTCGCCGTCTCCGCCGCCGGCGGTGGAAGCCGGCGACAGTTCCGACGAAGTCACCGTCGCCACGGAGACGCACGTGCCCCGAACCGCCGAGCGGGCGGCTCCCAGGCGCGACTCGTCGAGCGGCGGTGCGGAGATGCAGATCTCGGCGCTGATCGACGACGACGGAGGAACCGGCGACACGGACGCCGACTATCGCAGCCACTACGATCTCGGCATGGCGTACCTCGAGATGGACCTCCTGTCGGAGGCGATCCGCGAGTACCAGATGGCGTCCCGTTCGCCGCAGTACCAGGTGAAGTGTCTCGAGATGATCGGCCTTTGCTTCGTCAGGCAGAACCACGCGCAGCTCGCGATCCGCCAATTGAGCAAGGGGCTGACGCTGATCGGCGCCGAGACCGAGGACTCGCTCGGCATCAAGTACAACCTCGCCCTCGCGTACGAAATGGCGGGCGACACCGACAACGCGCGCCGGTACTTCGAAGACGTCTACGTGGTCGACGTCACCTTCCGCGAGGTCGCCGACAAGATCCGCAAGCTCTCGAACGGCTCCTGACCGCCGAGATTCGCCTTTACGGCGCGCGGCCACCGCACGTATTATTCTTGGTGACGGCCCCGCCGCCCCTCGCGGGTGCCCGAAAAGGCACCCGCCCTTCGTATTCTCCAGTATGCGATACCTGCTGACCGCGCTGATGCTGGCCGCCACGCTCCCTGGCACGGAGTTCGTGCGGTCGGCACAAGCGGTCGGGTACGGCGAGTCACCCCTCGTTCCACTGCCCGGTCAGGACTCACAGTGCGGGTTCGCGCAGGGGCTCGAGGCCGGGCTCCGGACGTCCACGACGATGCTGGTCCGGCCCGCCCCCGGCCCGAACACGATCAGTTCCGCCCACTTCCTGGTCCACTACGGCGACACGGGCCTGGCCGCGTACGCGCAGGACATCAGCGATGCGTCGGAGCTGACGTACCGCGTACTGATCGACACCATCGGGCACGCCGCTCCGCCGGCGGACGGGACGGAGGGCGGCGACGCGCGCACCGATGTCTACCTGCGCACGCCCGCACAAATCGGCCCCGCGATCTACGGGCGGACGGTAATCGATGTCATCACCGGCGCCCCGTACGCGAACTCCGCCACGTCGTGGGTCGAGATCCTCGACACGTTGGGGGTCGAGCGGCGCCGCATCGTCGCCGCCCACGAGTTTTACCACGTGATCCAGGTGGGCTACGATCGCGACGAGAGTGTCAGCATGCTGGAGATGCTCTCGACCTGGGTGGAGGATCGGGTGTACGACTACCATCTCAACCTTGCCACTCTCCAGCTCTTCTTCCGCTGGCCATGGCGGGGGCTATTCAGCCAGTTCTACACCAACTCGCCGTGGGCGATTTACATGGCGGAGCGGCACGGGGACGCGATCCTGCGCGAGGCATTGGCGCACGCAGCCGCCGTCCCGGGGCCCAACCCGCAGCAGGCGTTCGACGGGGCGCTGGCCGCGACCGCCAACACCACCTTCCTGGACGAGTTCACCGAATTCGGCACGTTCAACTATTTCACCGGGAAGCGTGACGATGGTGCACACTACGCGCACGGCGCTTCCTACCGCGAGGTCACGTGCGAGAAGCGCAGCGACTGCTATCCGTTCCCGCTCCACATGTCGGGCCAGCCCCCCGCGGAGCTGGGGATGAGTTATTACTTCTTCGACGGTGATCGCCACTCCGACGCGCTGAGCCTGCGCGTCGTGCCCGACCCGTTCGCCACGTCGATGGTCACGGTGATGCGCTTTCAGGGC
>Ga0210379_10000094_pt1 | contig 22358 bp, 11 predicted proteins | sample PLMedo_2_FD_155468 | JGI IMG/M metagenome (GOLD analysis project Ga0210379, IMG submission 155468) | Groundwater sediment microbial communities from an aquifer in East River, Colorado, USA - PLM4_32_coex redo | ecosystem: Environmental > Terrestrial > Soil > Riparian zone | place: USA: East... | reverse complement strand
CTGGTCCATCGCCTCGGGGCTGATGGCCGTGATGGCGCGGTCCATCTGCTGCGCGTACTTGCGCCGGAAGTGCTCGGCCAGCGCCGGGATGTCCGAGACGCGCTCGCGCAGCGGCGGCAGGGTGAGAGTGAAGACGTTCACGCGGTAGTAGAAGTCCTCCCGGAATGCGCCCGACTCGACCGCTTTCTCCAGGTCCAGGTTGGTGGCGCAGATGACGCGGAAGTCGACGTGCACGGTGCGCGAGCCACCGAGCCGGACGAACTCCTTGGTCTCGAGCGCCCGCAGCAGCTCGACCTGGGTCTTCAGGCTGATCGTCCCGATCTCGTCGAGGAAGAGCGTCCCGCCGTCGGCCATCTCCAGCTTCCCCTTGCGCCGGAACTGCGCCCCGGTGAACGCCCCCCGCTCGTGGCCGAACAGCTCGCTTTCCAGCAGCCCCTCCGACAGGGCGCCGCAGTGAACCGGCACTATGGGGAAGTAGCGTCGCGGGCTCTGGGCGTGGATGGCGCGCGCGATCAGCTCCTTGCCGGTGCCGCTCTCGCCGCGGATGAGCACGGTCGCGTCGGTCTGCGCCACCGTGTCCACCAGCGCCAGCACCTTGCGGATCTCGGGGCTCTCCCCGACGATCTCGTCCAGGCGCGACAGCTCCTCGACCTTCTCCCGGAGCTGCACGTTCTCGGCCTGCAGGTGCCGGTGGTCGAGCGCCTTGCGCACCAGATGGCTCAGCTCGTCCGGGTCGATCGGCTTGGTGATGTAGTCGAACGCCCCCTGCTTGAGCGCCTGCACCGCGGTCTCCACCGACGCGTAGGCGGTCACCATGATCACCGCGAGCGTCGGGTCGATCTCGTGGATGCGTTGCTGGAGCTCCATCCCGTCCATCCCGGGCATCTTGATGTCGAGCAGCACCGCGTCCCAGCTCTCGCTCTGCAGCAGGCGTAGCGCGGCGGCCGCATCCTCCGCCGCGCCGATTCGGTAGCCGTCCTTGCGGAACCAGGCGGAGAGCGAGTCGCGGACGGACGGCTCGTCGTCGACGATCAGGATCCCGGCGGTTTGCGTGGCGGTGCTCATGATGAAGCCCCCTTCGCGCCGTCTGCGGGAGCCGTCGCGGCCCCCCGCGGCAGCCATAGCTGGAGCGCGGTTCCCTTCCCCTCGGTCGATTCGACCTCGATGCGGCCGCCGTGACGCTGCACGATGCCGTACACGACGGAGAGCCCCAGGCCCAGCGCGCTGGCCTCCTCCTTGGTCGAGAAGAACGGCTCGAAGATGTGCGGAATGGCGGCGGCGGGAATGCCGATCCCGGTGTCGCGGACCTCGATCCGCACGCCGTCCTCGACGCCCGCCAGCGAGACCGAGAGCGTCCCCCCCGCCGGCATCGCCTGCACCGCGTTCACGAACATCGCGACCAGCGCCTGCTGGACCTGATCGGCATCGCAGACGAGGGCGTCGTCTCCCTCGAGCGGCCGGGTCTGCAGCGTGACGTTCGCCATCTCCAGGTGGTGGCGGACCAGCATCAGGCTCCGGTCCAGGATCGGATTGAGGTGATGCAGCGCCAGCGACGCCCCCGCGGGCCGCGCGAAGAGCAGCAGATTGCGCACGATCTCCCCGCACCGTGTCGTCTCCTTGCGGATGAACTGGAGGTAGCGCATCGTCTCGTCCCGCTCCTCGGGGATGAGCGTTCCGTCCTCGAGGTTGCGCTCGACGAGGCGGGTGTAGGTGAGCACGCCGGCCAGCGGATTGTTCAGCTCGTGCGCGACGGTGGCGGCGAGCTTGCCGAGCGACGCCATCTTCTCGATGTGGACCACCTGCCGCTGCATCCGCCCGAGTGTCTCGGTCTTCTCGACCACCTTCTCCTCGAGGCGGCGGGACCAGCCGGTCAGCTCGGCGCGGGCGCGCCCCAGGTCCTCGGCCATCCGGTTGAAGGCGGCGGCGAGCTTGCCGATCTCGTCGTCTCGCGCGATGGGAATCCGCGTGTCGAGCTCGCCGCGCGCCACGCGATCGGTTCCCGCCGTCAGGGTCTGGAGCGGCGATCGCACGACACGCTGGATGAACACGGCGGAGATCGCGCCCATCAGGAGCAGCAGCGCCACCGTTGCCCCGACCATCCGCCGGATGGTCACCGCCAGCCGCTCGTCGGCGTAGGCCATCGACATCTGCACGTCGAGGACCCCGAGCACGGTCTGGTCGGCGGGGTGGGCATGACACGGCCCATTCGCGCACTCCGGGAGGTTCTCGATCGGGTGGATGAGCCCGAGGATCCGCTCGCCGCTGCGGGCCCGGTAGACGCGGGTGCGCTCGTCGCTCGAGACCGACTGCAGCGGCACCGCCTGGCCGTGGCAGACGACGCACGCCTCCGCCTGCAGGTCGACCCGGCGTCCGATCTCCTCGTCCTGCGCGGAGAAGATGATGGTGCCGCGCTTGTCGTAGATGCGGATCCCCACGACGCCCGGCCCCGCGGCGATCATCCGCATCATGGCGTGCACGTCGTCCTTGCGGTTGAGGAGCATCTCGTGCTGGAGGGAGCGGCGGATGAGATCGCTGGTGCGGTAGGCGCCGCGATGGACCGCCTGCCGCCATTGCGACGAGGTGGTCTCGATGTTGACCCAGGCGTAGGCGGCGAGCGCCGGCACCATGAAGCAGAGGAGCCAGAGGAAGAGGCGTCCGGAAAGCGAGCGTGCCAGGCTCCGCCCACGAGGTCCCACGGACCGAGCGAGCCGCGGCTTCATCGAGCACACCCCTTCCTGCCACACTACTACCTACCCAGGGGATTCAAGATGTGTGCCAGCGGCTCCGCCCGCGCTCGACCGACCCCGCCTCCAGCGCCTGCAGCACCAGGCGGCGATAGGCCGCCCGGCCGAGGATATCGCGCAGCCGGGTGAGCGGCTCCCCGCCGTCGCAGAGCGTGGCGCCGACCGTGGTCCTGCCCCGCCGGACCGCGCCCCGAGCCTGCGCCAGGAAGCGCTGCCGGTCGGCGGCGGCGCGGCGGCGCATCTCGGCAGGTGCGTGCAGGCGCTCGAGTTCCGCGCCCGCGGCGGGGCAGTCCACCTCGAGCAGCCAGCCGGAGCCGTAGGGAGACTCCGCGGCCAGCCCCGGGAGCGCCTGCACGCATTCGTTGCCACGCACGACGGTCCCCGACAGCGGCATCCGCAGCGGGATCGGTCCGCTCTCGTCCACCAGCCAGCACCCCGGATGCCCTTGCGCCACCGGGCTGCCCGGCGGAGACAGGACGACCGCCAGCGGGCGGCCCACGAGCCCCGCGGCAAAGGCGTCGATGCCGATGCGGAACCGCTCGGCCGAGCGCCATTCCGCCCAGGTGTGCGCCGGATGGAAGCGCCGCCCTTCGGGGAAGGCCCAGGCTCCCGCGCTGGCCTCGTTTTCAGAGGAGGCGGACGGAGCCTCGGGGACGGCCCCGCGCAGAGCCGCGTCGAAGGGACAGCTCTCGCAGTCGAGGTGGCGGTCGCAGATCTTGTACGCCACCAGTCCCGCGGCCATCCAGACGCAGCGGATCTCGCCGTCGGGTAGCAGGTGGTAGGCCCCGGGTCGGGTGCTCGCTGACGGCTTCACGGCGTGCCTCCATTTCCAGGTGTGCAGCTACTGGTGGCAGACACCGCAATCGGTCTGGAGATCGAACCCCTTGGTGCCGTTGTGGCAGCTGCCGCAGAGCGGGTGGAACTGAGATTCTCCGTCCGCTGCCGGCACTGCCGAGAGCGGCCGGCCCGGCTCGTTGATCCGGAAGAGGCCGCGGTGACACAACCCGCAGTCGGGCTGGGAGGTGTCCACATGCGACTCGTGCCGGAAGGTCACGACTCCGGGACTGTCACCCCCCTGCGGGAAGCGATAGTCGGCCGGCAGGTGCATCGCGGTGGCGACGGTGATCGCCGCGGGCGGCTCGGCAGGCCGCGCCGCCGCCGCGGCCGGGACCGTCCAGCGCGCCGCGATCGACAGGATCGCGAAGCCGACCAGCAGCAGCGCCCAGAGCGTCCCGAGCGTTGCCGCGCGCAGGACCGGCTGCGGCCGCGAGAGCGCGGGAGTGGCCGCCACCGGCCCCTCGCCGGCGTTCCGCTCCTCGCGCGGGAACACCGGCAGGTGCTTCACGGCCAGCCCGAACAGGACGAAGCCGAGCGCGACGATCGACAGCGTGACCACGAGCTCCATCCACGACGGGACGTAGTGCACTCCCGAAGAGGCTGCCATCCCGGTCACCGCCACGTTCAGGCGGTTGATCACGAACCCCATGATCGTGAGGACGGAGGCGAAGAAGAGCCCCGACTCGCTGCGGCGCACCCGCGGCAGCGCGTAGAGCACCAGCGGCAGGAGAACACCGAGCGCGATCTCGCCCCAGAACAGCACGCTCTCCGGGGTGACCTGGAAGACCAGTGCGAGATTGCCGCGCACGAAGAGGTCCTCGGCCTTCCAGACGGCGTAGAGCAGCAGCACGACGACTGACGCCCGGGCGAGCCCCTGGAGCAGCGGCGGCTCGAGCCGCTTGCCGAAGGCGCGCTGGCTCATGAACGACTCGAAGATCGTCATTGCGAGCCCGGCGGCGATCGCCGACAGGAAGAAGAAGACCGGCATCAACGGCGTGTACCAGAGGCCGTGCAGCTTGTCCGGGGCGATCACGTAGAGCGTGCCGAGCGACGACTGATGCAGGGTCGAGAGCAGCACTCCCACGATGACGAGCGGGACGTAGGCCGAGTGCAGGAAGCGCAGCGGCCGCTGCCAGCCGAACTTCTCGAGCACCAGCGGCAGGAACTCGAGAAACAGAACCGTGGTGTATAGCGTGACGCACCAGCCCACCTCGAACATCACCGAGTGTGGGTTCCACATCACCAGCGGGTGCCAGATCCGGTACGGCCGGCCCAGGTCGAACATCAACGCCACGACCACGAGCGAGTACCCGAGGAAGGCCGTGAGGATCGTGGGGCGCGCGATCGGCTCGTACTTCTCCAGCCGGAAGACGTGCACGGTGGCCGCGATCACGAATCCCCCGGCGGCGAGGCCGACCCCGACCAGGACGTCGAAGCCGATCCAGAGCCCCCACGGGAAGGCGTCGGAGAGATGCGTCGAGGCGCCGAGCCCGCCGGCGAAACGAACCACGGTCGCATAGGCGCCGCCAGCGAGGATCGTCCAGAGCACGCCCTTCCAGATGGTGAACTTGCCGACGATGCCGGAGATCATGACCGCGCCTCCTTCTTGGCCTCAGCCTCTGGGGCGGAGCTTCCGCCCGTCTCCCCGTTGTGCCGCGTCGCCTCCCGCGCCACCGCATCCTTGCGCTTCGCCACCCACCAGACCCCCGCGAGCAGCACGCCGCCGACCGCGACCACGTTCGGGAGCTTCGACAGCACATTCCAGGTGAGCTGCGGGTACGGGTCGGACTGGACGCTGGTCGGGAATCCGAGGGCCTCGAACGGGACGCTCGACAGGTATAGGACCGAGGTCCCGCCCGCCTCACGCACGCCATAGATGCGGTCGATATAACGCCCGGGCTCCGCCGCGATCCGCGCCTGCGCCTCCTGAATCAAGGCGTCGCGGTCGCCGAACTGCGAAGCACCGGTCGGGCACGCGGACGTGCAGGCGGGAGCCTTCCCCTCCTTCACGCGGGCCTGGAAGCACATCTGGCATTTCCGCACCCGCGGCAACGGGCTGTCCCATTCGTAGCGAGGCATGTTGAACGGGCAGGCGACCATGCAGTAACGGCACCCCATGCAGCGATCCTCATCGTAAGTCACCGGCCCTTCCGCGGTCTTCTGCAGGGCGCCGACCGGACAGACCGAGACGCAGGCGGGGTCCACGCAGTGCATGCAGTTGCGCCGCACGTTGAGCCCGCCGCGTTTCTCGATCGTCGTCCACTTCGTCGCGGACAGCCCGGCGCCGTCCTTGTCGGGCGGCAGGCCGTTGATCTCCTTGCATGCCAGCACGCAGGCCTCGCACCCGCTGCAGCGTGTCAGGTCGATGAGAATCGCGGCGCGCATGGCTCAGTCCTCCCCCAGGGTGAACGGATCGATCTTGCGATCGGTCAGCCGATCGGCCGCGTCGGGGGCAGGGACGAAGAACGCGCTTTCAATCCCCTCCCACGCGTGGACATCGAGGCGCTGCGCGATCCCGGCGAGCGGCTCGCCGCCGTCCGGTAGCGTCACGCCGACCGCGGCGGGGGTCATGGCAGGCTGCAGCAGCTCGCGCAGCCGCGCGATCTCGCGCCGCGCCCAGAGCGCGGCCACCTCCCCGCGCAGCAAGGGGGTCAGGCCTCCCGGGTCGGCCGGCTCCAGCCGCAGCAGCCAGCCGGCCCCGAACGGCTCGGACGACAGGCGGGCTGGGTCGGTCGCGAGGGTGGGATTGCGCTCCGCCACCCGGCCGTTGACCGGTGAACGCAACGTGAGCGTGCGGTCGCCGTGTCCGACCACCGCGATCGGATCACCGCGCCGCACCTGGGCTCCCGCGGCCGCCAGCTCGACATCCCCCACCTTCCCCAGCAGGAGGCCCGGGAGGAGGTCGGTGCCGATCAGAAGCGACCCGTCCACCTCGGGGCGGGCCCAGGTGTGGGATGGATCGAGCCACGTTCCCGCCGGCAGCGTCTCCGGGAAGAGGCGTGGCCCGTTCCCCGCGAACGCGGTCTTGGCGACCGCGGCCAGGCGCGCCGGGAGGCGCTCCTGATGAGCGGCCCGCTGCACGAAGTAGTCGAGAGTGAGAAAGACAAGAATGGTGAGAACCACAAGCAGCGCGACCATGGCAGCACCTCCGTGAACACTCGCGGTCTGCCCTCTCCTAGAGCAAGGAGCGGGCCAGGCGGAGGCGGCGCGCGGATCAGGCGACGGGAGGATTGCCATCCGCGGCAACTGGTCGAGTTGCGCGCCGCGGCCGGAAACGAGCGTGGAGGATTGTGTCGGGGCGCCCGCCGGGAACCGTTCATCTTCTCAACGGCGAGCGCCGCGCCCGCTCGCCGCGCCGCCCACAACTTCAACTGGACTGCGGAGAAGGAGGTCGTTGAAAAAATGAACGGCGGGTGTTGAGATTCTCGGCGGCTGCCCGTCCCGCGGTCACCGCCCCTTGCACCTCCCGGGCGGCGCGGCTACCATCGCGCGCCGGAGACCCCCCCTTGCTCCTCGCCGCCCTGCTCGTCACCGCGCTGATCGCGGTCAACGCCTTCTACGTCGGGACCGAGTTCGCCCTGGTCAGCCTGCGCAAAGGGAGGATCCGCCAGCGCGCGCAGGAGGGGTCGCTCCCGGCCCGCCTGCTGCTGCCGATCGTGACGGACCGCAACGCCCTCTATCGCTCCCTCGCCGCCTGTCAGGTCGGGATCACCACCTCAAGCCTCGTGCTCGGCGCCTGCCTCCAGGCCTGGAGCGCCCGCGCGCTCGGGCCGCGCGTGGAAGGGTGGGGAATTGCTGGCAGCGTCGCCTCCCAGTCGGTGGCGATCGGGCTGGCGCTCACGGCAGTCACCTTCCTCCAGGTGCTTCTCGGGGAGACGGTCCCGAAGTCGGTCGCCCTGCGCGATCCGATGCGCTGGGCGCTTGCGTCGGTCGTCCCGCTGCGTGGGTCGGAGATGCTCTTCGCCGCGTTCATCGTGGTCCTGAACGGATCGGCGCGGACGATCCTGCGGTGGGGCGGTGTGCGCACGGACGCTCGCCATGGCCCTCGCTCCGCCGCGGAGATCGGGCTGGTGGTCACCGAGAGCGCCCGAGTGGGCGCGGTCGGCCGCGAGCTGCGCGACGGGATCCACAACGCCCTGCGCTTCGCGACGCGCACCGCGCGCGACGTGATGGTTCCCCGGGTGCGGGTCCGCGGCGTCCCGGAGGAGGTGACGATCGACGAGCTGCGCCGCATCGTGCGCGAGGCCAACCACACGCGGCTGCCGGTCTACCGCGGCTCGCTCGACGCGATCGTCGGGTTCGTCCACGCCAAGGAGGTCCTGCTCAAGACGACCGGTGACGGCCCGCCCCCCTCCCTCGCCGAGATGACCCGCCCGGTGCTCGCCGTGCCGTGGAGTGCAAAAGCGGGCGATCTGTTCGACCGCATGCGACAGGCGAAGGCCACGTTCGCGGTGGTCCTGGATGAACATGGCGGGACCCAGGGGATCGTGACGCTCGAGGATCTGGTCGAGGAGGTCCTCGGAGATTTCGAAGGGGAGTTCGATCGGGAGCGGCCGCGCCCGGAGATGTTGCCGGACGGCCGCATCGTCCTGCGCGGCGAGGACTTGCTGATGGAGGTGAACGCCCGATATGGGCTCCGGCTGCACTCGGAGAGCGCCCACACCCTCGGCGGCCTGGTGATGGAGAAGCTCGGGCGGATCGCGCGGCCCGGCGACCGGGTGATCGTGGGGACGGCCGCGATCGAGGTGGAGCGGATGGTCGGGAAGCGGATCGAGACGGTCCTCGCCATCCCGGCCGCCGCGGGGGATGACCAGGTGGGAGGCGGCCGATGATCCCCGGCATCCTCGGGGTCGTCGCGGCGGTGGCTGCGCTGATCCTCCTCAACGCCATCTACGTGGCGGCGGAGTTCGCGCTGGTCGGCGCGCCGCGCTCGCGCCTGGAGGCGCTGGCGCGTAGCGGCGTGCCGCGCGCCCGGCGTGTGCTGGCGCTCTCGGGAAGCCTGCGCGCGCTCGATCGCTCGATCGCGACGGCCCAGCTTGGGATCACCGTGGCGAGCCTGGGGCTCGGGATGTACGGCGAGCACGCGGTCGCGGCGCTGCTGCGCCCGCTGCTCGAGGGAGTCGTCCCCTTCGCGGGCCCCGCCTCGCACGGCCTGGCGTCGGGGCTCGCGATCGCCGGGCTGACCTTCCTGCACATCGTCCTGGGCGAGACCGTACCGAAGGCGATCGCCCTTCAGCACCCGGTGCGCACGTCGCTCGCGATCGAGGTGCCGATCCGCGTCACGCGCTTCGCCCTGACTCCGTTCGTCTGGTTCCTGGATGTCGTCGGCGCTCAGGTGCTCCGCCTGCTCCGGGTCCCCTCCGAGACGGACGCGGCGCGCGCCCATACCACCGAGGAGATCGAGGCGCTCATCGAGGAAGGGGGATCGGGCGGGGTGATCGGGACGCGGCTCGCGGAGATCCTGGTGAACCTGCTCGAGTTCCACGAGCTGCCGGTGCGCAAGATCATGATCCCGCGCACGCGTGTCGTCGGCATGGAGGCCGGGATCACGATGGTGGAGGCGCTGCGGATCCTGCGCGAGACCGAGCACACGCGCTATCCGGTCTGCGAGGACGACCTCGACCATATCGTCGGGTTCGTGCATGCCAAGGACCTGATGCGGGCGTTCGGCGGCGACGGCTCGTTCGACCTGCGGACGCTGGCGCGTCCCCTCCCGCACATCCCGGCCGAGGCGCCCGCGCGCCACCTGCTGCGGGAGCTGCGCGAGCAGCGCGTGCAGATGGCGGTCGTCCTCGACGAGCACGGCGGCACCGCCGGCATCGCCACGTTCGAGGATCTGATCGAGGAGATCTTCGGCGAGGTGCAGGACGAGTTCGATCTCGAGGAGCCGCCGATCCGCCGCCTCACGCCGCTCATCGCGCTCGTGGACGGGGCGCTGCGGGTCGATGAGCTGAACGAGAGCCTCAATCTCAGCCTGCCGGATGATCTGGTCGACAGCGTCGGCGGCCTGGTGCTGCATGCGCTCGGACGGACGGCGCGCCTCGGCGACATCGTGCGCTTCGAGGGGGTGACGCTCACGGTCGAATCGGTGCGCGGCCACGCAGTGACCCGCGTCCGGCTGGAGCGTGGGGTCAGATCTTGACTTTACACCTTCCACGATCGTGGAAGGTGTAAAGTCAAGATCTGACCCTGCCTGTTCCGCGGGATGTCGTCGTTTGCAGCAGCCTACCGTGCAACCGCTTCGGACCTCGTTCTCCGAGTTGACTACTGAGGGTAACCTATGAATGGGCCGCGGATAGTGAACGGAGTGTCAATTACGATTCTCGGCGTCTTCGGGGCCGCTGCGATGTTCGATCTCGCGGGGTACTGGCGCGCGCCCTCAGACTACATCTTTGGGACAGAGGTTGGGGGCTTCATCTACACCACTCCACCGGTGTTTGTGGTAGCCAACACAATTACTGTAGGGCTGGCCATTTGCGGGATTGCTGGCCCGCTCATGTTACAGAGAGCGATCTTGGCTGCTCGAATCCGCGTCGCCGCTGCTCTGCTCGTGATGATGCCGTGGGTTCATTCGCTCGTGATGGGATAAGCCATAGATGGGGAAATACGGGGACACAATACCAATTCTGATGATGCGGGATCCGAGTTGCCGCGCGTATGGGCGAATTGGGCATTGTGTCCCTGGATTCCCCAGTCAATGAAGACTGACTGGGTGGTATGCGTCCTGGCGCTAGCCCTTGGAGCTTTCGGTGTCTTCCTCGGGGTCAAGACGCGAATTCCTTCTAATAAGAGGGACGTGCTGTATGGGTTGGCCCTGTACGCGAAGTATGGGGGCTGGATTCTCGGCGTTTTCAGCATCCTGGGTGCACTTAGACTCCTATCCAGATTACTTTCTGGTTCCTGAGGTGAACTCGTCCACGTGCGCCGTGAAAGGTCCGTTGTTCCAGCAGGTGAGAGTCCTGCCCCGGCAAAGGTCGTCCCGGCCGGGTAGCTATCCCAGCGTCCGTGAAGGCAACGAAACGGGCGAAGCCTGGGAGACAGGAGGCCGCTTCGGGCTGCCTGCAAGTTGGCAGGCCGTAACGCGAGTGAACATCGAGGCGGCCCCGAAAGACATGATGCGAAGGCCGACCCTGCCTGGATGAGGGGAAGGCTGGTACGGACCGGGCTCAACGGAATTCGGGGGACACAATACCGAAAAGAATGAGCGCCGCCGGTGAACTAGGTATTGTGTCCCTGGATTTCTCACGGAATTCGAGGAACCGCCGGGCAGGGTTCACCGCGGTCGAGCTTCTGGCCGAGGTAGTCGAACGGCGGCGTGGCGTGGCGCGCCGCGCGCGACAGATCCGGCCAGCCGGAATGACGCACGAACGCGATGGCCCTCGCGAGGTCCCCCTCGCAGCGGGCGAGCACGGCGTCGAACCGATCCTGGCCGGAACCGTAGCGCCGGTAGGAGAGCAGCACGGCGTTGTCGAGTGTCCGCTTCGCGAAGCCGGCGTACGCCTCCCCCTCCCAGGCGATCCGGCCGTGCTCCTCGCGCGCCCAGGCGAACACCTCCTCGCGCCGCCGGAGTTTCTCGTCGCGCGTCACCGGCTCGCCGTAGAGGGCCCGCAGGCGCGTGAGCGTCCGCTCGATCAGGTCGGCGAAGCGCGGCGCGTCCGCGCGCGCCGCCGCCGCGCGCCGGCACGGCTCGCAGCCGGCGCCGAAGCGGACCTCGAGGTAGCGGATCGCCCCCACGTCGCCGACGAAGGTCGCGAACGACTCGTTGAAGTCGGTCTCCCCCTTCCAGTACAGCACGCGGTGGGTCGATTCGTGCAGCACCAGGTTCGCGATGTCGGCATCGTCCCCTTCCAGCATCGAAGGGCGGATCGGGTCGTCGAACCAGCCGAGGCTGGAGAACGCGCTGGCCGGGTAGAGCTGCACGTCGTTTCCTTCCTCCCGCAGCTGCGCCGCCAGCTTCTCCGCCGCCTCGCGGTCGTAATCCCCCTTGTAGGCGACTCGTCCGACAATCGGAAACCACCAGGTGACCGGCTCGAGCGAGTCCTTGGGGCAGGCGGTGACGATCCAGGTGGGCCCGACCGGGGCGAGCGAGATCGTCTCGTAGAGTGTCTCGGTCGGAAGCCCAAGCTCAACCGCGCCGAAGCGCTTGGCATCCGCCAGCGTCTCGAGCCGCGGCAGCCACTCCGCCGGGACCTTCCCCGCCGCGATCGCCTCGGCCACCGGCTCCCGAGCAGCGAGCACCCTCAGGTGCGCGGTCGACTGGCGGCAGAGATAACCCACGCCGCACCCGGGGACCACGAGCGCGACGCCGATCAACAGCGCCAGGACGACCGCGGCCGAGCCGGCGCCCACCGAGACCCAACGCCAGGCCCTTTGCAGCCGCTCCGCCACCCAGATCCTCCTCGCTACACCGACGCGGGGCTCATTCTAGCCCCGGTGAACCCGCCCCGGAAACAACTGACCCGGTCCGACACTGATCAGTTGCGCAGGGGGGGATCCGACCGTATGCTCCCGGCCTACCGTCGAAGGAAGAAGAAGCCGTGGGGGGCAGTGAGGATGGAGACCAGATCCGCATGGGTCTGCCTCCTTGCGGTCGTCACGATCCTGGCTGGCGCCCCCGCTGCCGGCACCCTCGCGGCCGAGGGAGGTTGCCAGCCGGACGGAGCAGCCGTGCGGGCGTGCGACTGCCGCGCCGATCCGGCGCCGGGCGTGGCTCCGCTGGCCTACGCCTTCCAGTGGCTGACGATCGAGGGTGGTGCTCCCGCGCTGGGGTTCACCGTCGACGACATCGTGCTGGAGTGGGACGAGACCCATCCCGCCGATCAGGATCCCGCAAACTCGTGCGCCCTGCTGCCCGACCGTCTGGGCGCTCCCGGCCGCTGTGCCGGGGGTCAGACCCCAGGCGCTCCCTGCACCGTGGCGGCAGGCGCCGCCTGCCCGCAGGGGGTCTGCGTCGGGATCACGGCCCCGTGCGCGACCGTCGCCGTCGAACGGGCTCATCTCTTCCAATGTGACACCTCGCTGCTGGTCAGCGTCCAGGACCCCTCCGCCGGGAGTTCCGATCAGATCGATGTCGTGGCGGTGAACGTCCGCAGCGACTCCGAGCCGCTCGGGGAGTCGTTCCTCCTGACCGAGACCGCCCCCGCGTCGGGGCGGTTCGAGGCGCAGGTCGTGACGGCGAGCACGGCGAACCTCCCTGGCGTGATCCAGATCGTCCCGCGGGTCGACGCGAACCTGATCGTCTCCTACGCCGACCCCGACTGCGATCGCGACGGCCCGCATCGCGAGATCGGGGGCGGAGGCGAGGTCGGCGAGTCGAGCTTCACCGACATGGACGGCGACGGCACCCCGAACCTCGGCGCCGACGGCCGTCTCGACGATCCGGTCGCCGGTCCCTTCGACGACGACAACTGCTTCGTCCCGGCGACCTTCACCGATGTCGCCAACCCCGGCCAGGACGATGCCGACGGAGACCGGGTGGGGGACCTCTGCGACGTCTGTCCCGACGACGCCGATTCCGGGCAGGGGGACCAGGACGGCGACGGGGTGGGGGACGCCTGCGAGCTCGACGGGGGCGACGCGGACGGCGACGGGGTCCTCGACCCGGACGACAACTGCCCGGGGCTCCACAACGCGACGCAGGCCGACACGGGCACGATCGGCGAGCAGGCGAATGGGATCGGTGACGCCTGTGACGGGAGGGAGGATAGGGAGCTTGACTACGGGATCGTGATCTCCGCCGGCCTGAACGGCGTGCTCGACTCCCCGCTCCTCGGGGACGACACGCGGCCTCCCCTCGGGACGGTGATCTGGGCCGGCGCCAACGGCCGCGCCGACGCGATCGCCGCCGGTGACGATCTCCAGCTCGTTCCGATCGGGCATCTCTTCGACTGCGATCCCGCCAGGAGCGGAGCGAATGGCGACGGCGTGCTGGACGGCGAGGACAACTGCCCGGGCGTCTGCAATGCCGATCAGCGGGACGTGGACGTGGACGGGATCGGGGACGCCTGCGACACGCGGGAGGACTACGACTTCGACGGGATCCCGAACGTCGTGGACAACTGCCCGCTGGAGCCGAACCCGCCGACTCCCCTCGCCGTGCAGGCCGACCTCGATGGTGACGGCCGCGGCGATGCCTGCGATCCCGACTCGGACGATGACGACAACGACGGCAGCCCTGACGACTTGGTGCAGTTCTTCGTGCAGGTCGACTGCGAACAGGCGCTCACGGCGACGGGTGGTGCGCTGACGATCGAGCGCTACGAGGTCCAGGACTTCGAGGCAGGGGACGGCGACCGGATTGCCGACGCCCGGGAGACCGTCACACTCGACCTGACGCTCCGGAACGGGCTGACGGACGAGCTGGGGAATCCAATCCCCGTCCGCGACCTGGTCGTGCAGGCGGCGCTCGCCGATCCGGATCAGGCCTGCCTGCTGCAGGGACGCGCGGACTTCGGCGACCTTGCGCCGGGCGAGACGCGTGCGAGCCCCCCGGACGAGCGGATCCGGATGAGGATCATCGACGGCCCAAAGACGCGGAGTCCGAGCATCGTCGACCAGCGCCGGGCCAAGGTGCGCCTGACGCTGACCGCGGAAGGGGTCTACCAGGAGGCCACCCTGGACCTGCCGCTGAGCCTGGACCTCGTGGGCGACCTCGAGGGGGGTGGCCCACTCGGCGGTACCGGGGTCCTCAGCGAACGGTTCGACGCGCTCGCCGGGACGCCGGGGCTCGCGACGAGCTTCGGCCGGACGGGCCTCACGCTCTCCGACGTGATCAAGATCGTGCCGGCGGTCCACTGCGCCGCCACGCCGCTCGGTCCGCCCGACTGCAGCCAGAATACCGTCGCGAACGACTGGCACCTGCACCACTTCGCCTCGGAGCCGGCGAACGCTCCCGGCGGGAACCGCGCGCACTCCGGGACCGGCTCGCTCCACCTGGCGCGCCACCTCAGCCCGACCGACTGGAGGCAGACCACCTACCGCTTCCGGCAGGTCAGCGCTTTCATCGGGCCGCCGGTCAACCTGCCGTTCGGCGGCTCGCCGGCGGTCGAGTGGTGGCACATCGTCATGATGGCCGACGACCAGGCGATGGTCAGCTTCAGGCCGGGCGAGGCGGGAGACGTCGGGATCGTCCAGGTCGCGATTGACATGTTGGCGGATCCGGCCGGCGACGCCTTCGGCCCCTGGCAACGGGTCGAGCCGGTGCTCAATCCTTACGACCACCAGCGCGACACCCTGTTCACCTCGTCGTGCAAGCTCGATCCGATCGACGATGCCTTCACTCCCCCTCCCGGCTCCGGCCTCCACCCCAACGAGTCGATCTGCCCGCGGCAGGAGGCCTGGTCGCACCAGGGGGACCAATCGGGACTCGACGCGGACCACTGCACCGACGCCGATGGCAACGGGTTCACCGACTGCGGCTCGGCGGAGACGACGGGACCCGGGTTCACCGAGCGGGGAGGCGTCGGTTCCGGGGTCTGGGTCAAGACGCGGGTCGACCTGTTGCGCTTCGAGGGGTTGCGGATCCGCGTGCGGTGGCTATTCACCTCGCTCGCGTTCGGCGACCCGACGTTCATCTCGTACCTGGAGACTCCCGGTGGGCCCGGCTCCTTCGACATCGACGAGAAGGACGATGGCTGGTACCTCGACGACATCACCTTCACCGGCCTGGTCGAGAGCCAGCTCGGGCTCGTCGTCGAGGCCTTCGAGACCTCCGACGACTACGTCCTCGGGACGACCGTCGTCTGCGGCCCGGACCTGATCGCGGGCACCGTCGCGCACCCCTCCGACGTGCAGGTCATCCCGTCCGGCTCCCCGTGCGCGGGCGATACCGACGTTGTGGTCGATGCCGGGCCGGATGGCGTTCTCGAAGCGAGCGCGCCGGAGACCTGCACCGGGACGGTCGACGGCCGGTGCACGACCGCAAGGGTCCGGATCGGGGGGATCCCCGGCTGTGACGCCGGGGACGTCGGTGCCGCGTGCGAGGCCGATGCCGACTGCGGAGAGGGCGGCCACTGCCTGACCGAGCCGGTCTTCGCGACGCCGTATCCCGGGATGCCCTTCACCCTCGACGCCTCGGCGACCGTCCTCGACCGCTGCCAGGACGGCGCGGAGCTCTACGAGTTCGCGCGCTGCGCGAGCGCCGGGTCGTGCGCTCCCTTCGAGGCCGCAGAGGTGGTTCGGCGCTTCGAGCCCGATCCGTTTTTCACCGTCTACCCGACCGCCGACACCCGCTACCGGATCCGCGTCCGCTGCTCGTCCCAGCCGGAAGAAACCGGGTGTGCCGGGACCGCGGAGGCGCGCGTGCTCGTCTATCAAGCGGCCGCGGCGGGGACGGTCGTCCTCGGCCCCGATGCGGTGACCTGCGTGACGGAGAGGCAGGGCAACCCCGAGGTCTGCGATCCGCTCGATCCCCTGCGGCTGGCATTCGCGATGCCGACCCAGGGAGACGGCGCCTCCGGGCTCGACCTGGTGCGCCTCGCCCGCGGCGATCTCCGCTCCCCGGAGATCACCTCCGGCGCCTGCGTGGCCTCCGCCCTCGGTGCCGGGGCCGCTCCGGGTGATCCGATCGTCGCGATCGAGGATCCGCCGGTCGCACCCGGCTCCGGGGAAGCGGCGTTCTACCTCCTCGCGCACCGGCTCGCGGGGGGTTCGCGCCCCGCCGGCTCGGCGCGAATCGGCGGGATGCGTACGCCGCGCTTGGTGGCGGCAGCGTGCCCATGAGATCGCTGCCGAGGTGCCCGTCGATCGCCGGCAATGTCCGCGGGCCTGGCGGCGCCGGCCGCGTCGGCGGGCTGCCCCGAAAGTCGCGAGGCCCGCGTCGGCTCCATTGCGCCGGGGGGGGCTCCGGGAGTATCCTCGGCCTCTACCGTAGAGGGAAGCTGACCCGGGGGCAGTGAGGATGATTCCACCCTCTGCCCGACTTCGGTTTGCCGCGGTTGCCATCGTTCTGGCGGGCGCCCCCGCTGCCGGCATTCTCGCGGCCGAGGGGAGCTGCCGGCCGAGAGCGGCAGCCGTGCAGCCGTGCCGCGATTGCGCCGATCCGGCGCCGGGCGCGGCACCGCTCGCCTACGCCTTCCAGTGGCTCACGATCGAGGGTGGGGCCCCCGCGATGGGGTTTACGCTCGACGACGTCGTGATCGAGTGGGACGAGACCCACCCCGCCGACCAGGACCCCGGGAGCTCCTGCGCCAATCTCCCCGACCGTCCCGGTGCCGCCGGCCGCTGCGTCGGCGGGCAGACCCCGAACGCCCCTTGCAGCGTGGCGGATGGCGACGACTGTCCGCAGGGGGTCTGCGTCGGGATCACCGCCCCCTGCGCGACCGTGGCGGTCGACCGCGCTCGTCTCTTCGACTGTGACACCTCGCTGCTGCTGAGCGTCCAGGATTCGTCTGCCGGGACCGCCAACCAGATCGATCTGGTGGCGGTCAACGTGCGCAGCGACTCCGAGCCGCTCGGGGAGTCGTTCCTGCTGACCGAGACCGCTCCCGCCTCGGGGCGATTCGAGGCGCAGATCCTGACGGCGAGCACGGCGAACCTTCCCGGCGTGGTCCAGATCGTCCCGCGGGTCGACGCGAACCTGATCGTCTCGTACGCCGACCCCGACTGCGACCGCGACGGGCCGCATCGCGAGATCGGAGGGGGAGGCGAGGTCGGCGAGTCGAGCTTCACCGACGTGGACGGCGACGGCACGCCGAACCTCGGCGCCGACGGTCGCCTCGACGATCCGGACGTCGGCCCCTTCAATGACGACAACTGCTTCGACCCGGCGAGCTACACCGACGTCGCGAACCCCGGCCAGGAGGACGACGACAAGCTCTGTGTCGACGTCAACGGCGACACCGGCCAGACGTCGTGCTCCGTGCTCGGAGATTGTTCGATCCTCAGGCGCTGTGAGGATCCGCTCGGGAACACGAACAACCAGGCGTGCGCGACCAGCGCCACCTGCACGGCTGGTTTCCCCACCTGCACGATCTTCCTCAACCCGATCGCCTGTCGCGGCGACCGGGTTGGGAACATCTGTGACAACTGCCCGGACGATTACAACCCTGGGCAGGAGGACGCCGACGCGGACGGGGTTGGCGATGTCTGCGAGCTCGACGGGGGCGACGCGGACGGCGATGACATCCTCGACCTCAACGACAACTGCCCGGGGCTGTACAACCGGAACCAGGCCGACACGGGCGAGGTGGGGGATCCGTTCAACGGGATCGGGGACGATTGCGACGGGCAGGGGGATCGGGAGCCGGAGTACGGGATCGTGATCTCGGCCGGCCTGAACGGTTTCATCGAGTCGATTCCGGCGGGTGATGACAAGCTCCCGGCCTCCTTCGGACCGGTGATCTGGTCGGGGGCGAACAGCCGCGCCGACACGTTCGCTCTCGGCGATGACCTCCAGATCGCCCCGGTCGGTCATTTCTTCGACTGCGACCCAGGCACCGGCGGCGCGAACGGCGACGGCGTGCCGGACGGCGCGGACAACTGCCCGGGGGTATGCAATGCCGATCAGAGGGATGTGGATGGGGACGGGATCGGGGACGCCTGCGACACGCAGGAGGACTACGACTTCGACGGGGTCCCGAACGCCGTGGACAACTGCCCGCTCGAGCCGAACCCGGCAACCGGCGTCGGCCTGCAGGCCGACCACGATTCCGACGGGCGCGGCGATCTCTGCGATCCGGACTCGGACGACGACGACGACGACGGCAGCCCCGACGACCTGATCCAGTTCTTCGTGCCGGTCGACTGCGAGCAGGCGCTCCCCGCGACCCGCGGTGCGCTCGCGATCGAGAGCTTCGTGGTCGGCGACTTCCAGGGGGGGGACGGGGACCAGATCGCCGACCCCTCGGAGACGGTCACCCTCGACCTGACGATCCGGAACGGGCTGACGGACGAGTCCGGGAGCCCGATCCCCGCCCGCGATCTCGTCGTGCAGGCGGCGCTCGGCGATCCCGATCAGGCCTGCCTGCTGCAGGCGCGCGCGGACTTCGGCGACCTGGCCCCGGGCGAGGTGCGCACCAACCTGCCGGAGGAGCGGATCAGGATGTCGATCATCGACGGCCCGAAGACGCGCACGGTCAGCGTCTTCAATCAGAAGAAGGCCGTGGTGCGCCTGACGCTCTCGGGGAAGGGGGTGTACCAGGAGCACGCGATCGAGCTGCCGCTGAGCCTCGACGTGCTGGGCGACGTCACGGGCGGGGGCCCGCTCGGCGGCACCGGCATACTCACCGAGACGTTCGACGCGCTCGCGGGCACCGCGGGGCTCGCGACGAGCTTCGGGCGCGAAGGCGCCACACTCTCCGAGGTCATCGCTGTCCTGCCGGCCATCAACTGCCTGACCACGCCGCTCGGTCCGCCGGACTGCAGCGCCAACAGCCATGCGAACGACTGGCATCTGCACCACTTCCCCTCGGAGCCGGCCAACGCCCCCGAGGGAGGCCGGGCGCACTCCGGGGCCGGCTCGCTCCACATGGCGCGCCACGTCAGCCCGACCGATTGGCGGCGGACCTCCTACCGCTTCCGGCAGATGACCGCCTTCGTCGGACCGCCCATCAACCTGCCGATCGGCGGCACTCCCGCCGTCGAGTGGTGGCACATCGTCATGATGGCCGATGACAACGCCATCGGCTTCAACTCTGGCGAGGCCGGGGATCTCGGGAGCGTCCAGGTCTCGCTCGACCAGGACCCGATTCCATCCGGCGACAACTTCGGCCCCTGGCAGCGCCTCGAGCCGGTCCTCAATCCGTACGACCACGGGCGCGACTCCCTGTTCACCTCGTCGTGCAAGTTCGACCCCACGGACGACTTCTTCGACGCGTCGGGCGGCGGAATCTCCGACGAGACGATCTGCCCCCCGCAGCGCGGCTGGTCGAACCAGGGGGAGGAGATCGGCTCCGACGCGGACAACTGCACCGACAGCAACGGCAACGGGGTTCCCGACTGCGGCTCGGCGGAGACGACGGGGCCGGGTTACACGGAGCGCGGCAGCGTCGGCTCCGGAGTCTGGGTCCGCACGCGGGTCGAGCTGCGGCCGTACGAGGGGATGCGGCTGCGCGTGCGGTGGCTGTTCGCGTCGCTCGCGTTCGGCGACCCGACGGTCCTCTCGTATCTGGAGTCGCCCGGCGCGCCCGGCGCCTTCGACATCGACGAGAAGGACGACGGCTGGTTCCTGGACGACATCACCTTCACCGGGCTGGTCGAAAACCAGCTAGGGCTCGTGGTCGAGGGGCTCACGGGATCGGACGACCTCGTCGTCGGGACGAGCGTCGTCTGCGGGCCGGACCTGATCGCCGGCACCATCGCGCACCCCGACGATGTGCAGGTGCTCCCGTTCGGCACCCCGTGCGCCGGCGATACCGACGTGGTGGTCGACGCCGGGCCGGATGGCGTCCTCGAGTCGATCACCGCCGAGGTCTGCGCCGCGACGATCGCCGGCCGGTGCACCGCCGCGACGGTGCGGATCGGTGGGATTCCCGGGTGTGACGCCGGGAACGTCGGCGCCGCCTGCGCGAGCGATGCCGAGTGCGGCCTGGGAGGCCACTGCCTGACCGCGGCGGTCTTCGCCACGCCGTATGCGGGAACGCCGTTCACGCTCGATGCCTCGGCGACGATACTCGACCGTTGCGAGGACGGCACGGAGCTCTTCGAGTTCGCGCACTGCGCCACCGCGGAGTCGTGCGTCTCCGCCGCGGGCGTGCAGGTGGTGCGCCGCTTCGAGCCGGATCCTCGCTTCACCGTCTACCCGACCGCCGACTCCCGCTATCGGGTCCGGGTTCGCTGCTCGTCGCAGCCGGAGGCGACCGGCTGTGCCGGGGCGGCCGAGGCGCGCGTGCTCGTCTATCAGGCGGCGGAAGCGGGCACGGTGGTGCTGGGGCCGGGTGCGGTGAGTTGCGTCACGGAGATGGTGGGCGACCCGGAGATCTGCGATCCGCTCGATCCGCTGCGGTTCGCATTCGTCATGCCGACCCAGGGCGCCGGGGCATCCGGGCTCGATCTCCTGCGCTTCGCCGGCGGCGATCTCCGATCTCCCGAGCTGGCCGCGGGCGCCTGCGTCGCCCCACCCCTCGGAGTCGGGGCCGCGCCGGGAACTCCGATCGTGACACGCGAGGATCCGGTCGTCGCCCCCGCTCCGGGGGAGGCGGCGTTCTACCTGCTCGCGCACCGGGTCGACGGGGGTTCGCGCCCCGCCGGCTCGGGGCGGATCGGCGGGGTGCGCACGCCGCGCCTCGTGATGGGAGGGTGCCCATGAGCCCGAGATCGAGATGCGCCACGATCGCCGGACTGCTGGCGTTTGGGCTCGCCGCGGCAGAGCCTCCCTCGGAATCCGGGACGGATCCGTGGAGGCGGCAGGTCGAGGCCTCCCTTCGCGACGCCGAGTATGCCGTCACGTTCCAGGAGCACGCGTCGATCCCCGGGCACCCCGGGGGACTCCATGCCGCGAACCGCGCCCAGGACCTGCGCGTCTACTTCACCCCGGCGGGGATCGACCTGGCGCGGCGCACCGAGGGAGAGGCGTCATGGGCGCTGCACCTCGCGTGGCGCGACGCGTTCGACGCCGCTGCCGCTTCGCCGCATGCGTCCGGTCGCAGCGTCCGCTACGAGCGCGGCGAGCGGACCGCGACGTTCGACAACCTCGAGCGCGGGATCGCGGGGTGGCTGGAGTTCCCGCTCGCCGCGCCCTCCGTCGAGGGGACGCTGCCGCTCGGCGTGGTGACGGGGCTCGCGGCGGCCGAGGCCACCGGAGGATCCGAGATCCACTTCGGCCTGGACGGCGTCGTCCTCGTGCGCCTGCGCCTGGTAGGTGTCCTCGACGAGCAGGGTCGCGACCTGCCGGCGCGGTTGTCGCTCGACGGTGACCGCCTTCGGATCGACTGGCGCCGATCGCCTGCTCACGCACTCCCGGCCGACGACGGCGCGGTCGTGCGCCTGGCTGCAAGCCTCCCCGACGACCTCCCGCTCCCCGATCCGGCCCAGGCGCCCGCGCCGCAGCGAGCGCGCGTCGAGTTGCTGCTGACCGGCCCGGGCGCTGCCCCCGAGTCGACCGGAGTCTCGACGCTCCCCGCGTGGACGGCACGCGGCGGACAGGCGGCTTCCAGCTTCGGGTCATCGGTCGCCTCGGCCGGCGACGTCAACGGCGATGGCTTCAGCGACATCGTCGTGGGCGCGTGGCAGTTCGACAACGGCCAGTCGAACGAGGGGAAGGCGTTCGTCTACCACGGCGGACCGGGAGGCGTTGAATTCTCGCCCGCCTGGTCGGCCGAGGGGAACCAGGCGAACGCGAGCTTCGGCAGCTCGGTCGCCGCCGCGGGGGACGTGAACGGTGACGGCTTCGGCGACCTCCTGATCGGCGCCCAGGCGTACGACAACGGCCAGACCGACGAGGGGCGGGTCTTCGCGTATCTGGGTTCGCCGACAGGGCTTGCGGCCGTCGATGCCTGGTCGGCGGAGCCCAACCAGGCAGCGGCTGCAATGGGCCCGGCTGCCGCCGCGGGGGACGTGAACGGGGACGGATTCGACGACGTCATCGTCGCGGCGCCGACGTACGACAACGGTCAGACGAACGAGGGAAGAGCGTGGACGTACCTCGGGTCGGCCTCGGGTCTCGCGCTCGTGCCGGCATGGAGCGCGGAGGGGAACCAGACGAGCGCCCTGTTCGGCGCCGCCGTGGCGGGCGCCGGCGATGTGGATGGCGACGGATACGACGACCTGATCGTGGGCGCCCATCTCTACGACTCTCCGACGAGCGACGAGGGGATCGACTTTCTCTACAGCGGTGGCAGC
>Ga0210379_10000090_pt1 | contig 22638 bp, 19 predicted proteins | sample PLMedo_2_FD_155468 | JGI IMG/M metagenome (GOLD analysis project Ga0210379, IMG submission 155468) | Groundwater sediment microbial communities from an aquifer in East River, Colorado, USA - PLM4_32_coex redo | ecosystem: Environmental > Terrestrial > Soil > Riparian zone | place: USA: East... | reverse complement strand
GGGTGAGGTGTTCGTCCATCTATGAGCGCCACGCCCGCGGGCGGCGCGCCTAAGGCCCGCCGCGGCTTCATCGGCTGGCTGGAAGAGCGCGTCAACCTGACCGAGATCTTCTCCTTCCTCACCCATTTCGGCCTGGTGTTCACGCCGGTGGACACCGCGCGCCCGCTGCGGGAGACGATGTCCGAGATCGCGCGGCAGCCGGTGCCGAGCTACGCCCGCGGGCCGCGCGTGCTGGGACTGCTGGCCGCGATCCTGTTCGGGCTCGAGGCCGTGACCGGCGTGCTGCTCGCCTACTACTACCGGCCCACGCCCGAGGCCGCCTTCGAGAGCACGCGCACCATCGTGCGCGACCTGCCGTTCGGCTGGCTTCTGCACCAGATCCATTCCTGGGGCGCGTGGCTGCTGATCGCCGTGGTCGTGCTGCGCCTGCTGCGCCTGTTCTGGGACGGGCTCTATCGCGCGCCGCGCGAGCTGCTGTGGATGACCGCGGTCGGGATGGCGTGGGTGGCGCTGCAGGGCGACTTCACCGGCCGGCTGCTCACCTGGGACACGCACTCCTACTGGTCGGCGGTGCGCGGCATGGAGGTCGTCTTCGCGCTTCCGATCGTGGGGCCCACGCTCGCGTTCCTGCTCGGCGGGCGCGAGGTGAACGACGACGTGCTCATCCGCTTCTACGTGCTGCACGTGATCGCGCTGCCCGTGTTCTACGCGACGTTCATCTACCTGACCATCGCCACCATCCGGCGCGTGGGCCTGAGCCCCGCGCCAGAGGGCGCCGCGGGTGCCTCCACCACGTATCGCGACCACCTGTACACCATGATCATCCTGGTCCTGATCGCGTTCGGAGCGCTGGTGACGCTCGCCGTGCTGCTCCCGTTCCGGTTCCTGTCGGCGGCCGATCCCTACGCAACTCCGGCGGGCGTGCGCCCCCCGTGGTACATGCTCGCCCCCTACGCCGTGCAGCACATGACGCGCATGCCTCTGTGGCTGAGCGGGGGCGCTCTGGTCGCCGTGGCGTTCGCGGTGCTGCTGCTTCCGTTCCTGCTGCGCGGGCGCGGGGGAGAAGGAAGCGCCGCGCGCGCCCGCATGCTGGGCGTGGCGGGGCTGGCGGTGTGGATCGGGCTCAGCGTGGTCGCGCTGACGCTGGACCGGCGATGAGCGCCCGGATCAAAGGAGCGGGCATGGGTGCCGGGGGCACGGGGGGACCGCCTGCGCGGCAACCGAAGCCCTCGCGGAGCCAGGGATGGCGGGAGCGAGGGCTGAGTTTAGTGAGGGCGCGCAGGATGCGCGCCCGAACGGCCGCGCGGGTGGTCCCCCCGTGCCCCCGGCACCCATGCCCGCCCCCGGCATGCGCATTCGCCGCCCCGCTCGCATTCGCCGTGCTGCTCGCGCTTGCGACGCCGGCACGGTCGCAGGGCACTCCCGCGGCGCCGGGTCCCGCGGCGGGCAGGTGCGGCGTGTGCCACCCGGCGGAGCGCGTGCAGTTCGAGACCAGCTCCCACGCGCGCGAGCAGGTGCGCTGCGTGTCGTGCCACGGCGGCGACGACCGGAGCCTCGAGCAGGGCGTGGCGCACGGGAGCGGTTTCCGCGGGCGTCCGACGCGCGCCGCGATCCCCGCGCTCTGCGCCTCGTGCCATTCGAGCGAGCAGCGAATGCGCGCCTACAACCTGCCCGTGGACCAGTTCGCGCTCTACCAGACTTCGGGCCACGGCGTGCGCCTCGCCCGCGGCGAGACGCGCGTGGCCGTGTGCTCGGACTGCCACGGCGCGCACGACATCCTCTCCCCCGCCGATCCCGGGAGCCGCGTGTTCCCGGCCAACATCCCGCGCACCTGCGGGCGCTGCCACGGCGACAGCACGGTCGTGACGCACAAGGACGCGGTGTTCGCGGAGTATTCCCGGAGCGTGCACGCGCAGGCGCTCCTCGACCGCGGCAACCTGCGGGCGCCGACCTGCGTGAGCTGCCATGGCGTGCACGGCGCGGCGCCGCCCGCGGTGGGCGACGTGGACAAGGTGTGCGGCCATTGCCACACGGCGGAGCGGCGCTATCTCAACGCCGGCGAGCACCGGACCGGCGACCGCGGCGGACCCGAGTGCTCGACGTGCCACGGGGCGCACGGCATCGTGGCCGCCCGTCCCGAACGCCTGCCCGAGAGCTGCGTGGAATGCCACAAGGCGGGCTCGCCGGAGGTTTCCCTCGGCCAGCGCGTGTGGAGCGAGTATCGCGGCGCCGCCGAGGCGGTGGAGAAGGCCGCCGCCATGGCCGGCCGGGCGGAGGCGGTGCCGATCAACACCGACGACTACCGCGCCCGGCTCGAGGAGGCGAAGACCTACCTGCGCGAGGCGCTGCCGGCCGCACACTCGGTGCGCGAGGACCTGGTGGGCGGCTTCACCGCCCGGGCGCTCTCCGTGGCCCACGAGGTCGAATCCGAGCTCGAGCACAAGCTGGGGCACCTCGAGGTGCGACGCTACGTCCTGATCCTGTTCTGGTTCTACCTCCTGCTCACGATCCTGGTGCTGCTCCGCTTCCAGAGACGGGGCGCGGGGCGCGCCTGACATGGCCGGCCTTCCGGGCCCCGGGCCGGACTCGGGCGCAGGCCGCTGGCTGGCGCGGGTGAGCGGCGGACGCATCGCACCCCGCGGGATCCGCCTCGCGACCTTCGGCGCCGCCCTGGCGCTCGGCCTCGGCATCGTGTTCGTCGTGGTCTCCGCGCAGCTCTCCTCGACGCCTGCCTTCTGCGGCACGTGCCACATCATGAAGCCCTACTACCAGTCGTGGAAGAACTCGAAGCACTCGCGCATCGCGTGCGTCGAGTGCCACATCGCCCCGGGCATCACCTCCGAGATCCGCAAGAAGTACGAGGCGCTCTCGATGGTGGCGAAGTACTTCACCGCCACCTACGGCACGAACCCCTGGGCCGAGGTGGAGGACGCCGCCTGCCTGCGCTGCCACGAGCGGCGCCTGCTCGAGGGCAAGGAGCTGTTCCACAACGTCCTGTTCGACCACCGGCCGCACCTCACCGAGACCCGGCGCGGGCTCAAGCTGCGCTGCACCTCTTGCCACTCGCAGATCGTCCAGGGCAGCCACATCTCGGTGACCTCCTCCACCTGCGCGCTCTGCCACTTCCGCGGCCAGGAGGCGAACGCCGGCACCGGCCGCTGCCTCACCTGCCACACGATTCCCGAGCACGTGGTGACCGCGGCCGGAACGGCGTTCGACCATTCCGAGGTGCGGCGGCTCGACATGGACTGCCGCTCGTGCCACGGCGGCGTGGTGCGCGGCGACGGCGCGGTGCCGCGCGAGCGCTGCCTCACGTGCCACAACCAGGCCGATCGGCTGGCGCGCTACGGCGAGAAGGAGTTCCTCCACCGCATGCACGTCTCCGAGCACAAGGTGGACTGCATGAACTGCCACCTGATGATCGAGCACGGCACGCCCGAGCATCCGCAGCCTCCGGCCTCGGGCGGCGGCTGCGCCGCGTGCCACGGCGCCGGGCACTCGGCGCAGCGCGACCTCTACGCCGGCGTGGGCGGGCGCGGCGTGCCGGGCATGCCCGGCCCCATGTTCGCGGCCGGCGTGACGTGCGAGGGCTGCCACAACCCGCAGGTCACGGCGGTTCCGGCTTCCGCCCGCGGCGGGTTCGCCCCGCACACGATGCGCGCGAACGAGGTGTCGTGCATGAGCTGCCACGGCCCGGCCTACGCGAAGATCTTCCGCGCGTGGAAGCACGGCTTGGAGGCGCGGGTCGCGCCGCTTTCGTCGCAGATGTCGGCGAGTGCCGCGACGATGGGCGCTGCGCCGCCGCCCGCCTGGCTCGACGCACGCCACAACTTCGAGTTGGTCGAACGCGGCCGGGGCGTTCACAACGTCGGCTACGCCATGGCGCTGCTCGACAAGGCGCACGAGCAGATGAACGAGGCGCGGCGCGCGCGCGGGCTCGCGGCGCTGCCGGTGCCGTGGACGCGTATCGCCCCCGGGTCCGCCAACTGCCTCTCGTGCCACGAGGGGATTGAGAGGCAGAGCGGGTCGTTCGCGGGCCGCAGCTACGCCCACGCCCCGCACCTGATCGCGGCGAAGCTCGAATGCTCCGCCTGCCACCGCCCGCACGCCGAGCGTGCGCCCGGCGAGGTGGTGAAGTTCGGCGCGGCCGGCTGCGTGCCGTGCCACCATGCCGGCGCCACGGTGGAGGCGCCGCGGTGCATCGGCTGCCACGGCGACGTCACGGCCAAGACCGTGCAGAGCTTCCGCGGCGAGTTCTCGCACAAGGGCCATCTCGAGCAGGGCCTCGAGTGCGGCACCTGCCACCAGCCCAAGAACGGCGATCCGCGCCCCGCGAAGGCGGCCTGCGCGCAGTGCCACGAGGGGGCGTAGGGGCGGAGAACACCGGGGCCCGCGGGAGGGCGTCCGTCCAAGAGTCCGTGGTGCGGGCAGGTGGCGCTGTAGTCGCTGAACCGCTGGCCCTTAGGCGATTGCGCTTGACCTGATAGGGCGTTTCCGTTATCAACCCTGATAGGTTGAAATGGCGATTTCAACCTTAGGAGGTTGATGAAATGAAGACCGCCATTTGGCAAGTTTGGATCGGCGATCTGCGCGGGTCGAAGAGCATCGCCCCGGGGGCTCGCGCTCGCGCGTCACAACAACTCGCAGAATCGATTGAGGCCGCAGTCCAACGATACCGGGACGCCTTCAAGCTTCGGCCTTCCGTGCTGCGCGGGGACGAGATCCAGGCGGTCCTTGTCCCGGACGCTCCGACACTCACGATTCTCACGTATATCCGCGGCCAAATCGCCATGCGAGGGGCGCCGATCCAGGGAATCTACGCGGGCATCGGCCTTGGTACGGTTCCGATTCTTCATGCTCGCAGTCCGTTCGAGTCGGAAGGCCCTGCATTTCACCTCGCCCGTCGTGCACTGGACTCCCTCAAGGACAAGAAGTATGGCCGAGCCCTGACGGCATGGATCACCGATCATCCGTCGTTCGACGAGGCGGCAAAGGCGATCCTTCCTCTGCTCGACAGTTTTTTTGTGCGGTGGACGCGCGAGCAATGGGAAGCGATCGTCCATCGGCTCCCGGGCTCGACGATGCAGACGATCGGCGAGGAGCTCGGCGTGGCCGGCCAGGCGGTGCATAAGAGACTGAACGCCGCACGGTGGAAGGAGGTCGCAAAGGCTATCGAATACTTGGAATCGAGGCACCCGGGATTGTCCGGCGGCGCACGGAACGCGGCCGCGGATTTGCCCGCCCGCCCCCGGGCATAGGCTGGTCAACCTCCAGCGGTTGAATTGAGCGTTTCAACCCTTGAACGTTGCTGGAGGTGGTTTCGGGATGGTGCTCCTGCTCAAGCTGGCGGTCGCGCACTTCCTGGGGGACTTCCCGTTGCAGCCCAACGGCTGGGCTGCGCGGAAGCGCGAACCTGGAATCCTGATTCGCCATCTCGCCGTTCACGCGGCATTGCTCGCGCTCGTGGTGATGGCGACCGGTCCAACGAACCGGATGTGGCTCGCCTCCGCAGGGCTTCTCGCCGTCCATGGAATCATCGACTGGATCATGGGCGGGCGCGGCGAAAAGACGCTCTCGCGTCTGCTCGTCGACCAAACACTCCACGCCGCGAGCATCTTTGCCTGCTTTGCAGTCATCTCGCCATCAGAATGGCTCTACTGGGAAGCGAGGCTGCTCGAGTTTCTGTCCCAGACCTCACCCCTCGCATTCATGGCTGGTGGGCTCGTCAGCGTCTGGGTCGGGCGCTACCTGATTGGAGGCTGGATCGCCCTGGTCGCGAAGGGACTCACAGAGGAGGCCGAGGGTATCCGACACGGCTTGAGCGACGCCGGGGCACGAATCGGGATGTTGGAGCGACTCCTCATCTTCCTTGCCCTGGTCTTTCGGCTGGAGATCCTGGCCGGGTTCGTAATTGGCGTGAAGGCGCTACTGCGGTTGCCGGAGGCGACGGAGAGCAAGAGCCGGGCGCTTGCCGAGTACTTCATCCTGGGCACGCTGGCCAGCGCTGCGTGGGCAGTCATGGTAGCGCTCCTCACGAGGGCGTTGATGGAGGCGAAACCCTGAACGCCGTGCCGTCGCGCGCGCGAGCCAGCCCCCAGGCCGCGGAGCCTGGAGAAAAAAGCAGGAGGCACCGTCGCAGTATCCCTCGGGGGCCGCACCCGTGGGTCCGCAGCCAGCGCCTCCCGTTGTCTAGCAGGAAGTCGTATCCAATGAGCCCCAACGCAAGTTCGGTGCCACGCTCCAAAGCCTTCCGAACCCACGATGGGCTGGAAACGATTGAAGCGAAACGCTACACGTTGCCGGTTCCAGCGCGACAATTGCCAGCGATCTGACACGCCGCGCGGATCCGCTATTGAACCGCCCCGCGAGCCGGGACTATCGTCTCCCCATGGCACTCATGCAGCCGCAGCCGGTGACGGATCTCGCCCTCTGGGAGCGGTTCCAGTCGGGGCAGATCACGGAGCAGGAGATCACCGGGAGCCTCGCCCTCCAGCGGTGGCAACGGAGTCGGAGCCTCGGGCTGTCCGCGGACAACCCCGGCGAGCCCATCATGGAACTCGAGGGGCTGGCCCAGGCCATCGAGACGTTCGCGCCTCTGCTCGCGCCCGGCGCCCCGTTCGACGCCTTCGCCATGGAGATGGCCAAGGCCGGCTTCACCGGCCTGTTCTCCGACGCCCGGGGGGTCATCCTCTCGCAGCGCATCGCCGAGCCGTTCCGGACCGCGATCGCCAAGACGCGGCTGGTCGAAGGGTCGGTGTGGAGCGAGGCGGCGCGCGGCACCAACGGGATCGGAACGTCGCTGGCGGAGGCCGTGCCGGTCAGCATCGTCGGAACGGAGCACTACGAGCAGCGCAATCAGGGCCTGGCCTGTTTCGCGGCACCCGTAAGGGACATCCGCAAGCGGGTCGTGGCGGTGCTCGACGCGTCGGGCCCCGCCTCGGCGGCGACCCATTTCGTGCACGCGTCGGTCGTGGCGACCGCGGCCGCGCTCGAGGCCCTGATCGTGGCGCGAACGTACGACGCGGTGGTGACGGGCGGTCTGTACGAGCTGGAGCGCCTGCTGGAGCGCATGCCGCATGCGATGCTCCTCGTCGAGGCCACGGGGCACGTGCGGCGCGTGAATGCCCGGTTTCACGGAATGTCGCCGGTGGCGCCGGGCTCCGAGCTCTCCCAGCTGGTGCGCTCCCGCCTGGCGGAAGGGCCCGTTCCGGGAGCGATCCTGACCGATTCGCCCGCTTCGCTGCGGGGATTCTCGATCGAGCTCGAACCGATCGGGCTGCCGGAGGATCCGTTCGCGGCGCTGGTCCACCTGCGGCCGCGGCACACACACGCGCGGTCGAGCCGCATCGTCGCGCCGCGATCGGACGCCTTCGCGGCGATTCTCGGCGGCGATCCGGTGGTGGCGGAGGCCCGCACCCGCGCGGAGCGCTTCGCCCGCACCGATCTCCCCGTGCTCGTGCTGGGCGAAACCGGCGTCGGCAAGGAGATCTTCGCCCGCGCGATTCATGCCGCCAGCGCGCGCGCGGGCGCGCCGTTCGTGGCGGTCAATTGCGGCGCGCTGACCGGCACGCTCCTCGAATCCGAGCTGTTCGGCTACGGACCCGGCGCATTCACCGGCGCAACGCCCACCGGCAGCACCGGCAAGCTGGCCGCGGCTCACGGCGGCACGCTGTTCCTGGACGAAGTCGGCGAGATGACGGCACCCGCCCAGGCCATGCTGCTGCGGTTTCTCGAAGACGGCACGTACTACCGGGTGGGCGAGTCCACGGAGCGCCACGCCAATGTCCGGCTCGTCGCCGCCACCAGCCGGGACCTCCCCACGCTGGCCTCGGGAGGGCGGTTCCGGACCGACCTCTACTACCGGATGCGCGGCCTGGTGCTGCGCCTGCCGGCGCTGCGCGAGCGGCAGGATCGGCGGGAGCTGTCCCTCGCCTTGCTCGAGAACATCGCGCGCACCCGCGCCCTGCCCAAGCCTCTCGGACTCTCCCGCGCCGCGCTCGAGTGGATCGAGCAGAACCCCTGGCCGGGCAACGTGCGCGAGCTGCGCACCGCGCTCGAGTACGCCGTGGTGCTGGCCGCGGATTCCCCGCGGATCGAGCTCTGGCACCTGCCCTTCGAGGAAACCGAGGAGCAGAAGGAGCCGACCAATGGTCGGGCCGCGGCCGAGCGCGCCGTGGTCGTTCGCGCGCTCGAGAAGTCGCGCGGCAATCTCAGCGCGGCGGCCAAGTCGCTGGGCGTGGCCCGCAGCACGCTCTACCGGATGATGGCCCGCCACGGGCTGCGCCCGGGCGCGGCCGAGAGCGTGGTCTGAGCCGTCCCGATCTCGAGGAAAACGAGTTCGACTCGGGCTACCTGCCCCCCGATCCGGAAGAGCCTCCCCCCGTGGAGCTGTGGTCCGCGGTCGGCGATATCCCGCCGTGGGGCACGACGCTGCTCCTCCTCTCATGGGCCGCGGTCTTCGCGGCGCTCGCGTTCCGGCGGGAGTTCGGCGATCCGCAGGCACTCCTCGCCTGGGGCGCGAGCGCCACGCGACTGGATGTGCGCGACACCGCGTGGCGCCTGCTGGCCTCGACTTTCGTGCACGCCGGGATGGCGCACGTCTTCTTCAACTCCACGAGCATGCTCATCTTCGGTCCGGCCGTGGAGCGCATCCTCACCCGCTGGGGCTTCTGGGTGGTCTACGCGGCGGGCGGGGCGGTCGCGTCGCTCGCGAGCCTCGCGTGGCGCACGGGTCGGCACCACGCCGGGCTCAGCATCAGCGTCGGCGCCTCGGGAGCCATCTTCGCCCTCGGCGGGGCGCTGCTCGTGTGCGCCTATCGTGTGCGACACCGGCTCGCCCCGGGACGCGCGCGGGCAATGGGCGGGGCGCTCCTGTTCCTGATCGGGCAGGGGCTGGCCGCGGGATTCACGGAGAACGCGACCGACAACGCCGCGCATGCGGCAGGGCTCGCGGCCGGCACGCTGCTCGGGGCGTTGCTCCCCCTCAGCCCGCGGCTCGGTGGGCCGGCGACCGGAGCCGCGATGCGAACGCTCGGGACGGTTGCGGCGCTGGCGCTGGCGAGTTCGCTCGCGCTGGCGATCCGCGGCGGGCTGCGGGGCGGCTGAGCCGGCGCGGGAGCATCGCCGGCCAGAAAACCACGCTTTCATTGGCGAATCCGCGCGCTGGCGACGCCCCGGGACGCCTCCCGGCAAATCGACTGGCTTTTTCGGCCGGGTTCGCCGATACTGCGGCTGTCTTCGGTTGCTTGTGGATGTGCCGCACGCGTTCAGATTCCACCAGAGACCTCTCTGGTGGTTTTTTGTTGCTGGGCCATTCGCCTGGATCGAAGCATCGGTCACGGAGACCGGACGCTGCCGCGGCGTGAAACGCGGCAAAGTGCGGGTCTTCGGACCCGGTTACAACAGGAGTATCAAGTGGCTAGTGGCACCGTGAAGTGGTTCAACGAGGCGAAGGGCTTTGGCTTCATCTCCCAGACCGATGGCGAGGACGTGTTCGTCCATTTCTCGGCCATCGCCGGCGAGGGATTCAAGACGCTCGCCGAAGGGGAGTCGCTCGAGTTCGACGTGACGCGCGGCCCCAAGGGGCTGCAGGCGTCGAACGTCCGCAAGGCCTAGGACGCTCGAGGTACCACCTCGCGCCGGGGGGGCGGTGTCCGCAAGGACACCGCCTCTGGCGTTTAATGAGCGATCGCGGGCCGGGGGCGGTCCCCTTCGCGCCGCGCGAATACCTCGATGAAGCCCCCGCATCCGAAGCACGAGGCCGCAGCGCTCGTCACCAGGCAGAGCGGCGCCAGCGCGGGACCGAGCACCGCCAGCGCGGCGACGTTGTAGGCGCACTCGAGCGGCGGGACATCGGCCGCGATCTGCTGCTTGGCCAGATCCGAGAGAAAGTGGCGCCGCGTGAACACCCAGTCGAGCGAGCTGTGGAGCAGCCCGTAAGGGTCGTACTGGAGCGAGAGGTGATTGACCTTCATCACCGTGAATCCCGCCTCCTCGAGTCCGCGGCACAGCGTGCGGGGCGAGTAGTGCACCAGGTGTCGCGGCACGTCGAGCCCCCACCAGCGCCCGCCGGTCAGCCGCGCCGAGAGCCCCTCGATGTTGGGCACCGCGGCCACGAACACCCCGCCCGGCCGCATCAGATCGTGGCAGCGCCCGAGGAACTCGCGCGGCTCGCCGATGTGCTCGAGCACCTGCCACAGCGTGACCAGGTCCACGCTCCCGGGCTCGAAGTCGTGATCGAACAGGGAGCCGTAGAGGAAACGCGCCGCGCTGTCCTGGCTCTGGGCGAGCGTCAGCGCGGCCGCTGAGAAGTCGATCCCCGTCGCCCGCCAGCCCTGCCCCGCCATGTGGCGCACGAAGCGGCCGTCCCCGCAGCCGATGTCGAGCAGGCTGCCGGACGGCATGTAGCGCTGAACCCGGCGCTGGCGCGTCCGCTGGATCTCCCGCATGACCCATTCTGCGAAGCCGCGGTAGGGCCAGCCGGTGGAGAAGTAGAAGTCCTGGTCGTACAGCGTGGCGAGGAGGGAATCCGCAAGGCGCGGCTCGACGAAGATGAGCTCGCAGGCGGTGCACTGACGCAGCTCGTAGGATCCCGCGGCGGGGCCGCGGGACACCGCGATCGGCAGGAAGAGCCGACTGTCGCCGCTCTCGCAGAGCGGGCAGCCCCTGACCGCCGGAGCCTCGGCTCTGGGAATGTCGGCGACTTCCAGCAATCGGTGAGCCACGAGAACGCTCCTCCCTGCATGCCTGGACCCGGCATGCGGTGAAACCGGCCGCGGGGAGCCTCGTTGCGGATGCCGGAGTATACACGGGGGGGGCGGACGTTTGCAGGCATTCTCCAGGGGTATCTGCGGCGCACCGCGGGTCGCGGTTCGCGAGCGGGCGGAGCTAGCGGCCACCGAAGATGTAGCTTTGCAGGTACTCGATGGTCGACTGATTCTCGCCGACCTCCTGGGCCATCAGGTCTCCGATCGTGACGATGCCGCACAAGCGCTCTCGCTCGACCACGGGAAGGTGGCGAATCCGCTGTTCCGTCATCACCGACCGGCACTCCGCGAGGTTCGTATCGGGCCGGCAGCACGCGACGGGGGACGTCATCACGTCCCGAACGAGGGTCGTCGCGGGGTCCTTTCGCGCGGCGACGACCCGCCTCAGGATGTCGCGCTCGGTGAAGATCCCGACGACCCGCTCGTCGTCCGTCACGACCAATCCGCCGATGGACCTCTCGTTCATGAGGCTCGCGGCAGCGAGCACGGCTTCACCGGCCCCGATCGACACGACCTGCCCGCCCTTCCTGCCGAGGATCGATTGCACCGTAGCCAAAGCACACCTCCTGTCCAGTCTTTCGGGCGACCGCTGAGACGCGGAGCCTCGCCGACCGCCGACCAGTCTCGACCTCCCCTCGGGTCCCGGTCAACGTCGCATCCCCGGCGCACCCGCCCCGCGCATCCCGCCCCCGCTGGCCGCGCCTCGCGCCTCGTTGCCCGGAGGCGCTTCGCCAAGCTCCCCGACATGGGCATGGGGCATCCCTGCGGCGCGCCCCGTCACCCAGATGGACCCGACGCTCCGCGCAGCCTAGGATGCGTCCGAGCCGTTCCCCGATGCCCCGGAGGTCTTTAGCCATGCCCGCCGCCCCCAGCGCCAGCGCCCAGCTTCAGCTCGCCGTCTTCGTTGATTTCGAGAACCTCGCGCTGGGTCTGCGCGACGGAGACCCGCCGTTCGACGTGCGCCGCATCCTCGACCGGCTGCTCGAGAAGGGGAAGGTGATCGCCAAGGTGGCCTACGCCGACTGGAACCGCTTCCGCGAATACACCACGAGCCTGCACGAGAACGGCATCGAGCTGATCGAGATCCCGCGGCGCGCCACCACCGGCAAGAACTCCGCGGACATCCGGCTGGTGGTGGACGCCATGGACCTGAGCTGGAGCAAGCCCCACATCGACACGTTCGTGATCGTGTCGGGCGACAGCGACTTCTCGCCGCTGGTGGCCAAGCTCAAGGAGAACGGCAAGCACGTGATCGGGCTCGGCATGAAGGCTTCGACCTCGCCGCTCCTCGCCAACGGCTGCGACGAGTTCGTCTACTACGAGGATCTCGAGCCGCGCCACGGCCACGGCCGCGAGCGCCCCCGGGCGCGACCCGCCGGGGACTCGGACGAGGCCTTCCGGCTGCTGGCCGACACGGTGCGCGCGCTGCGACGCGAGAACTTCGAGGTGATCCAGGCGTCGCTGGTGAAGGACACGCTGAAGCGCAAGCGGCCGGCCTTCAGCGAAGCGGCCTTCGGATACGGCAGCTTCAGCGAGCTGCTCGAGGACGCGCAGAAGGCGGGGGTCCTCACGCTGCGGGAGGACGGGCGCAGTGGCACCTACCTGGTGGACGCGCCCGCGCAGCCGGAGCGGCCGGCGCGCTCGCCTGCGCGCGCCGCGGCTTCCGCGCCGTCGCGCGCGACCCTGCCGGCATCCGCCCCGGCGCCGCCGGCCGCGCCGGAGGCGGCGGTCCCGGCCCGGGCGCGGGGGCGTGCGCGCAGCCGGCGCCGTCCGCGCGGCGGGCGCGCCGTCCCGGCAACCGGCGGACGCGCCCGATCGGCCTGACACCCGCGCAGGTCAGGATCGAAACGCGGGGAGCGACTCGCCCGCGGCTCTGTCATGACCCCTGACTTGCTGTCAGTCGCCAGCGGCTGATTCCCGGGGGCCGGCCGGCCGAGATCCGGAGGCGCCGCGTCCCCGATCCAGCGCGCACACGCGCGCGGATCGCGGCCCTCCTTGCGCCCGCACGTTGTCCCGCACCCCGACCCGGGCGCCCACACCCGGGCCCCTCCTGACCTTGGCCTGACGCTTGCACCCCGCGGAACCCATACACCGGCGAGGACGAGACGTGCCCCGCCGACCGGGTGGGGCGGCGCGACCGCGTGGCCGCGGCGCTAGACACGGGGAGGGGACGGGTGAGAGTGCCGGAGCAGGTCACGCGGCTCGGGGTCGTGCTCGCGATCCTGGTCGGGGCCACGCTCGTCATGCGCTTCGTCGTGATCCCGCGCTCCTACTTCTCCCGGGACCTGCACCAGTCGTCCACGGTCCAGCGCGAGACCGCGAAGCCGATCAGCTTCGCGGGTGTTGCGACCTGCCGCGTGTGCCACGAGGAGCAGTACGAGGTCAAGAGCCACGGCAAGCACAAGGGGCTGGCCTGCGAGACCTGCCACGGCCCGGCGGTCGCGCACACCGAGAATCCCGACGGCGTCAAGCCGTACGCGCCCCGCGACCGCAAGTTCTGCCCGACCTGCCACGCCTACGACGCCTCGCGACCGACCGGCTTCCCGCAGATCAACCCGCTGTCCCACAACCCGCTCAAGCCCTGCATCACCTGCCACAAGCCGCACGAGCCCGAGCCGCCCCAGACCCCGCGCGAGTGCGAGGCCTGCCACGCCCAGATCGCGCGCACCAAGGCACTGTCGAGCCACGCGCTGCTCGCGTGCACGACCTGCCACACGGTGAGCGAACGCCACAAGGTCACGCCGCGCGCGGCGCTCCCTACCAAGCCCGAGACCCGCGAGTTCTGCGGCCAGTGCCACGCGACGGGTACCGCCGAGCCCGACGCGCCCAAGGTCGACCTCGCCACCCACGGCGGGACCTACCGTTGCTGGGATTGCCACTACCCCCACTATCCCGAGGGTCGCCCATGAACAAGCGCGAGTTCTTGAAGGGAATGATCCTCTTCTTCCCAGCCACGACATTGATGGAGACCCTGGTCCAGATCGGGGACAAGGCCGCGGCGGCCGAAGGGGGAGCGGAGGAAGCCTACGATCCCGCGAACCACTACTACGGGATGGGGATCGAGATCGACAAGTGCATCGGCTGCAACCGCTGCGTCGAGGCCTGCAAGGCGGAGAACAACGTGCCGCCCGAGCCGTACTACTTCCGCACCTGGGTCGAGCGCTACACGGTCTTGAAGGGCGGCGAGACGGTCGTCGAGTGCATCAGCACCGGCCAGAAGCACGGCGAGACCGCCGGAGAGGAGCGCGACGTGGTGCGCAGCTTCTTCGTGCCCAAGCTGTGCAACCACTGCGCGCATCCCCCGTGCGTCCAGGTCTGCCCGGTGGGCGCCACGTTCGCGACCAAGGACGGCGTCGTGCTGGTGGACAGCGAGCGCTGCATCGGCTGCCGCTACTGCATCCAGGCCTGCCCCTACGGCGCCCGCTTCTTCAACCCGCGCACCCACACCGCCGACAAGTGCACGTTCTGCTACCACCGGGTCGTGAAGGGCCTGCTGCCGGCGTGCGTCGAGGTGTGCCCGACGCAGGCCCGGATCTTCGGCGACCTGCGGAGCCGGGCGAGCCGGCTCACGCGCTTCGAGCGCATGAACAACACCGCCGTCCTCAAGCCGGCGCTCAACACCGAGCCCAAGGTCTACTACGCCGACCTCGACGGAGAAGTCCGATGATCGCCGAGGCCGCGAGCGGCCTCGCCGAGATGATGCGGCAGGTCACGGGCTACATCTACCCGAACGAGGTCGAGATCCACTGGTCGATCCTGATCGTGGTCTACCCCTACCTCACCGGGCTCGTCGCCGGGGCGTTCATCCTCGCCTCGCTGGTCAAGGTGTTCAACGTCAAGGAACTCCAGCCCACCTATCGGTTGTCGCTGATCACCGCCCTCTCGTTCCTGCTCGTGGCCCCGCTGCCGCTCCAGATGCACCTCGGGCACCCCGAGCGCGCGTTCGAGATCTTCCTCACGCCGCACCTGACTTCGGCCATGGCGATGTTCGGATTCGTCTATGCCTGGTACCTGATGGGCGTGCTGCTGCTCGAGATCTGGTTCGAGTACCGCCGCGACCTGGTGGTGCTGGGGCAGAAGGAGCGCTTCCCGCTCAACTGGATCCACCGTGCACTGTCGCTGTTCTCGACGGATATCAGCGACCGGGCGGTGGCGTTCGATCGCAAGGCGATCAAGACCATCACCGTGATCGGCATCCCCTCGGCCTTCCTGCTCCACGGCTACGTGGGGTTCATCTTCGGCTCGGTGAAGGCCAACCCGTGGTGGAGCAGCGTGCTCATGCCGATCGTGTTCCTCATGTCGGCCATCGTCTCGGGGATCGCGCTGGTGATCTTCCTCTACATGGTGCTGACTGCGGTTCGGAACGAGCCCTTCGACATGAAGTGCCTGGACAAGGTCACCTCGTTCCTGTTCTACGCGGTGATCGTGGACTTCTCCCTCGAGGCGCTCGACTTCATCCACCGGCTCTACGAGAGCGAGGAGTCGGTCAAGATCCTGGGGCAGCTCATCTCGCTCAAGCTGTTCATGAACCTGATCGTGATCCAGGTCCTGCTCGGCATGCTGATCCCGCTCCTGATCCTGATCGTCGCCAAGTCCGGGAAGTTCAACGAGGACATGCGGAAGCTTCTCTACTTCGCCACGGTGATCCTGATCCAGCTCGGGATCTTCAGCACCCGCTGGAACGTGGTGATCGGCGGCCAGCTCTTCTCGAAGAGCTTCCGCGGGCTGATGACCTACAAGATGCAGGTGACCGGGATCGAGGGCCTGCTGACAGCGCTGGGACTGATGGTCCTCCCGTTCGTGGTCTTCGCCGTGCTGGTCACGCTGCTTCCCATGCGGCGCATGTCGGAGCAGGGTGGAACGACACCGCAGGCCTGACCGTCGGCTGAGGATGTATGCAGCGGCACGAGGCAGATGCGATTGCCGCGAGAAAGGAGACAGCCATGAAAGGGTTCGTCGGCAACATCGAGGACATCACCGACGCGAATGCGAATTTCCGGCGCGTCCTGTACACGGGCAAGAAGCTCCAGCTCGTGCTGATGTCCGTCCGGCCGGGGGAGGAGATTGGCGAGGAGGTGCATCCCGATCGCGACCAGTTCTTCAGAGTCGAGAAGGGTCAGGGAGAAGTCTGGATCGACGGCCGCAGGACGCCGATCAGGAACAACTTCGCGATCCTCGTTCCCGCCGGCGCCCGGCACAACATCAAGAATACCGGTGAGAAGCCGTTGAAGCTGTACACGCTCTATGGGCCCCCCGAGCACGCGGATGGCACGGTGCACGTCACGAAGGCCGAAGCCATGGCGTCGGAGGAGCATTTCGCCGGACAGACCACCGAATGAGGGGTGGTGGGTGCCGCCCGGATCCTCAGTCGAGGCCGTGGCGTCGGAGGCGCACGTAGAGCTGCGTGCGCGTCAGCCCCAGCGCGCGGGCGGCCTTCGACTTGTTGTGGCGCGCGTCCTTGAGCGCCTTCTCGACCATCGCCCGCTCGGCGCTCATCAGGTCGCCGCCGGAGGGCGCGGCGTCCGACGGGCGCGGGTCCGCGACTGCGGCCTCTACGGCGCGCGGCGCGGCCGCCACGCGCGGCACCGGAAGCGTCAGATGATCGGCGGTGATGAGTCCGCCCTCGCACAGGATCGCGGCGCGCTCGAGGATGTTCCGCAGCTCGCGGACGTTGCCGGGCCACGGATACTCCATGAGGCGCTCGCGCGCCTCGCGTGAGACGCCCGCGGGCGGACGGGCGAAGCCGCGGCTCAGGTCGGCGAGGAACGCCTCGCTCAGGGGCAGGATGTCCTCGGGGCGCTCGCGCAGCGGGGGCAGACGGATCTCGAACACCTGGAGCCGGTAGTAGAGATCCTCCCGCAATGTACCGCGCTCGATCGCGGTGCGCAGGTCGCGATTGGTCGCCGCGATGACGCGCACGTCGGCGGTGAGCGCCCGGGTTCCGCCCAGGCGCTGGAACTCCCGCTCCTGGAGCACGCGCAGGAACTTCGCCTGCGCGGACAGGCTCATCTCGGCGACCTCGTCGAGAAACAGTACGCCTCCGGCGGCGAGCTCGATCTGGCCGGGCTTGGCCTGGGCCGCGCCGGTGAACGCTCCGCGCTCGTATCCGAACAACTCGGACTCGAGCAGATGCTCCGGGAGCGCCGCGCAGTTCAGCGCCACGAACGGCCCGCCCGCGCGGGCGGAAGCGCGGTGGACGTAACGCGCGATCACCTCCTTGCCGGTGCCCGACTCGCCGAGCAGCAGCACGGTCGCCTCGGTCTGGGCGACCTGGGTCGCGAGCTTGACGGCGCCCTTCCAGGCGGCGGACTCCCCCACGACCCGGCCGTAGCCGGTGATCGCGTCGATCTCGCGCGTCAGCGACTGCACCCGGGTCTCGAGCGTGGCCGCACGGTCGCGCGCCTCGGCGGCGCGGCGCTCCTCCTCGGCCATGCGCTGGTAGGCGAGCGCCAGCGCCACGTGGTCCGCGACGCGGCGCGCGAGGTCGGCGTCGGGCGTGTCGTACGCATTCGCCCGCTTCGAACCGAACAACATCGCGCCCGAGACCTCGCCCTGCGAGCGCAGCGGCACCGAGACCCATGAGCGGATGCCCTTCTCGTCGACGAGCCAGAAGCGGGCCGGATCGATCACGGCCTCGTGCGGCGGGAGCAGCCCCTGGTCCGCGGCCAGCGAGGTCTGCCGGACCCTCCGGCTCGCCCGGTCCACGATCGAGATGTCGAGCATGATGAAGTAGCCGCGCGAGAGCGACCTCATCCGCTCCGGGATCGCCGGCGGGTCGGCCAGATGATCGACCCGGCCCTCGGACAGTGCGTAGACGGGCAAGGTCTTGCCGTCCGCGCTCAGGAAGCTCAGACCGACGATGTCGTGAGGAATGACGTCCTGGGAGACTTCCGAGATCTGCCGGAAGATCTCGCGGATGTCCATCGATTTCGCGAGCGTCGGCAGCAGGCATTCGATCGCGTCGCCGCGCTGGCGACGGCGGTGCTCCTCGGTCCACAGGCGCTCGTGCTCGAGCGCCGCAGCCACCAGGTCGGCGAGCGCGAGGACGAGGCTCTCGTGTTCTTCGGTGAATGCGTCCGGCTGGCGCGAGGCGAAGCCCAGCACGCCGAAGTTGCGGCCGCCGCTGCGCAGCATCGCGCGGATGATCGAGCGGTGGCCGGACTCGATCGTCTCGCGATCCCAGCGGAACGATGGATCGAGCTGGCGGCACACGTCGATGCGCTCGACCACGAACTCGTGCCAGAACTGGGGCGAGAGATCCGAGATCGGGACGAGAGTTCCGTCCTCCCAGCCCGGCGCGCCGTCCTGCTCGGTCGCATGCATGCGCAGGGCGTCGTCGCCCTCGAAGAGCACGACCCGCATGCGCTCGAAGGGCAGAGCCGTCCGGGCGGCTTCCGCGACACGCGCGACCACCTGGCGCAACTCGAGCGCCTCGCCGAGCGTCCGGGCGACCGCGGCCAGCGCTTCGAACGGGCTCGGACGCGAGGGCCCCTGGGGAGCGTCCGACATGGCAACGAGTCTAGACGAGTTGAGCGGATACGGCGAGCCGGGACGCGGGGCGCGCCCGGACAGGCCTGGAAAGGCGACCAGCGCCGACCGCCCATCAAGGTTCGTGGCAATCCCCCTTCAGGGCGATCTTCTGCAGCCGCGGATGGACCCAGCCCGCCATGACGGCCCAGGATTCGGTCGGCATCTCGAGCAGGGCCTCGATCTCCACAAGGTTGAGATCGAGGCCGCACTCGCGCTGGGAGCGCAGCGTCCCCGCAGGGTTGGCGAAGAAGCGGGCACGCAGGGCCTCGTCGGTGGCGAGCCGCCCGATCACGATCTCGACGCTCTTCTGGCTCATGGTCGGTCACACATCGCAAGGCGCAGGCCACTCGCCTCACTTCACGAAATCCGCGCCAACTCGCGTCCGCCCGAGGTGCGGCGCCGCTCGTCGCCGCACCGGCGGTGCGCACTCTGCGCATTCCTGAGCAACCTGCTGATCCTTCTGCGCACACGTTCCGCGAATGAGCCGGGCTCCGCGTTACCCCATCCTCCGTGTCGCGGCCTGTGTTCGCGCGCTGATTCCGCCGCAATTCGGATGATGTGAGCCGCTGGCCTCTCGTTTGCGTTGTGGGTCAGCAGAGGCCGCGGACGCTCACCCTCAACGAGGAGACGGTCATGATCACCAAGCGCAGCACGTGGCTCCCTGTCATCCTCCTGACGATGGCACTCGCCGCCACGACTTCCTGCTATTCGAACAACGGCGGCAACGGCTATCCGACCAGTCCCGGAGCAGGAGCCGGAGGAGGCGCGCGGGAGCTGAATTCCGGCGACTTCGGTCCCGGCGCCACCTTCCAGCACACCTTCGCCACCGCCGGAACGTTCAACTACCACTGCATCCATCACGCGCCCATGACCGGCAGCGTCGTGGTGAGCGCGGCTGCGACCGACATGCTCGTGAACGTGAGCATCGTCAGCAGCGACGCGAGCTTTCCCGCGGCTTCGGTGAAGCCCGGTGGTCGGGTCGTCTGGACCAACGACACGGACATGGTTCACACGGTTACCAGCAACTGAACGACGCCTGGCCGGCGAGACCGGCAACGGCCGCCTCATCCACACCCACCACCCGCGCCGCGACGAGAAACTGCGCGGGTGCGACCCCTCGGGAGGCTCCCAAAATGCGTGCTCCATCCGTCTCCATCGTGCTTGCGCTCATTGCAAGCATCGTCATCACTGCATCGATCACTCCGCGACCCGCATCGGCCGACTGGCCCACGCTGGGTCGGGCGGTCTCCACCGCCGTCAAGAACCAGGAGCGCCCCAAGGTCGCCAGCGACGGCGCGGGCGGCGCGATCATCGTCTGGCAGGACGCGCGCAGCAAGCAGGTCAACATCTTCGCCCGCCGCGTGCTCGCGTCGGGAGATCTGGATCCCCAGTGGCCCGTCGATGGACGGCCACTGCTGGGTGACTCGACCGCGCTCGATGACGCGGATGGGGGTCAGCAGTTCCCCGTCATCGTCCCCGACGGCGCCGGCGGAGCCATCGTCGCCTGGCAGGGCGGGCGCAGCCTCGAGAGCGGGCTCGACATCTTCGCCCAGCACGTCCTGGCCTCGGGCGTCGTGGACCCCGCGTGGCCCGCGAATGGACGGGCGCTGTGCACGGTCCGCGGCCAGCAGGACATTCCGACCATCGTCTCCGATGGCGCGGGCGGCGCGATCGTCACCTGGATGGACGGCCGCAGCGGCGTGACCGATGTCGACATCTTCGCCCAGCACGTCCTGGCGTCCGGAGCCGTTGACCCCAACTGGCCGGCCAACGGCGTCGCGCTGTCGACCGCGCCCGCTCCGCAGGCGTTTCCCAACATCACTACGGATGGCTCGGGCGGCGCGATCGTCACCTGGTACGACTTCCGTTCGAGCGACACCAGCATCGACATCTACGCGCAGCACGTGACCGGCTCGGGAAGCGTCGATCCCGCGTGGCCCGCGAACGGCCGCGCGCTGTGCCTCGCCCCGGGCGCTCAGGTCGATCCGACGATCGTTTCCGACGGCGCGCACGGCGCGATCGTGACTTGGGAAGATCCCCGCGACGGGACGAGTCACATCTACGCCCAGCGTGTGCTCGGCTCGGGCGCGATCGCTGCGGGCTGGCCGGTGGATGGGCGCGCCGTGTGTACCGCCCCCGTCTTGCAGGACCATCCGATCATCACCTCGGACGGCGCGAGCGGGGCGATCGTGACCTGGCTCGATGCGCGCAACGGCCAGAACCACAACCCGTTCGCCCAGCACGTCCTCGCTTCGGGCGCGATCGACGCCGCCTGGCCTGACAACGGGAGGGCGCTCAGCCTGTCATCCGGGGAAGAGCTCGCCGCCTCGATTGTCCCGGATGGCGCCGGCGGTGCCATCGTCGCGTGGGAGGAGGACTTTTTCATCCTCGCGCAGCACGTGCAGGCTTCGGGACTCCTGGATCCGACGTTTCCCGTCAATGGCCGCTTCGTGAGGTTCATCCTCACGTTCCAGATCCAGCCGGATCTCACGACTTCCGGGGCGGGGAACGCGATCGTCGCATGGTCGGATGCCGCGGGAAACGCCGACTTCGACATCTACGCGATGATCGTGGTGACGGGGGAGACGCTCGCAGTGGATCCCGGAACTCCGGCGCCCGGGATCACGTTCGCGGGCCCGAGCCCGAACCCCGCGCGCGGGCCGGTCACGCTGAGTTTCGCACTGCCCCGCGAAGCGGCCGTTCAGCTGGTGATCTACGACGCGGCCGGTCGCCGGGTTCGCAAGCTCATGTCCGGAACGCAGCCCGCGGGCAGGCACGAGGTCGCGTGGGATCAGAAGGACGACGGCGGACGGCCGGTCTCCGCCGGCATTCGCTTCGCGCGGCTCGAGGTGGAAGGGCACGCGCTCACGGAAAAGGTCGTGACGACGAGGTGATGCGTCCGCTGTGGAGCACCGGGGTGCTCGCGACGCGTCGTCCCAGGCCCGTCACTCAGGGGGAGGTTTTCGCAATGCACAAGGTGTCCGGTTTCATCGAAGGCCGTGTCGTCCTTGCAGCCGCAGTGCTCAGCATCTCTCTTGCTCCCGGTCTCGCGTCCGCGGACTGGCCGCCCTGCGGCCGCGCCATCAGCACCGCACCGAAGGGGCAGGTGCATTCCGAGATCGCCACCGACGGTGCGGACGGGGCGATCATCACGTGGCAGGACGCCCGCAGTCCGCGGGTCAACATCTTCGCCCAGCACGTCCTGGCCTCGGGCGAGCTGGATCTGGCCTGGCCCACGGACGGCCGTGCGCTGCTGAGCGACTCGGCGGCAATCGCAAACGCGGACGGCGGGCAGACCGTTCCCGTGATCGTCCCGGACGGCGCGGGCGGCGCCATCGTCGCCTGGCAGGATCTCCGCAGTGGCGTGACCGAGATCGACCTCTTCGCCCAGCACGTCCTGGCATCCGGCGTCGTCGATCCCGCCTGGCCGGCCAACGGGAGGGCGCTGGTCGCGATCGAGGGCCAGCAGAGCACCCAGGCCATCGCCTCGGATGGCGCAGGTGGCGCGTTCGTCACGTGGCAGGACACGCGGCCCGGGGTGAGCGTGGCGGACGTCTTCGCTCAGCACGTGCTGGCGTCGGGCGTCGTGGATCCCCGCTGGCCCTCGAATGGCATCGCGGTGGGCGCCGCGGCGGGACTCCAGGAGTTTCCCGTCATCGTTGAGGACGGCGCGGGCGGCGCGATCATCGCCTGGGACGACGCGCGCAGCACCACGAGCGGCTTCGACGTCTACGCGCAGCACGTCCTGAGCTCGGGCGTGGTCGATCCCGCCTGGCCCGTCAACGGCCGCGCCCTGTGCGCCGCCGAGGGCGATCAGGGCCGGGGGACGATCACCGCGGACGGTGCGCAGGGAGCCGTCGTCGCGTGGACCGATTCCCGCATCGTCGGCACCGCCCACATCTTCGCGCAGCACGTGCTCGCATCGGGCGCGGTCGATCCCGCCTGGCCGGTGAACGGCGTGGCGGTCTCCAACGCCGCCGTGCTCGAGAGCAGGCCCTTCGCGGTTTCGGACGGCGCGGGCGGAGCGATCGTGAACTGGCAGGGGTTCACCGTCGAGCTGAACATGTACGTGCAGCACGTGAGGGCCACGGGCGACGTGGATCCGGCCTGGCCGGCCGGCGGCTTGGCGCTGACCGACGCCGATCGGCAGCAGGTCCACGCCGTGATCGCCCCGGATGGCGCGGGCGGCGCGCTCATCGCCTGGGAGGACGGCTTCGACGTCGTCGCCCAGCACGTCCTGGCCACGGGAACCTTGGATCCCGCGTATCCCGAGCACGGCCTCCTGCTGTGCGACATCTCCAGCCCGCGGGGGGACCCCGCCATCGTCGCGACCGGCGGGGGC
>Ga0210379_10000087_pt1 | contig 22808 bp, 21 predicted proteins | sample PLMedo_2_FD_155468 | JGI IMG/M metagenome (GOLD analysis project Ga0210379, IMG submission 155468) | Groundwater sediment microbial communities from an aquifer in East River, Colorado, USA - PLM4_32_coex redo | ecosystem: Environmental > Terrestrial > Soil > Riparian zone | place: USA: East... | reverse complement strand
ACGCTAGAGTTAACCGCGGCTTCCCGGGCACAACTCCAGCGTGACTTCAGGCCAGGAGGCGGCCGGTCCGCCGATCGGCGTGAAGGTCAATTTGTCGCCCGGCTTGTTCTCGAACAGGAAGATCGGCCGGTCGTTGGCGTCGACGAACTGCCCCTCGCGCGCGCCCACCACGATCAGCTGTCCGCTGATCGTCGTTCCGGAATTCGTCACCGTTCCGGCGATCGACTCTTCGTTCCGTGGCGACTTGCTCCGCGCGCCCGATTTGAAATAGGCCGCTTGGCAACTTCCACCCGTGGGATTGCGCCAGCTGCCCGATACCGCAGCGACCACTCTTGCGATTTCCTGGGCCTGCGCCTCCTTGCCGACGCCTGCGCCGGCATCATATTCCGGCGCTGCGACCCGGGTCGGGGTGCGAATGCGTATGCCCTCGTTGTTCAGCACCTGCAGCGAGGCCTGGAATTGCGCGGCCGGCGGCAGAGCGAGCGGCGTTTCACCTTCGGTGAAGTAGAGCCGGTAGTTCGCGGCAAGCAGGATGCCCGCCACGATGCGCGCCGTCGGGGTCTCGACCGTCAAACGCCACTCGCGGTGGCCGTCGAGATTGTTGACGCCGTCGTACTTCACCGTGCCCTTCGCGCTGATGGCTTTCCTTGCCTGCTCGATCGCATCGGGAAGCTCGTTGATCGCGGTGTTGTAGTCGACGACGGTCACGCGATACGTGCCCTCAGTCACGGAACCCGAAGGGGCCCTCGCAGTGAAAATCCGCGCTTTGAGTTCGGTACCCTTGACGGTCTTGTAGGGCACTTCGGTCATTGTCGGTTCGCCGGGCATATTGATTTGGAAGAAATTGTCCCGGTTGACGTACTCCTCCCAGACTTGGGCGGACACCGCGCTGGAAAGCATTACAGCCACAATCGCGGGAATGAAGGTGACGAGGCGCATGATGATTCCTCCCCGAATGGTTTTGCGCTCGCCCAAGAGTGCCACAAACCCCAGGTTCTTGCATATGACATGCGAGCGAGAAGCGGCCCCGCGCTTTAGCGCGGCCGGCCGCTTACGGGTATCGGCGTCGGCGGCGTACCGCCCGCCGCATCTGCGGCGCTGCGGGTACCTGGGCACAGCTCCAAGGTCGCCTCGGGCCAGCCCGCCGCCGGTTCGCCGATCGCGGTGAAGGTCAACTTTTCGTTGGGCTTGTTCTCGAACAGGAAAATGGCCTTGTCGGTCGTCGGGTTGATGAACTGGCCCTCGCGGGCGCCGGCGAGGATGAGCTGGCCCGCGATGCTGGTCCCGGCATTGGTCACGGTCCCGGCCATCGCCTCCTCGTTGCGCTTCGTCTTGTTCCGCTCGCCGGACTTGAAAAAGGCCGCTTGGCAGGTTCCACCTTGAGGATTGCGCCACGTGCCGGAGACGAGAGCCGTGAGCCGTGATGCTTCCAGCGCGTTGGCCTTCTCGCTGATCGGCGCGATCTCATCTTCGGGCGCTGCGATGTAGGTCAGCTGGCGGATGCGTACGCCATCCTCGTTGAGAATCTGCAGCGACACATGGAACTGCCCGGGAGGCGGCAAGCTCAGTGCGTTCTCACCTTCGGTGATGAAGAGCTGGTTGGTTGCGGTGATCAGTGTGCTCGCAAGGATGCGCGTCGTGGGCGTTTCCACGGAGAGCCGCCACTCGCGATGCCGGTCGAGGTCGTTCACCTCGTCATACTTGACCGTGCCCTTTGCCCTGATCGCTTCGCGCGCCTGCTCGATTGCATCCGGAATTTCGTTGAGCGCATTGCTGTAGTCGACGATCGTGACCTTGTACGTGCCGGCAAAGATCGAACCGGCGGGCGCAACGGAAGTGAACACGCGCGCCGGCAGCATCGTCCCCTTGACGGTCCTGTATAGGGTTTCCGTCATAGTGGGCTCGGCTGGGAAGTTGATCTGAAAGTGGTTCTCGCGGTTGACGTACTCCTGCCAGCCCTGGGCCGATGCCGAGGTCGACAGGAAGAGAGCTACGAGCGCGGGGATAAGCCTGACGGAACGCATGGATCTCCTCCCGGTATTTTCGCGGAGAGTGCCATAGCGCTCAGGTCGATGCACGCGTTTGGGGAAGGCGAAGCCGTTGGGACTGGGCGCCGGCTACTGATCTTTCCGTGAGGCGCCCCGTGTTGGAAGGGTGCTGCTGCCCTTGGTCATCAGGATGGCCCGCATATCCTGGAGCGCGCTCAAATAGCCGAAATGCCAATAGGCGCGCTCGACCGCGCCCATTTCGTCAGGATCGGGGTGGAACGTCGCGTTGCGCCTGAGCCAAGTGGTCACCTCGACCAGGCGCTTCTCGATCTCGTCATCGATGACGGACCACTCCAGGAGATCGTCCATGGATTTCATGCCCAGGCTAGAACGCGATCTCGGCAGCTATGTTCCGGAAGGATGTGCGAAGTTTTCGGCTTTCGCACAAATACCGGTGAAAGGCCGTCAGAAAACCACAGCGACGACGGCCCCCGCAGCCATCACCGTTGCCGCAATGATGGCGAATTGACGGACGGTTGAGCGAAGCCGCACCAGCCGCCGCCGGCTGTAGGGCCCGGCGAGGATCGGAAGCGAGGCGAATTGCGGGTATCCGGACATTATGTTCCCCCCATTGTCCACGCAATGAACGCGAACAACGAGCATCGGTTCCCTAGAACGCCTGCGTCGGAGGAGAGCCGCCCACGCGCGGCCCTTGGATGCCCAGTTTAACGCAAAACGTCGCGCCCACATCGCGGGCGCGACGCTATGATCTGAATAGGCAGCTAAAGACCTAGTTCGTGCTGGTGGGTGGACCGCCGCCGACGTCGTCGTCATCCTGGGTTAGAAGGAGAGCGAGAACGATGCTGCCCACGACCAGACCACCAAGGATCAATGCGGTGTTGTCACCGGCGCCCTGCGCCTGCTTGATGGTGGCCGCGCCCGCCGCCGGAAGCGGCGACTGGTTCTTGGCGGTCGACGTCTGCGTCGGCTGCTTTGCGGGTTCGCCTGCCGACCAAGCACTCGTGGTAATGCCGGAAAATGCCAGTGCAGTAGAAACTAGGACGGCCATAAGCTTGCGCGACATGAAGAATCCTCCCGGTGCGAAGCGGAACCGTAACAACACAATCCTTACCCGTCAATTATCGGCCGCCCCGCGAGCGTCCTTCGCGACAGCATCGGTCTTGCGCAGAAATCTCAGCTTCTACAGTCGTCTAGGCGGGTTGCGGACCGGCGTTGCAGGAGCATCACAGACTAAAAAATCCAGCGCGTCCGCTTAGGGGTCTGCTTGAGCGATCGCATCGAGGCGATTGCGCCACGCAGCCTCTATGTCCTGACGGATATAATCCCTGAGGCTGTGGCTTTCGCGTGTCGATTTCGTCCACGCGCCCTTGAGGTGGTCGGTCTCGTTGAACCGATGGATCTTCCGCCTCGCCTCGAAATTCTCGAGGGCTCGTCCGAAGATGGAACGCGAGCCCCACTCGGCGCAAGCCTTGAAACCCGCGAACGGCGGACGGGCGAAATAATGGTCATCGCTCGGCGCGCCTCGTGCATTCGGCAGGAATGCATCGGTCCAGGCGTTCGCGCTACGGAGCTCGTCATAAGCCTCGCGTCCGAACAGCGGCACCAATTGCGCCAACTCATGCGCGTCGTAGAGGCTGCGGCGTTCCAATGACAGTGCAGCGATCGAGAGGAAGAAATTCGGACACAGCTTTCCGCTGCCGAATCTCTGATCGACCAGCGCCGAAGCCATCGCGAGCGCGCGTGAGCGCCACATCGCGCCGGCCTCCGTCAGGACGATGAAATCGATGTCGCAGTCGGGTTTGACGTTGCCGGCGGCGAGCGAACCGGTAATTCCAACCATCCTCACATGCGGAAGATTGGCGAGGAAGCGCGCGTAGCGGAGCGTCAAAGGCCAGAACTGCTCGACCATGTTCTGGCGTTCGGGACGCAGAGCGAGCAAGTGAGTGCGCTCGCGCAGCGCACAAAAACGTCCATCCGTTACGATGTGAGACGACAACGGGGCCTGCGCAACAGCGCGCGCAACCTCTGCACGATCGCAACGGACCCAGTGCAGGTAGCGGTGAACCTCTTCGAGCGTGGGCGCAAAATCGAAGACGTCCCGATACGCGATCGTCGAGTAGATTGCCCGCTCAAGCGCGTTCAAGGGCAGCCGCGCTTGGTCGGAGGACACCTTGTTCGTTTCAAACACGTTCGCGTAAGCGAGGGCTTCCATGACGGGTTTGTTGATCCGCAGGGTGGAAGGGTCCGTAAGACTTCCGGTTACTCGGGTTCGAGTCAACCGTCAGGCGCCAAAAAAGGTCTCAAGTTGTTTTGTCGTTTAGTGAGCGTTACATTTTGACGATGTCTCCTCCGCTCAGGAACAAGATCGTCCTCTACAATCCCATGGCGGTGTTTCACACCATGCCGTTGGGCTTATTGGCCGTCGGGTCCAATCTCGATCCGGAACGCTACGACGTGCGCATCATCGATGCGCGTATATCGCAGGACGCCTACGCGGAGGTCTTGCGCGAGATCGACGACGCACTCTGCTTCGGCGTGACGATGTTGACGGGCCGGCCGCTCGGCGACGCCCTCAAGATCCTGCGCGCGGTCAAGCAGAAACGGCCTGATCTCACAACGGTCGCAGGCGGCTGGCATCCATCGTTGTTCCGCAGCGAGACCCTTGCCGAAAAGTGCATCGACATCACTGTTGCCGGGCAGGGCGAGGCGACGTTTGCAGACCTGGTGGACTGCCTAGTGGAAGGTAACCTGCCTTCTACGATCGCCGGCGTCGCCTATCGCGATCAGGACCGCGTGGTGGTCAATCCGCCGCGCGCGCTTGCGCTGATGGACGATTTCCCACCGCCGAATTTCGATCTCATCCCGGTCGAGCGCTACTTTTCTTTCAAGGGCCGCCGTCAGCTCGACTACATCGCCTCGATCGGCTGCAATTACCGCTGTGCGTTCTGCGCCGATCCTTTTGTCTATGGCCGCAGCTGGAAGGGCATGTCCGCGAAACTGCTCGGGGAAGAGATCGAGAAACTCTGGCGGCGCTACGCCTTCACGGATCTGAACTTCCAGGACGAGACGTATTTTACGCACCAGCATCGGGTCGCTGCGATCTGCGAGGAGTTTCTTCGCCGTGGGCTGAAGTTCACCTGGGCCGGCACGCTGCGCGCCGACCAGGGCGTGCGTTTGCCCGAGGAGATCTGGCGCCTCTGCGTCGAATCCGGCTTGCGCCGCGTGCTTGTGGGCGTCGAGACCGGCTCGCCCGAGATGATGAAGCGCATCTTGAAGGACACCACGGTCGACGCTGTGCTCGACACTGCGGCCAAATGCAGGCAGCACGGCATCCACGTTATCTTCTCGTTCATCGTCGGCTTCCCGGGCGAAACGCGTGCGCAGCTCGAGGACACGCTCGCGCTGATCAAGACGTTGCGTGCGATGAGCCCGGGCTTCGAGACGCCGATCTTCTATTACAAGCCCTATCCTGGCTCGGCGCTTGCGGATGACGTCCAGGATCAGGTTCCTCGCAGCCTCGATGAATGGGCCAACTTCGATTATGTCGCAGGCGCCGCGGGCGCCTGGGTGTCACCTGAGGTCTATCAGCGGGTGGAACGGTTCAAATTTTACAACAGCATGGCCTGGGGGCCAGAAACGCTTGCGCGAAGGCCGTTGCAGCGCATCGCTCGCTGGCGCGCCCGCAACGATTATTACGGCTTCCCGCTGGAAAAATATCTGGTCGAGAAATTCCGCCCGTCCGCACCGCTGTCTTAGCTACGCGGAATCGTGTTCGGCAACGAAATGGCCGGGAGCGACTTCGATCAGCCTCGGCACATATTGCTCCGCATCCGGATCATCGATGCGCTTGGATCTGAGGAACATCAGCGCCGAACGCGTGTCGAGCGGCGAGGGGAGTTCGCCGGTCAGAAGGCGCCGCGTACGCGCGCGTTCCGCCTTGGGATCGGGCACCATGACGGCGGAGATCAGCGCCTTGGTATAGGGATGGCGCGCGTCCTTGTAGATCGCGTCCCGCGAGGCGAGCTCCACCACGCGTCCGAGATAGAGCACCATCACACGGTGCGAGACCTGCCGCACGACAGAGAGATCGTGGCTGATGAAGATCAGCGACATGCCGAACTCGGCCTGCAACGACAGGATCAGATCTATGATCTGTGCCTGGATCGAGACATCGAGCGCGCTCACCGCTTCGTCGCAGACGATCAGCCTGGGTCTTAGGATCATCGCTCGCGCGACGCCGACGCGCTGGTTCTGCCCGCCGGAGAATTCGTGCGGGTAGCGGTTGATCCAGGCCGGATCGAGACCGACCTTCTCCATGATCTCGCGAACGCGTTCGGTGACAGTCGCGCGCGGCAGCTCCGGTTCGAGCGAGCGCACAGGCTCGGCGATGCTTTCGCCGATCTTCATGCGCGGATCGAGGCTCGCCAAGGGGTCCTGAAATACGATCTGGAATTCCTTGCGCAGCCGGCGCAGTTCGTTCTTGTCAACCTCCGACAGATTGCGCCCCGCCCACACCACCATGCCTGCCGTACTGGGGAGGAGCCTGAGCACGGCGCGCGCAAGCGTGGACTTGCCGCAGCCGGACTCACCGACCACGCCCAGCGTCTCGCCTTCCTTGAGCGTGAAGCTCACGCCATCGACCGCGCGCAGCGGCTTGTATTTCGGAAGAATGGTGCCGCTTGTCCGGATCGGAAAGTGCACCTTCACGTCTTCGACCTGAAGCAGCACCGGACTCGCCTGCGGCAGTGGCGTCAACGGAATCCGGCCCGGCCGCTCGGGACGATCGATGCGCGGCATCGCGTCGAGCAGCATCTGCGTATACGGATGCTTCGGATGATAGAAGATGTCGTCCGCCGGTCCCGTTTCCACGAACTCGCCGTGGCGCATCACCTGCACGCGGTCGCACATCGAGGCGATCACGCCCATGTCGTGACTGATCAGCACGATCGAAGTGCTCAGCTCTTTCCTCAAGTCGCGCATGATCTCGAGGATCTGCGCCTGCACGGTGACGTCGAGCGCGGTGGTTGGCTCATCGGCGATCAACAGATCGGGTCCGCACACCGTCGCCATCGCAATCATCACGCGCTGCCGCATGCCGCCCGACAGTTCGTGCGGATATTGCCGCATGCGGCGCTTGCCTTCGGAAATGCGCACGAGCTCGAGCGTCGCGAGCGTGCGTCGCTCGGCTTCTCGCCTGTCGATCTTCTTGTGCGTGACGAGTGTCTCGATGATCTGTTCACCGATGCGCATATGCGGCGTGAGCGAGGTGAGCGGATCCTGGAAGATCATCGTGATCTTCGAGCCGCGGATGTTGTTGAGCTGTTTCGCAGGTGCGTTCAGCAATTCCTGGCCGCGATAGACGACGTTGCCTGTCGCCCTCCCGTTGCCGGCGAGCAATCCGACCGCCGCGAGGAACAATTGGCTCTTGCCTGATCCCGATTCGCCGACCACGCCGAGGCATTCGCCTTCGGCAACGTCGAAGGTGACGGACTTCACCGCATGGACTTCGCCGTCGGGCGTCCGGAAGCGGACATCGAGGTTTTTGACCGAAAGGACCGGAACCGACATCAGATGCTTACCGGTCCTTGGGATCGAGGGCGTCGCGCAAGCCGTCGCCGATGAAGTTGAAGCAGAAGAGCGTCAGCGCCATGAAACCCGCCGGGAACACGAGCGCCCAAGGCGCGGTTTCCATTTGGCCCGCGCCCTCGGAGATCAGCACGCCCCATGACGTGAATGGCTCGCGGATGCCCAAGCCTAAGAACGACAGAAAGCTTTCTGCGAGGATGACTCCCGGAATTGTGAGTGTGACATAGACGATCACGGGGCCAACCACATTGGGCACGATATGGCGCCGGATGATGCCGAACGGTCCCACGCCGGCGGCGCGGGCCGCTTCCACGAATTCCTTCTGCTTCGCCGACAGTGTCTGCCCGCGCACGATGCGGGCCATGGTGAGCCAGGAGACGGCGCCGATTGCTACGAACAGCAGCACAAAGTTCTGGTTGAACACGACCATCAGCACGATGACCATGAAGATGAAGGGGAGCGAATAGAGGATATCGACGATGCGCATCATGATCGCATCCGTGCGCCCCCCGGCGAATCCGGAGACCGCGCCGTACAGCACGCCGATCATCAGGCTCACGAAGGTGGCGACAACACCGACGGTCAATGACACGCGCGCGCCATAGAGCGTGCGCACGAAGAGATCGCGCCCCACTGCGTCGGTGCCGAACCAGTGTGCGCCGCTCGCGCGGCAGCGGGGAAGATCGCCCGGCCACCACTGAGGCGCGCAGGAAATCGTGTTGTAGTCCTGATCGGTGAAGGCGTAAGGCGACGTCAACGGTGCAAAGACGGCGAGCAGGGCAATGAGCGCCAGCAGAGCCATGCTGGCGACTGCCGCCTTGTTGCGGAACAGCCGCCGCCGCGCGTCGGCGAGCAGGCTGCGCCCCTTTACGGCCTGGGCGCGCTCCATCAATTGCGCGGTCGGAGTGGCGGGTGCCCGCACCATCAATCGTACCTCACGCGCGGATCGAGCACGCCGTAGAGCAGATCGGCGACGAGATTGAGCGAGATGATCAGGGTCGCGTAGAAGATCGTGACCCCCATCACCAGCGTGTAGTCGCGGTTGAGCGCCGCCTGGACGAAGTAACGCCCGATCCCCGGAAGCCCGAAGATCTGTTCGACGATCAACGAGCCGCTGATGATGTCCGCGATTGCCGGGCCTAGGAAACTCACGAGCGGCAGCAACCCTGCATGCAGCGCGTGGCGTGTGATCACGCGGAACGTGGGCAACCCCTTCGCCCTAGCCGTCCGGATGAAGTTGGAATGCAGCACCTCGACCATGCTGCCTCGCGTCAGGCGCGCGATAACGGCGGTCGGTCCGAGCGACAGCACGATCACCGGAAGCACCATGTTCGCGGCCGCGCCCCCGTTCCAGCCGCCGACAGGCAACGATAGATCGAGCCCGAAGATGCTGACACCGTAGATGCCGAAGGCGAGCTGCAGCAAAGGCGCAGTGACGAACGAGGGGATGCAGATGCCGATCATGGCGACCGACATCACCGAATAATCCGTCGGCCGGTTCTGCCTCATCGCGGCAATGACACCGAGCGTGGTGCCCATCACCATGGCGAGCGTCATCGCCAGGAGCCCGAGGCGAAGGCTGACGGGAAAGCCCTGCATGATCAGCTCGGAGACGGTGAAATCGCGGATCTTGAATGAAGGCCCGAAATCGCCCTGGAGAAGCCGCCCGAGATAAATGAAGTACTGCTCGTAGAGCGGCTTATCGAGATCGTAGGCGGCGGCGATGTTGCGCTCGATCTCGGGGGGCAATCGGCGCGCCCCGTCGAAGGGACCGCCGGGCGCCAGCCGCATCATGAAAAAGGCGATCGTGATGATGATGAACAGGGTCGGGATTGCGCCGAGCACGCGCCGGATCGCGTAGGAAAGCATGGAGTGGCTGGGTCTCCGTTGGCCCGAACGACAGGCCCAAAGTTGTCGACCGCGCCGCCAATGTCAATCAAGCGAGCACACGCGCGACGAAGCGCCGTCACCGCCGCGCGCTACCAACAGGAAAGGTGGTTCACGTCAGCGAGAGTTGGAGGGCTCGGACTGTCGCCATTCGGCCCAGCGGGCCTCGATCCGCGCACCGTTCGCGGCCCACCAGTCGTGGTCGACGGCCAGCGCCCGGCCGAAGTTTTCCGGCGCGGTCGGCAGATGACGCCGCATCTCCGGATTGCGCCCCACGAGCTTGAGCGAGGACCGCCGCGCCGGCCCATAGGGCAGGAGCTCGGACTGCCCCGCAAGGGGACGCGCACCGGTCGCAAAGCGGATGAACTCGAGCCCACGCTCCTTGTTCGGGTTCCCCATCGGGATGCCGAACACGTCGAGCTGATAAAGCTGGCCGTCCCAGATCGTGCCGAAGCGCGGCTCGGCGGCGATCGAGAACACGCGCGAGTTGAGCCCCGTCGTCATCACCAAGTCGCGGCGCTCGAGCATGTCGATGGGCTCGCTCACGCGCTGCCACCAGACGATCGCGGATTTGATGCTGTCCAGCTTCGCGAAGGCCCGGTCGAGGCCGTTGTTGGTGGCGAGCGCCGGATAGACCCGCCACGGCTGAACACCATCGGCGATCAGAGCGAGCTCGAGATTGTATTTCGGACCGCTGTCTCTCAGGCCCCGTGGTCCCGGAAACCGGGCGAGATCGAAGAAATCGGCGGCTGTCCGCGGCTTCGCATCGCCAAAGCGTTCGGGATCGAACGCGATCACTTGGCTGTAGACCATGCTGCCGACCCAGCACGGCCCGATCGCGCCCGGCACGAAGTCGCGAACCGCGGATGAGCCGTCAATGCCGGGCGGCAGTCTCAGCCCTTCAAGCCGTTCCAGGAGACCCTGGCGGCAGCCCGCCGCGGCGTCCTCAATCTCCAGATCGACCACGTCCCATTCGTAGTTGCGCGATCCGACCTGCTGCGCGATCTCCTTGAGCCCGCCGCCATAGTTCTTGACGGCAACGTTCACGCCCGACGTGTCCGTGTACGGATGGAAGAGAGCGAGCGTCTGGGCGCGCCCATAGGAATCGCCCCAGCTCACGACGGTCAGCGTCTCAGGCGGCAGCGACAGCCAATAGAGCCCGCCGCCGGCGCCGGCGAGTACGACTCCGACAGCGATAAGCCAGCGCGGGATGCGCATGCTGTTCCTTTATGGACGGCGGTAGGAACCTACCTGCCACCGAACAGCGATTTCAACGCCCCTGCCGGATCTTTGACGAGGTCGACCGGCGCGTTCACACCCTGTCCGAGCTTGTTGACCACCGCCTTGGCGATGCCTTTGGGGTCGGGTCCGTAGCTCAGCTTGGTCCAGGGTCCCTTCACAATGAAGGGGATGCCGATATCGACAAGCTTAAGCCCGGGGATGCCGCGCTTTGCGACCGGCTCGAACCGGAAGTCGACGGTCTGAGCCCCAAGGTCCACATCACCCTGGCCGTTCATTTCGACCGCGTCGCTCGTGAGTTTGAGGTCGGTCGTGTGCAGCACGCCGTCCTTCACCGTGAAGGTTCCGCCCATCTGGCCAAAATTGGTCTTCGCGTTGGGGCCAACGGCGCTGCCGGTCAGCACCTGCGCCGTCACAACCGACTGCATGACGCGTGCAACGGCCGCGAGATCGACGCCGGTCACGGCGCCATCCGCGAACCGCATCTCGCCCTTGCCGTTCAGTCCGCGGACGAGCTGCGCCTGGGTCTTGCCCTTGCCCACGATGTCGAAGCGGACCATGCCGGTGCCGGTGACGTTGTTCACTTCCATCAACTGATTGAGGAACGGCTGCACCTTCAGCCCGGAAAGATCGAGCGTGCTGCGGATCGAGGGCGTGTCGCTGCTTCCATCGACTATCAGGCTGCCCCGGCCGCTTCCTCCGTACAGCGAGAGATTGCGCAGTTCGGCCTTCAATACGCCGCCCTTGAGGTCGGCCTGCACCATGCCATGATCGAGCTTGAAGCCGGGCATGACCATCGAGCCCACGACGAGCTGCACATCGGCGTCCATGGTCTTCAAGCCGCCGAGCGAGAGCGGCGCATCCTCATTGGCCTGCTTTGCCTTCGCCGCAGCCTTTGCCGCTTCGACCGAGTCCGTCTCGGTGCCGGCCGCGAGATACGGATTGAGATCCAGCCGGTCGAGCGTGACGTTGCCTTTGATCAGCATGACCTCGGGCTTCGTGTCGAAGGACAGGTTCGCGTTCATGCTCATCGAGTCGAAGCGAATCTGGGTCTGGCGAAGCGAGTAGACTCCGTCGGTTGCTGTGAACTGTCCGTTGAGCGCAACGAGGCCGAAGCCGTTTCCGGGCGGCAGCGGATGGCCGAGCCAGGCCGCGAGACTGCGCACCGAATGGGCGCCAAGCTCGAGAGGCCCTGAGATCGTGCCGTCCTTGCCCAGCGTGCCTTCGAACTTCGCGTTGATGAGGTTCGATGCCACTTCGAGCCGCGCCTGCGTCGGCTGCGCGCGCATGAACGCGTCGAAATTCTCGATGCGGCCGCTGAGTTTCAGCGGCTGGCTGTTGTAGGTGAGGCCGCCGTTGAAAACCAACGGGACGCGAACATTCGTCCTTGTGTCCAGCGGCATGCCGAGCGTGAAATCGACGTCCTTGATCGACTGGCTCATGCCGGCGGCCGCGTCGTCATAGGTGACTTCGCCGCCTTCGACCTTCAGCCGGCCGACGCCGACGCTCGCGATGCGGCTGTTGGTCTCGCCGGCCTTCGCTTGGGAGTTGGCGCCCAGCTGCCAGTTCGAGGTGCCGTTTCGGCTCACTTCGAGATGGATGACCGGATTCTGGAGAAGGACTTCAGTGATCTCGAGGCGGCGGGACAGCAGCGGCATCAGCTTGGCGCCGACAACGACGGACTTCACCTCCACCATCTGCGGGTTACGCGCGCCTTGCGGATTGGCGATCGAAACATCGCCCAGAGAGATGCCGATCTGCGGATAGACCGTGAGTCCCATGGAGCCGCTTATATGGACTTCGCGCCCAAGTGCCGAGCTCGCCGCGCGCTCAATCGGCGCGCGATAGGTATCGAGCGGCATCAGGAACGGAACCGCAAGCAGGGCGCCAACGGCTCCGACGACGCCAATGGTGATGATAATACTTCTCTTCATCAGCAACTCTCTCCGTACGGCGCGCTTGGGTGAGCGAGCCTCGCGTGGCGCCCGCTTCTCGCTCGCAAATGCGGCGAAACAGTGGGGGCTAAATGCAACAGAATCCCACCTCGATCAAAGTAAACACGATGTAACGCAGATTCCTGTCGGCGACCCAGGGATATTAAACAGCCAAATGGGTTCACGATTGCCTTCTGCCGAACTATGCTTATGATAATCATTCGCACAAAGGAACAATTTTTATGCGTTTCTTGCGGCTCATCTTTTCCTCGACTTTCGCGCTGATCGCGATGGTGCTGGCCCAATCGGGCCCTGCGGTGGCTGCCGATGCGCTGAATATCTATTCGGCCCGCCACTATGAGTCCGACGACCTTCTGTATGACGGCTTTCAAGAAGCCACCGGAATTCCCGTAAACGTGATTGAGGGCGAAGGGCCCGAACTGCTCGCGCGCATGCGCGCCGAGGGCAAGAACTCGCCGGCCGATGTCTTCCTCACTGTCGATGCCGGCAATCTGTGGCTTGCGGAAAAGGAAAACCTGTTCCAGCCGGTGCAGTCCAAGATGCTGGATACCCGCATCCCCGCCTCGCTCAAAAACCCGAAGAATTTGTGGTTCGGCTTCTCCACGCGTGCGCGAATGATTTTCGTCAACCCCTCCCGCATCGATCCCAAGCTCGTGCAGACCTATGAGTCGCTCGCCGATCCGAGGCTCAAGGGCAAGATCTGCATGCGCTCGAGCTCGGCGATCTACAATCTCTCGCTGCTCGGCGCACTGATCGAGCACTGGGGTCCGGCGAAAGCGGAAGCGTGGGTGCGCGGCGTCGTTGCCAATTTTGCGCGGCCGCCTCAGGGCGCGGACACGACGTTGCTGCAAAGCGTGGCTGCGGGTGAGTGCGCGGTGACGCTTGCCAATCACTACTATTATGTCCGGCTCCAGACCTCGAAGGTGAGGGGGGAGCAAGAGGCGGCGAAGAAACTGACGCCGATCTTCCCCAACCAGGACGGTACGGGCACGCACGTGAATATCTCCGGGGCCGGAGTGATGGCCTCCGCGCCGCATAAAGCCAACGCGGTCAAGTTCCTTGAGTTCATGGCGAGCGACAAGGCGCAGAACATCGTCGCCAACGCGAACTACGAGTTCCCAGCCGTCAGCTCGACGCCGCGCTCGAAGGAACTTGCGCTCCTTGGTGAGTTCAAGACCGATCCGCTGAACGTCGCGACCTATGGGGTGAATCAGGCTCAGGCCCAGGCGATCTTCGACCGCGCCGGCTGGCGCTAACGCTCCTAATAAGGCATTGCCTGCTCATCAGGCCGGCGAGTCATGAACCGCGGTTCTTCGACCGTGGCGGACGATGGACGAGAGACGGCAAGTCGCGCGCTCCATGGAGCACGCGCCAGACGAAGATTCCATCACCTTCCGGCAGCGGATCGTAGAAGATGGCGTAATTGAAGACATTGATACGTCGGGGAGCGCCGACATATTCACTGTGCGTCCGGTGAAGGAGCGGCGCTTCTGCCGCGCGGTGCATTGCCTCATAGAGGCGAGCGATGACGAAATCGGCAACTTCGGGGGATGCCTCGCTTGCGAGGTAATCCCAAATTCCATCAAGGTCGTCATTCGCCGGTTGGGAGCTGATAACGCGCGCGGTGATCATCGCGCTCGGTTATCGTCCGGCCTTCAACCGTTCCCGTGCCCGTCGCAGAAATTCGTGGAGCGGCGCAAGCGGGGCAGAGCGTCCCTCGACTTTTGCCTTGCGAGCTTCTTCAAGAAGCGCCTCAACGTCCTCATGGCGGTCGGCCAAAGCCTGATCCAAGGCGGAATCGGTCAGTTGCTCGTCGAGGGTTTTCGCGATAGGACCCTTGTCCTTAGCTTTCGTGCTCATTTTGCCAATATATCACATCAGAACCTCGGGCCCTATCGTGCGGAAGCCGCTTCTGTCTAGCAAATCGGCGCAGGCCCATTCTGGTACGTAGCTGCTACGGCTGGCACGACGCATACGCGAGTGCCGCCCTAATGTCATCGGGCTCCAGATAGGGGAAGTCGCGCAGAATCCGCTCCGACGAGGCACCCTCAGCTAACATTTCCAGGATATCCGTGACGCGAATGCGCAGGCCGCGAATGCACGGTCGCCCGCCACACTTGTCCGGCTCAACCAGTGATGCGCTCGAGAAGCTTCATGGCTCTCATAGTGCCCCGCGCCGCTTCCGAGATCAATCTTGCTGAAGCGGAACGGTTTACGGGGCGCGCTTGGTGATCAGCGCCGCCTGGAATTGGTAGACTGTTCCCTTCGAATCCAAGGGCTCGATCTGCCAGAACTCGGACCGGAACGGCTCCATATGATTGTTCTGGTGGTAGACGATCCTCGCATTGAGCGGCCGGATCGCCTTCTCGAATTGCGCAACCGTCAGATCCGAGAACGGATTGTAGAGAAAGAACAGCGTGCCGTTGCAGGGCAGGTTTGCCAGTGCATCGCCCGTCACGATCGAAACGTTGGGAAATTTCCGGTAGCGCTTGCGCGCCCGATCGGCGACCGCCTCGACCACCTCGATGCCGATCATCGGGTTTTTCCATCCCTGGCTGAGCCAGAAATTGATCACGCGGCCCTCGCCGCAGCCGATGTCCACCAGCACGTCGTCCGCCGAGACCGGCACGCGGGCGAAGATATCGCGCAGCGCATGGTACTGCGTGTGCACCATCGTGTGCCGGCCGTCTTTGTAGATGCTCTCGTTGAGGTCGGTCCGGCACACCTTGCCGCCGAATTGCAGATCGATTGCCGACGCGTAGGCCCGTTCTTTGAGCAGGTGCAGCGAGTAGCGTGAGACGTCGCCTAAGCCCCGGGCCCTCAGACGGGCGACCGCCCGGCCCAGATAGTTGACCATTTCCATGGCTTGCTTCGAGCGCCGTCGCGCGGGGCACGGCGCACCTCCGGGGCAATAACGGAAAAGTCCCGCTTCAGGTTCCGGACGTCGCAGGTTCCGGCGTCGGGAGCGGGGGCGCGTTCGTCCCATGCGTGGAGGAAGCAATCCCGCGAATGAGGAGGATGCACGGGATGATGCCCGCGGCGACGATCGCAAGCGACGGCGCCGCCGCAAAGGAGAGCCGCTCGTCGGACGCATAGTTGTTCGCCGCGATGGCGAGGGTGTCGAAATTGAAGGGCCTGAGCATCAGGGTCGCAGGGAGTTCCTTCATCACGTCGACGAAGACGAGGAGGGCTGCGGTCAGCACGCTCGGCGTGATGAGCGGTAGATGCACGCGCTTGAGCGCATCGAACGGCCCGCGCGCGAGCAGCCTTGCGGCGGACGCGATCGAAGGCGTGACCCGTTCCAGCCCCGCGCCGACGCTCTGCAGCGCCACCGCGAGATAGAGCACGACATAGGCGAAGATCAGCGCCGCCATCCCGCCCGTGAGCACAAGGCCGGTGGGGATCCCGAACACCCGTTCCGAGAGCGCGGACAGGGTGTTGTCGAAGGCGGCGAAGGGCGCGATCACGCCCACCGCCACGACCGATCCGGGGACCGCATAGCCCAGACTGGCGAACGACGCCGCCCTGCCGGCAAGCGCGTTGGGCCGTTCCTTGCGCGCGTAAGCGAGCAGCAGCGCGCCTGCTGTCACCACAATGGAGGCGGTGCCCGCGAGCGTCAGGCTGTTGATCAGGTGGCGGTCGAAGTCCCTGGTCGGCCCGCCCGATTCGAGCAGCAGCTCGATCAACACCAGGGCGGGGACGACAAAGCCCAAGAGCGGCGGCAGTCCGCAAACCACGATCGCACCGAGCGATTTGAATCCGCTCAACTGAAACCGTGGCGGCCGCGCGTCGCGCCGACCCGTTTCATGGAACCGCGCCTTGCCGCGTGCGAATCTTTCCAGAAGCAGCGCAAGCGCGACGAAGCCGATCAGGATGGAGGCGAGCTGTGCCGCCGCCCTCGGGTCCTGGAACGAGAACCACGCATTGTAGATGCCGGTGGTGAACGCCGGCACGCCGAAATAGGCCACGGTCCCGTAATCCGCGAACGCTTCCATCGCAGCCAGCGTTGCGCCTGCGACGATCGCCGGGCGCGCGAGCGGCAGCGACACCTCGAAGAACGAAGCCCACGGTCCCCGTCCAAGCAATCGCGCGGCCTCGCGCGCCGTTGCGGATTCGGACAGGAACCGTGCCCGCGCCAGCAGATACACATACGGATACAGCACGAGCACAAGCATCAGCGCTGCGCCCGGCAGCGAACGCACATCGGGGAACCAGTAGTCGCCGGTCTCCCACCCGGTGAACGACCTGAGCGCGCTCTGCAATGGACCATACGCGGAAAGGAACCCCGCATACGCGTAGGCGAGCACATAAGCGGGTGCGGCCAGCGGCAGGATCAGCGCCGCTTCGAGCACGCGCCGGCCCGGAAACTCGCAGCACGAGGTGAGCCATGCCACGGGGATGCCGATTGCAAGCACGCCGATGATGACCAGCGCGACAATCGCGAGCGTGTTCACGACATACTCGGACAGCACCGTCTCGGCGATGTGCGTGAAGGTTGGGCTCGGGGCGCCGAAGATGCTGACACACACGGACGCAATCGGAATCGCGAGCAGCAGTCCGAGGACGAGCGCGGTCAAATCGAGCGGATTCAAGCGCCGCACAGTGTTGCGCATGTTCGTTGAGGGAAGATCAGCGGCGCTCATGGTTTAAGCCCGACGCCGGCTGCGGCAGGCGTCCTATTCGTTCGCCGGGATGATGTCGATCTCCGGCGGCACCTCGGCGGGGGCACCGTCGACGGCAGGCGCACCTTCCGGTGCCGGACCTCCGGCTTCCACGGTGACGCCTTCACCGCCCTGGACCTCTTCGGTGGCCTGTTCTTCGGCCGGTCCGCAGCCGACCACGCCCAAAAGCCCGACCACCGCAAGCAATTGCCATGCACGGCCCATGTCCAGTCCTCTCGTTTCGCCTCCAAGGTGCCACGGGTGGAATCATCGCCCCGCTGCCCCCTGTTTAATGAGACCGCCCGGCCGGGGTTTGCAAGAGATAAGTCTGTTCAAGCCCGTGCAACAGGCGCCGGAGCGGGAGTAGAGTCGCGCCCGACCGCTTGAGGAGAGGTACAAGTGAAGCGTCAAACCGTTACACGCCGCCACGTGTTGCAGGGAAGCGGAGCCCTTCTCGCCGCCGCCGTCACGACGCCGGCCTTGGGCGCACCCAACTCGCCCGAGATCAGCGCCATCATGGCGAGGCTCAGCACCTACATGGCCGAGGCGGGCGGCAAGCCTCTCCCGGCAGCGGTCGCGGAGAAGGCCAAGCAGCACATTCTCGACACGTTGGGTGCAATGGTCTCGGGCGCAGACCTGCCGCCCGGAAAATTCGCCACCAACTTCGCGCGCATCTACAAGGGCGAGCCCGTCGCCACCGTCGCGGCGTCGAACCTTGTCATCGGGCCGATTGAAGCCGCACTCGTGAACGGCATGCTGGCGCATTCGGACGAGACGGACGACACGCATCCGCTGTCGCTGTCGCATCCGGGTGCCGCCGTCGTCCCCGCCGCTCTGGCCACGGGCGAACGGTTCGGGATCGACGGCAATCGCTTCCTGCGCGCGGTCGCGCTCGGCTACGACATCGGTCCGCGCTTCACCGCAACTCTCGGCCGCCAACAGTACCAGGCCAACACCTCGCACAGCACGCACGCGCTCGCCGGCACCTTCGGCGCTGCCGCAGCCGCCGGCTGCTGCGCGGGCCTGAATGCGCAGCAGATGCGCTGGCTCATATCGTACGCGGCGCAGCAGGGTTCGGGCATCGCTTCCTGGCAGCGCGACACCGATCACATCGAGAAGGGATTTGACTTTGCCGGCATGCCGGCGCGCAACGGCGTCACCGCGGCGCTCCTCGTGCAGGCGGGCGGCACCGGCGTCGACGACGTGCTCTCCGGCGCCGACAATTTCTTCCAGGCGTTCAAGCCGCTCAACAATCCGTCGATGGTGATCGAAGCCTTGGGCGAGCGCTACGAAGTGATGCGCACCGACATCAAGAAGTGGACTGTCGGCTCGCCGGTGCAGGCGCCGCTCGATGCGCTCGACGCGCTTCTGAAGAAGCACCGCTTCAACGCCGATGCCGTGCAGAAGGTCGTTGTGAAGGTCGGTGCGCGCGAGGCGAGCGTCGTCGACGCGCGCGAGTTGCCCGACATCTCGCTCCAGCATCTCTTGGGCGTGATGCTGGTCGACGGCACCGTGACGTTCAAATCCACGCACGACGCCTCGCGCATGCGCGATCCTGCCGTCTTGCGCCAGCGCGCCAAGATTTCGCTCGTCGGAGATGTGGAATTGGAGAAACTGCTGCCCAAGCGCGTCGGCATTGTCGAGGTAACGCTCAGCGACGGGCGCACGCTGTCCGAGCGCGTCGACACGGTGCGCGGCACGACCGGAAACCCGATGACGCGCGAGGAGATCATCGCCAAAGCGCGTGATCTCATGGTCCCGATCCTGGGTGCTGCGAAGTTCGAGCAGCTGAGCGCAAGGATCTTTGCGCTCGAAAGCTTGAAGGACATCAAGGAGCTAAGGCCGCTGTTGCAAAGGGCCTAGGCGCGGGAAAGCAAATACTTTTTAAGCGCTTGGCGCGTTATGCTTGGGCCATGAACGTGCAAGCACCTCAGGACTGCACCGACGCGCGCGCCGAATTGGAGGCGGTCCTCGCCGCCAATCCGAGAATCGAATTCGTCGACGCCGCGATCGCCGACATTTGCGGCACGCTGAGAGGCAAGCGGCTTCCCGTGGCCGACGCGCCGAAGCTGTTCGAGAACGGCATGCAGATTCCGCTCTCGCTGCATCTGATGGATGTGCGGGGCGAGATGATGAACCCCTCGGGTCGGGGCTATACCGATGGCGATCCCGACGGCACGGCCTGGCCGATTCCGGGCACGGTGATGGAGATTTGGGGCGCCGATCCGCCGCGCGCGCAGGTGCTCACCTCGTTGCGCGACGGAACGGGCGCAGCTTTATCCTACGATCCGCGCGCGGTGCTCGTGCGCGTGCTCGCGCGCTACGACGAGCTGAAGCTCACGCCCGTCTGCGCGCACGAGCTCGAGTTCTATCTGATCGATGTGCAGCGCGACGAGCGCGGCCATCCGCTGCCGCCGCGTTCACCGCGCACGGGGGAGCGCGAAACCACACCCTCCGTATACGGACTGGAGGACCTGGACGACTATCAGGCCTTCCTCACCGCGCTGAATGAGGGCGCCGCTTTGCAGCGCGTGCCCATGAGCGCCACGAGCAAGGAGTACGCGCCGGGTCAATTCGAAGCCAATCTGCGCCACCAGACGAATGCGGTCATGGCCTCCGATCACGCGATCTTCCTGCGCCAGATCGTCAGGGCCGCGGCGGCAAGCCAGCGCCTGCAGGCCACCTTCATGGCGAAGCCCTATCCGGGCCGCTCCGGTTCCGGCCAGCACGTGCACTTGAGTCTCGTCGATCGCTCGGGACGCAACGTCTTCGATAACGCTACGCCCGAGGGCAGCGAGCTCTTGCGTCACGCCGCGGGCGGGCTCGCCGCGCTGATGGCCGAGAGCATGGCGTTCTTCGCGCCGAGCGTGAATTCCTACCGCCGCTTCGCGCCCGATATGTTTGCGCCGGTCAACCGTCGCTGGGGCGTGAACAACCGCTCGGCGGGCCTGCGCGTGCCCACCGGCCCCAACGCTGCGCGGCGCATCGAGCATCGTTGCGCGGGCGCCGACGCCAATCCCTATCTCGTGCTGGCCGCGATCCTCGCGGGCGTGCATCACGGTCTGTTGAATAAACTCGATCCCGGGCCCCTCGCGGTCGGAAATGTTTCGCGCGAGCCCGATCTCGCCCTTCCGTTCTCGCTCGAGGACGCCTTGAAGGGGCTCGAAGCCGCCTCTGTTCTTCCCGGCTATTTCGGCGCCGAAGCCGTCGAGCTCTATCGCCAAACCAAGGTCGAGGAGCTTTCGCGCTTCAAGAAGATCATCACCGCCGAAGAGCACGAGTGGTATCTCTAGTGTCGCGATTTCGAAGTTCGCCTGATTTCGATATCGCGCTCCGAGCGAACTTCGAAGTCGAAACGACACTAGAAATCAATAAGTTTGCCAGTGTCCTGCGATTCTGAAATTCGCCCGTCGCCTGATGTCGACCTCAAGCGAATTTCAGAATCAGGACACTGAGCCCGTTTACGGCCGAACACGCACATCGCTATACTCGCGCGCCGACTGCTCGGGACGAGCGATGAAACGCTTGCTGGCCCTGATTGTTTTTGCGCTCTACGTAGCCTCTTGGCCTGCGGACGCGCACCACAGCCTCGCGCAATATATCCAGACCAGGGGCGACGTCGTGATCGGCCGCGTGAAGGACTTCGCGTGGACGAACCCCCATACAGAGCTGGTCGTGCTCGTGCGCGGCGACGACGGCATGATGACGGAATGGAGCTTCGAGGGCGCCAGCACTTCGCGCCTCGCGATAGCCGGGTTCAAGAAAGACACGATGATGCCCGGCGATACAATTTCGGTGGTCTACAGTCCGAGACGCGACGGCAAGCCGGGCGGCATGTTCGTCGCGGTTACGTTGGCCGACGGGAGAACGTTGAAGCTGGAGCGCCGTCAGCTGCTCCAGGGCGGCGCCCAGCGTTATGAATGACAAGGAGAGCGCCATGACACGTCTGATCCGGTTCGCCCCATGCGCAATGTTGTTCGGCTCGCTCGTCGTGGGCTCGCTTCCCGCCTTTGCGCATCATTCGCTGAGCATCTACGACCGCGGCAAATCCCAAACCGTCGAAGGCGTGGTGAAGGAGTTCCGCTTCGCCAATCCGCATGCGCGGATCATTCTGACCGTTGCTTCCGCGGATGGCGCGACGAAGGAGTGGGACTTCGAAGGCGGCGGCGTCAATCGGCTATCGGAGCGAGGCATATCGATCAACACGATCAGGAGCGGCGACAAGATCTCCGTCTCCTACAATCCCATGCGCGACGGGAGTGCGCGGGGCTTGTTCGTGGCGTTCACCGCCGCGGATGGCAAGCATTATGTCACGCGGCGTTAAAGCGTTTTCCGCCGAAGTGGCTTCCGGTTCGGCGCAAGAAAACGCGACAAATCGAGAAATCGAGAGCGCGATCCGATTCCCTGAAATTGGATCGCGCTTGAGCGCGGGTCTGCTCGCCGTCTTCGCCGCGCTCGGTCTCAGCACACTCTCGGCGTTCGCCCATCATTCGCTCGCACCCTATGACCGCACCGTGTCGCGCACGATCGAGGGTGTTGTGAAGGACTACTCTTTCTCCAATCCGCATGTGAAGCTCGTTCTCGCCGTCAGCAATCCGAACGGTTCGACCACAGACTGGCGGTTCGAAAGTACCAACGTCTCGCGCATGATGGCGCGCGGCTTCAATCGCGTCAGCGCGCGCATCGGCGACAAGATCACGGTGAGCTACAATCCGATGCGCAGCGGCGCCGCGGGCGGCATGTTCACCGGCTTCACCGATTCCAGGGGCGTCAGTTACGGCCCGATCGCGGACCGCTGATCCTCGACATGGATTTGTGCGGCCCCGCCTTGTAAGCATCGCACGTATGACCAACCCGGCAGGCACCGAAGACCCCGTCTTCGCCAAATGCGAGCGGCGGCTGATCCCGTTCTTGGGTCTGCTCTATCTCCTGAGCATCGTCGATCGGCTGAATGTTGGGTTCGCGGCGCTGACGATGAATGCCGATCTCGGTTTCACGCCTGAGGTGTTCGGCTTCGGCGCGGGCATTTTCTTCGTCGGCTACATGCTGTTCCAGCTGCCGGCGAATTTCGTGCTGGTGCGCTTGGGCGCACGCCGCTGGGTGTTCACGATCCTGCTCGTCTGGGGCGCGATCTCGGCTGCCTGTGCCTTCGTGCAGGGACCGTTGAGCTTCTACACCCTGCGCTTTCTGCTGGGCGTCGCGGAGGCAGGATTGTTTCCGGGCGTCGTGCTCTATCTGACCTACTGGTTTCCGCAGGAGCGCCGCGCGCGTGCGATCGCGGGCTTCATGGCCGCGAGCCCGCTCGCTTTCATCGTCGTCGGTCCGCTCTCAGGGCTGCTGCTCACGATGGACGGCTTTCAATCGTTCAAGGGCTGGCAGTGGCTGTTCCTGATCGAGGGCTTGCCCGCGTGCCTGCTCGCGTTTGTGCTCTTGAAGGTCGTGCCCGACAGTCCCGAGCACGCGACATGGCT
>Ga0210379_10000086_pt1 | contig 22826 bp, 17 predicted proteins | sample PLMedo_2_FD_155468 | JGI IMG/M metagenome (GOLD analysis project Ga0210379, IMG submission 155468) | Groundwater sediment microbial communities from an aquifer in East River, Colorado, USA - PLM4_32_coex redo | ecosystem: Environmental > Terrestrial > Soil > Riparian zone | place: USA: East... | reverse complement strand
GAGCCCGCCCTCGATCGCGTCGCCGAACACGCGTGCCAAGGAGGCCTTGGTGATGGCGCGGCCGCCGAGGCCCGCGATCACGGTGTGCACTGCATCCGGCCGCCCCGTGTACGAGGTGCGCACGTTGGTCGAGACGATTCCGCCCAGGCCGACTGCGAGACTTTTCTCGAGCACGACCACGCGCTGCGCATTGGCGAGCGCCGCGCGCACCGCGGCGAGTGGCCACGGACGGAAGCACGTGATGCCGAGTACGCCGATCCTCGCGCCGCGGTCACGCATTTCGTCCACCGTGTCCTTGATCGTGCCGAGCACGGAGCCGAGCGCCACCACGACGGTCTCGGCGTCCTCGGTGCGATAGGTGTGCATGAGGCCGCCAGAATCCCGGCCGAATGCCCGGCGGAACTCGTCCGCCCAGCCGGGAATCAACTCCAGGGCGCGCATCTGCTTGGCGTGCGCGAGGTAGCGGACTTCCATGAACGCCTCGGGGCCAACCATCGCGCCGATCGAAACCGGCTCGGCCGGGTCGAGCACCTGGCGCGGCTCGTAGGGCGGCAGATACGCGTCCACCTGCTCCTGCGCCGGCACCTCGACGCGCTCGTAGGCATGGGTGAGAATGAAGCCGTCCATGCAGACCATGACCGGCACCGACAGCTCCTCGGCGAGACGGAACGCCTGGATGTGCAGGTCGAGCGCTTCCTGGTTGTCTTCCGCGAAGAGCTGGATCCAGCCGCAGTCGCGCTGGCTCATCGCGTCGTTATGGTCGTTCCAGATGTTGATCGGGGCGCCGATCGCGCGGTTGGCGACGGTCATCACGATCGGCAGCCCGAGCCCGGAAGCGTTGAACACCGCCTCCGCCATGAACAGCAGGCCCTGGCTTGCAGTGGCGGTGTACGCGCGCGCGCCGGCGGCCGACGCCCCGATCGCCACCGACATCGCGGCGAACTCCGACTCCACGTTGATGAACTCGCAGCGCCGGAGCGCGCCGTTCTTTACCATCGCGCCCAGCGCTTCCACGATGTGCGTTTGCGGCGAAATCGGGTAGGCGCAGATCACCTCGGGACGGCACAGCGCCACCGCTTCGGCGACTGCGTGCGAGCCTTCAATCTGCTTGAGCATGTCCGGCCCCGCGCATTTCGCTGCGCACGTACTCGTAGGCGGCGCCGGCCGCGGCGACGTTGCCCTCGGCCACCTTGCCGCTGAACTTTTCCCGGATTGCCGCCACCACCGACTCGAGCGATATCCGCCCCGACACCGCGGCAAATCCTCCCAGCAGCGCGGCGTTCGGCACCGGGCGCCCGGCGTACTTGAGCGCGAGTTCGGTCGCCGGAACGGTGCACAGGCGCTCGGCGCGCAAAGCGCGAGCGAAATCACCCATGCCGAGCGCGTCGAACGTGCGCGTGGTATTGATCAGGATGTAGCCGTCGCGCGCGAGACCCCCGAAGACGTCGACCTGGTGCAGCAGCGTCGGGTCCTGGATGATAAGCGCGTCGGGCTCGAGCACCGGCTCGCGCAGGCGGATTTGCCGGTCGTCGATGCGGCAGAAGGCCATCACCGGCGCGCCCGTGCGTTCCGAGCCGAAGCTCGGAAATGCCTGCGCATGCCGCCCCTCGCGAAACGCGGCGATGGACAGCAGCTCGGCCGCCGTAACCACGCCCTGGCCGCCACGGCCATGTATGCGCACTTGGAACATCTATTGGTATCTGCTCCGCAGTCGTTCACGTTGCTCGTCAATCCTGGCTGTCCGCGCGCTGGACACCCGCTCTAGACGTAGCTCGAGTATGTCGGCTCGTACATCTGCGACGTGACGTGCGCCAGGACGTCCTGTGGCTCGCGCCCGGCCGCGAGGCCGCGCCGATATGCGGCCTCCGCCACCCGCGCGGCGATGTTCGCCGACACCTCGCGGATGCGCGGCAGCGCCGGATAGAGACTGCCCTGCGCGAGATCCGACTCGGTGACATCATGCGCGAGGCTGTGGGCCGCGGCCATGAACATCTCGTCGGTGATGCGCTGCGCGCGGCTCGCGATCGCGCCGAGCCCGATCCCCGGGAAGATATAGGAGTTGTTGCCCTGGCGCGGCACGAACGTCCTGCCGTTGAGGGTAACGGGGTCGAACGGGCTGCCGCAGGCGAACAGCGCCCGCCCGCCGGTGTGGCGGTAGGCCTCCTCCGCGGTGCATTCCGCCTTGGACGTGGGATTGGAGAGCGCGAACACAATGGGTTGTGTGTTGATCCGCGCCATCTCCTCGAGTACCTCCTTCGTGAACGTTCCGCCCACCGCCGCCACGCCGACGATCGCCGTGGGCTTGAGCGTCCGTATCGCGGCCAGAAAATCTCCGATGGGCGCATGATCGTGCGCGTACGGCCGCTTATGCTCGGCCAGATCGCTGCGGCTCTTCACGACGAGACCGCGCGAGTCCACCAGCCAGCAGCGCCCGCGCGCTGTTTTCTCGTCGAGGCCCTGCGCCGCCATCGCCGAGACCGCCAGATCGGCGATGCCTGTCGCGGCCTCGCCCGCGCCGAGGAACAGGATCTTCTGGTCGGTCAGCTTGCCGCCGGTGATGCGCAGCGCGGAGAAAATGCCGGCGAGCGCGACGGCGGCCGTGCCCTGGATGTCGTCGTTGAACGTGCAGATGCGCTCGCGGTACTTGTTCAGCAGCCGGAACGCGTTGTGGTTGGCAAAGTCCTCGAACTGGATCACCACGCCGGGGAACACCTTCTGTGCGGCATTGACGAATTCCTCGACCAGATCGTCGTATGCCGCGCCGCGCACGCGCCGCTGGCGCAACCCGACGTAGTATGGGTCCTCCAGCAGCTCCGCATTGTTCGTACCGACGTCGAGCATCACCGGCAGGCACAGATTGGGATGCACGCCGGCGCAGGCCGCGTAGAGCGAAAGCTTGCCCACCGGGATGCCCATGCCGTTGGCCCCGAGATCGCCCAGCCCGAGGATGCGCTCGCCGTCGCTCACCACGATGATTCCCGCCCGGTACGGCCAGTTTCGCAGCACCTCCTCCACGCGCCCGCAATCGTTCGACCCGATGAACAGTCCCCGCGGACGCTGGAAGATGTGCCCGTACTTCTGGCAGCCCAGCCCGACCGTCGGCGTATAGATGAGCGGCTGCATCTCGTCGATGTTGTCGCATACCACCCGGAAGAACAGGGCCTCGTTGCGGTCGTGCAGCGCGTTCAACGCGACATATTTATCGAGATCGTCGGGAAGGCGGCGGATAGTTTCCAGCACCCGCTGCACCTGCTCGTCCTGGGAGAGCACATGGGGCGGCAGCAGGCCGCGCAGCCCGAGAGCGTCACGCTCGTGCTCGGTAAAGGCCGTGCCCTTGTTCAAAGCCGGGTCGCGCAGCAACGCGAGGCCCCGCGGCAAACCCGGTGCAACGCTATGCGCTCCGATCGCGATCGGCACTGTCATGATTATCCCCCGTCATCCGGATGCTGGCAGACGCCCATGGCGCATTCTCCACCGCCGGTGAGCCGGGGCGTTGATGCAGATCAAATAGTGTCACGGGGGCGCGGATATGAGCATTGCCGCTGATAACAGCAGGCCGTGCGCCAAAGCCGCGGCAATCGTCATCCTGATCGCGGGCTTGAGCCGCTGCGGCACCGCAGCATGATTGAGCAAATCCGTGCCGGCCTTGAACGACAATGCTGCCGGAAGCAAGGCCGCCGTAAGGCGCTCCGGCAATGCCAATCAGCGCGGCCAGCACGCTGACGCTCAGAAAAGGCGGCCGCGTCGCCAGAGAATATTTCAACAGCGGGTTTGTCAGCGCAGCCGGCGTGGTTTCCGCAAGCGGCATGGATGCCCTCCCTTGTGCGCGTCGCGCCTGTTCCGGAAGGGGCGCCCGGATCCGTCAGACCATACGCTCGAGCGGCAGCTGAAACAGACGAATCCTGTCGGCGGCCCGCTTGATCTCCGAATTGGCCGCCGTGATCGCGCGAACCAGCGCCTCGAGCGGCGCTTCATCCTGGAAGGCGACCATCATCACGGAGTTGGTGCTGGCGAAGCTGCCGCGTCCGAGGTGCGGCTCCGTCCCGTGGCCCTTGCCCGTTGCCTTGTCCCAGCGGGTGTAGTAGTCGATGCCGGCAGCATCGAAAATTTGCATGACGCGCGCAGTGTAATGCTCGTTGTGGACGATGAATACGAACTTCATGGGCCTGGTCTCTCCCGTTCTGATGTGTGCCTGTCGCCGCTCTGTTGCCGTTCCGACTCATGCTACCGGGAGAGCGGCGCCCGGCCTTGACCTAAGTCAAACTTAGCGCCCGGGCGCGCCGAGCCAGCGCTGGTCTTTCTGCAGCCGGGCAAGATCCGCCCATGTTGCGAGCCCCTGCCGACCCGCCGCGGCCAGCACCACCAGCAGCAACTGGGCCGTGGCCAGCGCATCCGCCAGCGCGTCGTGCCGGTCGTGGTTCTGTATGCCAAAGAGGTGCAGCCAGTCGTCGAGCGTGCGCGCGGCGCGCTCGTGATCGGGAAACAGCGCTGGCGCCAGCAGCGCCAAGTCGAGCCAGGCGTTGTCCGGCTTCATGCGCAGCACCGCGGCCGCGGTGCGCTCGATAAGGATCCGGTCGAAGTCGGCATGGAATGCGATCAGCGGGGCCTTGCCCGCAAACCCGAGGAAATCGACCAGGCCGGACGCCGGATCGCGCCCCAGCCGTTGCGCGGAACCGCCGATGCCGTGCACCAGGATGTTGCGGTCGTCGCTGGCTTGTTCCTGCCGCAATACCGATTCGAAGCTGTCGTCGAGGCGCGCGAGCCCGCCCTGCACCGCGATGGCCCCAATTGATATCAGCCGGTCCCGGAATGGGTCGAGCCCGCTGGTCTCGACATCAACCACGACGGCGCGTTGCGCGGCGAGCGCAGCTCGCAGGTCCGGCTGCTCCCGCGACCGGTAGCCGGCCAGCGCCGCCGCAACTGCGCCGTCAATCCGCGGCCGCCGCCGCAACAGGCCCAGCCAGTTCATAGCCCGTAATCCAGGGAAAGACGGCTCTGCAGCTTGCGCGCCTGGCGGAAGCACTCCTTGAGGATACGGCGGTCCACCTCGTTGAGCGTGTCGGGATGGACGCGGTTGGTCGCGGGCCCGTCGTGGCTGCGCAGGCGCAACAGCTGGACAAAGTGGAACGCCTCCACCATGGCGTCGATCTCCCCGCCCGGCATGTTGAGGCGGGCGCCGCCCTGGCGCAGTCGCTGCTCGGTCCCGGTGTGCGCGGTGGCGGTGGCGAGGCTGATGACGCGCGCGGCGTCCACGAACAACCGCGTACCGGAAAGCTTGAGATTGATGGTGCCGTGATGCTCGCCACCTTCTTCCACCACGAAATCGCGCAGCAGGGCGAGCGGGGGGGCTGTCGTCAATGCCGTTTCGGCGAGCGCCCGCAGAAAGCGGCTGTTGCCCCGCGTGAGGACGAAGAGCCGCTCGCGCAACGCTTCCGCGAGCGAGTCCCTGCCGTAAATCGCGCGAAAATCAAAAAAGATGGCCGCCTTGAGCAGCGCCTCCGGCTGCGGGTCGCGTATCCAGCCGGCAAATTGCTCGTGCCATTCGCCCAGGCTCAGGCACCAGCGCGGGTTCCCCGCCATGATCCCGCCTTTGCACAGCGGGAATCCGCAGGCATCCAGTCCGTCGTTTACCGACCGTGCGAACGGCAGCAGCCGCTTGCGCATCGCTTCCGCCCCCGCCCCTCCATCCTCGAAGATCAGCCCATTGTCCTGGTCGGTGGCGAGCGTCTGTTCATAGCGCCCCTCGCTGCCGAGCGCAAGCCAGCACCAGTTCAGTTCCTGGATGCCGTTCCGGTCGTGCTGCAGGTTGATCAGCCTTCGCGTCAACGCGTCGTTCAGCGTCGAGATGATCTGCGTGAGTTGCCAGGCCGCGACACCCTGCTGCAGCATATGGTTCACCAGCCGCCGGATGTCACGGGCGGCCTCCGCAAGCGCCGGCACCCCGTCGCTGCGGGTGATCGTGCGGCGGATCTCGCGCATCGAAATTCTCTGCAGCGCGAACAGGTCGCGCTCGGTCACGACGCCGATCAGCCGTCCCCCGTCCACCACCGGCAGGTGGCGGATGCCGTGGCGCGCCATGGTGAGCGCCGCATCGTGGGCGCTGGCCTCGGCCGATATGACGTGCGGCGCCGCCGTCATCACCGTGGCGATCGGTTGCTGCAGGTCGATTCGAGCGAGCGCGACGCGGTCGAGGATGTCATGCCGTGTAAATATGCCAAGGGGCTCGTTGCCCGGCGTCACGACGATGATCGATCCGGTCTTGGATTCGTGCATCGTCCGCAGCGCAGCCCCGATCGATGTTTCCAGCCGGCAGCTTACCGGCGGGTGCACGATCAGCGAGCGCAGCGCGCGGTTGATTGCCTGCTGCTCGGTCGCCGCGCCGGCAAACTGCATCTTGAGCAGTTGGCGCGACTCGCGCAGCAAGCTGGTCAGGTAGTTCCTCGCAAAATCCTGGGCTCGCGCGCTGCGGTGAACCAGAGCGGAAAAATCTTCGGCCGTCAGCTGGTAACAGAAGGTATCGGCGGCGGCGACGTACGGGACGGTTACGTGACGCTTTTCCAGCAGCGCGCCCACTGAAAAGCACTCGCCCGGCCCTAACGCGAGGGTTTCACGCGCCGCGCCGGATTCGAATTCCCCCGGAGAAATATGCACCAGGCCGCGCTGGATGATGTAGAAGAATGCCGGCGCGCCACGGTCCGGCGCAAGGACGACGGTGTCCTTCGGGTAGTAGCCGAGCGCCAGGCGCGCGGCCATGAATTCCAGCGCGTCCGGTTCCAGCTTGTCGAACGGCGGATACCGCCGCAGGAACGTCAGTACGGACGCCGCCAGCTTGTCGCCGGCGGACGTTCTGGTCTCAGCGCCCATGCAGCGGATACCCCCGATGCCGATGAGCGAAGTTATACCACTCGCGAGTAGCGCGGGCTATCCCGGCCCTGCCTCAGATAGCGGTCGAACACCATGCAGATGCTGCGGATCAGGAACCGGCCCTTCGCGGTCACCCCGAGCCAGTCGTCCTTGAGCGTCACCAGCCCCAGGTCCTCGAACTCGCGCAACTCGGCCAGTTCGACGGAGAAGTAGCTGTCGAAGTCGATCAGGTAGGCGACTTCCAATGCCTGCTTCGACAGCGCGAAATTGCACATCAGCGCCTGGATCACCGAGCGGCGCAGGAGGTCGTCGGGGGAAAGCAGGACGCCGCGCATGACCGGCAGCCGCCCGCCATCCAGCGCCTGGTAGTAGTCCTCGAGCGCGCGGTGGTTCTGGCTGTAGGTCGGGCCGATGGCGCCGATGGCGGAAACGCCGAGCCCGACCAGGTCGGCATCGGCAATCGCGGAATAGCCCTGGAAATTGCGATGCATGCGCCCCTGGCGCTGCGCCACCGCGAGGGCGTCGCCCGGCAGCGCGAAGTGGTCCATGCCGAGATGGACGTAGCCCGCCGCCTCCATCTGGCGGATCGCCAGCCCGAGCAGCTCGAGCCTGGTTTCCGGCGACGGCAGGTCACCATCCCCGATGCGCCGCTGCGGCTTGAAAACATGCGGCAGGTGCGCGTAATTGTAGATAGCGACGCGGTCGGGCTTGAGCTTCAGGATGCGCGCCATGGTGTCGTCGAAGCTTAGCAGCGTCTGCTTCGGCAGCCCGTAGATCAGGTCCACGTTCACCGACTCGAAACCCTCCTGGCGTGCGGCCTCGATCACGCCGCACGTCTCCTGCTCGCTCTGGAGGCGGTGCACGGCCACCTGCACCCTCGGATCGAAATCCTGCACGCCGAAGCTCACGCGGTTGAATCCCATCTCGTGCAGCGCGTGGACCGCTGCCGCGTCCACCGTCCGCGGATCCGCCTCGATCGAGTACTCGCCGCGCGGGGAAAAATCGAAGCGCTCCTCCAGCCGCAAGAACAGCGCCCGCAGGTCCTCGAGGTCGTGGTAGGTCGGCGTTCCGCCGCCCCAGTGCATCTGCGTGATGCGCCGGTCGCCGCTGAACAGCGCCGCCTGCATATCGATTTCCCGGGCCAGGTACTCGAGGTACTGCGCCGCCTTTCCGGCATTACGCGTCACGATCTTGTTGCAGGCGCAGTAAAAGCAGACGTCGCGGCAGAACGGCAGATGCACGTACAGCGCCAGCGGCCGCTCCGCGCCGCCGATGCTGCGGCGCCCGGCCCAGTCCGCGTACGCGGCGGCGTCGAAGTCCGCGGCAAAGCGGTCCGCGGTCGGGTACGAAGTGTAGCGCGGGCCATTGCGGTCGAAGCGCCGCACCAGCCCGGCATCAAATTCGATTCTTGGACGTTCCACTGCTATCGCTGCGCCCAGGACGCTCATTCGGGCCAGTGTTGCACCGGTTGCCGCGGGCCGACTTGATGTACGTCAACCCCGCGCATCGCGGGGCCGCAGCGCCTTGTAGGACTCGTACCAGAGCACGCCGGCGATGCCGGCTGCGGCCGCCAGCGCGGCGTGGCCGGCCGACAGCGGAGCGAACCGGAAAAGTTCACTAATCAAGGGGATATAGATGGCAGCCGCCAGCGCGACTACGGTCCCGGCGGTGATCCACCACAGCGCCGGGTTGGGATCCCGCAGCATGGCGAAGATCACGCGGTCGCGGGATCGCGTGGCATGAATCATTGCCAGGTTGCCGAAAACGATCGCCGCGAACCCGAACGAGCGCGCTGCGCCGCCCTCGAGCCCGTTGCTCACCACCCACCAGTAGGCGGCGCACACCGATACCAGGACCGATGCGCCGAGCAGCAGGCTCACCCCGAGCATCTGCAGGCTGAACAACGGCTCCCGCGGGTCGCGCGGCGGGCGCTGCATGACACCCTGCCCGCTTTCCTCGGCCTCGAACACCACCGAGCAGGCCGGGTCGATCACGAATTCGAGGAACACGATGTGCACCGGGTACAGGAACACCGGCCAGCCGAAGACCAGCGGCAGGAACGACATCCCCGCGATCGGCACGTGCACCGCGAGCAGGTAGCGCATGGCGTTGCGGATGTTCTCGTAGATGCGGCGGCCGAGGCGCACCGCGCCGACGATCGACTGGAAATCGTCCTCGAGCAGCACCAGCGCCGAGGCCTCGCGCGCGACGTCGGTGCCGCGCTTGCCCATGGCAATGCCGATGTGCGCGGCCTTCAGCGCCGGCGCGTCGTTCACGCCGTCGCCGGTCATCGCCACTACCTCGCCGTCGGACTTGTACGCCGTGATGAGCTGCAGCTTCTGCTCGGGCCGGATGCGCGCGAAGACATTGACCCGCCGCACCGCCTGCGCCAGGGCGGCGGCGTCCAGCGCCGCGATCTCCGCACCGGTCAGCGCGCCGCCGCCGGTGTCAATACCAGCCTGGCGCGCGATCGCGAGCGCGGTGCCGGGGTAGTCGCCGGTGATCATGACAATGCGGATGCCGGCGCGGCGGCACAACGCCACGGCCGCCGGCACCCCGGCGCGCAACGGGTCGGCGAGCGCCACGAAACCGAGCCAGCGAAACGCATAGCGGCGCGGATCGGCGGCCCACTCCGGTTCCGCCCATTGCGCCTCGGCCACCGCGAGCAGCCGCAGGCCCTGCCCGGCCGCGCCTGCCATCTGCGCGTGCGCCGCGGCGCGCGCCGCGGCGTCCAGCGCGCACAACCCGATCACGGTTTCCGCGGCACCCTTGACGACGACGCGACGCTCGCCGGTTGGCGACCGCCAGCCGTGGCAAACCGCCAGGAAATCCGAGTTGAACGGGTAATCGTGCTCGAGCGTCCAGGACCGGCGCAGCGCGGCGGCGCGCTCTCCGGCGGCGGCGAGAATCGCGCGCTCCATGGGATCGAACGGCTCCAGCTCGCAGGCGAACGCGGCCGCTTCGAGCACGCGCTCGCGCAGTTCCGGCGTGGCGATCACGTCCGCCAGCGCCATGCGGTTCTCGGTCAACGTGCCGGTCTTGTCCACGCACAGCACCGTGGCGGCGCCCAGCGTCTCGATGGCGGGCATGCGCCGCGTCAGCACGCCGTCGCGCGCAATGCGCCAGGCGCCGAGCGCGAGAAACACGGCGAGCACCACCGGAAACTCCTCCGGCAGGATCGCCATCGCGAGCGTGACGCCGGCGAGGATTCCCGCCAGCCACTCGCCGCGCATCGCGACGTAGTAAGCGGTCAGCAGCAGGCTCAGCCCCAACGCGAACACGGCGACCACCCTGACGATGCGCGCGGTCTCCCTCTGCAGCCGGGTCTTCTCGATATCGAGGGTGGCGAGGGAAGCGCCGATGCGGCCGAACTCGGTGCGCGGCCCGGTCGCGGTCACTTCCGCGCGGCCCTGCCCCTTGACCACGAGGGTGCCCGAGTAGACGGCGGCACCCGCCTCTTTTTCCACCGGCAGGGACTCGCCCGTGAGCAGGGACTCGTCGAGCATCAGCTCGTTGACCGCCGCCAGGCGCGCGTCGGCCGGCACGCGGTCGCCCTCGGCTAGCAGCATCAGGTCGCCCCGCGCCACCGCCGCGCCCGGCACGCGCAGCGGCGCGCCGTCGCGCATCACCACGGCGCGCGGGCTGGAAAGATCGCGCAGCGCCTCGAGCGCGCGCTCGGACTTGCGCTCCTGCACCACGGTGATGGCAATCACCACCAGGATCGAAGCCGCGAGGACCAGGGCCTCCCGCACGTCCCCGAGCAGAAGGTAGATCAGCGTGCCCGCGACGAGCAGCAGGAGCATCGGCTCGCGCACAACCTCCAGCGCGATGGCGAGTACGCCGCGCCGCGCCGCGTCCGGCATGGCGTTTGGCCCTTCGGCATCGAGCCTGCGCTGTGCCTCCGCCGTGCTGAGGCCCGGGTAGTCTTCGGTGATCAATCGGCTCCCTGCAACGGCAATCAGGAACGCGGTGCGTCGCTGCCCGGCGGCCGGCCGCGCAGGTAAATCACCCAATAGACCAGCGCCACAAGGACGCTGCCGCCCACGATATTGCCGGCGATCACCGGGGCGAGATTGCCCAGCATGCCGGCCACGGAAATGGCGTCGCCGCCGGGCGGCAGCGCCAGGCCGTGCCACTTCAGCAGCAGCGCCAGCGTGAAAAAGTACATGTTGGCGATCGAGTGCTCGAAACCGGCGGCGACGAAAGCCGAGATCGGCAGCAGGATCGCGACGAACCGGTCCACGACGCTGCGCCCGGCAAACGCCATCCACACCGCCATGCACACCAGGCTGTTGCACAGCACGCCGAGAAAGAACGCCTGCCCGGCAGGCAGCGCGCCCTTGGCCGCGGCGATCTCCAGGTACGTCGCGCCCACCGCGCCGCCGTTCATCTGCCAGTGGCCGGACAGATAGACGATCAGCGCCAGCCCCGCCGCGCCGGCGAAATTGGCCGCGCAGACCACGATCCAGTTGCGCAGGACTTCGCGCAGGGTCACGCAGCCGTCGGCCCAGCCCATGGCGAGCAGATTATTGCCGGTGAACAGCTCCGCGCCGGCGACCACGACGAGCAGCAGGCCCAGCGAGAAGCACACGCCGCCGGCAAGGCGCGCGGCGGCAAAGCCGAGCGAGGCGTCGCTCACCACGAGCGTGAAGTACAGCGCGCCGAGGCCGATGAAGGCGCCGGCGAGCATGCCGAGCATCCACAGGCTGAGCAGCGGCAGCCGCGCCTTGACGACGCAGAAGTCATTGACGCGCCCGGCGACCTCCTTGGGCGAGAACGCGTCGGAGCCGAATACTTCCATGGATCACCCCGTTGAAGAGCCTGCCTTCAGATCCCGAAAACCCGCAGCACGGCAAAGTACACCAGGATACTCAATATGTCCTGGATGACCGTCGCCACCGGCCCGCTGCCATAGGCCGGATCCAGGCCGCGGCGCGCGAACAGCCACGGCAGCCCGAGCCCGATCGCGGCGGCGATGCTGCCGGCGGCGAAGATCGAGACCGACACGGCCGCCGCCAGCCGCACGTTATCGAATGCCAGCCATATGGGCAGGAAAGCGAGCGCGCCAAGCGTGGCGCCAATCAACATGCCGGTGCGCAGCTCGACCGAGAGCAGGTGACCGATACCCGTCCGCGTAAGCGACAGTCCCCGCACCGCGATCGCCTCGGTCTGCGTCCCAATTGCATCTGCGAGGTAGACGAGCGCGGGCACGAAGAACGCCACGGCCACCGTCTTCTCGAGCGTCGCTTCGAATGTCGCCATTGCCGCGGTGGCGACCGCGCCGCCACCGAGGCCGACGAGCAGCCACGGCAGTCGGTGGCGGGCGCCTCGCATCGGTGGGTCCTCGATCGCGTGGCGCGCCTGCACCGACTCGCGCCGGATGCCTGCCAGCACGTGCAAATCCTCGACGTGCTCACGGCGCAGCGCCTGGAGCAGCGCCTGAGAGGGCATCACCCCGAGCAGTTTGCCTTCGATGTCCACGACCGGCAGCGCGTCCACGCGGTGATGGAGCGCGAGCGAAGCCGCCGTTTCCTGGTCGGCCGCGGGGCCGATGCGCGGGAAGGCGGGATCCATCGCCTCGCCCAAGGTGACGGCGCCATCGAACGCGAACAGGCGACCGATCGGCAGCGCGCCCACGAGCCGACCCGAGCCGTTGGTCACACAGATGATCTCGACGTTCTCCGGCTTGTCGGCAGCGAGCCGCGCCAGCATCGCGGCGACCGTTTCGTCACTGCGCCCACGTCCGACCGAAGGGACGAGGTGTGCCCCAACCGTTTCGTGGCGCATCATGGCTGCGGCCCGGCGGAGTTACAGCGCCAGCGTCACGCGCCGCACCCCGGGCTCGCCGGGGGACTCGTCTACCGCGAAACCGAGGCTCGTCACGAGCGCCAGCATCGGCTGGTTTGCCGCTAGTACGTCACCGTTCATCCGTGCCATTCCGCGCGATCGCGCGATCTCGATCAACCGCGCCATCAGGTGCCGCCCGAGGCCCCGCCTCCGCCACTCATCGCCCACGACGATTGCGAACTCGCAGGACGAGCCGTCGGGATGCGTGATGTAGCGCGCGACGCCGATCTCCGCCTCGCGACCGTCCCTTGCGGTCGTGGCCACCAGCGCCATCTCGCGGTCGTAGTCGATCTGCGTGAAGCGCGCCAGCATCTGCGGCGTAAGATCCCGTATCGAGTTCATGAACCGGAAGTACTTCGCTTCGGGCGACAGCTGTCTCACGAATTCCCGCTCGATATCCGCGTCCTCGGGACGGATCGGACGCACCGTGATGCGCTCTCCGTCCGGCGCCGTCCATGCCGTGACGAGCTGGGCCGGATACGGATGGATCGCCATATGGCCGTAGCGTAGCAGCGCCCGGTCCGCGCGGCCAACCACCATGCGCGCATCGAGCGCGATCGCGCCGGAATCATCGGCCAGCAGCGGATTGATGTCCATTTCGAGAATCTCGGGCAGTTCGCACACCATCTCCGAGACGCGCAACAGCACCTCCTGGAGCGCGGCGCGGTTCACGGGCGGCATATTGCGGAAATTTTCCAGCAGCCGGCTGGCGCGCGTGCCCCGGACCAGCTCATCAGTGAGGACAGCGTTCAACGGGGGCAACGCCACGGCGCGGTCGGCGTGCACCTCGACTGCCGTGCCGCCGGTGCCGAAGGTGATCGCCGGACCGAACACGGGATCCCGCACCACACCCACCATCAGCTCACGGCCGTTCGGCCGGGCTACCATGGGCTCGACGATGACGCCGGCGAGGCGCGCGCCGGGCCGCGCCCGCCCGACGCCCTCCGCCATCTCGCGGTACGCGTCCCGCGCCGCCTGCGCGTTCGCGATATTGAGCCGCACCCCGCCGACGTCGGACTTGTGCGTGATGTCGGGCGAGTCGATCTTCATCACCACCGGAAACCCCGTTTCCTCGGCAATCAGCATCGCCTCGTTCGCCGAATGCACGCGCACCGCCTTTGCGATCGGCACGCGGAACGCCGCGAGCACTGCCTTCGCCTCCATTTCAGAGAGCACCGTGCGATGCTCCGCGAGCACGGCCTCGATAACGAGCCGCGCGCCGGCGATGTCCGGCTCGGGGTGGGGCGACAGCGGTCCCGGCGCCTGCAGCAGCAACTTCTGGTTCCGGTAGAACGCCGACAGGTGCGCGAACATCTCGATGGCCGGGTCTGGCGTGCGGAAGGTAGGTATGCCGCGCTCGGCGAAGAGCAGCCGGCTCGCCGTGACCTGCTGCTCGCCCATCCAGCAGGTGAGCAACGGCTTGTCGGTTTCCCCTGCGCACGCCGCGACCACCCGCGCCACCTCCAGCGGCGCGGTCATCGCCTGCGGCGCGAGTATCACGAGCGCGCCGTCCACGCCGGGATCGGACAGGCAGGCCGAGAGCGCCGCGGCGTAGCGCGCAGCGTCCGCATCCCCGATCAGGTCCACCGGGTTGCCGTGCGACCAGTTGGCTGGCAGCGATTTGCGCAGCGCCTCGATGGTCGCATCCGAGAGCTGCGCCAGCGGTATGCCGAGATCGGTGGCATGGTCCGCGGCCATGACGCCGGGCCCGCCGCCATTGGTGATCACCGCGAGCCGGTCGCCGCGCGGCCGCACGTTCGAGGACAGCGCCTGTGCCGCGGCGACGAGCTGGCCGATGGTTCGCACGCGCACGACGCCCGCCCGTCGCACTACCGCGTCGAACACGTCGTCGGCGCCGACCATTGCGCCGGTATGCGAAACCGCGGCGCGCGAGCCGGCCGGATGGCGCCCGACCTTCATCAGGATCACCGGCTTTACCCGCGCCGCGGCCCGCAGCGCGCTCATAAAGCGCCGCGCCTCGCGCACGCCCTCGATGTAGAGCAGGATGTGCTCGGTCTTCGGGTCGTACAGGAGGTAATCCACGATCTCGCCGAAATCCACGTCGGTCGAGCCCCCGAGCGACGCCACGCAGGAAAAGCCCACGTCGTGCGCCGCCGCCCAGTCGAGCATCGCCGTGCAGACCGCGCCCGATTGCGAAATCAGCCCGAGCGTACCCGGCCTGGTGTGTCCGCGCGCGAAGGTGGCGTTGAGACCGACATCGGGCCGCATGATGCCCAGGCAGTTGGGACCGAGCACGCGCAAACGTTGGCGGCGGGCGTTGTCGAGCAGCGCGCGCTCCAGCTTTGCGCCGGCTGGACCGGACTCCGAGAATCCGGCACTAATTACGACGGCCGCGCGCACTCCCGCCTCGCCGCAGGCGTTGATGATTCCAGGCACGGTTGGAGCCGGTGTCGCGATCACGGCGAGATCCACCCTGCGCGGCACCTCCCCGATCGCCGGAAAACAGGGTACGCCGCGTACCTCGCGGTGCTTCGGGTTGACCGCGTAAAGCGCGCCGCGGTAGCCGGCCGCAAGCATGTTCTCGATCAGGACCGCACCCACCGAGCCCGCGCGTGCGCTCGCGCCGATGACGGCAACCGATGCCGGTTCGAACAGTGGTGCGAAATAATGCCGCGCGAGAGAATCCCCAGGCATGACCAAGTCTAGCCGCGCAGTGTCGGGGAAGCCAGACTCAATTCGACCGGCCGGCCGGCCAGGCAGCCGCGCCTGGTAACTTCAGTATCACGGCAGGAGCTGTTTCTCGATGGCACGCTCCGCAATGATACTGGTAGAGCGCACGGCCGCGTTCCAGGCCGGGAACATCCTGGCCCGCCGACGACGCCGGCAGCGCGAGCAGTACAAAGCTGACCGGGCCCTGCCAGGCCCGGATCGCTTTCATCGCTTCTTGTTCTTCTTGCGTGCGGCCCTGATTGCGGCATCGATGACCGCCGCCGCGGCCTCCTTGTCCTGCTCGCGGATGTGCCCGGGCTCGGCCTCGCGAAACTGCTCCGCCCGGAAGAACGCGCAATCTTCGATGAGATGCCGCCGCTCTTCCCCGTTTACGGTCACGCTCACCGGCGCCTTGCCGGGCGCCGTAACGCCCGTGGATCGCCGGACAGCTCCACGCGTCTTCATGGCCATGTCCGCACCGCCGCGATCAGCTCACCGAGATCTTGCGGCCCGCGGACCTGGCCTTGACCGGCAACTTCAGGTTGAGCACGCCATCCGCGTAATTCGCCACCACCTTCGACTCGTCCACTTCCTGCGGCAGCGTGAAGCTGCGCGACACCTTGCCGTAGTAGCGCTCGCTGCGGATGACTTCCTCGCCCTTCTTCTCCTCGCGTTCCTTGCTCGACTCGCCGCTGATGGTCACCTGGTTCCCTTCGACCGAGATATGGATGTCGTCCTTCTTCACGCCCGGCATCTCGGCCTTGACGCTGTAGGTGTCGTCGGTCCGGGTGAGGTCCATTTTCAGTTGCGTCTGCTGGCCGATCTCGAAGCGCATCGGGCGCACGAACAGTCCCTTGAACACGTCGTCAAATTCGTTGAATGGATCGTAACGCGCAATGTTTGTCATGTCTGGCTCCTTCTGCAAACTTGCCACCGGCCAAATGCCGATCCGGCGGGCGGCGGTATTGCCCCGCCGCTTGTTGATGCTAGCACCGCCCTCTATCGCGACTTGATCTGCATCAAGCGGGCTAAGGATCCGCCCGTTCGTCATCCATCAGGATGCGGTGCGCGGGCCCCTCCAGGTCGTCGAACTGGCCGCTGGCGAGGGCCCACCAGAAGACTGCGCCTGCCGCGAGCACCAGCACCACGGACAGCGGGATCAGCAGATATAGCGTTTCCAGGGGACCCTCCTTAGCGGGCGGCCAGCGCCCCGCCTCCGGCGTTCCTCCGCGCCGCCGGCGGTTTGCGGAGCACGGCCGCGGGCTGCAGTCGCAGTGCGTTTGCCACGACGGCAAGCGATGACAGCGCCATGCCAACGCCCGCCACGACCGGCGTAACCAGGCCGGCGACCGCCAGCGGAATCGCGACGGCGTTGTAAGCCGCCGCCCATGCCAGGTTCTGCCGGATGATGCGCATAGCACGGCCCGCGGTATCGAACGCCGCCGACAGACTGAACAAGTCATCGGCGACCAGCACCATGTCCGCGCTCGCGTGCGCGAGGTCGGTCCCGCCACCCATCGCGATCGAGAGCTGCGCCTGCGCCAGCACTGGTGCATCGTTGACCCCGTCGCCCACCATCGCCACCACCGCGCCGCGCGCCTGCAGCCCGCGCACGTACTCCAGCTTGAAGTCCGGGGTGGACTCCCAGACGGCCGTGCGGATGCCCAGCTCCCGCGCGACGTGCTCGACGGTTGCGCGGCGGTCGCCCGACAACAGGCATACCGTCCTGCCGCCCGCTTCGAGCTCTCGCACGAGCTGGCGCGCTCCGGGCCGGACCCGGTCGCCGAAAGTGAACATTGCCAGGTACCCCTGCTCGTCGGCGAGCACGGCCACCGTGACCTCGTCGGCGGCGAACAGGAGCTCGTTCGGCAACGGTCGCCCGTTGACCCCGGAGGCAAACGCCGGGCTGCCGATGCGCACGCGCCTGCCGTTCATGCGGCCCTCGATACCCAGTCCCGGGTGGTTCACGACATCGTCCACCCGGACCTGCGCCGCGCCGGGCGTCTCCGCCCGGAGCGCGCGTGCAACGGGGTGCTCGGATCCGCGCTCGAGCGCGGCGGCCAGCGCGAGCGCCGCTTCGCGCGCCGCCCCGCCGAGCGGAATGGCGCCGATCAGGGCCAGGCGGCCGAGCGTCAGCGTGCCGGTCTTGTCGAGCACGACGTGCGTAACCTGCGACAGCGTCTCCAGCGCGTGGCCGCGCGTGACGAGGATTCCCAGCCGGTGCAGGGCCCCGGTCGCGGCGGCAAGCGCCGCCGGCGTCGCCAGCGACAACGCGCACGGGCAGCTCACCACCAGCACCGCCACCATCACCCACAGCGCGCGCTGCGGATCGATCCAGTACCACGCGATGGCGGTGGCGAAAGCCACCGCGACGAGGGCCACCACGAACCACTGCGCCACCCGGTCGGAAAGCTGCGCGATGCGCGGCTTGCCTGACTGCGCGCGATCCATCAGACGCACGATGCCGGCGAGCACCGACTCCGGTCCGACGCGCGTCACTTCCACTATGAGAGGGCCGCTCAGGTTGACGGTGCCGCCGGTAACGGCGTCTCCGGCATGCTTGGTCACGGGACGCGCCTCGCCCGTCAACAGCGATTCGTCGGCAGCGCTTTGTCCGGACATCACCCTGCCATCGGCAGGCACGGTGGCGCCGGGCGCAACCAGGACCCGGTCGCCCGCGGCGAGCCGGGCCGCCGCGACGCGCTCGGCCACGCCCTCCGCGGCGCCCGGCACCAGGCGCTCGGCCACGGCCGGCATGTGCCGCACCAGCCGCTGTTGCGACTCCGCGGCCCGCGCCCGCGCCAGCGCCTCGAGATAGCGCGCGCCGAGCAACAGGAACACGAACATGGTGATCGAATCGAAATAGACTTCGCCGCGCCCGCTGGCGGTCGCCCACGTGCTCGCCGCGAAGGCGACCGCGATGCCAAGCGCGACCGGCACGTCCATGCCGGCGCGGCGCGCGCGCAACTCGCGCCAGGCGTTGCGGAAGAACGGCCCTGCCGACCACAGGATGACCGGCAGCGTCAGCGTGAAACTCGCCCAGCGCATGAGCTGCTCGGCGTCGCGACTCATGTCGCCTTCCGCCATGTAGGTCGGCACCGCGTACATCATGACCTGCATCATGGCGAAGCCGGCCACGAACAGCCGCCAGATCATGCCGCGCCGCTCGCGCGCCGCCGCGGACTCGCCCGCGGCCGGATCAAAGCCCCGGGTGCGGTAACCGAGCCGGTCGATCACCCCCATGATCGCGCTCAGGCGCGTTCGCGCATCATCCCACTCCACTTGCACGCGGCGCGCGGAGAGATTCACGGCGACGCCGCGCACGCCCTCGCAGCGCTGCAGGCCGCGCTCGATCAGCCAGGCACAGGCGCCGCAGGTAATGCCGTCGACGAGCAGCGTCGCCTGCCGGATGCCGGCGCCCGCCTCGCGCACGAACGGCTTCTGCACCTCCTGCAGGTCGTAGACGGCGAGATCGCCCGGCGCATCCGCTGCCGCTTCGCGCTGCGGGAGCTTGCTGCGTTTCGTGTAATAGGCGGCGAGGCCGTTGCCGGCAATGGCTTGTGCAACCGCCGCGCAACCGGCGCAGCACATCGCCCGCGGCGCGCCGTCGACGACGGCGCTGAAGCGGCTGCCTTCCGGCACCGGTTCCCCGCAGTGAAAGCAGGCCTCGGGGCGCATCCGCGTCACACTCCCCCACCGCCGAACAGGCCGGCGATGCCGGGGATCTGGAGGCACCACTGCCCGCCGGCCGCTACAGCGTGTGGGTGCGTCGCCTGGAGAATGCCGAACAGGCCCATCGCCGCGATCACCGCCGCAATCAGAGCGCGCGCCAGTCGTCCCTTCGCCGCCGCGGCGAGGTACTTGAACCAGGCCGATATCGCGAGGACGTTGGGCAGAGTGCCCAGCCCGAAGGCGGCCATGACCATGCCGCCGTACAGCGGGTCGGCGGTCGTCAGCGCGGCGAGCAGCGCCACGTACACCATCCCGCACGGCAGCCAGCCAAAGATGAGCCCGAGCCCGAAAGCGCGCGCCGGCGTGGTGACGGGCAGGAACGCGCGCGACCGCGGCCCTATATGACGCCAGACCGCGGCGCCGGCGCGTTCGACGCCGCGCACGAAGGGAGCGAGGCCGGCGACATACGTGGCGAGCAGGAGCAGCGAGACGCCCATCGCGAACAGCAGCGCCTGCTGCGTCAGCGGCGCGCCGCGCAAGGCAAGCCCGGCGGCGCCGGCAAATCCCGTCAGCACGCCGGCGGTTACGTAGGTCGCGATGCGCCCGGCGTTGTAGGCAAGCACCTGGGCCAGCCATTCGCGCCCCGTACCGCGGGCGCAGGGCCCGCAGGCGATGCCGATGAGGGGGCCGCACATGGCCGCGCAATGCGCCCCGCCCGCGATCCCGGCGAGGAACGCCGCCACCAGGGTCAATTGCAGGAAACCGTCCATGTTCGTCGCTCAGCCCGTCATCCGCATTTCGTTACGCAGCCGGGCCGCAACAGGCATCGTGGTCGTCGCGTTTCGGGCAGCCCTGCGGCCGCTCGACGGGCGGCAGCGGGCAGCGGTTAACTTCCTCGGCGCTCCGCTGCAGGAAGCAGGTCAAAGCGCTCGACGCCGCGGCAAACGTCCAGCAAAGAAAAAACCCGATGGAGTAAACCGCGAGCCGGCTCAAGTTCGCGGGTTCACCGAACAGGTACAACTCCTTCGGGTCAAAAACGGTGAAAAACAGAATCTCCCCGATGCCGCCGACGATGAACGACGGCCACAGAACGAGAATCGCCTGCCTCATAACCCCTCCTTACCCTCTCCCTTGCCCGCCCCGTTGGCAGGGGGGAGCGTCAGGGTAGGGGTCAACCGCCACTCGCCGCGCGGGTCCTCGAGAACAATTCGCCAGCGCCCGGCGGGCAACGCCGGCAGCCCGGTTTCGTAAATGCCCGGCGCGACGCGCGGCAGGCGCAGCCGCTGATCGTGCCCCGCGCGCGTCGAGTGCACGAGTTGCGCGAACAGCGCTTCTGGCGCCGCGCCGCGGGCAGTAAGCCGCACCCGCAGCACACCGCCGCGCGCCTCGATGCCCGCGGAGATGCCAAGGTTGAGTGCCGCCTGGTCGCGGCGGAGTTCCTGGTTGATCGCGAGCCCGCGCTTGTAGTAGTCGTCGGCGACCAGTCCGTCGGACGAGGACACGGCAAGCCAGATCGTGACCGCGCCCGCAACGATCACGGCAGCCGGCCCTGCCATCAGGATCCACGGCCATGGCTCTCGATACCACGGCTGATGCGGGGTCAGAGTAACTTTTCCGATCCCCTCTGCCGGAATTTCCTGCTGGCCCATGGAAAAGTTACTCTGACCCCGCATGGTCACCTCACGATAAAGACGGATTTTTCGCGCACCGCCACGCCCTCGACGCCCACGGCGCGCACCATGAATTCGATCCTGTGGGTGCCGGGTTGCGCCGCGCCGGACTCCGCCCGCAACCGCACGGGAACCATCCGGCTCGAGGCCGCTTCCAGTTCCACCCGGGATTGGCCCGCCACGTGGAGCGTCGGCAGGCCTTCGACGCCGATTTCGAAGACACGCCCGGTCTCGGCGGTGTTCATGATCTGCAGCCGGTAGACGTTCTCGATCTTGCCGCCCTCGACCTCGCGCGCGATGGCCGCCCGGTCGCGGATCACGTCCACCTTCAGCGGCACCCGCAGCCAGAGGCCGGCCGCGGCGGCGAAGATGATGGTCCACAGGATCGCCGTGTAGATGAGAACGCGCGGGCGGAATGCGCGCGCGAGCATCTGCCGGTAGGTTAGCTTGTTCTCGACCGCGTGCTGCGTGGAGTAGCGGATGAGGCCGCGCGGATAACCCATCTTGTCCATCACCTGGTCGCAGCCGTCGATGCAGGCGGCGCAGCCGATGCACTGGTACTGCAGCCCCTCGCGGATGTCGATGCCGGTCGGACACACCTGCACGCAGATGCTGCAGTCCACGCAGTCGCCCAGGCCGCGCGCCCGGTAGTCGGCGGCTTTCGGACGCGGCCCCCTGGGCTCGCCCCGCTCCGGGTCGTAGGCAATGATCAGCGTGTCCTTGTCGAACATGGCGCTCTGGAAGCGCGCGTAGGGGCACATGTAGATGCACACCTGCTCGCGCATCCAGCCGGCGTTGCCGTAGGTGGCAAAGCCATAGAACAGCATCCAGAACGTTTCCCAGGGGCCCGTCGACAGGCTCATCACTTCCGTCCACAGCTCGCGTATCGGTGTAACGTAGCCGACGAAAGTGAACCCGGTCCACAGCGCGAGCGCGATCCAAACCGCGTGCTTTGCGGACTTGAGGCCGATCTTCCGGGGACTGGTGCTCCCGCGGTCGAGCTTCATGCGCTGGACGCGGCCGCCTTCGATCACGCGCTCGATCCACAGGAAGATTTCGGTGTACACCGTCTGCGGGCACGCGTAACCGCACCACAGGCGCCCGGCCACCGCCGTGAACAGGAACAGCGCCAGCGCCGAAACGATCAGGAGGACCGTCAGGTAAATGATGTCCTGCGGCCAGAACACCAGCCCGAAGATGTAGAACTTCCGGTGAACGATGTCGAACAGGATTGCCTGGCGGTCGTTCCAGGTCAGCCAGGCCCCGCCGTAAAACGCGATCTGCGTGGCCCAGACCACGGTCCAGCGCCAGGTCGCGAACCAGCCGGTCACCGCGCGCGGATAAATCTTCTTGTCGGCGGCGTAGAGCTCCGTTTCGATGACGGCCGCAGCCGCGCCCCGGGTACCGCCGGGGAGCGCTGCGCTGTCGTTTGTTATTGTGCTTTCCGCCATGAGGGAAGGTCGAGCCATGCCTTCTCCTGCGCCGCTAACGGCCGGGCGGCGCGCCGCCGTGCGAAGCGAACCTTGACCTCGCGCCGTCACGGTTTCCCCGCGCTGCGCGGCGCACCGCTGCGACAGTTGTCAAGGCTGGCCTCATGGCAAGAGTTGCCTCGCGCAACGGGCGATCCTCAGTACTTGACACGGATCTTGTCCAGCTCTTCCTTGGTGATCGCGGGAACATTGCCGCGCGCGTTCCAGCGCTTCAGAATCCACCCCTCCGGGCCCACCCACGCCTTGAAGGTCAGCAGGTTCTTCTGGCGTTCCTCGTCGGTCGAGCCGAGATACTGGTACATGTTGCCGGGCTTGCCACCCGCGTTCTTGCCGTCGTCGAGCCGGCGCATCACCGCCCCCGTATCCGGCCAGCCGATTAACATGATCAGGTCGGCATACGAGTCCATGCGCGGTCCCTTCATCGCCGCTTCGAACTTCTTCTGATTTTCCAGAAATTCCTGGAGGTTGGGCGATGCGGCGCCGTGGCATGCCGCGCATTTCTGGTCGAATATCGGCTTGATGTCCTTACGGTAGGTCGCATCCTGTGCCAAAGCGCCGGCGCCCGTCCCGGCGAACCACAACACCGCACCTGCTGCTGCCCATAACTTACTCA
>Ga0210379_10000081_pt1 | contig 23217 bp, 22 predicted proteins | sample PLMedo_2_FD_155468 | JGI IMG/M metagenome (GOLD analysis project Ga0210379, IMG submission 155468) | Groundwater sediment microbial communities from an aquifer in East River, Colorado, USA - PLM4_32_coex redo | ecosystem: Environmental > Terrestrial > Soil > Riparian zone | place: USA: East... | reverse complement strand
CCCTCCGGCTTCTGCGCCCCCCCTCCGTCCTCGCCCCTCTCACCGGCACCGCATCCCAACTCCGCTCCCCCACCTACCGCACAGCCTCCCCACCCCGTCATTCCCGCGAAAGCGGGAATCCACCGGGAGCGAGGTGGAAGGAGGAGCGCCGTCCCTCGCCGTCGAGCCCTATCCAGAAGATCCGACCGGAGAACCAGGCGATCAGTCGAGAAAAAAACACACACTTTCGCTTGTTTATCGTGCAAACGTTAGGTATATAAATAGCGGAATTATCCCCTTGACAAAGCAGCCCACAAGCCGTAGTATTAGGGCATCAAGTGACGGGGGCTACCATGACGCTGGCCGAAGCAACCAAGCTGACCGAAGAAGGGGCACGAACCTACCTTGAAGGCATCCGCTGGCCGGACGGCCCGATATGCCCCCACTGCGGCGAGCTAGACAACGCAGTCCGTATGAACGGCGCGGCGCACCGTGCCGCTCTGCTCCAGTGCCGTGGGTGCCGCAAGCAGTTCTCGGTCACGGTCGGAACGATCATGGAGCGGAGCCATATCACCCCACGCCAGTGGGTGATCGCCTTCCACATGATGTGCGCCTCGAAGAAGGGCGTATCCGCTCTCCAGCTTCAGCGGATGCTTGGGCTTGGCTCGTACAAGAGCGCCTGGCATATGGCGCACCGGATCCGCCTCGCCATGCGTGAGGAACCACTGAGTAGCCTGGTAGGACAGGTCGAGGCGGATGAGACGTACGTCGGTGGCAAGCCGCGCAACCGGAAGCCGCGGGATCGTTACTTCGGCGGGAAGCCTAAGCAGGGACGCGGGACGGACAAGACCCCGGTTCTAGCCCTTATCGAGCGGGGCGGGCGGGCGCGAGCCTTTGCGCTGGATAACGTGACCTCCAAGACGCTGCGAAAGGCTATCGATGCTAGCGTGGACAAGAGTTCGACGTTCAATACGGACGAGTTCCCGGCCTACAAGGCGATTGGTCGGGAGTTCGAAGGGGGCCACCGGACGGTGACGCATTCCAAGGGGGAATATGCCAAGCCGGACGGCTCGCACATCAATACCTGCGAGTCGTTCTTCGGCCTGTTCAAGCGGGGCGTTCACGGCTCCTTCCACCACGTTTCCAAGAAGCACCTGCACCGCTACCTGGACGAGTTCTCTTTCCGGTGGGATCATCGCAAGACGACGGACGGGGAGCGGACCGAGAAGGCGATCAAGGCGGCGGAAGGGAAGCGGCTCCAGTATCGCTCCCCAGTCTCGCAAGGCTGATGGAGTAGGTCTAAGCGTCCAGAGCCTCCCATTCTTGGATCGATGCAACAAATCTCGCCTCAGCACGCTCTGCTGTCTCCCCGACCACGGCGATCTGAAATCGACTTCCTGGCTCGCTGACAGCAAGCCATCCTCCACACATCCGTTCGATGAGTCTCGGCCTGTACTTTGTTAGCTCAAGCTCCTGGCTAGCCATTTTTTTCTCCTAGTTTCAGTGCTCACGGAGTAAGTATTCCTTATAAACTGCTGAAAATCAATATACTTAACTACAAAAATAAAGTAGCATAACAGTCGGTGTATCGACTTGACTTGATACCACGCCCGGTTGTATAACATACCGTAACAAAAAGGAGGCGATCATGGCCCTTATGACAGATGGTCCAGCTCCGTATGCTCCGCCCAGCACGGTACTGGATATCATCGATCGATTTCGGCACCGAGGGCTTCAAAGCCCATTTACCAAGGATGTCCTGCTCCGAGCTGGTGTTGGTGAAACGCTCATACAGCGGATCACGCAGGCGTTGTTCCTATTGGGATTCATCGACGACACCGGCAAGCCCACCGCACCGATGGAAGCGCTGCGAAAGGTCCCGGAGGCGCAGTTCAAGGAGAAACTAGGCGAGATGATTCGTGCGGCCTACGCGGAGGTCTTCACCTTCGTTGATCCTGGGAAGGACGACCTAATTCAGATCCGTGATGCCTTCCGCGGTTATCAGCCTCAAGGACAGCAAGATCGAATGGTGACTCTATTTCTGGGCCTCTGCGAAGCAGCGGATATACAGGCGCCCAAGAAGAAGACCGGACCAAAGGACCCGGCGAGTAGAAAGCCCACCATACGGCCATTCACTCGTATAACGACCTCCGGCGAGCGCGCCACGACGCGGAGATCAGAGCGCGAATCTGGTGCCCTACCGCCAGCCATTTCTGGGCTTCTTGATTCACTACCGGTTAATGGCAGTTGGACGAGCATTCAGCGAGATAAGTTCATGAGAACCTTTGGGGCAGTCCTCGATTACTGCATCCCAATCGAGGAGGCCGATACCAACGAATCGGAGGGTATGGAATGAGGAGGGATACTGGCCGGTTCGGCGGCCTTTGCCCAAGCAGGTCAGCGGGTGCCCTTCACGACCCCCGCTGACCCTGACCCGAACAGCGCTTTACCCGTGTGGTACTGCGGTACTAACGGGCCTGTGGCGAAACCAGTACACGCGCCCGACCTGGGATCGGGTGGGCTGCCTCGGCGAGAGGATGATCAGCACGTGCGGGTGCAAGTCCGGCCAGGCCCATTTTCTGCTTCAGCCAACAGCGGGGTATAATATCGCGCCAACCATCGGAGATGCAATGGCGCCTCAGAAGCCAACCAAGAAGCCTTCCCTATTCCCGGTCTCCCCAGACGATGCTCTCCGCGCCTTCATGCAGGTAGACCCCAAGAAGGTCAAGGCCGCTGAGGCCCGCGAGCGGACCAAGAAGACGCCCCGCCCGACAAGAGCGAAGTAGCAGCCAAGTGAGGGGCACCATCAGAACAGCGATCCGCCTTGTTTCAAGAACCTTCGCCCTTGTCGGATGCTTGCTGTTCTTCCTGCCACTTCTCGTGCTCGCTGCCAGCTTTGTGGTCCTCTGGTCGGAGATCTTCACGGATCTCTTCGGGCGCGTTGAAACCTGGTTCACCGAGGAATGGCCGTTTCTCCTGATTCTCGTCGCCGTGGCGGCATTTGGGCGGGTGTTGATCTGGATTGCAAAAGGGCTCGATTCGATGGATCGCAACCCATCGTAGCCCGCTTCGTTAACGGGATAATTCCGATAAATAGCGAACATAACCCAGCGTCCTTGTCCTCGACCTCGGAGGTTCGGAGCGTGACGTCCGGAGTGGGAACGTCGTCGAGTGTCTCCAATGGGGGAACGACCGCGGGACCCGCGATCGTCACATCCCCGCGTCCCCACCGCTGCCGCGTCCCCGCGGGGCGTGTCTCCTGGCGTGAGAGTCTGGCCCCGTCGGCAGGCGCTGCGGTCGGCACCTCTGCCTATCCCGACCGTGCGCCCGATGCGGCCCACGCGCGCGATCGCGACGCCTGTCTCCTCCGCGCCGCGCGCGAGCGGGTGGTCATTCCTCTGGCGCATGCCGCTCGCGCCTTCGTGGAGAAGCGCGGCTGGACGCGGCACGGGTTTGCGCGCCGCGAGGATTTCGGCCGCGAGTGCTTCCGCCGCTCGGGTCGCTGGCTTGGCGATCTCGCAGCGCTCGGCCGGGGACTGCAGCGACTGCCGCTGCTCCAGAAGGCGCTGCTCGGCGACGATGGCGAACGACCGCTCGGCCAGGTCGCCGCGACCCTGATTGCCCGGACCGCGACGCGGGAGTCGGCCGGCGCCTGGATCGCCGTGGCGCGGCAACGCACCGTGCGCGAGTTGCGTGCCCTGGTCGCTGAGGCACGCGCTTGCGGCGCGACATGGCCGGTGGGCAAGGGGCCGGGGGAGCCGCTCGCTGACCGCGGCTCTCCCGCCGTCCCGCCCCAGGGTGGCTCGGACGCCAGACCCTGGGACGCGAGCACCGCACCCGATCCCGACGCGGAGGACCGCTGCACCGTCCGCTTTGCCTCCCCCTCGCCGGTCCGCGCCGCGTTCGACGAGGCACTCGAGCTTTATCGCGCCGTAGAGGGGGCGGAGGTGACCGTGACCGCATTCGTGGAGGCGCTCACAGCCGACGCAGCCTCCGGCGGTTTCGCCTTCGACGACACACTCGACCGGGTCGTGCCACGGCCGGGGGTCGCCGACCGGGAGAACGCGCTGGCCGCGAGATCCGCGCGCTGGGCCGGCCTCGGGACGCCATCCGCGGCTGGCTCCTCGGTCGTCGCGGAGATCATCCGCCGGCTCCGCGAGCTGGAGGCGAGCGCAGCCAGCGCCCGCGCGGGCGACCTGCCCGCCGAGATCGACGCCCTTCTCGCCCTCGAGGCAGACATCGACCAGCGGCTGGGTGCGGTGCTGCTCGCCATGACGGAGAAGGGCGACTGGTGGGTGCTCGCGTTCGCCGACGCGGGGCACTACGCCGAGGAGCGCCTCGGCATCTCGCGCTCCGCGGCCAAGGCGAGGGTCCGCCTCGCGAGAGCGGCGCGGCGCCACGCGGCGCTGCGGTCGGCCTACGACGGAGGACAGCTCGGCCAGCAGGCGGCCCTCCTCGTGGCGCAGGTGCTGGGGCAGCGGCCGGTCGAGCCAACGGTCGAGCGCCGGTGGGTGAACGGCGCGCTCGGTTGCACTGTGAAGCGGCTCCGTGACGAGGTCAGGTGGGCTTCCGGTCGGATGACGAAGGTCCGGGGCGGTGACAACGCTCAGGGTCCAACGTTCTCCTCCGGGCTCCAGGAGAGCACTGCTCCCCCCGGGATCGGCAGCGCGCTCCTGGCGGCCGACGCCAGCGCCGAACGCGCCCCGTTCCCAGGTCTAACGTTCTCCTCCGGCGCTTTCAGGACTACCCCGCCGCTCCCGCCGACCGACGCCGAATGGCACGCCTCGCTCCGCCGCGACCCGGGCCGTGCGCGCGAGCGGGTGATCGAGTTCACCGCGCGCGCGTTGGCAACGCCGGTCGAGGACGACGTCCTGCGCCTGACGCTACCGGAGACGACCGCACGCGACTTTCTCGCCACCATCGAGGCCCACCGCCGCGCACTCGAGGCCGATGGTGCCACCATCGGGACTGGCCCCCTCCCCGCGTGGGCCGGCCTGCTGGGGCTCCTCCTCGACTTCGTCGCGACCTGGGACGACCCGCGGGGTTTCCCGAAGCGGGCGAACGACGCGAGCTACCGCCGCGACGGCTGGCGCTGCATGGCGCCCGGCTGCACCTCACGGCGCAATCTCGAGGAGCACCACGTCCGCTACCGCTCGCGCGGCGGGAGCGACGACGAATCGAACCGGGTGGCGCTCTGCCGGTTCCACCATCAGCAGGGAGAGCACGGCGGGGCAATGCGGGTCCGCGGCACTGCGCCGCTCGGGCTCGTGTGGCGCCTCGGGCCGGAGGATGCGGGCGCCTGGTACCGGAACGAGAAGCGCTACTTCGCCGTCGCCGCCGGGTAGATCGGCCGGATGTCCACCGGGATCCCCTCGAGCCGCGCCAGTGGCGCCGCCAGCGGCGGGGTCATGACGCCGTAGCGGTCGAGCAGCGCTTTCGTGCCGGCGTAGTCGCCGCGCGCCTGGAGCATGCAGAGGTCGCGCACCAGATCGCGGATCCCCGCCTCGAACTTCGCGAAGTCCACGCGGACCTTTCCGGACCCCTCGTCGGCGATCACGGCGCCGCGCTCCTGCAGGTAGTTGAACTGCAGCGCCGTCCCCTGACCGTGCGCCTCGGCGACGCCGAAGCGCGTCGAGCGGAAGATCCCCGCGAGGTAGGTCACGTACACCGGCTGGCGGAACGACTCCGGGAACATGCCGCGCTGGATCAGGTAGAGGATGTTCCAGACCCCCATTACGTCCGCCTTCGCCTCCTCCACCGCCGAGTACAGCTCCTTCAGCTCGAGCCGCGCCTCGGTGTCGCGCCCGTCGATCTTGATCCGCCCCGGCCCCAGCCCATGCGACAGCTCGTGGAACAGCGTCTCGTTGAAGAACGCCTCCTCCGAGAGCAGCTTGAGTTGCTGCGCGTCCAGCACCCGCTCGGCAATCGGCTTCAGGATCTGCCGGAACTTGGCGTTCATCACGTTGCGCAGCAGGACCTTCTTCGACCCCTTCGCCTCGCGGACCCGTTCGTCGTTCGGCAGGTTGAAAGCGATCGTCTGCACGCCGGCGCGGGTGTCTCCCGCCGCGAACGCCTCGTCCACCACCCGGATCGGCGACTCCGCGCCCCGGTTCAGGTTCTTGTGCTCGTCCGGGATCGGCAGGTTCTTCTCCATCGCCGGCAGCTCCGCCTTGTAGCGGCCAAGCTTGGCGCTCTGCTCCTCGTCGACGAGCGTGACGAACGACTCGAACGACGCCTTGTACCCGAACAGGCGATCCTCGTACGTCTCGTACGGCCCAATCGTCACCTCGACGCGGCTGTCGAGGTCCATCCAGGCCACGTCGCTCGGGTAATAGTCGTCGGTGCGGAACGCGGTGGCGACCAACGTCAGGTAACGGCGCAGGGTGGCGTTCTCCGTCGCGGCGGCGGCGGCCTCGAGCTCACGCGCGGCCGGCTCGAGCCACTCGCGATACTCGACCGAGTACGGCACGGCGATCAGCTTCTCCCCCTGCCTCCGGATCACGGTGGTGAGGCTCTTGAACGCCTTCTCGTCGTCGGGATGCTTCCGGATCCACGCCTCGAACTCCTGCTTGGTCAGGTCGGGCGGGTAGACTCCCGCCCCCTCGGCGCGCGGCGCGCTCCCCACGAATGGCGACTCGTCGAGGCGATCCCACGGACCGTACGAGAGCAGGAAGTAGTCGAACGCGGCGCGCCCCGCCGGGTCCTGTGCGCCGCGCAGGCGATCGCGCAGCGCCGCGTTCTCGCCCCAGGCCTGCCGCAGGAACACCTCGTCGACGAACCCGGAGGCCGCGACTAGCCGCCGCAGGACCTCCCGCTCGGAGAGGCTCAGGCGAGAGAGATCGGCCTCGACCATCGTCGGGGCGAACTTCTTCAGGCGCTGCTGGAGGTCGGGGGCAAGCGTCAACGGGGTTCCTCCTGCGGTTCCCGCAGCCAGGATCGGGGCGGCTGCGGCGGCGCCCGGAAGCAGGGCGAGGATCACGGCGGCGGCATGCCGCCCCGGCGTGCAAGTCAATCTCATCGGATCTCCTTCAGGCCTCTGCAGCCACGCGCCGCACGATCGCGGCGGCCGCGGCGGCGAAGCTCGCTGGCGGCGGCAGGAGGCTCAGCACCAGGAAGGCCTCCCGCGGAAAGTCGTAGAAGTAGCCGGGGTGCACCGCCACTCCGTCCTGTGCGAGCAGCCGCAACACCCACTCCTCCTCGGGACGTGTGGCAGGGATCTGGAGGATACCGTACCAACCCCCCTCGGCCGGCAGGAGATGGCAGGCGCTCCCCGCGCAGGCTGCCTCGAGTGCGGCGCGATTCGCCGCGACCCGCGCCTGGATGCCGGCCCGCACCTCGGCGCCCGCCGCGAGGAGCGTGCGCAACGCCCACTGCACCGGCGCGCCGACCGACAGGTACGAGTCGGCGATCACCTCCAGGCGGCGCAGCGCCTCCTGTACCTCGGCGTCCGGCCCGCCGACCGCGATCCAGGCGAGCTTGAGCTGCGGCAGCCCCGCCGATTTCGAGAGCCCCCCGAGACTGAAGGTCAGAACGTCCGGGGCCACCGCCGCGCAGGAGACGCGAGCCGGGTCGGGCGCTCCGGCGTAATCGCGGAACACCTCGTCCGAGACGACCGCCCAGCCGCGCTCCCGGCACAGCCCCTGGAGCGAGCGCCATTCCTCCCGTTTCAGGAACGATCCCGTGGGGTTGTTCGGGTTGACCAGAACGAGCGCGCGGGCCTCCGGCGGCGCCTGGCGCCCCAGGGCATCGACGTCGATCCGCCAGCCGTCCGCGAGATCGAGGGAGTACGGCACCGCGTGGACCGACTCGAGCCCACCCAGGAACTCGAACAACGGATACCCGGGACGCGGGACGAGAACTGCATCCCCCGGGTCGGCAAGTAGCTTGAAGAGCCACGCGTACGCCTCGCTGGTGGAGGCGGTTAGGACGATTCGTTCGGCCGGGGTCGCCACGCCACAGGCTTCCAGGTGCTCCGCGACGGCCAGGCGTGCTTCGGGCAGCCCGAAGGGGGCCGGGTCGTAGCAGAGCGCGCGACGATCGGAGAGCGCCGCCGCGATCTTCGCTTCCGGATACTGCAGACCCACGCGGGTCGGGTTCGACGCGGTCAGGTCGAGGAGCCGCTCGCCACGCGCCTCCTTCTCCGCGCGCAACATCGTCCAGCGGTTCGGGACGGACTCCCAGCGCGTCCGGCGCGAGAACTCGATCACGTCCACCCGTTTCAGGCGAACCGCGCCACGACCGGGGCATGGTCGGAGGGCTGCTCGAGGCCGCGCGGCTCGCGATCGATTGCCACCTCCGTCGAGCGCGGCACGAGCGGCGCGGTTGCGAGAATGAGGTCGATGCGCAGTCCCGTGTTGCGCCGGAAGCTCGCGGCGCGGTAGTCCCACCAGGTGTAGAGCCCGCCGCGCACCTCGTGCTGCCGCAGCAGATCCGTCAATCCCCAGGTCTGGATCGCGCCGAGCGCCTCGCGCTCCGGTTCGCTGCAGAGGATCTGTCCCTGCCACGCCGCGGGGTCGTGCACGTCCCGATCCTCCGGGGCGATGTTGAAGTCGCCCAGGACGACGAGCGGTTCGGACGGGTCGTGGCGCGACTCGAGGAAGCGCCGGAACGCGGCGAGCCACTCCAGCTTGTAGGCGTACTTCGCCGAGCCGACCTCCGAGCCGTTCGGAACGTAGACGTTCACCACCCGCACGCCTGCCACGCCGAGCGTCCCCGCGATGACGCGCGACTGCGCCGGCTCCGGATCGCCGAAGAACCCCGCCTCGACCGCGCCGAGCGGCTCCCGCGACAGCAGCGCCACTCCGTTGTATGTCTTCTGCCCCGCGAAGCTGGCGTGATACCCGATCTCCTCGAACGCCGCGGCGGGGAACTGGTCGTCGGTCGCCTTGGTCTCCTGGATGCAGAGGACGTCCGGCGCATGCGTCTGCAGCCAGGTGCGGACGTGCGCCTGGCGCACGCGGATCGAGTTCACGTTCCAGGTGGCGATCGAGAGCATGACTCCCCTCCACGGGCAGGGCGGAGGGTGATCTTATACACTGCCGCCGTCGTTTTCAGGAGGCGCCCGATGCCACCCACCATCGACTGGTACTACCACCGCCCTGGTTGAACCACCTGTGTCCGGGCCCGGGAGTTTCTCGGGCGGAAGAAGATTCGCGTCACCGAAGAGGTCAGCTCGCGCCACACGGCGGCCGGCAAGCCCGAGGCGCTGGCCCTGGCGCGCCAGGCGGAGCGGCTGTTCGCGACCCGCGGGACCAAGGTCCTCGAGCTCGACCTGCGGGGGAAGCCCAAGGAGACGGACATCCTGGCCCTGATGCTGGGGCCGACCGGCAATCTGCGCGCCCCGACCTTCCGGGTCGGCAAGACGCTCTACGTAGGCTTCCCGCGGGAGGGGTTCCCCGGCCTGGTGTAGCAGCCCCCTTCCGCCCCGGGCGCGACCGGAGTTAGAATCCCCCGCACAGCAGCACCCGCACGTTCCCCCGCGGTTGTCGCGTCTCTCTCCGCCTCGCCTTTCGCGGACCGGGGCCCGCGCCGCCACGCGCCAGGAGGCGAGTCGATGCATGTCCTGATCGCCGACAAGTTCCCCTCCACCGGCATCACCGCGCTGCTCGAGGCGGGATGCAAGGTCGCCAGCAACCCCGACCTGAAGGACGACACCCTGCGCAAGGCGCTCGCGGATCTGCGCCCGCAGGCGCTGGTGGTGCGCGGCACCAAGGTCACGGCGCCGATGCTCGAGGCGGGGAGCCTCGAGGTCGTGGTGCGGGCGGGGGCGGGTGTGAACACCATCGACGTCGCCGCCGCGAGCCGCCTCGGCATCTTCGTCACCAACTGCCCCGGAAAGAACGCCATCGCCGTCGCCGAGCTGGCGTTCGGTCTGCTCCTGGCGCTCGACCGGCGGATCCCCGACAACGTCATCGACCTGCGCGCCGGCCGCTGGAACAAGAAGGAATACTCCAAGGCGAACGGACTGCACGGCGCCACGCTCGGCCTGCTCGGCATGGGGAACATCGGGCAGGAGATCGCGCACCGGGCGCGCGCCTTCGGGATGAACATCATCGCCTGGAGCCGCTCGCTGACCGACGAAGCAGCGCTGGCGCTCGGCGTCGAGCGCGCCGCGACCCCGATCGACGTGGCGCGGCAGGCCGACGCGGTGAGCGTCCATCTCGCCCTCACCCCGGACACCCGCGGGCTGGTCGATCAATCGTTCTTCCTGGCCATGCAGCCGCGCTCGCTGTTCATCAACACCTCACGCGGCGAGGTGGTGGACGAGGAAGCGCTGCTGCGGGCCATGAAGGAGAAGGGGATCCGCGCCGGGCTCGACGTCTTCGCGCAGGAGCCGAGCGGCGGGGACGGCGAGTACCGCGCCCCGATCGTGGACCTGCCGGGGCTCTACGGCACCCACCATATCGGCGCCTCGACCGAACAGGCGCAGGCGGCGATAGCGGAGGAGACGGTGCGCATCCTCCGCACCTATCGCGAGTCCGGCAAGGTGCTGAACTGCGTCAACCTGGCGAAGCGGACCCCGGCGCGGTGCCTGCTGACGGTCCGCCACCGCGATCGCGTCGGCGTGCTGGCGCACGTGCTCGAGGAGATCCGGGCCGGCGAGATCAACGTGCAGGAGATGGAGAACGTCGTGTTCGAGGGGGCCGAGGCGGCATGCGCCCGGCTGCGTCTCGATCGCGAGCCCGGCCAGGAGCTGCTGGAGCGCATTCGTTCCGGCAACGCCAACGTGCTCGCGCTGTCGGTCACCGGCCTGGAGTAGACGGCGCATCGTCCGGACAAGCGTCCAGGGGAAGAGGGGATTGCATGGCGAATCGAGTGTTCAACTTCAACGCCGGACCGGCCGTGTTGCCGCCGCCCGTCCTGGAGCGCACCGCGGCGGCGGTGCGGGAGCTGGGGAGCTGCGGCATGTCGCTCCTCGAGGTCAGCCACCGCGGCAAGGAGTACGCCGCCATCAACCAGGGAGCGCAGGAACGCTTCGCCCGCCTGACCGGCCTCGAGAAGACGCACACGATCCTGTTCATGGGCGGCGGCGCGTCGCTGCAGTTCTACGCGGTGCCGCTCAACCTGATGCCGAAGGGGGGGAAGGCCGACTACGTGGTCACCGGTTCCTGGTCGAAGAAGGCGGTCTCCGAGGCGAAGCGGGTCGGCACCCCGCAGATCGCCGGCACCAGCGAGGCGGAGTCGTTCACGCGGATCCCCAAGGCGTCGGAGCTGAAGCTCGACCCCGCCGCCGCGTACCTCCACTACACCTCGAACAACACCATCTACGGGACCGAGTGGCACTACGTCCCCGAGGCGGGAGCGGTGCCGCTCGTGGTCGATGCGTCGTCGGACATCCTGTCGCGGCGGGTGGACTTCTCGCGCCACGCGCTGCTCTACGCCGGAGCGCAGAAGAACCTCGGCCCGGCCGGCGTCACCCTCGTCGCCATCCGCAAGGACCTCCTCGCCCGCTCCGCCGCGGACCTGCCGCCGATGCTCTCCTACGCGGTGCATGCGGATCAGAGCTCGCTCTACAACACGCCGCCGGTCTTCGCGGTGTTCGTGGTCGGGCTGGTCCTCGAGTGGATCGAGTCGGAGGGGGGCCTCGCGGGGATCGAGGCGCGCAACCGCAAGAAGGCGGACGAGCTGTACGCCGCCATCGACAGCTCGTCGGGGTTCTACCGCGGCACGGCCGCGCAGGACTCGCGCTCGGCGATGAACGTCACCTTCCGCCTCCCCTCCGAGGATCTGGAGAAGAAGTTCCTCGAGGCCGCCGGCCCCGAGGGACTGGCCGGGCTGAAGGGACACCGCTCCGTAGGCGGCTGCCGCGCCAGCCTCTACAACGCCCTGGCGCCGGAGGCGGTCAGCGCACTCGTGCAGTTCATGCGCGAGTTCCAGCGCCGGAACGGTTGACGGCCCGCGTCCGCAAGGAGCGCTGTGCCTGGCCGGGAGAGGACCCGCTCTACGTCGCCTACCACGACGACGAGTGGGGCGTGCCGGAGCGTGACGACGCCCGCCTCCTCGAGAAGCTGATCCTGGACGGCGCCCAGGCGGGCCTCGCCTGGATCACCATCCTGAGGAAGCGCGACGGCTACCGCCGCGCCTTCGCCGACTTCGACGCCGAGCGGATCGCCCGTTTCGGGGCACGCGACGTGCGGCGGCTGCTCGCGGATCCCGCCATCGTGCGCAACCGCCTGAAGGTGGCGGCGGCCATCGGCAATGCTCGCGCCTACCTGGCGCTGCGGGAGGAGGGGCTCGGCTTCGGCTCCTTCCTCTGGCAGTTCGTGGGGGAAATGCCCCGGCAGAATCGCTGGGGCCGTCAACAGGACCTTCCGGCGGAGACGGCCGAGTCGAAGGCGATGAGCGCGGCGCTCAGGGAGCGCGGCTTCCGGTTCGTCGGCCCGACCATCTGCCATGCGTTCATGCAGGCCACCGGCATGGTGAACGACCACCTGGTCGGCTGCTTCAGGCACCGTCAGGTCGCGCGCCTGCGCTAACCGCGGGACAGGAGAGACGGAATGGATCCTACCTTTCCGGAGGGGTTCACGATCGAGCCGGCACGCCCGGAGGAGGTCGGCCTGGTCCTCTCGTTCATCCGCGAGATTGCCGAGTACGAGAAGCTCGCGGCGGCGGTCGTGACCGACGAGGCGACCCTGCGCGAGTCGCTGTTCGGGGAGCGCCCCGCGGCGGAGGCGGTGATCGGACGCTACCACGGCGAGCCGGTCGGCTTCGCGGTCTTCTGCCACAACTTCTCCACCTTCCTGGGCCGGCGCGGCATGTACCTCGAGGATCTGTTCGTGCGGCCCGCGGAGCGCGGCAAGGGGTTCGGGCTGGCGCTTTTCCGCCATGTGGCGCGCCTGGCGGTCACCCGCGGCTGCCGGCGGATGGAGTGGTCGGTGCTCGATTGGAACACACCTGCGATCCGCTTCTACCGCGCGCTCGGCGCGGACCCGATGGACGAGTGGACGGTGTTCCGGCTCACCGGGGAGGCACTGCGGAAGGCGGGCGAAGCAGGATCAGCGACGCGGCTGCCGTGACGGCCGGGCGGCGCTACGCGCGGGGCCGATCGCTTCTCTGCCTCCCCGCCCTGCTCACCCTCCTCGCCTGCGGCGGCGATCCCCCTCCCGCCGATCCCGTCCCGTACGCGCTCCCCGAGTCCGTGTTGGCGGGGCGCCTGGCCCGCTACCGGCCGGTCGAATTCCGCGGCAGGGCGGACGACCTGCCGACGGCGGAGCGGGATCTGCTGCGCCGCCTGGTGCAGGCGGGGGAGTTCCTCGACCGCGCCTACTGGGACCAGGTCGCCCCGGGCGCCTGGGAACTCCGGCAGACGCTCGCCGCGAGCGCCGCGCCGCGCGACGCGGCGATCCTCAGGCTCCTGCTCCTGAACGCGGGTCCTTTCGACCGTCTGCTCTCGTGGGAGCCATTCGTCGGGGAGAGCCTGCGTCCTCCGGGCGGCGGGTTCTATCCCGAGTTCGTGATGCGCGACGAGATCGAGCGGCGGTTCGACCCGGCGTCGGGGACGGGAGGAGACCTGTTCAGCCCGACCACGGTGGTCCGCCGCGAGGGCGGGGTCCTGGTCGCAACTCCCTTCCACGAGGCGTTTCGGGAGTGGGTCGAGCCGGCCGCGACGCTGATCCAGGAGGCCGCGGCGCTCGCTTCGGATCTCGGGCTGGTCAGCGCGATTGCGGGGACCGCCGAGGCGCTCCTCACCGACGACTCGCTCGCCGCGGAGGCGGACCTGCTCGGGATCCCCGCCGGGAGCGCGGCCTTCGTGCTCGGGCCCGCGGGGACCGCGGACGATCGGCTGCTCGGCCTGAAACGCTCGTACGGCGCGCTGGTCGGCCGGGTGGACGCCGCCGCGACCGAGCCGCTGGCGGTGTACGAGCGGGAATTCCCGGCGCTGCAATCGCGCCTGGCCGCGGGCGGAACGCTTCCTCCTGGCGGCGCGTCGGCGCTGCAGATCGTCGCGATCACCGATCTTTACCGCGGCGGCGCCCTCGCCTACGGGTACCAGGAGGGGAGTCTGCTGCTGCCGCTCGATCCGCGCGCCGCACCCGGTGCGTCGGCGCGCCTGCTGATCTCGCCGGCCGTCATCGCCGCTCGCATGCAGCACCTGGTCCTGCCGGTGGGCACGGCGGTCGCGGAGCTGCAACGCGCGGCGGTAACGGCCGACTCCGCGACGGCGATCGCGCTCATGCACGCGGTCGGCCACGCGCTCGGGCCCCGCCTGGCCGGCCCCGCCGTCGCGCCGACCCTGCTCGCGGTCGCGCTGCGGGAAGAACAGGCGTGGGTGGAGGAAGCGAAAGCGGAGGCGGTCGGGCTCGACGCGCTCCAGGCCTTGCGCCAGCAGGGGAAGCTACCCGCGGCAGACGCGCGCGGCGACGCGACCAGCGCCCTCGCTGGGCTCATCGCGGCGGCGCGGCTCGGAGACGGCGAGCCTGCGGGGCTCGCGGCGACGGTGGCGCTCAACTGGCATCGGGAGCGCGGCGGCATCACCTACGACCCTGGCAGCGCGACCTGGGCGGCCGATCTCGAGCGGCTGGACGACTCCGCCAGCAGGCTGGCGCGCGAGCTGCTCGAAATCCAGGCGACGGGCGATCGACCCGGCGCCGCGCGCTTGCGGCAGATCTACGGCAAGGCCGACCCGGATCTGCGCGCCACGCTGCGGCGCCTCTCCTCCCAGCCGGCCGCGCTGGCGCCGGCGATCTCGGTCACCTGGGAGTAGGTTCCACCTCGGGGTAGATCGACTGGATCAGCGCGTGGTACTTCTTCTCCACCACGTTGCGGCGGACCTTGAGCGTCGGCGTCAGCTCCCCCTCCTCGAGCGAGAAATCGCGCGCCAGCAGCCGGAATGTCTTGATCTGCTCGAAGCGCGCCCGCCCCTCCGTGACGCGGGCAACCTCCTTGCCGTAGAGCGCCTGCACCTTGGGATGCGCCATCTGCTCGGGGAGCGGCAGCGCTCCCAGCCCGGCCTCCTGGCAATAGCGGGCCAGGTTCTCGAAGTTCGGGACCAGGAGCGCCGCGATGAAGTTGCGCCGCTCCCCCACCACCACGGCATTGGCGATGTACCGGCTCGCCTTGAGCGCGTTCTCGAGCGGCTGCGGGGCGATCATCTTGCCGCCCGAGGTCTTGATGATGTCCTTCTTGCGGTCGGTGATGGTCAGGAACCCGTCGGCATCGACCTGGCCGATGTCGCCGGTGCAGAACCAGCCGTCCTGGAACACCTGCTTGTTCGCCTCCTCGTTCTGGTAGTACCCCTGCATCAGGTTCGGTCCGCGCGTCAGGATCTCCCCATCCGCCGCGATCTTGACCTCGACCCCCGGCACGACGGCACCGACCGTCCCCAGCCGCACCTTCCCGGGGCGGTTCACCGTGATGACCGGCGAGGTCTCGGTCAGGCCGTACCCCTCGTACACTGGCAGCCCGGCCCCCCAGAAGAAACGCGCCAGGTCGGGCGCGAGCGGCGCGCTCCCGGAGATGAAGAAGCGGAGGCGGCCGCCCGTTCGCGCCCGGACCTTCGCGAACACCAGGCGGTCGGCGAGCGCCGCCTGCAGGCGCAGCCAGCCCGGCAACGGCCGCGCCTCGAGCAGATACGGGGCGCGTTTGCGGCCGACGCCAATCGCCCAGTGGAGGATCTGCCGCTTCAGGGGCGACCCGCCCCTCGCCGCCTCCATCACCCGGGCGAAGAATTTCTCGAACACGCGCGGCACCGCGGCGACGATCGTCGGACGGACCTCGGCGAGGTTCTGCGGGAGGGTGTCGATCGACTCCGCGAAGGCGATCGTCGCTCCCTGCGAGAGGTACGCGTACTCGACCATCCGCTCGAAAACGTGTGACAGCGGCAGGAACGAGAGCGCCACGTCGTCCTCGCTGATCGGGATCACCGCCACCGTCGCGCGGACGTTGCTGACGAAATTCGCATGCGTCAGCATGACCCCCTTCGGAACCCCGGTCGTCCCCGACGTGTAGATGATGCTGGCGAGGTCCTGCGGCTGGACCGCCCCGCATAGCTGGTCGAACCGCTGCGGGTGCGAGGCGTCGAGGCGGCTTCCCGCCGTGACCAGCTCGTTCCAGGAGATGATCCCCTTCGTCGGGACGGGAGCGAGCAGGATCACCGAGCGGAGCCGCGGCAGATGGGGACGGATCGCCTCGATCTTGGCTAGCTGCTGCACCGTCGAGCAGACGACGGCCTGCGCCGCGCAGTCCGCGAGGATGAACTGGATCTGCTCGGCGAGCAGGGTCGCGTAGATCGGGACGTTGACCGCGCCCAGGCACTGGATCGCGAGATCGGCGATGGTCCACTCGGGGCGGTTCTCGGAGAGGATCGCGACCCGGTCGCCGCGCTCGAGCCCGAGGTCGCGGAGTCCCAGGGCCGCGAGGCGAATCTGGCGCTCCACCTCGCGGGTCGACAGGTCGCGGTAGGCCCCGCCGCGCTTGTAGCGCAACAGGGCCGGTTTCTGGTGCACCGCGGCGAGGTTGGTGAGCAGGTCAGGAAGCGTCTGCAGGTCCACGCGGGCTCCTAGACCTCCCGTTGGGCGGTAACGCCCAGGAGCTGGTGCGCGTGGGGATCGGCGAGCAGCCTAGAAATGGAACTGAACGCTGCCCCCTAGCGCGAACGCCGATGTCGAGTACGTCCCCGGCACGACGTACGGGGGCCCGCCCGGCGTCTCGCGGTCGCCGTAGATCCAGTACTGGGCGTACACGTCGGCCGAGACGTGGCCGTCGATCCCCTGCCAGCCGTAGCCGCCGGTCAGCCCTATCTTGTCGCCGTCCTGGAGGTAGGGACGCGCCTGCTTCTCCGGTATCGCGCTCGGGTCGTAGATGAGCCCGAACCGGGCGGTGTGCCGATCGCTGAAGTGATAGTCGGCGCCCCCGGCGACTCCCAGCGTGCTCTTCCAGTTTTCCTTGCGCGTCAGCGAGGTGGTCGTCGGCTTGACGGCGAAGCCGCTCCCGACCCCGTTCGGTGAGTCGACGATCACATCGATGCTGTCGAACTTGACCCACTTGCTCCAGAGAAGATCGACCTCCCAGTCCCACTTCCCCTGTCCGGCACGGCCCAACCCGACGTCGATGGTGGCCGGCAGGACGAACGTCCCGCTGGCCTTGGAGTCGGTGAACGCGGCCCCCAGCGGGCAGTAGGTCGTGATCGGAGGTTCGGTGGGATTTGGGTCCGGTATCGGCGTGCCGGCCGTGAGGCACCCGGAGTCGTCCACGAGATTCGCCGACGGGATGAAGAACGGTCCCTCCTCGACGTTGCTCCACTTCAGCCAGCCGTCAGCGCGCATAATCTTCTGGCTGCGGAACGACAGCCCGAACCGGTACCCCGTGTCGCCCACGTAGTGGACGGCGAGGTTCACGCCGGCCTTGTTCGCGGCGAGGGTGATGTTCTGCTGCGGCTCGGTCGCCGGCTCCCCCGGGAAGAGGAACGGCGCCAGCGGGGTCGTGTCGTAGGCCTGCGAAAAGTCCTCGATCACCATGCGGACGTTCTCGAACCCGATCGCCACGCTGATCTTCTCGTTGAGCTTGGCGATGATGCTCAGGTTCAGCTCCTGCGTGTTCCAGACCGACTTCAGCGCGGAGTGCTCGACCGGGTCGCCGGCGAACCAGTGGGTGCGCAGCGCGAACGGGTTGAACGCGCCGAAGGCGAACGCGTAGTGATCGCCGATCGGTCCCGTGAAGTAGATCTGCTTCGCGTAGAGCGTCGAATCCTGCATGTCGGCCGAGCCGCCGGCCGCCGCGTCGAAGCTGACGTCGGGCTCCTGCAGTCCTCCCCCGAGGTAGAAGTTCCAGCCGTCGAGGTGACCCGCGGCGGCAGGGTTGAAGAACGTCGCGCTGGCGTCATCCGCCTGAGCGACGAACGCGCCGCCCCGACCGGATGCCTTGGCGCCCTGCTGTCGCACCTGGAATCCCCCGGCGAGGGCGGGCGCGGCCGCCAGGATCGCCAGGCTGGCGACGACCGTGCCTCGGGTCAACGTGGACCGCATGCGAGTCTCCTCCCGATGGAATGAAAAACCGCCGGATTATACCCACCCCCTCCATGCAGGTCAACGACCTTCCGGGGTTTGATCGCGCGCGGGCTTCGGTTGGGTTGAGCCGGAGGCAAGAGGACCATTAGAATCTCCTCGTTTCCGGCCCGCGAGCGCGCGGCGCCAAAGGGCCGATCATGGACGACAGCACGCACCAGGCGGCGCTCCTGCGGATCCCGTACGGGCTGCACGTGGTCGGCGCGCGGCGCGGCGAGGACCTCCACGCCTTCACCGTCACCTGGCTCTCGCAGTGCTCCTTCGCGCCACCCCGGCTGATGCTTGCGGTCCGGGTCGGCTCCGAAGGTCTCGCGCGCATCGTCGCCGAGTCGGTCTTCGCCGTCAGCTTCCTGCATCGCGGCCAGGAGAAGGTGGCGAAGGCGTTCTTCAAGCGCTCGGTCGCTGCGGCTGGGAGGTTGAACGGCTACGCCTACCGGCGCGGCGAGACCGGCTGCCCGATCCTGGTGGACGCCCCCGCGTTCGTCGAATGCCGCGCGGTCGAGATCCTCGCGGGGGGGGATCACGCCGTCGTGGTCGGCGAGGTGATCGCCGCGGGCGCCCAGGGGGAGGAGCCCCCCCTGACGTTGGCCCAGACCGGGTGGTCGTACAAGGCCTGAACCGCGGCTCCCCGCGGTCAGCTTGCGACCTCGTCGTAGCGATAGAAGCCGCGCCCCGACTTCCTCCCGAGCCTCCCAGCGTCCACCATCTTGCGCAGCAGCGGGCAGGCGCGGTACTTCGGATCGCCGAACCCCTCGTGCAGCACCCCCATGATGTCGAGGCAGACGTCGAGGCCGATGAAGTCCGCCAGCTCCAGCGGCCCCATCGGGTGGTTCATCCCCAGTTTCATCACCGTGTCGATTGCCTGCGGTGTCCCGACGCCTTCGGCCAGCGCGAAGACTGCCTCGTTGATCAGCGGCAACAGCACGCGGTTGCTCACGAAGCCGGGGAAGTCGTTCACCTCGACCGGCGTCTTCCCGAGCCGCTGGGACAAGGTGATCACGTCTGCGCAGGTCGCATCGGAGGTCTCGAGGCCGCGGATCACCTCCACGAGCTTCATCACCGGCACGGGATTCATGAAGTGCATCCCGATCACGCGGTCGGCGCGCTTGGTGGCGGCGCCGATCTTGGTGATCGAGATCGACGAGGTGTTCGTGGCCAGGATCGCCTCTGGGCGCGTCAGCTCGTCGAGCCGCCGGAACACGTCCTGCTTGGTCGCCAGGTTCTCCACCACCGCCTCGACCACCAGGTCCGCGGGGGCGAGGTCCGCGAAACGGGTGGTCGTCCGGATGCGCGACAGCACCGTTTCCTTCTCCGCCGCGGTCAGCTTCCCCTTGTCGACGCCGCGCTGCAGGTTCTTCCCGATCGTCTCCCGCGCCCGCGAGAGGAACCGCTCCTCGAGATCGTTCAGGACCACGGTCAGGCCGAACTGGGCCGCCACGTGGGCGATCCCGTTCCCCATCGTTCCCGACCCCACCACCCCGATCGTTCGGATCTCCATGCCCGTCCTCCGGCGGGGATTCCCCCGCGACGGCCTCGTCTTCCGTGCCCGTCTGCGTCAGTCCTCGGTCCGGCCGAGGATCTCCCGGAGCGCCGGGTCCGGCCCGGCTCCCGTGGACCCTGCCGGCAGGCGGGTGGCGAAACCGAGATTGCGTACCCACTGCTGGATTCCACCGGCGGCCCAGCTCGCCGCGCGGCCGTCGTCCGCCTCCCGGATCCCCAGCACCTGCCGCCCGAACCGCGCCACTCGCTCACGGTTCAGCGCCGCGGGGGCGTCTCCGCACGACTCCATCGCGGCCGGCAGCACCATGGCCCTGAGGTCCACGACGTCGGAGCCGCCGCGCGGCAGGCGCATCACCGCCAGCTCGATCGGCGTCGGCCCGGGGCCCGCGGCCGCCATCCCCTCCGCCGCGCGCGCCGTGGCCAACGCCAGCTGGACGCGTGGGGCCGGATCGTCGCTCGTCGCGATGGCCGCGGGAAGCGCGTCGATGAGAAGGCGCATCCCCTCCTCGATCGCCAGCTCCGCCTCGGCGACGAGCGCGGCAGCGCCGTTTCCGGCGTACCGCTCCAACAGCCCCGTGAGGAACTGCAGCCCTACGACGGCGGTGCGGCGCGGCGCGCTGCCGCGACACGTTGCAGGGTCGGAGATCAGCACGTCGGGGAGCGGACAGGAACGGCCGGAGTCGGCTGGTCCGTAGCCGACCACGGTCGGGACGACCAGGGAAGGAAGGAGCGCGGAACCCGCCGCCCAGCGCGCGACCTGGAGCGGCTCGGTATCTCCCAGCCCCACCACCAGGCGGCAGCGGCTCTCGCGAGCCGCCTCGGCGGCCAGCCGCAGGCAGGCGTCGAGCGCCGTGCCGGGGCGCGGCACCCGCGGAAAAGGATGGCTCCCGACCCTGGCCGCTCGCAGCCGGGCTCCGAGATCCTGGAGCAGCGCGACCTCGCGCGTGTCCGGGTGCGCCGGGGAGACGATGAGGGCGCGCGCGCCGATGGCGGCCGCCTCCTCCCCCACGCGAGCGAAGGCGCCCGCCCCCTCGAGGAGACGTACCACCCCAGGAGCAGGCTGGGCGCCCATCGGCGCTACATCCGCTCGACGGCCATCGCGACGGCGTTCCCGCCTCCGAGGCACAGCGCCGCGATGCCGCGCTTGCCGCCGCGGTCGGCCAGGGCGTGGAGCAGCGTCGTCAGCACCCGCGCGCCGCTCGCGCCGATCGGATGCCCGAGCGCGACCGCGCCGCCGTTCACGTTGACGCGCGCCGCGTCGAGCGACAGCTCGCGCACCAGCGCGCACTGCTGCACCGCGAAAGCCTCGTTGAACTCGTACAGATCGACCTGGTCCTTCGCCCAGCCGGTCTTCTGCAGCACCGACTCCACCGCACGCTGGGGAGCCATCATCACCAGACGCGGGGCAATCCCCGACGTCGCATAGGCGACGATCCGGGCGAGCGGCTGCAATCCCCGCCGCTTCGCCTCCGCCTCGGAGGTCACCACCACGGCCGCCGCGCCGTCGTTCACGCCGGGCGCGTTCCCCGCGGTGACGGTGCCGTCCTTCTGGAAGGCCGGGCGCAGCTTGCTCAGCGCTTCAAGGGTCGTGTCGCGCCGCGGCCCCTCGTCCACCTCGAAGCGGATCGGATCACCTTTCTTCTGCGGGATCTCGACGGCCACGATCTCGCGCTTGAACTTGCCGGCATCGATCGCGGCAATCGCCTTGCGGTGGCTGCCGTACGCCCACTCGTCCTGTGCCTGACGCGAGATCTGGTACTCCCTCGCGACCACTTCTCCGGTCATCCCCATATGGCAGTCGTCGTAGGCATCCCAGAGCCCGTCGTGGATCATCGAGTCGAGGAGCTGGCCGTTTCCCATGCGCAGCCCCTCGCGGGCCCCCTTCAGGAGGTAGGGGGCGTTCGACATCGACTCCATTCCCCCCGCGACGACGAAGCGGGCATCCCCGAGCGCGACCGCCTGGGAGGCCAGCACCACCGCCTTGAGCCCCGACCCGCAGACCTTGTTCACGGTCAGCGCCGCGACGGTATCGGGAAGCCCTCCGAACAGCGCCGCCTGGCGCGCCGGGTTCTGACCGAGCCCTGCCCCGACGACATTCCCGAGGATCACCTCGTCGACCTCGGCGGGTTTCAGCTCGGCGCGCCGGATCGCCTCGGCGACCACGGTCGCTCCGAGCCGTACGGCGGGGACATCCTTCAGCGTCCCCAGAAATCGGCCAATCGGGGTGCGGACGGCGGCAACGATGACGGGTCGGTCCATGGTTGGAGGTCCTCCGGGCGGCTAGAGTCGAGGGGAGGATAGCATTCGGCGCCCCCCGCCGAACAGAGCGGGAGGCCGGTGGATCCGGGCGCCCCGCCGGGGAATACGAGCCTCGTCGGGGGTGGGACGGCCCGCGTCCAGGCTCCCGACAATACCCACGCAAGTTGTTGCAGAACTTTGCGCTTGCTTCCGACCGCGAACCGACCTAAGCTTTACCCAGAATTGACTCGGGTGTGGGAACCCGCATCAGATCCTGACCACTTTGCGACAGCCAGATTCACGGCGGGCCGGAGGCACCATGAAGGTCGGTGACTGGAAGATGATTCCCCTGTCCGAGCGCCGGAAGCGGGGGAAGAAGGACGACGTCAAGGTCGAGTCGATGGTGGCGATCCAGAACAACCGCCGCGTCCTGCTGCATCGAGTCGAGCGCCGCCACGAGGACGGTCACACCGAGGTGTTCATCATCAAGGCATCCGCTCGCGACCTGAAAACCGACCACTGACCCTGTTTCACCGCTCCGTCGTCTTGAGTCGACGACGGCAGATCTCGGCCAGGATCTCCTGAGCCTCGAGCGGCGGCAGCGTCAGCCGCCGGCCATCCTTCAGCGTAAAGCAGAGCCGCTCGCGCGGGTACCGCCCCAGCCAGCCCAGCACCCATCCCCTCGGCTCCACTCGTGCCAGATCCTCCCAGCGGACCGACCCGCCATCCCGCGCCGGCATCAGCAGGTTGAAGAGGCGCACCCCGACCGGATCCGCCTGCACGGCAAGCCCGAGCGACCACAGGGTCACGCCCGAGGCGGCCAGCAGGACCGCGATCTCGAGCAGCAGGAGCAGGGCGAGGGTGGCGGCAGAGTGCGACTGCGGGCGGAAATGGAGCGAGAGCAGCGCGGTCCCCAGACACGCAATGCCCCCCAGGCAGGCGGCCACCACCACGTCCCGCCGCAGCGTCGGATGCAGGCGGAAGAGCCCCGTATGCTCCGGCACCGAGGTGCGGAGGCGCGCCTGACGCAGGACGCCGCTCGCTGCCGGAGGGCTCATCCCGGTGGCCATCCGAGGCGCCGGCCTCCGAGCAGGTGCAGGTGCAGATGGAAGACCGACTGCCCGGCCCCCTCGCCGCAGTTGACGACGAGGCGGTAACCGCCATCAGCGAGCCCGCGCGTCCGCGCCAGGTCGCCCGCCACCCGCACCAGATGCCCGAGGAGCGCCTCGTGCTGCTCGCTCGCGTCGTTCAGCGTCGCCAGATGCTCACGAGGAACCACGAGCAGGTGCGTCGGGGCCTGCGGGTGGATATCCTCGAAGGCCACACACTGCTCGTCGTCGTGTACCCGCCGCGACGGGATCCTGCCGCTGCAGATGTCACAGAATAGGCAGCCCATCAACCCCTCCCAGGAACGGAACTCAGGCCGCGACCCGCTCGATCGATGCGCCGAGAGCGCCGAGCTTCGCCTCGATCTGTTCGTACCCTCGATCGATATGGT
>Ga0210379_10000079_pt1 | contig 23441 bp, 19 predicted proteins | sample PLMedo_2_FD_155468 | JGI IMG/M metagenome (GOLD analysis project Ga0210379, IMG submission 155468) | Groundwater sediment microbial communities from an aquifer in East River, Colorado, USA - PLM4_32_coex redo | ecosystem: Environmental > Terrestrial > Soil > Riparian zone | place: USA: East... | reverse complement strand
TGCGCGTGCCGCCACCGTCCACGACCTCGGCGCTCGCCTGCGCGATGTTCACGATGCGGGTTCCGGGGGGCGTGACGGCGAGCGCTGGACCGCCCAGAAGCCAGGCGGCGCACCCGACGGCCAGCGCTTTCGTCGCGAACTCGCGCACTTCTCCCCCACCGTTTGCCATGGGGCGCCGTGGGCACGGCCGACCCCAGAAACTACGAGGGCAGGACGCCCTGGTCGGGACGCCCTGCCTCGAAGAAGGGGCCCGGCAGCACTGCCGGGCCCGCGATCTGGAGATGCCTGCCTAGTCGATGGTCACCTGGAACTCGATCGTGACGCTTGCCGCCACGGCCAAGGCCCCGACGTTCACCGTCACGGCGTTCGGGTTCGTGTCGTTGACGTCGCCTTCGTCCCCATCCGCCGCGTCCGACTGCGGGGTGCCGTTGTAGACGAGGGTGCCGGCAACGTAGGTGGTGAAGCCCGGGATGCTGTCGGTCAGCACCACGCTGGAGGCCGCGGCGTTGCCGGTGTTGGTCACCACGACGGTGTAGGTCAGCGTCGTTCCGGGCGGCTGATCGCCGACCGGTGCGACCGACTTCACGGCGGTCAGGTTCGGCGCCTGGATGCTGGTGGTGTCGGTCGCCGACTCCGAGACGCCGACGTTGAAGGTCGAGGTCCCGGTCACGGTCGTGACATCGACCGTGCCGCCGACCGTGCCGGCCGGGACGGTCACCCGGGCGAGGATGGCGTACGTGCCGTTCGCCGCGAGCACTCCGGTATCCGGCGTCAGGTCGCCGTCGGTATCGCCGAGCACGGGGTCGGTGACCTGGTAGAGGCCGTCACCGTTGAGGTCGAAGTAGAGATCGACCGTCCACCCCTGGCTGCTGGCCGTGGTGATGTCGATGGTGTCCGGGCCGTTACCGAGGTTCGACACGGTATGGGCGTAAGTCACCGTCGTGCTCGGCGTCGTCGTCGTGGCGTTGTCCGGCGCGACGTCGACGGAGGCGACCTGGCTCACCAGCGTGGTCACCACGTTCGACAGCGCGGTGAAGCTGTTCCCCAGGGGGTCGTTGTACGTCACGGTCGCCTGGTTGTTGATTGGAGTGCCCGCGGGCGTGCCGAGGGCCCAGGCCGTCCCGGAGGAGGCCGCGACGGCGACCGCGAGAACGGCGAGCAGAACTGCGATGCGAGGGAAAGGACTGCGCATGCGGTGAATCCTCCGTGGGCGGTGCGGGTTACTCGACCCGGACCTTGAAGTAGGCAGTGCGCACCTGACCCGGGTCGAGCGCTTCGGTCAGGGTCCAGCGGACATGGGTGTAGTCCTCGGCAGGGACGGGCAGCTCGCGCGCGACGCCGTCCTCCCCGACCACGCGGCGGAGCGCCGGGTAGACGACGAAGGTCTTGCCGCCGTCGATGCTGTAGGTGATGCGGGTTCCCGTGCCCCCCGCGGAGTCCGGGATCAGCACCGTGCCGGCCGGGACGGGATCCTCGACACGCGCCGCGAGAGCGGGGTCACCGCCGTCGTTGGCAATCTGGAGGGTGTAGACGAGGACATCGCCGCGGCTGGCGGCCGCGACCGGTTCGGTCCGTCGCTCCACCTGACCGGCGTCGTTGCGCTTCGTGATCTCGCGCTCGACCTGCATGCCGACGCGGAGCTTGCCGGGTTCGTTCGCGGTGGCGCCGGCCGTGATGAGCGCGAGCGTGAGCAGTCCTAGGGCGGAAGTCTTCCACGACATTTGCCATCTCCTCCACGAGGGTTCTCAGCCTGCCCGGCGAGGCGAGGTGCGCACCGCCGGGGTCCCCGAGAGGGACGGGAACTGGCCGAACCGCTGGCAATATTGTCGTGTATTTTTACAAAGTCAAATTACGACTCTTGAATGTGTATTGTATTTAAACTGTACATACGCATACTAGAAACCGCAGAGCCCGCGTTGGTTACAGGGAAGGGAGCGGATGTGCGGGTTCTTCCGGGCGGAGGGGTGGCGGGCGCGACGCAGGGAGGGATCGTCACCCGGCCGGCAACGAGCAGCACTGGCTCGGCCGGGGCACTGCTGCGGGCGGCCCGTCTCCGGCCGCCCGCTCGAGGGATCGCGGGGAGGTCCGCTACTCCAGGACGCGGATGACGACGCGTCGATTCTGGGCGCGGCCGTCCCTGGTCTTGTTATCCCCGGCCGGCTGCGAGGAACCGAGCGAGATCACCGACATCGCATAGAGCGGGATCCCCTTCGAGTTGAGATAGCGGCGCACCGACTCCGCCCGGTGCTCTCCGAGATCCTGATTCCACGCTTCGTTGCCGGTGGAATCGGTATGCCCCTGGACCTCGAGGTAGACGCGCTTGTTGAGCGACAGGATCTTGCTGACCAGCGAATCGATCTCGGGCACGCCCCCTTCGGGGAGGTCCCACTTGTTCGTCTTGAACTTGGTCGCGTCGTTCGTCAGCGTCGCCTCGAGGACCAGCGATCCCTGAGCCAGACGCTTCGCCTCCTCCGCGGTCGTGAAGGCGAGCGTTCCCTTCTCGAGCGCCTGGTTTCCCGTCGTCTGCGCGGCCGAGGCCTTCTGATCCACCTGGCCGACGCGCCCCTCAACGTCCCGAACTCGCGCCTGGGTCTCCTCCACAGCGTTCTCGACCCCCTGGATTCTCTCCCCCTGGGCGCCGACCTCCTCCTGCACGAACTTCTTGGTCGCACACCCGGGTACGAACAGGGCCGCTACGAGGACGAGCGACGTCCCCATGCACTTCGAGAGTCTTCTCATCGACACTCCTTCTAGGGAGGCCACGGGCGCCCCCACGGTGGAATCCGTCGGGCAGGCCAGGGGCAACTCCGAAACATCGCCGGTTACCGCAGGGATGGTAGCTCAGCCAAAGTCGCTCTTGCAAGCTCTAGAGTCAGGGGGTGGGGGTCTCGGCCGCAACGGCATAGACCCCCTGCCGGGCGCTCACCGCGCACTTGCGGCAGTCGGCGCGCACTTCGAGGACATGCGGGCCCGGAGCCGAGGAGGGGTAGTAGCCGACCACGTAGGCAAGCTTCAGGTCCTCGACGATCCGCCGCACGGCCGTCTGCACCTCGACCGCCAGGTCCGCGAAGAAAGTGCCCCCCCCGGTCTCCTCCGCCAGGCGCGTTACCACCGCCGCCCCCTCGGCCTGCCGCCGCTGCTCGTGCGGGTCGACGAGGATCACGGTGTAGAGGGGGACCTGGGTGCGCCGGGCGATCTCGATCGCCTGCTCGGGGCGCAGCTGCGAGGCGGTATCCACACCATCGGTCAGCAGCACGATCGCCGCCTTCTGGTTCCCTTTCCTCGGCACCAGCCTGGGCGCCTCCGCGACCGCGTCGATGAGGGCCGTCTGCCCGTACCCCTGACGGTCGAGGAGCGCCTCGCGCAACGCGGCCCGATCGGTCGTGAAGCCGACGAGCACGTCCACCCGGCCGTCGGCGAACGCGAAGAGCGCCGCCTCGTCGTCGGGCGCCAGCCGGCTCAACAGATCGCGAATCGCGGTGCGACAGTCCTCGAGGCGCCCCTGCAGGCGCATGCTGCCGCTCACGTCGAGGAGGATGGCGACGCGGACGGGCCCCTCCAGCCCCTCGGAGAAGACGACAATCTCCTGCGGCTTGCCGTTCTCGAAGACCTGGAAGTCCTTCTGCTTGAGGCCGCGGACGAACACCCCTTTCGGGTTGCGCACCGCTGCCTGGACCAGCGCCAGCTCCACCCGGACCCGGTACGGCTCCGCCCCGGAGGGAATGGGAGGCGGCTCTTGCGCCCGCGCCGCACCGACGAAGCCGAACAGCAGGACCGGCACCCACCACCCCAGGGAGGTCCCACGGCGAACCTCGCGCTTTGACGCTACCTGCAACAGATCTCTCCTCGATCGGGCGTGGGATGGGTGCGGCGCCGCGCCGATGGCCTGCACCCGCCGGCCGGCGGGCTGCCCGCGAGATCCCGAAGGTCGGGATCCGACCCGGGGTATTCTAGCAGCGCGCCGACGGTTCGTCCGGCGTCCGTTCGCCGGCCTCGGGCGTATCCTCAACATCGCCCCTTCGCCCTCTCGCGGCCGGGGGGACTACGGCGAGACCGCCGGTCTCGCCAGGAGGAATGTGATGAAGCGAATCGTTGCTATCGGCGCGCTGTTCCTCGCGGCGGCCCTGGTCGCCACGAGCGTGGAGAGCGCCCCGCAGGAGGAGCGAGCCTACCTCGGCGTTTACCTCTCGGACCTGAGCGAGCCGGTACGCACGGCGCTCGGGCTCGGCGAGGACGAAGGGGTGATGATCGACCAGGTGGCCGACGAGGGTCCGGCCGCCAAGGCGGGACTGAAGGCGGGGGACGTCATCGTCGAGTTCGACGGCCAGCCGATCACGGGCCCGAGCGGATTGCATCGCCGCCTCGACCGCGCCCGTCCCGAGCAGGAGGTTCCGGTCGTCGCGTTGCGGAAGGGTCAGCGGCAGACGCTCCACGTGAAGCTCGGCAGCCGGCCCCGCTCCGCCTGGCGGATGCTGGATGGGGCCGGTTGGGCGGATCTCGAAGGGATCCCCCCGTTGTTCACCACGCCCCCGGCGCCGCCCGCGCCGCCGCGCGCGCCCGGAGCACCGTCTCCTCCCGACACGCCCGCCCCTGCCATGCTCTACACGCCACGGAGCCTGGGGCAACTCGTGCGCTGGGACTCCGGCGCGGTGCTCGGAGTCAGGGTGCAGGACCTCACCGGCCAGCTCGCCGACTACTTCCAGGTTGCGCGCGGGGCGCTCGTGACCTGGGTGTCCCCGGGGAGCGCGGCGGCGACGGCGGGGATCAAGGCCGGCGACGTCCTCGTGGCGATCGCGGGGCAACCGGTCCAGGGGGAGGAGGACCTGCGCACGATCGTCTCCGATCTCGACCCCGGGAAGGAGACGAGCGTCACCGTGTCGCGACGTGGCGCGGAGACCAAGCTGACCGTCAAGCTCGAGGAACCCTGACCCGGGACTCGCGCGCCCCAGGTCTGGATCTACTCCTTCGAGGAGGTGCGCCGGGGGGGGCCTTCCTTGAGGGCGAGCACGTAGGCGCGAAACCCCGCATCGAGCTCCGCGGCCGAGATTCCGAGGAGGTGGAGCAGCGCTGCCGCGCCCCCCTCCCCCGCCGCGTCCTCCCCGAGATAGCGGACGAACGGCGCCGAGAAGCGCTCGTTCTCGCCGTGGAGCAGGTAGTGCACCAGCAGCCAGGCGCGCGCGTAGTTCCCCTGGGACCGCTCCCCGTAGAACGCGCTCGGCTGGGACAACGCGAGAAGCTCCGCAACTCCGGCGCTCTTGTCCTTGCGCAGCTCGGAGCGAAGCTCCTGGAGCAGGCGCCGCGAGTCCCCCGCGGCCGGCTTACGCTCGCCGTGCAGCAGGGCGACGTCCTTGCCGCCGATCGCCCCCGCCTCGAACCCGTCGGGGGCGGCACGCCGCGTGTAGCCGAAGTAGCTGGCCAGACCTTCGGCAAGCCACAGGCTCGACGTCGTCCCCGTGGGGAGCAACTGGTTCGTGATGAGCTGATGCGCGGCCTCGTGCACCAGCGCATCCGGGAGTTCGCCGGGGTCGGCGGGATCGGTGTGGATCACGACGACATCGTAGATCGGCCGATAGTGCCCGAGGCTCTGCTGCGGGTCGAAGCGCGGATGCCCGGTGAGGAGCTGGTTGTATTTGAAGTACGAGTAGAAGAGGTAGTACTGGCCGGCGCTCTCGTACGGGCGCAGCGCCGCCTTCCCCTCCCAGTATCCGGCGAAGAACGTGCGGAATGACTCGAGCAGCGCCGCCGCAGCACCAGGGTCGAGCCGCGGGTCATCGGTCTGGACGTGGAAGTGCGGGGTCCTCTTCTGCGCGAAGTTGCGGTCGCGGATCGACCGGTCGGCGTCCGCGATGAAGCGCGCCACCTCCGCCTGCCGCTCCGCCTCGGCCTCAGCGTCGTCTGCCGCGTGGTCGGAGGCCGCGGGGGTCGCGGGGGGCGGCTGTTTGGTCTTCTGCTCGTAGATGCGGCGTTCCTTCTCGAGCAGCTCCTTGGTCTGATCATCGACCTGCGCGACGCACGGCACGCCGATGAGAGCCACGGCGCACAGACCGAGGACCCAGGGTGTTCGCATCCAGCCTCCGTGCACGGCGGCAGCGTCTTGCACCGCAGGCATCTCCTGCCTATCCTACACCGACCCTGCGGCAGACGCGGGGTAGCGGCGCGAGCACCGAGCTTCATGAGCACCTCCCTCAGGAACCGACTCTCTCGACGAGACTGCGGTTCGAAGGAACCCGATGAGCACGAACTGGTTGGGCAAGGTCCGCAGCGGCTTCAGCCGGACGTTCTGGGTCGCCAACGTCATCGAGCTGTTCGAGCGCCTGGCCTACTACGGAAGCAAGGCGGTGCTCGCGGTCTACGTGGCCGAGAAGGTGGGACTCGGACCCGAGAAGGCCGGCTGGCTCGTCGGCAGCATGTTCAACACCCTGCTCTACTTCCTCCCGATCCTGGCCGGGACGATCGTCGACCGCTTCGGGTTCAAGCGCAGCCTGCTGGTCTGCTTCGCGGTCTTCACGCTGGGGTATTTTCTCATCGGCCTCGCGGGGCTTCCCGCCGGGCAGGGTCTCGTCGCCACCGTCGGCGCCACTCCCTACATGGTGATTGCACTCCTCATCACCGCGGCCGGCGGCTCGCTCATCAAGCCCTCGATCGTGGGCACCGTGGCGCGGACGACCACCGGGGAGACGAAGTCGCTCGGCTATTCGATCTACTACATGCTGGTGAACATCGGCGGGGCGATCGGTCCGTTTCTGGCGGTCCCGGTGCGCGAGAACCTCGGCATCGCCTACGTGCTGGTGATGTCGTCCGCGACGAGCTTCGCGCTGCTGGTCGGAACGCTCCTGTTGTTCCGGGAACCGCCGCGACCGGCGGATGCTCCGCCCCCGAAGTCGATGGCCGGCGTCCTCAAGGACATGGTGCTCGTCTTCGGCAACCTGCGGTTCATCACCTTCCTGGTGATCTTCTCCGGCTTCTGGATCATGTTCTGGCAGATCTTCTACTCCATGCCGTTCTACATCCGCGACGTCCTGAAGTTCGACCGCTTCGAGATCCTGGAGACGGTCGACGCCTGGACGATCATCCTGATTACCGTCGCCGCGACCGCGCTGGCGAAAAAGCTGAAGCCCATGATGGCGATGACCCTGGGCTTCGGGCTCGCCTCGATCTCGTGGCTCCTGCTGGCGTACATGCCGTCCGGCCCCGCGCAGGTGTTGTCATGGCCGGTGGTCGCCGTCATGAACGTCGTGCTCTGGGCCCTTGGTGCGGTGGGCCTTCCGGTCACGACGGTGGCTCTCACCGCGACGATCGCGCCCACTGCATTCGCGCTGATCGTTTTCGCGCTAGGCGAATCGGTTCAGGCGCCGCGGTACTACGAATACGTGTCGGAGCTCGCGCCGAAGGAGCAGGTCGGAACCTACATGGGATTTGCGTTTCTGCCGGTGGCGATCGGCACGTTCTTCGCCGGATTGATCAGCGGACCGCTGGTACAGCACTACATCGGCACGCACGTCGGAGAGACGTTCGTCCCGGGTCCCGGCGCAATCCACCCCGAGCGGATGTGGGTCTGGGTCAGCCTGGTCGGAATCGTGTCGACCTGCCTGATGATCCTCTACGATCGCCTCTGCATGCGCCGTCGTGCCACTGCCTAGCGCTGCTAAGCCGGACAGCGGCGCTCCGCTTCCTCGAGGAGCTTGGCGCAGCGGGGCTGGACTCCTCTGCGGTCGGGAAGGGCGACGCATCTCCTGAGGTCCTCGCGCGCGGCGCAGGGATCGCCGAGCTCGATCCGCAGCTTCCCCAGGTTGTAGTGCGCCGGCGCTCCGGCGGGGTTCAAGCGCGCCGCCTCCCGGTAGGCGTCGAGCGCGGCGGCGGGGCCGCGCGCCTGGCGGTAGAGCGCGCCGAGGTTGTTGTACGCCTCGAAGTAGTCTGGCTTCACGGCGACGGCCTGCTCGAGGGCGGCGATGGCGGGCTCCGCCTGGCCGCGCACCGCCAGCACATTTCCCAGGTTGTACCAGCCGACCGCGTCGCGCGGCGCGATCTGCACGATGCGACGGTAGGCGCGCTCCGCGCCCATCAGGTCGTTCGCCAGGTAGAGCGCGCCTCCGACCTGCTGCAGCAGCTTCACGTCGCTGACGGTGTTCAGATCCGCGCGCGCGAAGGCGCCGGCCGCGCGCTCCCGCTCGTTCAGGTCGTAGAGCGCCGCCCCGAGGGCGAGCTGCAGGCCCGGGAAGTTGGGCCGCTGCGACTGCACCCGCTCGAAGGCCGCGAGCGCATCCCCGAACTTCCCCTGACGGTAGAGGGTGGTCCCGAGTGCAAAGTCGGCGGCGACGTCGGCGGGATCGACCTGTAGCCGCTCGCGATAGGTCGCTTCGGCCTCCGGGAAGCGCCCCGCCGCGAAGGCCTCCTGCGCCGGATCCGCGGGCGCGGGGGATGGAGCGGCCGCGGCGGCCCCGGCGGCCGGCGCCGCGCCGGCAGGAAGGGAAGGTCGCAGCGCGACGAGGCCGAAGATCACCGCCGCGGTCAACGCGACGGCCCCCGCCGACCGGACCAGGAGTCGTCCGCGCCCGCCGCGTCGCGTGATCCCCGCGGCATCGACTGCCTGCCAGTCGTGGAGGTAGACGAACAGCACCACCCCCCCCGGCAGGAGCAGGAGCCCCCAGATGTCGACCACCCACCACGCGAACCGGTAGACGTAGAAGGTGGCCTGCCGGTAGCCGCCGTCCAGCAGCGGCCGGAACTCGATCTCGACGGCCAGCGCCACCGCGTGGACGAGGAAGATGAGCCCCAGTCCCCAGGCGAAGCGCGAGAAGGCCGCCCTCGCCCCACGTCCGCGGCGCCACACCCCGGCGAGCAGCAGCGCCAGGACCAGCGGGCCCGCCAGGTGCTGGTCCGCCGTCCGGAGCAGGAAACCCGGCCGTGATCCGTCCGCCGGATCGACCTCGATCCCGCCCGCGACGGCGACGACGCCCGTCGACCCTTCTCCCCTCTCCACCGCGCGCACGAACCCGCCGACCGTCCCCGCCAGCAGCCGGTCGTAGGCGGGATGGACGGCGTACCCCACGGCGCCGAACAGCACCGTCAAGGCCACGACGAGGGCGGCGAACCTAAGGAGCGGCAGGGCGACCGACGCGGACGAACCGCTCGGCCCAGTAGATCCAGACGAGCATGGAGAAGAGGATGACGACGCTCTGCCAAACATAGCCGTGTGCCACCGCGAAAAAATCAGGCCAGAAGATCCCGGTGTAGTAGAGCGCCAAGATGCGCACCAGGTTGATGATCTGGATCGCCGGGATGCCGATTCCGACCCCGATCCCCTTCTGGCGCAGCGTGGACGGGAAGGCGAGCACCGCCGCGACGTAGATCGAGGTCGCGAGGAGCCCGTTGCAGCCATGGTAGATGTTGACCTGGAAGCGCGGCGACATCAACCGCGTCCCCGAGATGTGAGTTTCCTCTCCGAACCGATCGAGGACGAATCCGGCGCCGGAGGCGATCCCCTCCGTATACGGTCCGACCAGGTGGATCGTCACCCAGTCGAACTGCAGGAAGAACGCGAAGCCGAGCACGGCGAGCAGGAATATCGCGACGAAGGAGATCGCCTCCCTGTTCCGTCGCATCCAGGCCCCTGGCCACAGCCCTGCCATCCGGGACATTACTTCCGCACGCCAATGCGCACGATCTCCTCCTGCAGCGGGCCGGTGACCCGGACCTCCTTCTCGTCTACGTAGACGTCGCACTCGCTGCGCACGCCGAACTCCCCCGCGAGGTAGATACCCGGCTCGATCGAGAAGCAGGTGCGCGTCAGGATTCGCCGCGTATCGCGGGTCTCGAGGTTGTCGATGTGAGCCCCGTTGCCGTGCACTTCGTCGTGAATCGAGTGCCCCGTGCGATGCAGGAAGCGGTCCTCGAAGCCTCGCTCCCGGATGTAGGTGCGCGCGACCTCGTCGACCTCCCAGCCGCAGGGGAGCTCCCCCGCACCGTGCCGGCGGCGCACGAACTCGATCGCCGCGTCGCGGGCGCCGCGCACGATGTCGAACACCTGCTGGATCTTCTCCGGCACCCGCTCGCCGGCGAAGCCGGTCCAGGTGATGTCGGCGTAGACGCTGCGCGGAGCCGCCGTCTTCGCCCACAGGTCGAGAAGCAGGAAGTCCCCCGGCCGGATGGGGGCGTGGTCGTTGGCCGTCGCCACGAAGTGCGGGTCGGCGCTGTGGGCGTTGACGCTGACGATCGGGGGGGAATCGGAGATCATCCTCTCCGCCTGGAAGATGGCCCACAGGTGCTGCTGGATCTCGTACTCGTCCGCCGCGCCCGCGGCCTGCAGCCGCCGCGAGGTCTCCGCGAACCCCTCGTCCTTCACCCGGTAGAGGAAGCGCGCCGCCGCGAGGTGCGACTCGAGCTGGCCCGGGTCCCAGCGGGTCTCGAACGCCGATACCAGGTCCGCCGACGTGACCACCTCCACCCCGGTCTTCTTCACCAGCTCGATGGTGCCCGCGTCGACGCGAGCGATGTAGGGGATCGCGCACTCGGGCGAGTATTCCATCGCCACCCGGCGGCTGCCGCGCAGAATCGCCCGCAGCCCGGCCTCGATCTCCTGCCAGGTGCGATAGACCGTGCGCCCCCCCGGGACCGCGGAGAAGAACGACGCCTCGATCGCATGGTAGAGGCCGTGCGGCTCCCCTTCTGCCGGAATGAAGTAGTACCAGCGCCGGGTCATGAACTTCTCCGGCGGCAGCCCCACGATGTTCTTCGCCACCGGATTGACGCCGTGGAAGTCGTACAAGAGCCAGCCGTCGATCCCCTGCTCGTGCAGCGCCGCCTGGATGCGGCGAATGTCGGTCGCCATGATTCCTCCGTCTAGCCGCCGAACCCCCGCGGCAGGACGGATTGTAGCGTGGAGCGGGTCGCGTAGCGAGCGGACCGGTTGACACCCCTCACGGGGAGTGGCTAATCTGCCGCGATCGTCCCGGCGCGGGGGGGTGGCGAGGCTCCCGCGCGCGCGGCGCGCGGAGGGGGCATGTTCACGCTCGATCTGAAGGGGAAGAGCGGGCTGGTTCTGGGGGTCGCCAACAAGCGCAGCCTGGCCTGGGCGATCGCGCGGGACCTGCACGCGGCCGGCGCCCACCTCGCGTTCACCTACCAGAGCGAGCGGCTCAAGGAGAAGGTCGAGCCCCTGCTGGCGGAGATCGGCGGCGCGCCGCTCTACGAGTGCGACGTGGCGGATGACGCCCGCGTGGACGCCGTCTTCGCGGCTGCCGCGGCAGATCTCGGCGGCCGCCTCGACTACCTGGTCCACTCGATCGCCTTCGCGCCGCGCGAGGAGCTCGACGGGAACTTCCTGGACACCTCGCGCGAGGGGTTCCGGATCGCCCTCGACGTCTCCGCCTACTCCTTCATCCGCACCGCCCGCTCGTTCGTGGCGCACGTGGGGCCCGACGGCGGCTCGCTGCTGACGCTCACGTATCTCGCCTCGGAGCGGGTCGTGCCGAAGTACAACGTCATGGGAAGCGCGAAGGCGGCCCTCGAGCACGCGGTGCGCCAGCTGGCGTCCGAGCTGGGCGAGCGGCGCATCCGCGTGAACGCCATCTCGGCCGGACCGGTCTCGACGCTGTCGGCCCGCGGCATCGCGGGGTTCACCGACATCCTCGGGCACTACCGCGAGAAGGCGCCGATGCGGCGCAATATCGAGCCCGAGGAGGTCGGCAAGGCGGCGCTGTTCCTGCTGAGCGAGATGGGAAGCGGGATCACCGGCGAGGTGCTGCACGTCGACTGCGGCTTCCACATCATGGCGGTATGACGGCGACCCGCCGCGCAGCCGAGCACCTCTGCCCCGCGTGCGACCGCGTCATGGCCGAGGCCGGCTGCAAGATCCGCTGCCGCGCCTGCGGCTACTTCGAGGACTGCGGCGACGGGCTGACGCCGCCCCCCACCCGCCCGGCGGCGGGGAGGTTGACGAAGGCCACGCCCCACGGAGCGAACGCGAGCGCGCCGCCGGCGCGCCGCTCGAGCGTGACCGGGTCGAGCAGCGTCAGGCCGGGCGCCCTGCCGGTCAGACCGACCGCGAGCACCGAGCCATCCGGCGGGAAAGCAGCCGTCATCGGCCCCGTGCCGACGGCGCGCCGCTCGAGCTCCAGCCCGCGCTCGGGATCGTAGGCGGAGACGTACCCGCTTGAGTTTCCGAGCGCGTACGCCCACCCCCGTCCAGGGCTGAACAGCACCCGCACCGGCCCTACCGGCGTGCGCAGCAGCGCGCTCACGCGCCCCGTGGCGAGATCGAGAATCCCGATCTCCTGGTTGCCGTACGCCGTCACCCAGAGCGATCGGCCGTCCGGCGCCAGCGCCAGATCGGTAGGGCTCTTCCCGACCGCCATCCTGCGAACCACGCGGCGCTCGCGCGGGTCGAGCTCGACCACGCGCGCGGCGTTCTGACAGAGAACCCAGAGGCGCGCACCGTCCGGGGCCATCACCAGGACATTCCCACCCAGATCGACCAGCGGAACCTCGGCGACGACCGTGCCCGTGGCGGGGTCGAGGACGAGGACCGACTGCCTTCCCTGGCACGACACCCACGCCTCCGACTCGTCGGGCGCCCAGGCGATCCCGAGCGGCCCGCAGGGGCGGGCCAGGTCGATCGTATTGAGCAGCGTCCGGGCCGCAAGGTCGGCCAGGAAGACGCGCGCCCCCGGCTGCCGCGTGGCCGGGTCGCCCCAGTCACTGACCAGCACCCGATCGCCGCGCGGCGAGACTGCCATATCGCGCGGCTGTCCCGCCAGCCGGATCTCCCCCCGCGGCTCGAAGGTCACCGCATCGACGAAGGCAAGGCGGGCGCCCCCGGCGTCGAGCAGCAGGATCTCCGCGGGGCGCGGCGCGTCAGCGAGGAGCAGCAGCGGCAGGAGCAGGCGTGCGAGCATCGAAACCTCCGCGCCGCATTCTAGCAGCCGTGCCGATTCGTCGCCCCGGGGTGGCGCGGCACGGGCCCGCGCCACCATCCTGCCGGCCGGCGCCCGCTGGACGGCGCGTGGAACCGCTTGCTAGAGTTGCCCGCCCTGCGGCTGGCGCGACGCCCTGCGGGAGGAGAGGCCGTCCGATGCCCCCCCACTCCGAACCTCTGGGCACCATCCTGCCCCTGTGGAGCGCCTTGCCGTTCGCGGGGATACTCCTCTCGATCGCGCTCTGCCCGCTGCTCATGCCGCGCGTCTGGCACCGCCACTACGCGAAGATCTCCTTCGGCTGGGCGCTGCTGTTCGCGGTCCCGTTCGTCGGCGCGTACGGCGGCCCGGCCGGGCACGAGCTCCTGCATGTCCTGGTGGCCGACTACGTGCCATTCATCATCCTGCTCTGGGGGCTGTTCACCGCCGCCGGGGGGATCGCGCTGCGCGGCACGCCCGCCGGGACCCCGGCAATCAACACACTGCTGCTGCTGATCGGCACGGCGATCGCCTCATGGGTTGGAACCACCGGGGCCTCCATGCTGATGATCCGCCCGCTGCTGCGCGCCAACGCGGGGAGGCGGCACCGGGTGCATGTCGTCGTTTTCTTCATTTTTCTCGTCGCGAACGTCGGTGGCCTCCTGACCCCGCTCGGCGACCCGCCGCTCTTCCTCGGGTTCCTGCACGGGGTGCCGTTCTTCTGGACCCTCCGCCTGCTGCCGCATCTGGCGCTGACCGCGGCCCTCCTGCTGGGTCTGTTCTTCGTGATCGACACGCGCCTCTCCCGGCGGGAGCCGCCGCGCCCGCCGCTAGCGGCCGATCCGCTGCGTCTCGAGGGGACGCTGAACCTGGTCTGGCTCGCGGGGATCATGGGAGCGGTCCTGCTCTCCGGGGTGTGGAAGCCGGGCACGCTCGCGATCGCGGGGCTCGAACTCGGGATCCAGAACCTGGCTCGTGATGCGATCATCGTCGGGATGGGGGCGGTGTCGCTGCTGCTCACCCGCCCGGAGACCCGCCAGGCGAACGGCTTCACCTGGGCGCCAATCCGCGAGGTCGCGCTGCTCTTCGCCGGGATCTTCGTGACCATCGTCCCGGCGCTGCTGATGCTGAAGGCGGGGGTGGAAGGGCCGCTGCGGATGCTGGTTGGGAACGTTACGACCCCGGACCGGTATTTCTGGGCGAGCGGTATCCTGTCGTCGTTTCTCGACAACGCCCCCACCTATCTGGCCTTCTTCAACAGCCAGCTCGGCCAGTTCTTCCCGACCCTGGCGGAGCCCGAGGCGGTGCGGGCACTGATCGCCACCAAGGGGAAGTTCCTCGAGGCGATCGCCGCCGGGGCGGTGCTGATGGGCGCGAACAGTTACATCGGCAATGCGCCCAACTTCATGGTGAAGTCGATCGCCGAGGAGGCGGGAGTGGCAATGCCGTCGTTCCTCGGGTACGTTTTTCGCTGGGCGCTGCCGATCCTGATCCCAGTCTTCGTGCTGCTGACCTGGATCCTGATCTAGCGCCGCCGGCGGGAGGGCTGCCGATGGAGGCGAGCTACTCGGAAGTGGTGGTGACCGGCCACGCGCACGGGGCGTTCAGCTATCTGCAGGGATTTCTCGAGGGGAGAGGGCTCGACCCGGGTCGCATCTTCGAGGCGGAGCAGGAAGGGTTCGCCTGCGAGCCGCTGCGCGAACGGATTCGCGACCTCCTCGGCCCCTCACACGCGACCCTCCACCTGCTGGTGCCGGCCGATCTGATCCCCGTCGTCCGGGAGGGGATCGATCAGGGCGCGGAGCGGGGTGAGCCGATCGCGCTCAAGGACGTGCGCCCGCTCGCCGGCGCCCACTTCTCCTACACGTTCACCGCCTTCGCCCGTCCGGACGGAGAGCGTCTGCAGGCGCTCCTCGCGCCTCGCGGGGAGGGGCTGACCCTGTCCCCCGAGAGTGGCGTCGAGGTGACGATCGAACCGGAGGCGACGGGCGCGGAGGCGTACGCACCTTTGCACGAGTACGAGGCGTGCGGGAGGGGCACGGTCAGCGGGGAGGTGCCCGTGGTCATCCGCTTCTACCGGCGGCTGCGAGAAGAGGAACTCATCCGGCTCGCGGCGCTCGAGCTGGCGCCGGTCTAGATCCCGCGCGCGGCCTTCACCGCCTTGGTCAGCGCGGGGAGCAGCTCGAACAGGTCACCGACCACCCCCACGTCGGCGACCTGGAAGATCGGCGCCTCGGCGTCCTTGTTGATCGCGATGATGTAACCGGACCCCTTCATCCCGGCGGTGTGCTGGATGGCGCCCGAGATCCCGGCGGCGATGTAGAGCTTCGGCGCCACGGTGATGCCGCTCGAGCCAACCTGATGCTCGGGCGGGAGCCAGCCGGCGTCGGTCACTGGCCGCGACGCACCGACCTGGCCTCCCAGCGCCTCCGCCAGATCGCGGATGACCGAGAACTTCTCGGACGCGCCGAGCCCGCGCCCTCCGGATACGATCACCTGCGCCTGGCTCAGGTCAACGCCGCCGCTCTCGCCGGTGCGGATCTCTACAAAGCGGGCGCCGAAGTCCGCGGCGTCGAGGCCAATCGCCAGCGCTCGCACCGAGCCGGCCGGCGCTCCCTCGGCCACCGCCTGCGACCCCTTCTGCACGGTCGCGAGGTACGGGGGCTCGGCCCCGAGCGTCAGCCTCACCTGGAACTTGCCGTTGAACGCCTTGCGGACGAACACCGGCGCCCCCTGCTCGATCGCGACCTCCGTTACCTCCGTGGCCATCCCCACGCCGCTCGCCGCGGCCAGCCGCGGCAGCAGATCCCAGCCGACCGGGCCATGCGCCGCCAGCACCATCCAGGGGTGTTCCTGCGCCATCACCGCCTCGACCGCACGGCCGAACCCCTCCTGCGTGTAATGGCGGAGCGGCTCCGCATCGACGACGAGCACCTCGCCGCCGCCGCGCGCGGCCAGCTGCGCGGCGGCCTCGCCCACCCCGGCGCCGAGGAGGATCGAGCCGACCTCACACCCGACCGCCGCCCGCAGCCGCCGGGCGAGACCGAGCAGCTCGAGCGTGGAGTCGCGCAGCACCCCATCTTCCTGCTCCGCCAGCACGAGGAGCTTCCCAGCCATCGTCACCCCTCCTGAATGTCCCGCGGCCCCGGGCCGCCAGACCCGACGCTCACAAGACGCCGGTCTTCTCCCGGATCCGCCGCACCAGCTCGGCCGCGATCTCGTCGGGCGAGCCCTTGAGGATCTCCCCCCCCTTGCCGCGCGGCGGCGGTCCCATCTCGAGCACCCGCGCCCGCGCTCCCGCGGCGCCGACCTGCGCGGCGGCAAGCCCGAGATCCGCGAGGCGCAGTATCCGGGTCTCCTTCTTCTTCGCCGCCATGATCCCCTTGAGCGACGCGTAGCGCGGCTCATTGATGCCGGTCTGCACCGTGACGACCGCGGGAAGGGTCAGATCGACGACCTGCAGGCGGTTGTTCTCGAGCTCGCGCTCCACCCGGGCGGTGCGGCCGTCCTCCACGAGCGACAGCGCCATGACCCCCGTGGCGCAGCGGAAGCCGAGGAGCCGCGCCAGCATCGGGCCGACCTGAGCGAGGTTGTCGTCATCGGCCTGCAGCCCCGCGAGCACCAGGTCGAACTCCTCCGGCGCCGCGGCCGCGTGCAACAGGCGGGCAACTCCCAGCGCGTCGGAACCTTCCGCGGCCGGGTCGTTCACGTGGATGGCGCGATCCGCCCCCATGGCCAGCGCGGTCTTGAGCGCCTGCGCCACCCGCTCGGGGCCGACCGACAACACCACGACCTCGGCGGCGGAAGCATCCTTCAAGCGCAGCGCCGCCTCCAGCGCATAGCGATCGTAGTCGTTGATCTGGAACGACAGGTTCTCGGTCTCGACGCCGCCGCCGCCTGCCCGGATGCGGAAGGACGAATCCTTGTCGGGGACCTGCTTCAGACACACCAGGATCTTCATCGGTCTCCTCGCGACAGGGGAAAAAGCGATGGTCCGCGCAGGATAGCGCAGCGCCACGAGGAGATTCCATGCCTTGACGCCCTCGCGAGCCGCCGATACGCTTCGGGTTCCCTGACGGCTTCCGTTACCCGGGACGGGTCCACAGCCTAACGATGCCCATCGGCTCACAGGAAAAGCGGCAGGGCCTGCTCCTGGCGATCGAGGAGTTCTCTCGCCGGCACCCTCGCACCATCTTCCTCGTGACCTTCATCGCGGTTGCCATCGCCGCGCTGCTGGGCAGCCGTATCCACCTCGACACCGACATCCTCGCGCTCGTGCCGCACGGCGACCGCGCCGTGGACGCGTTCAAGACCTCGCTGCAGGAGTTCGGCGGCGCCGACTACGTCGCGGTGCTGATCGAGGCGCCCTCGGGTCATACGGCCGACGAGTACGAGGATTTCGCCGATCGCTTCGCCGAGAAGGTCGCGGCGCTCGACGGCGTCCTGCAGGTGGAGCATCGGCTCGGCGGCAGCAGCGAGCTGCTGGCGCTCTTCCGCAAGTACGCGCTGGTGTTCCTCCAGCCCGCGGACCTGCCGCGGCTGCGCGACAAGCTCAGCGACGACGCCATCCGCGCGCAGGTGGAGGACAACCGGCGCATCCTCGAGAGCCCCTCCTCGACCTTCCTCAAGGAGATCGTGCGGATCGATCCGCTCGGCCTCCGCACGCTGCTGTGGGGCCATCTGCTGAAGGGAAAGGGGGCGCTCAAGCTCAACACCTCGAACGGCTATTACATGGCGCAGGACGAGAGCGCCCTGCTGGTGCTGCTGAAGCCGGCCAAGCCGTCGCAGGACCTGGGGTTCACGGCCACGCTGATCGCGGCGCTCAAGAACGCCGAGGCGGAGACGCGGCGCGAGCTGACCGAGGAGGGGGAGACGCATGAGCTCGAGCGCCTGACCCTCGACTACGCCGGCTCCTACGTGGTCGCGCTCGAGGACTCCAATCTGATCAAGTCGGACATGAAGGTCACGGCGATCTTCTCGTTCGTGGGCGTGCTGGGGCTCTACCTGATCGGGTATCGCCGCCTGGGGGCGCTCTTCTACAGCAGCGTGCCGCTGATGGTGGGTCAGGCGCTGACCTTCGCCGTCGCCTTCCTGGTCTTCGGCCATCTCAACTCGGCGTCCTCCGGCTTCGTGGCCATGGTGATGGGACTCGGGACGGACTTCACCATCGTGATGTACGCGCGCTACGTCGAGGAGCGCCAGCAAGGGCGGTCGTTGGGCGAGGCCAGCCGCCTGATGATGGGCGAGGGGGGGCTGGGGATGTTCACCGGCGCCATCACCTCCGCCGGCACCTTCTATTCCATGTGCGTGACGAAGTTCCGCGGCCTCTGGGAGCTGGGGTTCCTGATCGGGACCGGTATCCTGATGAGCATGGTCGCCATCCTGTTCCTGCTGCCGGCCATGATCCAGTGGAACGAGTCGCGGCCGCGCCGCAAGGATGTGGTGCGCAAGCTCCACATCCAGTCGTTCGGCTTCGAGCGGCTGATTCCGCTCGCCGGCCGCCATCCGCTCTCGACGCTGGCGGCGATCGGCGCGGTGACCTGCGTGCTGGGGGTGTCGGCCTGGAACGTCGGCTTCTCGGACAGCATCCGCGACCTGCGCTCGCGCTCCAACAAGGGGACGCTCGCGCAGGAGAAGGTGACCGCCAAGTTCGGGGGGGATCTCAACTTCATGATCGCGATCGTCGAGGCCCCCACGGTGAACGGCGCGGTGGAGAAGGTGAGCGCGGTGCTGCAGCGGGCCCGGCCGTTCCTCGACGACGGCAGCCTGCGCGGGGCCGACTCGATCGTGAACTACCTGCCGGCCACCTCCAGCCAGCTCGAGGTGATCAAGGCGCTGCGGGCGGGCGCGGGGCACGACTTCAATGCCGACCGTCTGGAGACCACCTTCCGCCGGGCGCTGGCGGACCACGGCTTCCGCGAGGATGCCTTCGACGACTACCTCGCCGAGTTCCGCACCGTGCTGACCCGCAGCGAGCCGCTCACCCTCGCGGATCTGCAGGAGGCGCGGCTCGGGGCGGTGCTCGATCGCTACGTCCGGCCAGGGAGCGGCGAGTCGGGCATCGCGTCGTTCCGCGCGGCCGTCTACCTGTTCCTCGAGGAGGGGAAATGGCGGCGCGAGGCGCCGCCGGGGCTGGTGGAGGCGCTGCAGGGGGACGACCCGGCGATCTCCGTGACCGGCGTAAACGTGGTGAGCAAGCGCCTGCGCGACATCTTCGCCCACGATGCGACGATCGCCATCTCGCTCGGTGTGCTGTTGGTCAGCGTCCTGCTGTGGCTCGACTTCCGCTCGCTCCGCCACATGCTCCTGGCGAACCTGCAGGTGCTGACGGGCGTCGTGTGGATGCTCGGGGTGATGAGCCTGACCGGGGTGCAGATGAACTTCATCAACTGCTTCGTCGCCACCATGATCCTCGGCGTAGGGGTCGACTACGGCATCCATCTGATCCACCGGCTACGGCTGAACGGCGGGGTGGTGGACGAAGGCGTGATGGAGACCGGCAAGGCGGTTGCGATGGCGGCCATCACGAACATCGTCGGCTTCGGGTCGCTGGCACTGTCGAACTACCCCGGCCTGCGCAGCGTGGGCATCATCTCGTCGGTGGGCTGCCTTTCCTGCCTGATCACGGCGGTCACGCTCCTCCCCGCCACGCTCGTGCTGTGGAAGCCCAGGACGGCGCCCGGCGGCCCAGCCGCGCGCGCCGCGGAGTAGCCGGGGGTGGGGTTCCTCGTCCGCCAGCCCCTCGCCCCGGGCCCGCATTGCCCGCCGACCGAACGCGGTGCTATACTCCTGATTCCCCTGGGAGTTAGCGACCGATCCCGACGCCTTGGCGCCAGGAGGCCCGCATGAAGGTCTACGACACCACGCAGATCCGCAACCTTGCCATCGTCGGACACGGGCATTCCGGCAAGACGAGCCTCGTGTCCGCACTGCTCTACGCCACCGGAGCGGTCAACCGGCTCGGGCGCGTGGACGATGGCACCGCCGTCACCGACTCCGACCCCGAGGAGCACGAGCGCAAGATCTCGATTGCCTGCGGCCTCGCCCAGTTCGAGCATGGCGGCGTCAAGATCAACCTCGTCGATACACCCGGATACGGCGACTTCATCGGTGAGGCGCGCGCCGGCATTCGCGCCGCCGACACCGTGGTTTCGGTGGTGCACGGCGTGTCCGGGCCGCAGGTGCAGACGCTGCGCACCTGGCGCTGGGCCGAGCAGGAGGGGCTCGCCGGCGCCTTCGTGGTGAACCTGCTCGATCGCGAGCGCGCGGACTTCGGCAAGGTGGTCAGCTCCCTCCAGGAGACGTTCGCCCGCGGCGCGGTGCCGCTGGCCATTCCGATTGGCGCGGAACACGAGTTCGTCGGCGTCGTGAACCTCCTCGACATGAAGGCGTACCTGCGGCCGGCCGAGGGGGCGGCGACCGGCAAGGTCGAGGCGATCCCCGCCGGCATGGAAGGCGCCGCGAAGGCCGCGCGCGCCGCCCTGGTCGAGATGGTGGCCGAGGCGGACGAGGCGCTGATGGAGACCTTCTTTGCGAACGGGGATCTCGACGACGCCGCGCTGCGGGACGGCCTCAAGAAATCGGTCGCCGCCCGGCAGATCTTCCCGGTCTTTCCGGCCAGCGCCGCCCACGTCGTCGGCATCCAGGCGCTCCTCGAGGCGATCGCCGCGGTGTTTCCCTCCCCTGCCGCCCTGCCGGCCCGCATCGGCAAGCACGCCGAGACGGGGGCCGAGATCGCCTGTGCCGCGGACGCCGCGGCACCTCTCGCGCTGCAGGTGTTCAAGACCATCTCCGACCAGTTCGGGACGCTGACGCTCGCCCGCGTGTTTTCCGGCACGCTCAAGCATGACTCGAACGTGAACAACGCCTCGCGCAACACCAGCACCCGCTTCGGCCATCTGCTGGCGCTGCGCGGTCGCGAGCAAACCGCGGTCGAGGAGATCAAGGCGGGAGACATCGTGGCCGCGGCCAAGCTCAAGGACGTGCACACCGGCGACTCGCTCGGCGACAAGAACCGGCCGGTCGTCTTCCCGCCGATCCCGTTCCCGGAGGCGATCATCTCGTTCGCCATCTCCGCGAAGAACAAGGGCGAGGACGAGAAGATCGCCGCGGCGATCCATCGCCTGGGCGAGGAGGACCTCACGATCCACTTCTACCACCACCCCGAGACCGGCGACCAGCTACTCTCGGGCATGGGGACCGAGCACGTGCGGGTGACGGTCAGCAAGATGCAGAAGCGCTTCGGCGTGGAGGCGGTCCTGAGGCCCCCGCGGATCCCGTACCGCGAGACGATCAAGAAGAAGGCGGAGACCACCGCGCGGCACAAGAAGCAGACCGGGGGGCACGGCCAGTTCGCCGAGTGCAAGATCAGCCTGGAGCCGCTGCCGCACGGCGGCGGGTACGAGTTCGTCGACGACATCTTCGGCGGCTCGATCTCGCAGAACTACCGCCCCTCGGTGGACAAGGGGATCCAGGAGTCGGCCCGGCGCGGCTACCTCGCCGGCTATCCCGTGGTCGACATCCGCGTCACGCTGCTGGACGGCAAGGAGCACGCAGTCGACTCGTCCGACATGGCGTTCAAGATCGCCGGCTCGATGGCATTCAAGGAGGCCATGGCGCTGTGCGCCCCGACCCTGCTCGAGCCGGTGATGCACGTCTCGGTGGCCGCCCCCGAGGAGTACATGGGCGACCTGATGGGCGACCTGTCGTCACGCCGCGGCCGCGTCCAGGGGATGGAAGCGCAGAACGGGATGCAGGTGATCAAGGCGCAGGTGCCGATGGCGGAGATGCTGGAGTACGCGTCCACCCTGAAGTCGATCACCTCCGACCGCGGCGTTTACACCATGGCGTTCTCCCACTACGAGGAGATCCCGACGCAGTTCCAGGAGAGGGTGATCGCCGAGGCGAGGGCCGCCCGCGAAGCCGAGAGCAAGGCGTGACCCCGGTAACCTCGATCGACCGGATCGCGGAGCGGGAGGGGCAGGATGCCACGGTGCGCGGCTGGCTCTACCACAAGCGCTCCTCCGGCAAGATCCAGTTCCTGCTGATCCGGGACGGCAGCGGGTATCTGCAGGCGGTGCTGGTGCAGAAGGAGGCCCGGCCCGAGATCTGGGAGGCCGCCGAGGCCGCCGGGCAGGAGTCGTCGCTTGCCGTGACCGGGTCGATCCGCAAGGACGACCGCGCCCCGGGCGGGTACGAGATGTCGGTGCGCGACGTCGAGATCGTCCAGAGCGTCAGCGACTATCCAATCAGCCCGAAGGAGCACGGCCCCGACTTTCTGCTCGATCACCGGCATCTCTGGCTGCGCTCGAAACGGCAGCACGCGCTGCTGCGGATTCGCAGCGACGTCGAGCATGCCTGCCGGCAGTTCTTCCACGGGCGCGGGTTCGTGCTCATCGACTCCCCCATCCTGACGCCGGCTGCCTGCGAGGGGACCTCGACGCTGTTCGAGACCGACTATTTCGGCGCCAAGGCGTTCCTGTCGCAGTCCGGCCAGCTCTACCTCGAGCCCGCCTGCCAGGCGTTCGGGAAGGTCTACTGCTTCGGGCCGACGTTTCGCGCCGAGAAATCGAAGACCCGCCGCCACCTGACCGAGTTCTGGATGATCGAACCGGAAGTTGCCTGGGCCAGTCTCGATGACGTCATGGAGCTGGCCGAGGACCTGATCGTGCACGTGGTCGGACAGGTGCTCCAGGCCCGGCGCGAGGAGCTCAAGGCGCTCGAGCGCGATCCGGCTCCGCTCGAACGGGTGGTCAAGCCGTTCCCGCGCATCTCCTACGACGAGGCGGCGGACCTCCTCGAGCGGAAGGGGACGGGGTTCAAGCGCGGTGACGACCTCGGGGCGCCGGACGAGACCGCCATCTCCGAGGCGTTCGACCGCCCGGTCATGATCCACCGCTACCCGACCGCGGTGAAGGCGTTCTACATGCAGCCGGACCCGGATCGCCCCGACCGGGCGCTGTGCGTCGACATGATTGCCCCGGAAGGGTACGGCGAGCTGATCGGCGGGTCGCAGCGCATCCACGATCTGGCGCTGCTGGAACAGAGGCTCCGGGAGCATCAGCTCCCGGAGGCGGCGTTCCGCTGGTACGTCGATGTGCGCCGCTACGGCTCGATCCCGCACGGCGGGTTTGGCATGGGAATCGAGCGACTGGTCTCCTGGATCGGAGGCATACATCACCTGCGAGAGGCGATCCCGTTTCCCCGCACGATCAACCGGCTCTACCCATGAGCCCGACCTCGCGTCCCGCCGCGGCGCACCGCAGCGGCGCCGGGCAGCAGCCGCGGCCCGTGCGAGTCGGTTTCGTCAGCCTCGGCTGTCCGAAGAACCTGGTCGACTCCGAGGTGATGATGGGGCTGCTGCGCCGGGAGGGCCTGCTGATCACCCCGGACGCGGCGGAGGCCGAGGTGATCGTCGTCAACACTTGCGGTTTCATCGACAGCGCGCGGCAGGAGTCGATCGACACCATCCTCGAGATGGCGGAGCTGAAGCGCACCGGGGCCTGCCGCCGCCTCGTCGTCGCGGGCTGCCTGGTGCAGCGCCAGCCGGAG
>Ga0210379_10000078_pt1 | contig 23605 bp, 19 predicted proteins | sample PLMedo_2_FD_155468 | JGI IMG/M metagenome (GOLD analysis project Ga0210379, IMG submission 155468) | Groundwater sediment microbial communities from an aquifer in East River, Colorado, USA - PLM4_32_coex redo | ecosystem: Environmental > Terrestrial > Soil > Riparian zone | place: USA: East... | reverse complement strand
TCCAATTCCGCACGCGAACTGGTTAACTCGGCGGCTTCGCGCTGGGCCTCGGCCGCCTTCGTCTTCAGCGCCTGTTGCGTCGCGGTGAGGGTCTTCAAGCTCCGATCGAGCTCGGCGACCTGTTCGTAGACGGGCGGCAGCATGACGCCGAGCTGCATCGTCCCGCGCGCGGCCGCAAGCGAGTCGTCGGGTCTGAGCGCAAGCGCGGGAGGCCGATCCGAATAGAGCCGCTGCAAGACGGCGAGCAAGTGCGCAACACGATCGCGATCGCGATCGAGGTCGGCGAGCAGCGCGCGCTCCTTCGCACTCAAACCTGCGAGTTCTTCCTGTGACGATTCGTACGCCGCTTCGAGCTCCTGCACCTTGGCCGCGTTGGCGATGAGACGCGCTTGCAGATTCTGCGCTTCGCTCGCGAGACGATCGCGCTCGGCCTTGGTCTGGCTCTCATTCAAGCGATTGGCCTCGAGCTCGCGCAGCGCACGCTGATAGCGGTCTGCCAGACTGCCGCCCTCGGTGGCCGCGGCCGCGTACGCGGCTGAACCCAGGACAAAAAACGCGGGGATCAGGATGAGTGCGCGCCTCATCGTCCGATCTCCGTTTTCTGCACGGCGTATTCGTGTTCAACGAGCGAACGCCCCGTCATCTGTGCCGGCTTTTCCATGCCCAGGAGGTCGAGCAGCGTCGGCGTCACATCAGCAAGCCTGCCGTTGTGGAGCTGGGTCTGCGCATCGGCGTTCACCGCGATGATGGGCACATCGAGCAGCGTGTGCGCCGTATGCGGCTCTCCCGTCTCCGGATCCCGCATCAGCTCGATATTGCCGTGATCAGCGGTAATGAGAAGTAAACCGCCGACACTTTCCACAGCCTCGCGCAGGCGCCCCAGGCACTGGTCGATGGTTTCGACCGCCTCGACCGCGGCCTTCATCACGCCCGTATGGCCGACCATGTCGGGGTTGGCGTAGTTGACGATGATGAGGTCGTACTTGTCGGACTTGATGGCCTCAACGAGCTTATCGGTGACCTCGAAGGCCGACATGTCGGGCTTTAGATCGTAGGTCGCAACCTTCGGGCTCGGCACGAGAATGCGGTCTTCGCCTTCGAATTGCGCCTCGCGTCCGCCGTTCATGAAGAAGGTTACGTGCGGGTATTTCTCGGTTTCGGCGATGCGCAACTGCTTCAATCCGCGCTCGGCGAAGAGTTCGCCAAGCGTGCCCGTGACCTCCTCGGCCGGAAACAGCGCGGTCATGAACGTCTTCAGCGCCTCGGAATATTCGGTCATGCCGGCGGCCGCCGAGAAGTTCAGCGCACGTGCGCGCGGGAACCCGTCGAACTTGGGATCGAGCAAAGCGGTCGAAATCTCGCGCGCACGGTCGGGACGGAAATTGCCGAACAGCAAAGCGTCGCCGTCGCGTACGCCTTCATAGGCGCCGATCACGCAAGGGATGACGAATTCGTCCGTCACGCCGCTCTGATAGGACTGCGCGATCGCGGACTGCGCTTTGGCGGAGCGTGGGCCCTGAGCATCGGAAATGGCGGCATAGGCTTTCGCGACGCGCTCCCAGCGCTTGTCGCGGTCCATCGCATAGTACCGGCCGGACACGGTGGCGATCTTGGCGCGGGCAAGCCCGGCGATGGCCTTCTCGAGCTCGGTGACGAACCCGAGCGCGCTCTGGGGCGGCGTGTCGCGCCCGTCGAGAAACGCGTGGATCCAAACCGTAAGGCGGGCGGCATCGAGAATGCGCGCGAGCGCCGCGATATGTGTCTGGTGCGAATGCACGCCACCGGGCGAGATTAGCCCCATCAGATGGACCGCCCCCCCTGCCTTTTTGGCGGCTTCGATGAGCGAGCGGAGCGCGGGCCGCTCGGCGATCTCGCCGGTTTCGACCGCGCGGTCGATCCGCGGCAGATCCTGCATGACGAGGCGTCCGGCGCCGATATTGGTATGGCCGACCTCCGAATTGCCCATCTGGCCGTCGGGCAGGCCGACTTCCCGACCGGAGGTCGCGAGAAGCGCGTGCGGGCATTCGTGGATCATGCGGTCGAAATTCGGGGTTTTGGCCGCGAGAATCGCGTTGTCGCGCGCGTCGGGGCGCCATCCCCATCCGTCGAGGATGCACAGCACAGCGGGTCTTTGACGCTGCCGCGGCTTTTTCCGCGATTGTGGGCTGGCGAGGTTCATCAGCAACGCGATCCAAAACTTTGAATCATCGACACAAAAGTACGGACTCGCTGAAGGGCTGTCCATGCGCAGACACGCCGCAATTCGGCGATTTTGAGCCGCGACGAGGTGACGCCGATACTGTGGATTCTGCTGCCTACCAGCCTGATCGCCGCGGCAGGTCTTGCCGGGTTGGCGGCAAAGGGCTCCGCGTGAATTATGGTAAGATATTGATACTGCTCAGTTTTGTGTAAGAGATTGGGGCGGCATGGAATTGGCAAGGGCGGGTAGCGGAAGAATTCCGGACGACGTCATGCACCTTTCTCCTCCCCGTATCCTCTGCCGGTTTGGTCTTGCGGTCGCGCTCACATTGGCGCCGCTCAACGCGTATGCCTTTTCGCGGATCAAGGACCTCGCCGATATCGAAGGCGTGCGCGAGAACGTGCTGATCGGCTATGGCCTGGTGGCCGGCCTGAACGGCACGGGCGACACGCTTCAGAATTCGCCGTTCACGCGCCAAGCGCTCCAGACGATCCTCGAGCGGTTGGGCGTCAACACGCGCGGTGCGAACGTCAACACCAAGGACATCGCGGCCGTGATGGTCACCGCCAACCTGCCGCCCTTCGCGACGCAGGGCAGCAAGGTCGACGTCACCGTTTCCGCGATGGGCGATGCCAAGAGCCTGCAAGGCGGGACACTGCTCGCGACACCGCTTCTCGCGGCGGACGGAGAGGTCTATGCGCTGGCGCAGGGACCCTTGGCCGTCGGCGGCTTCAGCGCGCAGGGCCAAGGCGCCTCGGTGAGCCGCGGCGTGCCGACCTCAGGCCGCATCTCGAATGGCGGCACGGTCGAGAAGGAAGTCACCTTCAAGCTCGCCGAAATCCCGTCCTTGCGGCTGTCGCTGCGCAATCCCGATTTCACGACCGCCCAGCGCGTCGCCGAGGCGATCAACCGCTATATCGGCGAACCCACGGCGACCGCGAGCGATCCCGCGACCGTGCATCTGGTTCGCCCCGCGAACTATCCGGGCAACATCGTCAATCTTCTGACCGAGGTCGAGCAGCTCAAGGTCGAGCCCGATCTGCCGGCGAAGGTCGTGATCGACGAGCAGTCCGGTGTAATCGTGATGGGCGCCGATGTGCGCATCTCGACGGTCGCGATCGCGCAGGGCAATCTCACCATCCGCGTCACCGAAACGCCGCAAGTGAGCCAGCCGCAGCCCTTCTCCATGCAGGGCGAGACGGTCGTGGTTCCGCGCACCGACATCGAAGTGGACGAGGAGACCGGCCGGCAGCTGGTCATCGTTCAGAACGGCGTGAGCCTGGAAGTGCTGGTGGCTGGCCTGAACGCGCTTGGCGTCGGCCCGCGCGACATGATCTCCATCCTGCAGGCGATCAAGGCCGCAGGCGCGTTGCAAGCCGAAATCGAGGTGATCGGGTGAGTGCCGCCGATCTCGAGCTCTCCCAAGCGCTGAGCGCCACGCGGCGCGCACCGGTGCTGACGAGCGCGAAGAACGCGGCGGCAGCCGACAAGGCGGCCAAGGAATTCGAGGCCGTGTTCATCGGCCAGATGGTATCGGCGATGTTCGAAGGGGTGAAGAGCGATGGACCCTTCGGCGGCGGCTATGGCGAGACGATCTTCCGTTCACTGATGATCGAGCACTATTCGAAAACGATCGCCGAGCAAGGCGGCTTTGGGTTGGCGGACCAGGTCAAGCGCGAAATCCTGCGCCTCCAGGAGATGCAAGAATGACGGCCCCTTTGACAGTCGATCCAGCCGAGCACGCCACGCAGCGGCGGATGGAAAACCTGCTCGCGATGAGCAATCGGCTATGCGATGCGATTGCGGCCGACATTGAAGCCCTCGAACAGGGCGAGTTCGGCAAGCTCACGTCGACCGATCCCGAAGTCGGACGGCTTTGCGCACTCTATGGCCGCGAAGTCATGGCGCTGAAGAACTCAGGCGGGATCAAGAACGCGCCTGCCAAGCTCGTCGCCGCGCTCAAGGACTCGGGCAGCCGCCTCAACAAGCTGCTCGGCCAGCACGAGAGTCTGGTCGCATGCATGCGCCAGGCGAGCGAGGGCCTGATCAAGGTTGTCGCCGAGGAAGTCGAAAAGACGCGCACGCGCGGTGCGCCTTACAGCCCCGTTCCCAAGCCGAAGGGCCAGAGCTCTTCGGGCGCGATCGTCTACAACAAGGTCGTCTGAGCGGGCTTCCGGTTTACCTTCTTTTCGCTCGACGGTTTTTCCGCCGTCAAAAACGCGCATTTGTCCGTCTAATGGTGAGTGGCGGGGGCATCACCATGGGTGGCACGACATGGGACCAGCACTTCAAGCGGCGTCTAGTGAACCGGCTTCGGCCGAGCCGCACTCTTTTCCGGCATCGCACATCAACAGCGTTAACCATCACAGCCGCGAACATCGATCCGATCGATCGCCGCGCGCTCTGAACGGGCTCAACACCGCCGATCTTGCGCGCGTCAATAGAGTGCGATCCGGCGAACCGGCGTACGCAGTGCGCTTCGTCAAGGAGATTTCCGGGACGGTCTGGACCGCGTGCCGTCTGTTGACCGCAGACGAGCCCGACGCGCGGCACGCGTTCGCCGAGGTGATGAAGGCGCTCAGTGCCGATCGCTTCGCGCGGCTGAGCGCATACGCAGGACGCGGCACGCTCGACACGTTCGTGGCGCTCGCCGTGCGCGATCTCATGGCTGAACGGATGCTCAGGCTTCTGCAATCCGATCCGGTGAAGGCGTGGCACGCCTTCGAGCGTCTGTTCGAGGCCGACATCGTGCGCGTCATCAAGAAACGGCTCCCCAGTTTCACCGAGGATGCGCGCGGCGACGCGTATCAGGAGATCTGCCTGAAGCTGATCGACGAGGACTACCGGCGGCTCAGAGCCTATGGCGGCAGCGGCAGCTTTGCGGGTTTCGTGCTGCGCACGGTCGATCATTTGCTGATCGATCTCGTGCGCGCCGTCGTCGGGCGGCGGCGTCCGTTTCCGAAGAGCGTCTCCGTCGAACACCTCGATGAGATGGCGAGCGATCGCGAACTCTCGCCGGAGGAGAGTCTCATCCATGCCGATGACGATCACCGGCTTGCTGCGGCCATCGAGGCGCTGGGCGAGGCGATGAAGACGCTTCCCGCGGCCGAACGGCTCTATCTCACGATCGTGCTTGCCGAAAGCAAGACACCGCCCGCGCGCGAGATCGCCCGTCTCATGCAAAGGCCGGTGGAGGACATCTACAAGCTCAAGCAGCGCGTGCTCACCAAGCTGCGCGAGATCGCCTCCACCGATTCCAAGATCAAAACCTGGCGTGCGTCCGTCTAGTGATGAGGACAAGGAGAACCGCCATGACCAACAAACTCGACACCCTCTTCGACCGCGTCCTCTCCGAGACGGATACGGATAACGGAACGCCGGCGGAGCGCGCAGCGCTTTATGCGGCGATCACGCACGCGCAGACCGTGGCGTCGCCCAATGGCGACGCCACCGAACGGCTCGCGGCGCATCTCGACGGTGCGCTCGAATCCGACGACGCTGCGCGCTTTGCCGCCTCGCTCGCGGATGCACCTGACGAAGTGTACGAGCTCGAAGCCGCGCAGGCGTTCGTCGATGCGATGGATGCGCACCGCGAAATGGCGCCGGCCGATCTCGTCGCCGCCGCAGCGGCCGATGTCGCGCGCCCTGCACCGCGGCGCGCGGTGAGACGGAGCTGGTTCCTGAATTCGGCCTCGTGGGGCCGCGAGATCGCCCTTATCGGCGGCGCCGCCGCGTCGGTTGTTCTGGCAATCGTGGCGATTGATCATGTGGACGAGATCATGCCTGAGCTGAGGCAGCCTCAGGGACTCTACCGTCCGGACATTCGATACCGCGCCCCATCGGCTAGTGCAGGTTACACAAGGGACGGCAGGCCGCTGCCGTCGAATTCACAGCAACAGCCGGTACGTCCAAGCGTGGACCCTGTGCCTGTGCTACCGGCGCCGGTTCCGCTCCCGCCCGTGACTGTCACGCCATTGCCCCCACCTGTCGAAGTACGTCCGCAGGGGCTTTTCAGTCCGCGGAAAGTCGATGAGCTGTCAGGTGGCCAGCGCAACGAGCGCGAGGGCTCGCAATTGCTCGATCAGGAGCGGGCGGCCAATGCCGATCAGCGGGCCCAGGGACCGGCAAGAGCAAACGGAGTGCCACAAAATCTGACGGCGATAGCGCCGCCTGTTACGGCGGTCCCTGCACCGCAAGTTGCGCCCGCCGCGAAGGGGCAAGAGGTGCCGGAATCGGTTCTCATCACCGGAAGTCTGGTTCGTGGCAGCGCGGCCGTTGGCGTACCGGTGACGAATCTGAGCCCACAGGACTTTGCGCAGACGGGCTCTCTCTCCACGTCGGACTTGTTCAGGACATTTCCGCAGCTCAATGCCGCAGCGCCTCCAGCCGCGGCGCCGGCAGCGCGGGCGGACAGACTCGCGCAAGCGCCGGCCGTGGACGCGAACAGGTACGCGGCTCCGGCGGCGGCTCCGGCCTATACCTATGCGCCTAACGCGTTCCCGCAGAACACCGAACGCTATCCAGGTGCACGGCCGAACGCGGTGAAGCTCACGAGCCAGGAACCGGTCTCGACCTTCTCGCTCGATGTCGACACGGCGTCCTACGCCAATGTGCGCCGCTTCCTGATCCAGGGCACGCTGCCGCCGGTCGATGCGGTGCGCGTCGAGGAGATGGTGAACTATTTCGACTACGCGTACATGCTGCCGCGCGACCGCGACGTTCCGTTCCAGCCGAGCGTCGTCGTCTATCCTTCGCCGTGGAATCCGGACACCCAGATCCTGCATGTCGGGATCAAGGGCTACGACATTCCGCGCAGCGAGCGGCCCAAGGCCAATCTTGTGTTTCTGATCGACACGTCGGGCTCGATGGCGAGCGCCGACAAGCTGCCGCTGGTGAAGCGCTCGTTCCAGCTGCTCGTCGAGCAGCTCAAGGCCGACGACCACGTCTCGATTATCGTCTATGCGGGCTCGGCGGGCATGGTGCTGCCGCCCACGCCGGGATGGGACAAGGACACGATCTTGGCCTCGCTCGACCGGCTACAGTCCGGCGGCTCGACCGCGGGCGGCGAAGGCATCCGCCAGGCCTATGAGCTCGCGAAGTCGAATTTCGACCGCCGCGGCGTCAACCGGGTGATCCTCGCGACCGACGGCGATTTCAACGTCGGCATCACCGATCCCAACGCGCTCGAAGCCTTCGTCGCGCGGGAACGGTCGAGCGGCGTGTTCTTAAGCGTGCTCGGCTACGGCGGCGGCAATTACAACGATCTGATGATGCAAAAGCTGTCGCAGGCCGGCAACGGCACCGCCACCTATATCGATACGGCGAACGAGGCGCGCAAAGTGCTCGTGGATGAGATGAACTCGACTCTGTTCACGATCGCGAAAGACGTGAAGGTTCAGATCGAGTTCAATCCGGAGCGCATCGCCGAGTACCGCCTGATCGGCTACGAGACACGGATGCTGAACCAGACCGACTTCAACAACGACAAGGTGGACGCGGGCGATGTCGGCTCGGGTCACACCGTGACCGCGCTCTATGAGATCACGCCCGTGGGCTCGCGCGCGCAGATGACCGATCCGTTGCGCTATGGCGGGCGCCGCGATGTGAGGCCCGCGCAATCGGAGCTCGCGTTCGTGAAGATCCGCTACAAGCTTCCGAACGAGGACGAGTCGAAGCTGATCACGCGACCGGTCGAGAATCGGGACGTCGTCTCCGACTTCAACCGGCTTCCGATCGATTACCGCTTTGCGGCGGCAGTGGCGGGATCGGCGCAGCTGTTGCGGCACGATCCGTATATCAAGTCGTTCGATTACGGACGCGCGATCGAGATCGCGCAAGGTGCGCGCGGCGACGACGAGTTCGGCTACCGCAACGAGTTCGTGCAGCTGCTCAGGGCGGCGCAGTCCGCCGCGTCGCTGCAGGACCTCGGACGGTCGCTCCCGCGAAGCAGGGATTAATCCCACCGGCCAAGCGCTCCGCCCTTCCTCAGCAACGAGGAAGGGCGGAGGCGCTTTTTGCGCACTATCGTCTTTGTAAAGTATGTGTAAGTTGAACGGAAGCGCTGCGCGGCGTACGAAGAAGAACGAGCCCCCAATCTCTCCCCTCCGTTTGCGTAACGCGAAGCTCGGCTTGATTGGCAATCGGCATACGAGTCGAGCCAACCAGCTGATAGCTGTAATAGTACTGCGTAAGATCAGGCACGAACGTGCCGCCTGTCGATTCCCGTTCAAGGGGTACGCCCACCCAGTCCCTAATCGCAGCAACGCTGGTATCTGCGTTCGCAAAGCTCTGAACCGTGCAACTGTCCAAATCGGAGGGATTGTTTGCCGCTTTGGAGCTTGTTGAAGGATAAGCCGATCCTGCATTCACAAGCAGGGGCCGGCCATTCAGAGTGAGGTCCCAGGAGGCGGTGGTCATAGACAAAGGAAAGTCTGTTGTACCGGGCACTCCGCGCGGTCTGCCCCAGCTGATTCAACAGCTGCCTTCACCGCCTCTGGCCGCGCGCCAGTATCAACACAGAACGTTCTGAACGCATCGAATAGCGCGAAATCGGCTGCAGCCAGCGTCTCGGCAGATTTTGCGGGAATCGCCGCTGACAATATTGCAGACACTAGAAATGTGACCTGGTACCTCGTCCTCACACCTCGCCCCCGCACTGCGAAACTCGCGCAAGACTTCGACCCAACTTCCATCACCCCTTCCGGCCCACGATCAGCTGACCTGACAGTTCGGCGATTTTGCCTTACTACATATCTCCCAGCATTAGGCCAGTATCATGAACAAGCTCACTATCACAGCCAAAGGGCAAGTCACGCTGCGCAAGGACATCCTGAAACATCTGGGCGTGCAGCCCGGCGAGAAAGTTACGGTCGAGAAACTTCCCGGTGGCCGGATCGAGCTGAAGGCCGAGCGGCCGGCCGGAAAGATTTCCGACGTCTTCGGCTTCTTGAAGCGGAAAGGTGGCCCGTCCTTGTCGATCGAGAAAATCAACAAGGCCGCCGGCCGTGGTTGGGTCGATCGGAAGTGAAGATCACGGCGGATACGAACGCGGTTGCGCTCTCAGCGTTGCTCGCGTCCATGCCAGATCCGCAGAACAATGACCGAATCCTCATCGGCGAGATGCATATAGCGAATGACGTAGGACGATCGTCCGAATGGTACCATCAGTTCCCGTACAGCTGGGATTCCCGATGGACGGCCACGGTCGGGCAACATCGTTAGCGACTCAACTGCATCGGCGAGCACCGTAACCGCACGCTGCGCTGCGGTTGGGTTCTGCCCGCGAAGGAATTCGCGCAGCCGCTCGACATCGGCCGCGGCTTCACGAGAAACAACCAGTTTCACAATTTGCGCGGCTTCGGCGGGGGGAGCTCATTCGTTGTCCCCCAGCTTTGCATCCAAGCTTTGATCTCATTCCAAGGCACGCCTTCGCGGGTGTTCTGAAAAGCGGCCAGCCGGCGAGCATCCTCTGCGAGAATTTCGGGCGACCAAGGTCCACGGCCCGTTGCGCGCATCGCTTCGAAGTCCGGTGGTAACCGATCGGCGGCGACTAAATCGGCTAAGAGCTCGGAAACACTGATTCCGCGAGCTGCCGCTTGCGCTTCCAGCGCTTCAGCAGTCTCCGCTTCGACTTCGATTTTGCGGTGTTTCACGTTCATGACGAGAGTCTAGTCGTGAGGGCGTACCGTGTCCAGAAATGCGCTGAGCTCGTCACGAGCTGAACCAGGCGAGGGCTTGCTGGTAATTGGCGAGGCGCGCTTGCAGATAAGCGGGCGCGGGGCCGGTGGGGGCCGCGTGCGTGGTCTGGCCCGGCGTCGCGTTGATCTTTTTGTAGGCCTGCTTGATCAGCGACATCGCCGCCATCATCACGACATGGGCGTGCGCGGCATCGCTCTTCGCGAGGAGGCTGAGCTTGCCGTCGAGGCCGAGGCCGATGGTTTCGAACGCGGGCTCGGCGTCGTTCGAGCCGTCGCCGTCCTTCTTTTCATCACCGACGAGCGTTTGCGGCGAAAGGCCGAGGCCCGCGAGCGCGTCGAAATCCTTCGGACCCGCGACGAGCTCGACCTTCACGCCCTCGTTCACCGCGAGCTTCAGCGCCTGACCGCCCTTGACGGGGTACGCGGTCGCCTTGCCATCGAAGAGGAGCGCCGAGTTGATCTTGAGCGCCAGCGAGCGAAGCGTCTCGCCCTTCGCGATCGTGATCTTCACGTCGCGCGTGGCCGAGCGGCCTTGGATCTTGAGCGTGAAATGGTCGCCCGCCCGCGCGGTCAGCTGAGCCTCGATCAGGTTCGACGAGTGCGTGGCGATCGTGCCGCGGCGGAGCTTGAGCGCATCGAGCACGCTCGACCCGGTCGCATCCGCGGCGATTGCCGTGCCTTGCGATGTGCCGTCGACGCCGCCGAATTGCTTCGCCCACTGGACCGTACCGTTCGCATCCATCTGCGCGACGAAGAGATTGTGCGCGCCGTTGTTGGTCGCGCCGGCGAACGCGCCGATGGTCGTGCCGGAAAGGTAGATCTTGCCGCCGGCCACCGCGACGCTGCCGCCCTGCTCGGAGGACGATGTGCCGGCATAGGAGACAAAGTCCGCGGCGCCCGCCTCGGTTGCTGTGAACACGAACGCATCGCGGCCGCCGGAATTGGCGTTCGCGACGGATGCCGCCCCGCCGGCGTTGAGCGACGCATTCGCGGTCGCGCCCGAGAGATAGATTTTTCCGCCCGAGATGGTGAGCCCGCCTACCGCGCCGCCCTGAAGGTCGCCGAGATCGAGCTCCCATAAAGCCGCGCTGGTGCCGTCCGCCGCGGAATATTTGCGCAAGATGGCGTGGCCGTTCTCGACGCTCGCGACGACGACGTTGCCATCGGAGGCGAGAGCGGTGTGGGTCGCGGAGTCGTCGGCCGAGGTGCCGAACTGGCGGTGATAAACGAGCGTGCCGGTCGATGTGAGCTTGGTGAGATACGCGTCGGCGCCGCCCACGCTCGTCTGGCCCGACGCGATGACGCCGTTCACCTGGCCCCCGACATAGATGTTGCCCGAGGCGTCGATGCTGACCGCGTTGGCGCGATCGTTCGAGGCGGGCGCAATCTGGCGCAGCCAGGTCTGCTTGCCGTCGGCGTCGTATTTCGCCACGAAGCTATCCGTGCCGCCGCCGATCGAGGTCGGCGTGAGATTTCCGGTCACCGAGCCTGCGACGACAACGCCGCCGCCGATCGGATCGACCGCGAGCGAATAGGCGCCCGCACTGCCGGCGCTGCCCAGGAGGCGCGTCCATTGTACGTTGCCCGCGGAATCGTACTTGGTGAGGAACACGTCCTCGGACGCCTGATTGATCGCGGAACCGAAGCTGCCGGTGCTGTTGCCGACCACATAGACGTTCCCGTCATCGTCGGTCGCGATCGCTTTCGCCGCAGCGGTGCCCGCGTCGGGCTTGATGTTGGCGGTGAATTGACTCGTGGGCGTGGCATCAACATCGGTGAGCTTGATCAGGCGGCCTTGCAGATTGTCTGCTCGGCCCGTAGAGCCGGCGACATAGATCGCGGGCGTCGCCTGGGGCGACGAGAGGGATACGACTTCGCCGGGCGCGGACTTGATCTCCGTGCCCCAGGTCGCGGTGCCTTCGGTCAAATCGCCGCCGGTCTGCACGCGGTTGAAGCGCGTGTTGAAGCCCGCCGCTTCGAGCTCATCGTTGACCAGGCCGTTGATGTTGTCGAGCGTGAGCGTGCCTTGCACGTCGGCGAGGTCGATGACGACGTCGGTCGTGATGCCGCCCTTGGTGATCGAGACTGTGAAACTGTCGGCGGATGAGACGCCGGGGAGCGCGTTGAACACATCGGCGCTCTTCACCAGAGGCCCGCTCGTGTAGTTCAGCTTTGCGTAAGCGACCGTGCCGAGGCTCGTCACGGAGGCCGCCTTCTTGCCGGTGAGCACCGCGAGATGGGTGAACTCGGCGGACTTCACGAACTCGAGCACCTGATCGAGACCGTCCTGATAATCGCGATCCAAGCCGGGACGCTGACCGCTCAGCGTCTCGTCACGGCTCGCCATCTTCGCGATCGTGTCGAGACGATTGAAAGCACTGTAGAGCGCGAACAGCTTGTTGTTGTCGGCCGCGAGCAAGGGATTGCCGCGCGCGCTCAAGGAGTCGCGGGCAAGCGTCGTCTTGAGCAGCGCGGCGAGCTGGGACGTCGCGGAGATTCCGGCGTCGGTCTTCGCGAACAGCGAGCGATCCTTCGGATCGAAGTACGGATCGCTGTTGCGCGCGGCGGCTTCCGCGCGCTCCTGCGCGACCTTCTTGATGCTGAGATCCCAGGGCGGCGTCTGACGCAGCGTGTGCGACACGGTGCTGCGCACGCCGGTCTGGGGCAGACGCGTGGCGTAGTAATTGAGCAGCGCAGAGGAGTCGAAACCGATGATCGCCACAGGCGCGCGCTTTCCTGAAACCCGAACCCTGCACCATTGCCTGGCGCGGCTTAAGAGTTTGCGAAGGCCGCGCGTGGAAAAACACGGTTAAGCGCGCGTTAACGGCAACGTGGCATCAATTCCGCCATGCAGGCTGTGACCAGTAGCGCGGGGGACGCGTACCAGCAGGGGCTTGCGCTGGCCGATCTCGGACGCCACGCCGAAGCGATCGAACAGTTCGAGCGCGCGCTGAAGGTCCGCCCGGACGACGCGCGCGTGCTGTTCGCTCTCGGCCGCACCGCGGATGCGATCGGCCATGGCGGCGCCGCCGAAGCGTTCTTCCGCCGCGTGCTCGATCAGGAACCCGACCGGGTCGAGGCGCTGGTCAATCTGGCCAATCTGATGCGCAAGGGTGGGCGGACGGGCGAGATCGTCGCACTGTTGAAACCCGCGCTCGAGCGCCATCCCGAGCGCCCCGAATTGTGGCTTACGCTGGGCTCCTCCTTGCGCGAAGCCGGCGACGTCGTCTCGGCAGAGACGTTCTATCGCGAGGCGCTGCGGCTTCAGCCGGGTTACGCGGCCGCGACGGGCAATCTCGCGGACCTGCTCGCCGACAAGGGCGACGTGGACGAGGCGCTCGCGCTCTATCAGCGGGTGCTGTCGGCGGATTCGGAGAACGCACAAGCGCGGCTCAACCGCGCGGTGCTGCTGCTCATGCGCGGCGAGCTGAAGAAGGGCTGGCGCGACTACGAGTACCGGCTGAAGATCAAGAGCCGCGCGATCGTCGCCGATCACGGTCTGCCCGCTTGGGACGGCGAAGCGGCGGACCGCAGATGCTTGCTCGTCACGACTGAGCAAGGCGTGGGCGATCAGATCATGTTCGCGAGTCTCATCCCGGAGCTGAAGGCGTTGCTCGCCCGCGCGAACGGCAAGGTGATTTTCGAGGCAGAGCCGCGGCTGGTTCCGTTGTTTGCGCGCTCGTTCCCCGGCGTGTTCGTCGGCGCGGCGCGGCTGCAAAACCGGGGCGGGACGACATTTGCGCGCTACGATTGGCTGGCGCGCGGGCACGAGGCCCATGCTGCGATCGCGCTCGGATCACTACCGCGCCTCTTGCGCAACGAGGTGGCTGCGTTTCCAAAGCCGCACGCCTATCTCAAGCCGGATGCGCATGAATTGGACCGCTGGGCGCAGTGGCTGAAGGCGCAAGGACCGGGCCCTTTTGTCGGCCTGTGCTGGCGCAGCGGCAATGTCAGCGGCTTGCGCGCCGCGCAGTACGCGCCGCTCGAGGCGTGGGCGGGCTTCATCCGCTCGACGCAAGCGACGCCCGTGTCTTTGCAATATGACGTGCAGGCAAGCGAGATCGAGACGCTGAAGCGCTTGAGCGGACGTGCGATTCTGGTTCCGCCGCATCTCGACCAGAAAGAGGAGATCGATCGCACGGCAGCGATGATCGCAACGTTACAAGCGGTCGTGAGCGCGCCGACGGCAGTGTCCTGGATCGCGGCCGGGCTCGGCATGCCGACGTTCAAGATCCTCTACAACAATTCCTGGACGTCGTTCGGCGAGAGCTACGAGCCGTTCGCGCCGTCATGCACGTGCATGATGCCGAAGACGAGCGGTGATTGGAGCGACGCGTTCGTCCAGACGGCGAATGCGCTCAGGCTTTCGCTGCGCGACGCTCGGCCCGTGCACTAGCCACGGCCTCAGCCAGATCGTGCGCGATGCGCTCGCCGGCTTTGCCGTCGATGGTGTTGAGGCTCGCCGCACGCATGTCGCGCCGGCGATCGGCATCGACGATCAAGCGCCAGGCCGGGCGCGCGATGTCTTCGGCGCGCAGCATGCGGCCCAAGCCGACACGCATCCCCATGCCCGCGCGTTCGAAGGCAGACGCGGATTGCAGCTGGTCGTCGGTCAGCGCCACATAGAGCGCCGGCACGCCCAGCGCGCCGAGCTCGTAAGCCGTCACGCCGAACGACACGATCGCGAAATCGGCGGAGGCGAATTCGCTGCCGAGATCGGTGACGCCCTGGACCGTCTCGAAATTCGGCCGCATCGACTCGATCTCGCGCGCGAGACGCGAGGGATTGCGGAAGCCCGGACCGATGACGAGCCCGCAGGCGGCGAGACGCGTCATGTCCAACGGATCACTGCCGCCCATGCTGATGACGACGCGCGCGCGCACCGCATCGAGCTCTACGCGGTTGGGCACGACGGTCGTCGGATCGAACCCCAAGAGCGACCACTCCCAGCCGACGCGGACCTGGGTGCGCGTGCCCTTCCACGAGAAGGTCTCGACCTGGGGCACAGGCGGATAGTAGGCGTGCGTCGCCGACAAGCGGCGATCCGAGCCGTCGTCGATGACGGCCACGACGGGAATTTTTTCCGCGAGGCGGACGAGATCGTCGCGCGCGAGATTTTCTCTCGCGTCGCAAATGACGATCTCGGGCTGTCTCGAAGCGACTAGGGAGGCGAGCGCGTTGCCCTTGCCGAGTGCGGGAAGCAGAAACGTTTCGAAGCCGCAATCGTGGACCAGCTTGGCGGCATCGGCGTCGCCGTTGACGGCGAACACCACGCCAAAACCCTGCTGATCGCGGAGCGCACGCGCGAGCGTCAGGCTCCGCTTCACATGGCCGTAACCGAACGTGAACCCGCCATCGCATCGGATGATCGCGATACCGCCGCGGTTATCGAGCGTCTTCTGGCGCACATGCGCGTTGATCCGGCCCAGCTTCGGCTCGCGCTCGAGTAAGAGCAGCAGATCGGCAAGAGACGCTTCGCCGGCCTTGGCCTTAAGCCGCTCGTGGATGGCTTCGATGAAGGCGAGATCGTCGGGCGTATCGATGGTCAAACGTGCGCCGCGGCGCGCGAGACGCGCGTCGGGCGCCGCGTGGACGATGCGCACGAAATCCGGATGCGACTTGAAGTAGCCGGAGACGTGCTCGCGTGCGACCGGATCGTGCGACGCCTCGGTGATGAGACGATCGAGCGCGCGGCGCGAGAACGGATCCACGCCTTCATGCGCGCAGGGCTGTCCCGGCTCGACGAGCACGTAATCGCCTTCCGCCGCGACGAGCGTTTTCACCATGTGATCGACGAATTGCGGATCGATGAACGGCGCATCGGCCGAGACCCGCACGATGATATCGGCTTCGGTCTTCTCCGCCGCGATCTTGAAACGCTGGAGGACGTTGTCCTCCGGCCCGCGCACAACGTCGATCTTTTCATCGCGGCAATAGGTTTCGATCGCGTCGTCGCGTGGATTGTCGGAAGTGGCGACGATGATCCAATCGAGCGAGCGACAGCGCGTGAGGCGATAGAGCACGTGCCACAGCAGCGGCTTTCCGGCGACCGGTTTCAGCACCTTTCCGGGAAAGCGCGTCGAACCCATACGGGCCTGGACGATGGCGACGACGCGCGGGGCCGCTTGCTTATCGCTCATGCGGCGGGCTTCCAGGTGGCGCGCACATGACGCAGGGGACGAAGTCCGTCGGAAGGATCGGCGCGCCATTCGCGGTCGGATAACTCGGCGGCGACCGGCTCCTTGAATCCCGTGCCATCGGCGCGTTCGCCCTCGCGGATGCGCGAAATCACGGGTGCTATTTCCCCGGGCAGCCAGCAGTGGCCGGCTTCGTACTCCGCGCCTTTGCCGTCGAGATCGAGATGGAATTCGACGGCGCTTGCGCCCCAGTGATGCACTGCTCGTTCGATCACCGCGGGCGAGCGGGTGTGGTCGGACCAGCCGACGGCGGCCCGAGTCTGGTCGCGGATCGCGGCGATGGCGGAGAGATTGGCTTCTTCGGGCGGCGCAGGATAAGCGGAAACGCAATGCAGTACGGTGATGTCGCGGCAACGCGCGCGCTTGAGCGTTGCGACAGCCGCTTGGATCTCCGGCATCGTCGCCATGCCGGTCGAGATGATCACGGGTTTGCCGGTTGCAGCGCAGGCTTCCAGAAGCCCGTGCCACAACAATTCGTAGGACGCGATCTTGTAGAACGCGACGAACGGTTCGAGCTCTTCGACAGCCGCGAGATAGAACGGCGTGCAGGAAAATTCGATTCCCCGCGCAGCGGCACGGTCTGTGAGCGGCGCGAGATGAGCGACGGGAAGTTCCCATTTCGCGCGCGCGCGATGCTTTGCGCTCTTCGCGAGAATCTCGGGCGCGAACAACTCGGCAATGCGGAAGAGCTGGAACTTCACCGCGTCACAGCCGCAATCGGCCGCCGCGTCCACGAAGGCGAGAGCCCGAGCGAGATCCTGACCGTGATTGCTTGATGCTTCTGCGATGAATTTGACCGACACGCCCGTCCCCGCACTTAACGCCTTCTTAAATGGTGCATGGCTAAGACGGCGTTAACGGGGAGCGCAAATGGCAGCGTCTGCCGCCAAAACCGTCATCTCATGGACCGATGAGTCGGACCACGATCACGATGGGCCGCTGATCACGCGCGCGCACGATTATGACGTGATCGCCTGCGAGGTTTGCGGGTTTCGTCACGTGATCCCCCTGCCCGATCCCAAGAGCCTCGAAAACGCCTATCGCGAGGCCTATTACAGCGAGGAGAAACCGACCTTCCTTGCCCATGCGGGCGAGGACCAGGAATGGGCCTCCCTTTCGCAGCGCGACCGGCTGGAGAGTTTCGAGACCCTGCTGCCGGCGAGCCGCAGGCGCCTCCTGGATGTGGGCGCAGGCCCGGGTTTTTTCCTCAAGACGGCGGCTTCACGCGGCTGGCAGGTGCTGGGCATCGAGCCCTCGCGGCAGGCGGCGGCGCATGCGCGCGGGCTCGGCGTCGAGATGGTCGAAGGCTTCTTCAACGCGGAAACCGCCGCGACTCTCGGACGCTTCGATGTCGTGCATCTGAACAACGTGCTCGAACACGTGCCCCATCCGCGGGAGATCGTGTCTCTCGCCCGCGATCTGCTGACCCCAGGCGGCGTTATCTGTCTCAACGTGCCCAACGATTTCACGCCGTTCCAGGAAAGCGCGCGGTCGACGCTGACGCTCACCGAGTGGTGGGTCGCTCCGCCGCATCACCTGAACTATTTCGATTTCGAGTCGCTCTCCCACCTGGTGACGCGATTGGGCTTCGACGTGCGCGAACGCTTCACGTCGTTTCCGATGGAGCTGTTTCTCCTGATGGGCATGGACTACACGAAGGACAGCACGCTCGGACGCGCCTGCCACAATCAGCGCAAGCGCTTCGATCTGAGCCTTGAAAAAGCAGGCTTCAAAGAGACTCGCCGGGCCTTTTATCGCGCGCTCGCGGCCGCCGGTCTGGGACGCGAAGCCGTCGTCATCGCGGTGAAGAAGTGACCGCTAGCCCGTTTTTCATCGTCTCTTCCGGGCGTTCCGGCACCGCGATGATGGTCAAGGCGCTGGCGGCGGCCGAAGGTTTAACGATCGAGCACGAGTACAAGGTCCACGACGTTCAGCCTTTGGCCGTGCGCCGCTATCAGGGGCTTGCGGACGACAACGAGGCCAGGACGATCCTCTCAGCGACGCACGGAGCCGCGGTTCGCAGCGCGCAGACGCGGATCTGGGGCGATTCATCGAACAAGCTGTCGTGGCTCATTCCCGATCTCGCGGCCCTATTTCCCGACGCGCGCTTCATCCACCTCGTGCGCGACGGGCGGAAGGTCGCGAGCTCGTATTTCCATAAGCTCGCAAACGAGTGCTACGACGACCGTTCGACCGCGATGTTCGGCGATTATCTGGCCGGCCGCGCGGACGCGCCGCCGCCCGAGAAGCGATACTGGTGGCCACAGCCAAAAAACGGCGAGCCCTGGGCCAAGGACTTCCCGCGGTTCAATCAGTTCCAGCGCATCGTCTGGCACTGGAGCGAGATCAACCGCGTGATCCTGCGCGATCTCAAAGACATCCCCGAACACCGGCGCATGTGCATCCGGCTCGAGGAACTCCGCTCGCAGCCCTCGACGGCGACGTCGTTGCTAGGCTTCCTCGGCCTCCCGTATCGCGACAGCTTTTTCTCCGCGTTCGCGCGGCCGCACAACGTGAACCGGCCGGTGGATACGATGCTGACCCCTGAGCAGGCGGCGCAATTCGCCATGCTGGCGACGCCGATGATGAAGCGGCTCGGCTATGCCGGACAGCCGGAATACGCCGTCAACTACTGAATTTCGCGATCGTTCGTGTTAGAGTTGTGCCGTCCTTCGCGGTGGGTACGGCGATGCGATCACTTGCTTTCCTTCTCGTGGCTTCGATGCTGGCCGCCGGGTGCGCAACGGTGCCGCCCACACCACCGCTTGCGGTTACCTCGCATGTGCCCACGGCCGCAGACTACCCCATTGAGTCTGTCTCCCTGCGTGAACAGGGCGCGACCGTGGTGCAATACCTTGTGCTCGCAGATGGCACCGTGGGCGACACAATCATCGCGAGTCCGAGCGGGTCTCCCCGCCTGGACCAGGCTGCTGTCCGGCTCGTGACGGGTTGGCGCTATAAGCCCGCGACCGGGAACGGGCGCCCTGTTCCGGCGTGGCTCGATGCCAACGTCGTGTTTGTGCTCAGGTAATCCCACGCAATTTCGTTAATCCGTAAGCCGAAAATTAACCGTCAGCGACGAAGGTTCGGCAGTTCGCGACGACCTTTTGGCGTCGCGGTTTTGCGGGCCCTTTCTCGATGACCGATCTCTGCGACCTCTGCCGCTCGTCCGCCCTCGAACCCGTGTATCAGGCGCCGGACAGCGGCCGCGGCCTCTCCGTCTATCTCTGCGATCATTGCGGGCTCGTGCAGAGTCTACCGCGCATCGATCGCGCGCCGCGCCGCGCCGCGGCGGTATCCTCTGGCGCCGATTGGGGCAATGTCCGTTACGGCAAAGGATTCAGGACCGAAGCCTGTCTTTCGATCGCGCGCAAGCGCGCCGATCTCACGCAAAATCTGCGGGTACTCGACGTCGGCTCCAATCGCGGGTCGTTCGCGCGCGCCTTTCTCGCGGAAGCACCGCGCGCGCATCTCACCTGCGTCGAACCGGACGAGCGTGTGTCTGCCTCATGCTCGGGCCTTCAGCGGATCGAAACGTTGCGCGCGCGGATCGAGGATACGAGCTTTCCCGACGAAAGCTTCGACATCATCCACTCGTGCCACACGATCGAGCACCTCGCGAGTCCCAACACCGTGCTCGCCGAGCATTGGCGCACGCTAAGAGCCGGCGGGCTCTTGATCGTGGATGCGCCGAACATCGCGCTGCTCGGCTCCGACGATATTCTCGAGGAGTGGTTCATCGACAAGCATCTCTACCATTTCTCGGCCGGCACGCTTGCGCGGATGCTCAATGCCAACGGCTTCGAGATCATCGATGCGCCCGATCCGTCGGATCGCGAGAACCTGCTGGTTGCCGCGCGCAAGCGCCTCGTGGCCGCGCGGCCCGTTCCGCGTACGGCGCGTGACGCCGATCATGCGCTCGAGCTGATCAATCGCTATGTCGCCACTCGCGCGCGCAATCTCGCGGCGCTCACCAAGGTCGCCTCCGAGATCGCGTCCTTCTCCGACAGGCGCGTTGTGCTGTGGGGGGCCGGACGCCTGTTCGACGCACTCGTGAAGCACGGCGGTTTCGATGCGAAATCGCTCACCCTTCTCATCGATACCCATCTGAGGCTGCATGTCGATGAGCGGCACGGCATGAAACTGTCGGGCCCGGAGGATCTCATCGCCGCGAACCCGGGCCTCATCGTCGTGATGTCGCGCGCCTTCGCCGGCGAAATCGCGAAGATCGCAAAGACCCACGTGCCCTTCGCCGAAATCGTCCTCTACTCCGATCTCCTCTCTCGCGCGCGCGGCAAGATGGCCGCATAGGAAGGTTTGTTTATGGTTGCAGCGGTTTCCCTTCGTTCGACGCGCAGCACGCATGATCCGAAGCTGATGGCGCGGCTCGCCGCGGCCGCGCACGAGATTCGCATGCTGTCGATCGCCGCCATCTATCACGCGGGCTCCGGCCATCCCGGCGGCGCGTTGTCGGTCGCAGACATTCTCGCGGTGCTCTACGGCGCCGAGATGAATGTGTGGCCGAAGCGGCTCGACGATCCCGACCGGGATCGCTTTGTGCTCTCGAAAGGACACGCCGCACCCGCGCTGTATGCGGCGGGCGCGCATTTCCGCTTCTGCAAGGCGGAAGACGCGCTGACGCTGCGCAAACTCGGTAGCCCGTTCCAGGGACATCCGCATGTCGCGGATCTGCCCTGGGTCGAGACGAGCACGGGTTCGCTCGGCCAGGGCTTCTCGGTCGCGCTCGGCATGGCGATGGGACTGAAGCTGCAAAAGAGGCAGGCCCGCGTCTACACGGTGCTGGGCGATGGCGAGCTCCAGGAGGGCGAAGTGTGGGAGGCCGCGATGTGCGCGGCGCATCATCGCCTCGACAACCTGATCGCGATCATCGACTACAACAAGCTTCAATCCGACGACACGAACGCGAGCATCATGAGCCTCGAGCCGCTGAGCGCGAAGTTCAGCGCCTTCGGCTGGCATGTGATCGAGATCGACGGCCACAATCTCGACGCCATCGTGAGCGCGCTCGAAGAAGCGTTCGAAATCGCGGGCAAGCCTTCCCTCATCCTTGCGCACACGATCAAGGGCAAGGGTGTGCCGTTCATGGAAAACGTGCCGGAATGGCATGGCAGCGTGAAGCTCACGCGCCAGCAGGCAGAAGACGCGCTTATGGCGCTCGGGTGCAGCACCAAAGATGTCGCGAGGTTCATCGATGTCCGCAACTAGCGCGCCCGCCCTCATTGGTTCGTCCGGCGATTCCTTGCGCGAAGCGTTCGGCAGAGCCCTCTCCGGTCTGGCCGAGACCTATCCCCATCTCGTCGTGCTGGACGCCGACATCGCGGGCGGCACCGGCGTGCACCACTTCCGCAAATCGCATCCGGAACGGTTCCTGCAATTCGGCATCGCCGAGCAGAACATGATGGCAGCTGCAGGCGGTCTTGCCGCGGTGGGCATGTTGCCGGTGGTGACGACGTTTGCCGTGTTCTGTCTGCGCGCCCTCGAGCAGGCGCGGCTCTCCATCGCGTACGCGAAGCGCAACGTGAAGATCGTCGCGAGCCATCCCGGTCTCGATGTCGGGCCCGACGGCGGCTCGGCGCAGGCACTCGAGGATCTCGCCGCGTTCCGCGCCATTCCCGGCATGACCGTGATCTCGCCTGCCGATCCGATCGAGATGGCGCTGGCGACCAAGGCCGTGCTCGATTTCGACGGTCCCGTCTATATGCGCACGGGTCGCAGCCCCTGCCCGCGCCTTTTCGGAGACGAGCATCGTTTCGAGATCGGCAAGGGACAGATTCTCCGCGACGGCATCGACGCGACCATTGTCGCCTGCGGCGTCGAGGTATCGCGCGCGCTGAAGGCCGCCGAGTGCCTGGCGGAGGAAGGCATTTATGCCCGCGTCGTCAACATGCCGACGATCAAGCCGATCGATGCGGTGCTGCTTGCCAAGTGCGCAGAAGAGACGAGCGCGTTCGTCACGGCCGAGGATCACAACATCTATGGCGGGCTTGGCGGCGCCGTTGCCGAAGTCCTGGCGAAGACGCGCCCCGCGCCGATCGAGTTTGTCGGCCTCGCCGATCGCTTCGGCGAATCGGGCGAGCCGCAGGAGCTGGCCGAGCATTGCGGCATAGGCTCAGCGTCGATCGCCGATGCCTGTCGCCGCGTGATCGCGCGCAAGATGCACGCAACGACGGTACGCGCCGCATGAGCGGTTTCTCGCTTCAAGGACGCAACGCGGTCGTCACCGGCGGCAGCCGCGGCATCGGCCGCGCCATCGCGCTGCGCCTGGCCGAAGCGGGTGCTGACGTTGCCCTCACCTATCGCGAGCGCGCCGATGAAGGCGCGCAGGTCGTGCGCGACATCGAGTCCAAAGGCCGCCGCGCCGTCGCGCTGCAAATGGATGTGACCGAGCGGGGCTCCGTTGAGCAGGCGGCGAGCGATGCGAGGCGTGCGCTCGGACCGATCTCGATCCTTGTGAACAACGCAGGCATCAACAAGCCGACCGATTTCGACCGTGTGACCGATGCCGATTGGGACGCAATCCTGTCCGCCAATCTCAAAGGGCCGTTCATCTGTGCGCAGGTGTTTCTGCCGCTTCTCGCCGAAACCGGAAAGGGCTCGATCGTCCATATCGGCTCGGTGAGCGGACAATATGGCGGGCCGCGCACGGCGCATTATGCGGCCAGCAAAGCCGGACTGATCTCGCTGTCGCAAGTGATCGCGCGGTTCGGCGCCAAGGACGGCACGCGCTCCAATGTGGTCGCGGCCGGACTGATCGATTCCAAGATGGCGGCCCAAGGCATGGCGGCTGCGAGCGTGCAGAAGGCGGCGGAGGACATCCTGCTGAAGCGCCTGGGCACGACGACTGAGGTGGCCGACGCCGTCGTGTTCCTCGCGAGCGAGGCCTCCTCCTACATCACGGCGCAGACGATCAACGTGAATGGCGGGCTCTATTTCTGATGCGCGAGACTCGCACGCTCTTGATCGTATCGGGCGGGATCGAGGCGGCCGATGCCGCCAAGCGCGCGAGAGATATGGGACTGCATGTCGTCGTCTCCGACATCGATCCAAACGCGCCGGGATTTCAATTTGCCCATGATCGGTTGATCGCCGATGTGTACGGGCCGGAAGACACGGCCTCCGCCGCCGAACGCTACCATCGCGAGACGCGCCCTCTGTCGGGCGTGATCTGCGTTGCGGCCGATGCGCCGGTGACCGCAGCGCTTGTGGCCGAGCGGTTGAGGCTTCCCGGCATCAGCGTCGAAACCGCACGGCTGGCTTGCGACAAGCTCGCAATGAAGCGCCGCTTCAAGGACGCGCACGTGCCCGTCCCGTGGTTCGCGCCGGTCTCGTCCGCGTCCGAGCTGCGTGCGCTGATGGCCGAGCGCGGCAGCGATCTCGTCATCAAGCCGGCGGATTCGCGCGGCAGCCGCGGCGTGCAGCGTTTGGCGCGCGTTCATGACGTGCAGGCGGCCTTCGAGCTCGCCCGGCGTTATTCGCCGAGCGCCCGCGTG
>Ga0210379_10000077_pt1 | contig 23625 bp, 42 predicted proteins | sample PLMedo_2_FD_155468 | JGI IMG/M metagenome (GOLD analysis project Ga0210379, IMG submission 155468) | Groundwater sediment microbial communities from an aquifer in East River, Colorado, USA - PLM4_32_coex redo | ecosystem: Environmental > Terrestrial > Soil > Riparian zone | place: USA: East... | reverse complement strand
AAACACCCTCTTCTTGCTGCAGGCGGAAGAGAACGAACGGACGATTACGATGATCCACGATCTCATGCTCGAGCCCGACGACATCTTCGAAGTGCCCTCCGGTCAGCGCTATCTCATCGACTCCATTGCCTACACGCTCGTGCGGGACTCAAACGCTGCGGTGCGCGCCACTTTGAAATGCTTCGAAGTGACGCCGGGGGTGCTCGCATGAGTCGCGGGAATCTGCAGCGTCTCGTTCGCCGTGAGATCAAGAACATGCAGGAGAATATCGTCGGCACGGTGATCTCCGAGCTCCGTCTCATCGACTTCGATGGGAACAACTCAGGCGTGTGGGTGTGCGACGTCGAGATCGGCTCGAACCACTATCTACAGGACGTGCCGGTGAAGGCGCTCTCCAATCGTTTCCACGCCCAGCTCGGACAGTCCGTCTTGCTCCGGAAGAACGCGCGCGGGCGCTACGAGGTCATCGGCCCTGGTGACAGAATCACGAAGCCGCTCCGCCGAATCGGCTACAACCTCGCAACGCAGGTCGCGGGTACGCCCATCGACATCGGCTTCACCTTCCAGCGCGTCCCCTTCTCGTACTACCAAACCGTCGATCTCACGGCTCCGCTCGACGTTCTGTGGGGCGACGGATTTACTGTGTTCGGTTTGGTCCGTATTCTTGACGCAGACGGCAACCCCGCCTAGAGGACCCCATGGCAGTTCCCATCGTAGTCGGAGTCACCACATACCTCGAAAACTTCACGGGGGGTCAAGCAGGAGTTGGTCCGCGTACCGGCTCGAACTACGTCGAATATATGATCGACCTCGATACGGACTTCGAAACGCTGCGGACCACGGTCAACCAGATCATCGCCGAGGTGAACGGCATCCAGGGTCCGAACGCGGGCCTCGGTATCGACCTCCTCGTTTTCAACGATCTCGAACGACCGGCCTCCGGCGAGCCCAATGATCTCGTCGTCGGAGTGAACGACACCGGGTTCGTGGGTCTACACAGCGGGGAGATCTCGATCACCACGGTGTCGGTGGCGAACGATTCAGTGCTCGTCGACCCCGGACTCTTCATAATCGATGGTGTCGCCGTTCGCAGTGCTGGTGCCACGAAGACGGGATCGGGCGGTTCTGCCATACGCTATATCGCGATCGATCTCAACGGCGCAGTTTACATCGAGACGACACCGAACGCGCGGAACATGGATCTTTATTCGATCAACTGGAACGGCACCGCTTTCACCGGCTCCTTCACCCGGCAGAATCAGATGTTCTTCGACGGCGATGAGTACGAGCAGATGCGCGCTCGTCCGGCCGCAGGTACGACGCCAGTGGCCTTCGCACTTCGGCGCTACGAGTCCTTCCATTCGCGCATGGAAGCCGTCGAACGTCTGCTCGCTGGCTTCACCACAGACAACCTCGGAAACGCCCTCGGCGTGCCATCGATCCAGAGCGGTGGCACCCAGTCGTTGCCGAGCCTCGCGGTGAACGGGGACGTCGACACTGGACTCTTCGGCGCAGTCGGAACACTCTCCGTCACAGCCGCAGGCGCCACGAAGATGACGTGGGCCACGGCCATCACCGCGGCGGTCGTGATCCTCGGGGTTGCGGGCACTGCCGGGGCTCCGACCTACAGCTTCACGGCTGCTGGCACGAAGGGGATGTACAGCACCGGCACCAACAGCGTCGGCTTCTCGACCAGCAGCACGCTGCGCGCCGATCTCGACGCCGAAGGCAACCTCGACCTGCCGACGAACTCTCGCGTGAAGGGCATCGCTCCGACGCAGTCGATCACCGACGCCACGGCAACGCTCGTCGACTTCGCCACGGCCGACGAATTCGACATCGGTGCGTGGCACGACGCGGGAAGCGGCACCCTCGCGGTTCGCCAAGAGTTCAACCTTCCGGCCGGTGCTGAGGGTCTCTACCACATCCTCGTCTTCTACGAATGGGCCTCTCCCGCGACGATCACGGACATCACGATCGAGATCACGATCGAGGGTGTGGCGCAGCCCGAGAAGGTTGAGGATCGCATCGTCGCTTCGTCGAACCGCAGCGGCGTCCTCTCCCTCTACAAGGTGCTAGTCACGAACGACACCGTGCGGGTGCGCGTGACCCAGAACGACACCGTCGGCGCCGCCGCACTGAACCTCGAAGCCGCCTCTCTCGCCATCATCAAGGTGGCGTGATGTCAGACACAGTGATCCTCGGTCTCATCGGCGGGTTCTTTGCCTTGCTCACCGTTTTCGCCAACGGGTTCGTCGCCTACAAGCTGAAGGCGCTCGAACGAATGGGGCAGGCGACGCATACGCTGGTCAACAACCAGCACGCTGTGGTGCTTCTCGAGCTCGTCGGGAAGAGCGAGCGCATCTACGAGATGACGAAGACCGCCGACGACCTCCTCAAGCTCGAACATGCTCGTCGGCTCCTTGCTGAGCACATGGGGAAGCAGGACCACGTCAACCAGGACTTCACAAGCAGCGAGCAGCAAAAGATGCGGGGGTAGTGGTGCAGCACACCGTGAGACCGGCTGTCGCCGTCTTCCTCGTAATCGTCAGCTTCGGGCTTCTGTCCGCCGGGCTGATTTGGTTCGAGCGGCATGCGCCGCACATCGTGCTCGACTGCAAGCTTCTCAGTCTCCAAGGCAGCCTGGAGCTAGGCTCTCTTTACCGGGTGTACTTCTGCAGAGACGGCATCTCCGTACTCGTGCCGGCCGGCAGGTTCCCGCGGGTGCCGGGACCGGGTGAAGATCTCCCGATCTGAGGTAGGCTTTGTTCGCCCGCCCCTCGGATGGAGGTGGGCTCTTTCACCAAGGAGATCCACATGTTTTCCGACAAGAGCATCTTCAAGTCCCTGACCGCATGGGGCGGCGTCGTGTTCGCTGCGGCCACCTCGGCGGAGGCTGTGGGCATGATTCCCACTGGCGTCTCAGCGGCGGCTGTGACCGTTGTACAGGCGATCGCCGCTCTCGTAGCCCTGCTCGGACTGCGCCGGGCGGTGGGTGCAACCTCGTAGCTCCTCCCCTACGGTTCGCCCGTAGGCCGCAGCTCACCAGCTGCAAACCCAAGGCCCGGGAGCTTAGGCTCCCGGGCCGTTGCTTTCTGAGCCCTCGGTACGAGCGGGCCCCAAGCCTGTGGACATCCACAAAACAGGGCTATTCTGGGGGTATGAAGTGCCCCAACTGCGACAGCCCTGTTCCGAATTCTCGCCGATCCAAGGCGACCTGCTCCGCTGTCTGCGCCCGGCACCGACGCAAGGCTTTGCTTGAACTTCGGCCGAACGCCTGTCGCCGGTGCCAAGGCCCTATCCCCGACGCCCGACGCCGCCGCAACGCCAAGCTCTGCTCCGAGCAATGCTCGAAGGCTGAAGCTCTGGGGGCCTACGGAAGCACACACGAGGCGAAGATCTCAACCGCCTCGGCCGGAGCAGCAGCAGAGCTGCTTGTATGCGCTGTGCTCTTGCGTGCAGGCTGGTCGGTCTACCGTGCCGTCTCCCCCTCCGCACCCCACGACCTAGCCATCTTTGGCGGAGGGCAATTTCTGCGGGTGGAGGTCACTTCTGGGTTCGAGTGGGCGGCCACACAACACGTCCAGCATCCCGCGAAAAGCACAGAGCACAGTGACTGGCTGGCTGTAGTGCTGCGACTAGAAGATGTGCTCTGGTTCAAGGCTACCGAGGCGGGTTGGTCGCAGGAGATGCTGCCGTCATTCCTCGGCTGAATCGCCACCGGGTGCGGGGACTACTTGGTAGACCCCGGCCGGTGTTGGCGCGGTAACCCATGGGTGTACCCCGGTCGTGCCGTAGACGCCCACCAGCTGCTTCATCCGCCCACCCCGCTGGAGCGGGGGCGGGTAGAGGCGCTTCACCGCGCAGGCCTCGAACCAGGCCTTGCTGGCGACCCGGTCGAGGCGAAGCCAGAGGAACTTGTCGCCGTTGGGCACGAGCCGCAGCGGGCGCTGACGGAGCTTCGTCGTTCGGCCCTCCGAGATCAGCCGCCCACGACGCCGGTCGTAGAAGTCGAGGGGTGAGCAGACGGCGACACCCACCACGACCTGCGTCTCGTCGAAGGGGAACGGGAAGACGTGGAGCGTCACCCCTCCGTACGGAGAGAGGCGGAACTGCGGAAGGGCCTCAAGCTTGGATCCCGCCGCATCGTACTCTTCGAGCGCACGGAAATGAACGAACTGCGGGCGCTTGATCATGGGCTTCTCCTAGAAGGGAGTCGTACCTGAGCAATCGTTCGAGAGCCGGGTGTTCTCTTCACGTGTCAGCCATTCAAGGTGCGGGTAGTCCGGCCGGACGCAGAGACGAACGCGGCACCAGTGGTGCGGCACGTACCCTGGACCTGGGCACGGCCGGCCGGCAAGCATCAGACTCATCCGATGCGCGTAGACGTTCTTCCCGTCGACCTTCATCTGCCCGTAAGGACCCCCGAAGTCCCACCGCTGATTCCCACCAGCGGTAGCGCCGCGCCAGCGCCAGTGTCCGTCTGCGCAGATCTCGACCTTCGCCAAGAAACGCACGAGCAGTGGTGCCCGTCTTGCGGTGCCAGGCTTCAAAGCAAGCGCTGCAAGCTGGTCTGCGAACGATGCGCCTACTTCGAAGACTGCGGAAATCTGCTCTAGGTCTTCGGGGCTCATGACTCGATCGCCCGGTTCACGTACCTGATGAACGCAAACGGCGCGTGGTCGTCGCGCAGGCCACGCATCCGGCGGCGCTGAAGCACGAAGGTGCCGGCCTTCGGGTGGGAGAAGTGAAGCTCGCTGCGGTCCTCACCCTGCTCCATGTCGCAGGCGCACTCGACCGCGAGGTCGATCGCTTCCTGCAGGCGTGCGCCGCGCGAGAGCTTCTTCACTTGATCGTCCGCGTGGCTTCGAGGAACTGGACAATACCGAACACGTTAGTGCGGAGCTCGACCTGCAGACCTGCCCGTTTCGCCTGGTCCAGCTGGTTGTTCAGCTCGATGACGGTGTTCTTGATCTGGTTCACGCGGTCTTCGTCGTTCATGAGCAGTACGTGTCCTCAATTTGCTGGAGGGAGTCAAGCACCTGCCGAACGGTGCCGAGCCCGAGCTTGCAGTGGTGGGTCACGAGCACTTCGACGCCACGTCGATTGAGCCCGCGGTGCTCGAGCCGCTGCATCGCGAGACGGATCTCCTTGATGCTCTCGCGGATGTCACCACTTTCCGTAGAGGCCGCCGCCTGCGCTGCCAGCGCCACCTTCTTCAGCTCCGGGTCGATCTTGTGCTGCTTCTTCAGCTTGTCCACGTTCACCGCTCGGCGGTAGTGTCCCACGGGCATAGTCGTTCTCCTCTTCGGGGGTGACTTCGGGGGTGACTTCGGGGGGTAGAAGCTCACAGTCGAGCACGACTGGGGTGAGCCTCTCGATCAGTACTTTGAGCCGCGTCTCAGGGCCAACCCAGCCAGCAGGCTTCTGGATCTTCCCTCCAACGGTCACCGTGTCTCCATAGACCTTCGCCATGTTGGCGCGGTGAACCTCCTCCCAGCCGGCGTTGAGCGGGAGGCCCTGAGCTACGCCGGTGCCGAGGTTCACGTAGGTGATGTCGAGGATGGCGTCGAACTGCGACACGAGGTTTCGATCTCGCGTGGCCTCGACGTACTCAGCCACCTCCTCGATCAGCAGACCCACTCGAAGCGCGAGCTCGCCGTCGGCCTCGCTCGGGAGCTTCGTCAGCACGAACGCGGCCTGCAGGTGCTGGAGGATCTTCTCGAACGGGATGCGCCCTTCGAGCAGACGCGGTATGGGGCCGTGTGACTGACCCGACAGCACGTGGAACTCTCGGACATCTTGCGCGAAGTTAGGGTCGACCATCAGCGCAGCGCCGGCTTGTCGACGAGCAGAAGCTGCGGCTGCAACGGCGACTGGAACGTCAGCACCTGATGCCACAGCTCGCCCGTGATCAGCAACTTCACCCGCTCGCGCCAGTCGAGCTTCCAACCGAAGGTGAGACGGCCGTACTTGTCGTGCGGGTCGCAATGCGCAGGCAGCGGCTGGTACTCCGGCTGGTTCTTGGCCATGCACACGTTGTGCTCGGGGAACTCGATCGGTTGCATCAGTTCATCCTCTCCGCGATCTCGCGGTCATCCCAGGAATTGTGGACGGCGTAGTAGCAGCCACTCACGTACCACTGGATTCGAGGCTCACAAAAGCAGTGCATTTCGTACGTGTGCTTGATCAGGTCGTTGATGGGCACGACGTGGACGTTCCCAAAGCCAGTGGTGTCTGGCACGGCGATCGTCAGCCATCGCTCAACTTCTCCCACTCCGGCCCCTGTCGAAGCTGCGCGAGCTTCTCTTGGTCGACCTTGAGTTCCATCAAGTACAGCTGCCCGAAGATCGGGTCTGTCTTGTACGTGAAGATCCTATCGCAGCACGTCGCGGCGAACACGAGATCACCGAGCGCTGCGCGCACGATCGGCTCGGTATGGTGGAGGCTTCGCTTGCAGCGGTCGGCGATGAATTCGGCGTCCCCCATCAGTTCTCCACGACCACCAGCTGCGGCTCGGGCTGCACGATCCTCGACGGGACGACGTCGATCATGAGCACGGCGGAGCGCGACACGATCACTTGGCGGTCGTGCTGCATGATGATGAAGTTGTGCTCGTCATTGCCGACGGACGCCCGTCGGAACGCCTGCTCCGGACCAAGCTGGTCATGGAACTCCGGGCGGAACTTCACCGTCACTTCGGCATCGAAATGAGGTGCTCTCGGGGCTTGAGGCTGATTCACGGGGATCTCCTTGGTTGTGCGGTGCTTCTTCGAGCGCCGCTCGTGACGGTTGAGAGGGGGTCGCTTCTGGCCGGACATCAGAGTCCTCCTCGCATCTCGCGCGCGAGCCGCTCCAGCAGGTCCGCCACCTTCTCGCGTGGGCCCCAGAACGTGATGGCGCTGCGATCGTCGTCTCCGATGTGACTGTGCAGCTCCTCCGCGCTCTTCAGATAAAGACGGGCGCCGAAGTACGTGCGGCCGGTATCAGCCACCTTCGTTACGCGCTCGATGGGGTGGCACCCCGGCTCGTCGTTCTCATCGGGTAGCTCTTCTGCGTAGATGTTGATCCGCATCACTCACCTGCTTTCCGGCCTGTGGCCTCTTCGTCGCCGCGATAGAACTGCCCAGCGGCGGCGGCGTAGACGATGGCGCCAAGCACCTCCGCGTACGCGCGCTTCGGGTCTGCCTCGGCGAGCTTGATGGACTCGAGCAGCTTCTTCCGAGCCTGGAAGAGCTGCCCAATCGGGCTCTGCATCTGCCGCAGCTCCGTCATCATCGGCTGCTCGCGCCACGCGAGAGCGCGACCGTGCCGTTCGCGGCCCTTGCCCGACGCCGTCTGCTTGTAGGCGTCGGCGAGCACGGAGACGAACTCTCGGTAGTCACCCTTCACGTTCTCACCGAAGATTTCGGCGGGGTTTACGAGCTGGCCGAGCAAGATCGACATCTACAAGTACTCCCTGACGTGGAGGCAAGTGACACCCACCGCCCGCAGAGCCTCCACGGTGCCGGGGTGGTCTTCGAACACGGCGACGAGACGTCGATTCGGAACGTGGAGGAAGTGGTTCTTGACCACCTCCAGCTTGATATCGGGGGCCCTGCGGAAGTCGCCCTCTTTGCGGAAGTGGAACTCCTCGAAGCTGCTCAGCATGCCGCGCTGCGCCAGCCACTCTCGCGTATTCTCGCCTTCGTTCTCCATGCGCCCCGTGACGACGGCCATGTGGAAGAAGCCGCCGCGCCGGAGACACCATAGAAGCTGCGCCACGTCGTCGTAGTGACTGTCGCCACCGGCAAGCGAGACGTAGGTCTTCCAGTCTGGCTTGAAATAGTGCCCGGGTCGGTCCTTGATGTGGTGGATCCGGTGTCGGGTGTCGACGAGCACGCCGTCGAGATCCCAGATCAGCCATTTCTCAGTTGTCATGCCGCGCCTTGCTCTTGCTGACAATCTGATAGAGGAGGGGATTCGGCGGCTTCACCGAGATGTCGTTCGCCTTCGAGTAGTCGAAGTACGCGCCCAGGTCGTCGATCGTCTCGGGCGGTACTTGCCTGCGCTCAGCCCAGCGCTTCGTGAGCACGCCCAGCGGAAGCACTACTACGATCAGTGCAAGACCAAGAAGGGAGGCTGCTGCCACCGCCGGTGCGATCAGAATCCCGAAGGCATAGGTCGCGGGAAGTGTGAAGGTCGTCAGCTTAGTCTTTGCCGCGGCCAAGGTGATCACCACGCCTAGCGCAAGGTAGGTGGCAAGTAGGAGAAAGGTGATGAACATCTCAGGCTCCGTGGAGGTGCCGGTACGCCCGGCAGCAGACCTCGATTTGGTGGTAGCAATCGTCGAGCGCGCTGTGCGCCGTACCTTTCCGAGTGGTGGCCTTCGGATCGAATCCGGTGTCACTCGCGAGATCCACCAGCGTCCGCATGCAGCGCTCGGTGTAGTGCTTCCATGGCACCGGGAGCCCGCAGGCCTGGTAGGCATTCTTGAGGATCACGCAGTCGAAGGTCGGCGCGTTAGCCCACACAGTGGTGGCCCGCGCGGTACCCTCCCCCACGAGCCTCGTGAGAATGCCGAGACCCGCAGCGAGGAGCTTCGGGTGCTGGACGTTCCAACTGGCCTGCGCCTCGGGTGATTGCTTCATCCACCAGAGCACCGTGCCCGGCGTCATCTCGAGCCCGAGCCTGACGGAATCGACGAGGCTCACCGGTTCGTGGAGGAAAGCCCCGACGTCACCAGTCTTGAGGTCGAAGCGCACGGCGCCGATCGATACGATCGCGGCGCGCGGGCCATCACCCATTGTCTCTAGGTCCACCATCAGGTCTTTCATTGTTCAGAGTCCTTCTCTAAGGATTGGTAGTACCACCATCGAAGAAAGCCCGCCTCCCGCCATGGCCTGTGCGTTGCCTTCGCATCGGCCGCCTGCTTCTCCATCATCCAAAGCCAGAGCACCCGCCCACTGCGTCCGTTGCCGTCCATGAAGGGGTGCAGCGCTTCATACTCCTTATGCGCCCGGTATGGACTGGAGCGAGCAGGCAACGTCAAGAGATGACTCTGCAGATCCGCCCTAATCTGGGGTCCACCGGAAGGTGCGCTGTGGTTCCCAACTCGGACATCCATCCCACCGCGGTCGCGCAGCGATGCGTGAGCCACGATCAGAACGAACTCCACTAGCGCACTGACGGTCACCACGAGAGTGCCGAGCAGCGCTCTGTGCGCCTGGATCTCATGATCGAACGGCGGTCGTAGGATGCCTTCGATCTTGTTCGACTCGCGAACGAATTCTCGGAGCCAGCTCATTGAATCCACTCGGGCAACTGAGAAACCCGGGGCTCCCCCGGAAACAGAGTTCGAAGAATCTGCTGTGCTGCCCCGCGCACCCGCTCTTTCATCTCAGCAGCCTTGCCGGCCTCTTGCAGCGCACGCCGGTATCGCTTCTTCCGCGAGTTAGGCCGCTTCTTCTTGGGTCGCCGCACACGTGCGGGCTTTTTCTTCCAGGCCATCAGACCACCTCCTCGAAGTTCGCTTTGAACACGTAGTCCCGCAGCACATGGAGTACGCCGAGGAAGTCCTTGACGACCCAGTCACCCTCGACTGCGAGCAAGGATCCTTCAAGCGTCGGGATCTCAAGCCCGATGCGCTCTGTACCAGCGTGGCCCAGCATCCTGTAGCTCCAACTGAGAATGGGGTTCTCATGGAAAGAGTGGTCCGCGTTGATGAGTCGGCCCTCCGGTTTGCCGTCTTCGAAGCGTCCCACACCAGCGTGCTCGCACATCTCTTCCCACGTGCTCCACAGAAGCTGTACCGCATCCACGACCGGTGCTCTCGATCTGAACTTCGCCATCAGACCAGGCCCTCCTTCTCCGCGAACCACTCTTTCACCATGATCTCCCCGGGCCCGAAGCTGGGCTCCAAGTCATCCGGATCTTCGATCTGCGACCGAGGCACCCAGTGCTGCTCGCCATCGATCGTGAGACAGATGGCCCGCTCAGAGGTGGCCTCGATGTTGTCGTAGGTGACGCGAATAAAGTCGTAGCTCACAGGACTCTCCTTTTGAATGCAGCTAGCAGGGCCTTCTGGTCGAGATCCTTGCCCTCCCGGGCTTCGACAACATCGACATCCTTCGTGTGGGCAGCCACTAGACTGTAAACGAACACCGGCTTCGTCTGCCCCTGCCTCCATTGCCGCATGATAAGCTGGAGGTAGTGCTCCAGATTCCACGTCGGGGTGTACCAAGCTAACTTCGACCCGCCCTCTTGCAGATTGAGGCCGTGCCCCGCAGAGGCGGGGTGCGCGAAGAGCAGCGGCACCCGGCCCTCATTCCAAGCTCGGCTGATCTTGGCTCCGCGCGCGGGCGTGGTGCCGGCTCCGAGTACGGGTACGTCTCGGCCGAAGCGCTTGAGCAGGCCGTCGAGTTCGTGCCTGAACTCGTAGGCCACCATCAGCGGCTCACCCTGTAGCTCGTCGAGCAGGTCAGCGAGAGCCTCGATCTTCACATCGTGGATCTGCGCTGCCCGGCGCATGCGCTTCGGGGCCAGATCTCCCTCTGCTTCTAGGATGTTGTCGTCCTCATCGAAGTAGACGAATCCGCCAGTCACCTGCCGAAGCTTAGACGCCAGCACTCCCGCGTTGGCAGCGGTGACCTCCCCCCCTCGAAGTCGCAGCGTAAAATCCGCCTCGAGTCGGTCATAGAGTTCGCGCGCCGCCGGTGGAAGCTGCACCCCGATCGTCTTCTTGATCAGCGGAGGTAGCTTCAAGTAGTCGGCAGCATCGAGGCGGAGCACGAGATCCTGCAGCTTGTTTTGGATCATCGCGATCTGCTCAGGCCCACGGATCTCGTAGCCGAACCCATCCCAACTCTGATCGAAATAGCGGTTGCGGTAGTGGGTGATGTAGGAGCCGAGGCGCTCGCCTTGGTCGAGCAGGTAGACTTGCCCCCAGAGATCCTCGTAGCCATTCGGGGCGGGCGTGCCGGTCAGGATATAGCGACGGTCGAACTTCCCCAAGACGGCTTTGATGGACTTGAAGCGCTGAGTGTTGCCGTGCTTGAATTTTGTCGATTCATCGATGGCCAGCATCTCAGGCCAGTGCCATTCGCGCCCCGTCTCGCTACGGCCTGCCTTCTTCTGCACCAGCCACGCAATCCCTTCGGGGTTTATTACGAAGACGTCAGCGTTACTGCGCAGCCGCTCCTCTTTTTTCGGGCCGTGGAGTATCTCAAATTTGAGATGCTGGAAGTCGGTCCACTTCTTGATCTCGTTGGGCCACACGTCGTAGCAAACTCGGAGCGGAGCCACGACGAGCATGCGATTCACGATGCCCTTCTGCCGCAGGATGTCGAAGGCTGCGAGAGTGATCGCAGTCTTGCCGAGGCCTGGATCCAGCAGAAGACCGAAGGCCGGCTTCGCCAGCATTTCGCTGACGGCAGTCTCCTGGTAGAAGTGGGGCACCCACGGCTCAGCGGCTTTCGAGGTTACGGACTTTCTTGTCGACGCCGTATCCCGAAGCGAAGTCCCGAACGACCTTCTTCGCTTGGTCGATGCTGTCGACGACGACGACTGCGAAGCCTCTGCGTCGGAGCTTTCGATGGCAGAGATCTTGGTCCGGGCGCGCCTTCTTGCCGGCTCGTTTTGTTTCCACAAAGAGGAGGCGGGCACCAGGAAAGAAGAGGAGTCGGTCAGGGAATCCTCGACGGCTTGGGGTCTTGCCTTTGACCACGTAGGCACCGAAGCGGTTCGCTTCTCGGACGACGGCACGCTCGATCGAACTTTCGAGGGGGTCTTTCGCTGTGTCCATTCGCTCATGCCTTTCATCCTGCCGTGCAAGGCCCTTGTCGATGCTTGCTGAAAACACACCAAGAGCAGTCTGAGCTGGGTCGCGCAGGGAATTCCGTGTCAGCCATCATCGGCTTCACGCGATCCTCCCACAGCTTCTGCAACGCAGGCTCCTCTTCTTTCTTGAACACGATCGACTCGATTTCGTCACCGCGCTCGTACTTACTTTCGTCTATATACCAAATCTCTCCCACCACCTCTTTCACATCGGGGAATGCCTTGAAACCACCGAGACCGTACAGCTCTAGCTGGGGTTCGTAGTCACGGCGTTGCCCCGACTTGAAGTCTATGACGGTGATAGCGTCAGGCGTGTGACGATCGAACGCGTCGATCTTCATCCGCACCCACGCGTTGTCCCAGTCGCGCCAATTTGTTTGAGTCCAGTTCCGCGTGAAGGTGAAATCGAGTTCCGCCTTCGCTGTCGGGCTCTCGCGCAGCCGCACGAGATCCTTCTCGAAGTACTTCAGCTCTTTGCCGACACCCTTCACCGGCAGCTCAGACAACGAGCCCTTGATGAATTTCTCCGCCATCTCATGGATGCGGATGCCGCGCTGCGCGGCAGCGCCCATCGGGTCGGGTCGCTTCTCAATCTTCGAGAAGAAGATCTTCTTGGGACATTTCTTCCACGTTCCCCAAGTGCTGTAGCTCCAGCTCTTGAGCTGCTTCGGTCTCGCGGCAGCTCCTCCCGCCCAGCTCTTACGAGGCACGGTTGGCCTCGATCGCGAGGCGCACGATCTCGTCGAGCCGGTCTTGCATGCCCTCGATGTCTCCTCGAATGACGTTAACGCTGTAGTCGTAGGGCATTTCCCGCCAGAGCGTGTCGGTCTCGTGCCCCGTGCTCGGGGGCTTCTCACGTAGCACGTTCATGCGGATGATGAAGCCCCGGCGCGACTTCACCCAGTGGTGCTCGTTGTGGTAGCGGATGTTCGAGATCACGATCCGCGGCGCCGTTATATGGCGCACCGCACGGTCAAGGAAGACGTCGGGGTTGTAGCGCCGGAACTCCTTCGCGAAGTGTTCCAGCACCATGCGCGTCGAAAGCATGCCCAGCTCCGGTCGGGGCTCACTCTTCTGCTCCTGCGTGCCGAAGGCGCACTCGGCCGGGAGGTCGTACATGTCGACGACCATGGTCTTGAGGATCGTCGCAGTGTAGATCTCGACGAAGCGGTGATTCTCTGAGAGGTACTCAGCGGCTGTGGTCTTGCCACTGCTGATGCCGCCGATCAAACCGAAGACGAGGTTCATGCTGCCTCCCGCATGTCGTTGTAGTCCTGCATCTGCCCCCACGTCGGCCCTGCTTCGCCGTCAGTCAGCATGGGCACGTCGAACTCGACGCTCTCCATAGCCTCGCGCAAGAGCTTCATCTCAGAGCGGAACCCAGCTTTGCTCTTCGGAGCATTGCCGAGAAGCTCGTCGTGGATCTGGAGATCCAGCTCTCCGTCCTTCTTGATTTCGTCGTACCGGATCATCGCTTCCTTGGTGTTGTCGGCGGCCGAGCCCTGGATCAGGGTGTTGATCATCTTGTAGGCGAAGGTCCGCCACTTGCCCTTGATTTCGCGCGGGGGCTCGCAGTAGAAGACTCGGCCGCCCCATGTGCGCGCGGGCTGGTCGAGTGCAGCCCGACGCTTCAATGTGTCTTCGAGTGTCTTCACACCAGGGAAGAGCTGCTTGATGGACTTCCGCAGCAGCCCGGCCTCCTCGACGGGGATCGACAGCTGCTCAGCGAGGGCTGCGATACCTCTCGCGTAGATGATCGCGAGCACGATCTGCTTCACAATCTTCCGCGGATACCACCTAGCCTGCGGCAGGTTCAGCAACTTGTTGAGGCCCTCGGTTGCCATCATGTGGAAGTCGATTCCCGGGTTCTCGCGGTAGAGCCGCAGCACCTCTCCGCCCATGAAGTGCGCGAGGATCCGAAGCTCTTGCTGGGCGTAGTCTCGGGCCATCAGGTAACGGCCCTTGGTGGAGATGATGAACTCTCGCATCCACGGCAGAGGGCAGAGCTTGCCTAGCAGATCCTTCGGCATCATGAGCGGGCGGCCCGCGTCCTCTCTGTCGAAGGCTGCCTTCGCCGCTTCGAACTCCTCCTTCGAGTAGACGATCACCATCGGCATGTTGGCGATGTTCTGCATGTTCGGGCTCGTCGAGAGTCGCCCGGTGCGCGCGCCGACAGACCTCCGCTTCTGCGTGTTCGCTTGCCTCACCTGATTCCACTCGTAGTAGATCCGGCCCGTGTCGTCGACGAGCTCCAGCCACGGCCGCACGTTGTTCACGAGCGAGTGGCGCAGCGAGGCGCGGTAGCGAAGGACGGAGTACAGCTCAACGTCCTTCAGCACGATCTCGAGCGCCTCCATCGCAGTCGAGCGCTTCGGATTCGTCGCATGATCGGTCATGATCCACTCGTCGACGAGCCCACGCTTCTCGATCGCATCCGCGAGGTCATCGGTGGAGCCGATGTTCAAGTCAGGTGAGCGCAGCCGCTTTCTGATCCAGCGGTCGGAGATCTCGGCGCTGTCCTCCCACACCTTGACGCTCTTCTCCAGCCGGGGAGAATCGATCGACACACCGCGGCGCGACATACCGAGCAGTACGGGCATCACGCGTCGTTCGCGTTCGTAGGCCTTCTGCATCCCGACTTCGTTGATCCACTTGATGAAGAAGTCGTGGAGCTTCCGCGTCCGCACGACGTCGCCGATGGCATAGGACCCGACGAGGTCGCCCGGCGCCTTCCAGATGTAAGCCGCCCACTCCTTCTTGAGCTGGCGCGACACAATCTTGTGCTTGATCAGCCACTCGCGTACCGCGTCGCGCTCTTCGGGCGGCATGCCGAGATGCTTCTCCGCCAACTCTTTCAACCCGAGCTTCTGCTCGTTCGGATCGTAGAGGAAGGCCTCGATCATCGAGCAGAACCACATGTGCCACGGCGGGCGCGGGAGGTTGAACGCAACCTCGGCCACGTCGAGATCGAAGTCGGCCTTGTGAAAGAGCAGAGGACGGCCGCTCTTCCACACACCGCGAAGGCGCCGTTCGGCTTGGCTGCGCGTGCAGTTGTTGTTCCCAGCCTCATGGCCCCAGCTCATGTAAAAGGGCTTCTCGCCTGGGATCCAGAGCGCCACCCCGACGGGTTCTGGGGGGTAGTTGGGGCGAGGTCGAACAGGTTTCGTTTCGAAGTCCACGCAGATGGGGGCTAGCATCAGACGTGGGCCCAGCGGAAGCCGCGTACGATCTGAGATACAGCTGATTGACTCACCTCGAAGTCGACTGCGATAGTTCGCTGGGGACGCCCAAGCTGTGCCAATTCGCGGATCTCTCGTACTTGATCGGGGTTCAACTTCGCGCAGCCATGGCGCTCACCTCGCGCAGCCCTGCCCTTCGCAACCATGTCAGCTGAATTCTCGGAAACGGTTCCGAGGAAGAAGTGCTTGGGGCGGACGCAGGGCCGTACGTCGCAGCGATGCAGCACCCACAGCCCAAGCGGAATCGTCCCCACAGCCAGCTCGTAAGAGACTCGGTGCGCCCGTTGCCACCTTCCTTCCAACCAGAATAGTCCGTACCCACTGGTGTGCCGTGCTCCTATCCACAACCAGCAGCCGCTCGTCTTCTTGACCTTCGACCAGAAGCGTTCTTGCATAGAGCCTCAAGAGGAGCGGCCCGGGGCACCGTGGGAAGGACACAATGCCCCGGGCCTAGGGGACTCGGAAGGGGGGATTTCCGAGCCACCCGTTAATACTTGACGCCGTCCGCTCCCTCACCCGCGCCGCGCGTCGTCCGCGGTCGACCACCAGCACGTTTCGGCACTGCTCGGCCAGGCGCCGGGGCAGCGCGACCCTTCGGCGCAGCGCGACCCTTCGGCGCAGCCCGCCCATTAGGGCGTCCCTTTTCCTCGTCGCTGTTGATGTTCGGCAGCTGGTCGAGGTAGATGTCGGCCTCCTTCACCCGCTGCTCCAGCACTTCGAGGAGCTCATCGTTCTGAATCAGGAGCGGCACGCCGTCGTGCATGTCGAAGGGCTCGAAGGTCAGCTTGAACTGCGTCTTGTTATCCGGCTCCATGTTGATGCGTACGCGCATCATGAAGAGCGGGACTCCGATGCCCTTCGTGACCTTGTTGGCGAAGCTCGAGTAGTTCTTGATCGACGTCACGGGCAATCGCAGCATCGCCCCAGGGATCTCACGTAGAATCTTCGGGTCGAGACGATCCGCCGGCAGTAGCGCCAGACGACGGATGTTCTTGCAGGCCTTGCCGCGACCTTGGATGGCCGACCCGAACGCGTTAGCCCAGCAACCCGCGCAGTCACTCGACGCGGGCTCTGATTTGAGGCTCTCGCGCCGCTCTTCGGGCACTCCACTCGGAGTGAGCAGATGCTCTTCCCGCGCGAGCGCGAAGCACTTCGGGCCTGCCGGATTGTCGGGGTCGAAGGTTCCCTCGTAGTAGGCGTTCTCGAACGTCGCGCCGAGGATCAGCATCGGAGGCAGCTCTTCGAAGTTCTCTTCGTTGAACTTGAAGACGCCGTTCTTGGTGCCGATGTAGGCCCAGCCACCGGGGCCGGTTGCGGTGGCGGCATCGCGCACTGCGTACTTCGCGAGGCGCTGCTTCCAATCGGGGCTGATCGAGCCAGCCGGGGCCAGGGCCTTGTCGATGCGAGCGAGAGCTCGGGAGGCGGGGACGGGACCGTTGTTCGAAGCTCGGGTGATCTTTCGTGCGGCCATCGGGTGGCTCTCCTTCAGTTGGACAGTTGGGCGGACAGATCGACTACTTCGACCTGCGTTTCAACGACGAGTGCGAGTGAAGCTGCGGCAAGCTGCGCTGCAGCATGCGCAAGCAGTCGCATGGCGGCGACGGCCTCAGTGGCTCGCTTCTCGGAGGGCTTTTGGCAATGGATCTCCGTGAGAATGTCGACCGTCGATTGGAGCTCCTTAGCGCTCTCCTGGGCGAGATCGATGATTACGCGGCCCGCAGACACACGCTGTCGGCGCCCCCTTTTGTGGGCCTCGTCGAGCATCTTCGCGGCGATACTCTGATTCATGACCAGAGCAGCAGCAAGCCGCGCTTCGCGGGAGGAGTTCATCAGGATCCTTTTGCAGTCTGTGATTCAGAAGAGCGAGGGATTTAGACCCGCGAACCTACCATGGGGCTCGCGAGGGTACAAGGCCCCGATAGGGCGGCGCGAGGTCAACAGGCCTTCACTGGCTAGGCATGTCGCAGCCACACCAGAAGGCCCTCGCTCGCGCCGCGCCCCCGGGCTCTAATTGAATACAGGACGAATCAGGTTCTCTTTCTTACGGGCACGCCAGCGATGCTGACTGCCCACTCGCCATGCCGCCCATGACTCCTCTCGCGAGGTAGCACGGAGCTGAGTGACCGGGGAAGTGGATTTCGTAGAGGGGTACACCGTCGACCTCTCCGACCTGCACGTAGCTGAAAACCATGGACGGCGGTTCGGAGCTGATCGCGGTCAGGAAGACCATCACAGCCAACCAGGTAAGGAGCACCAGACCGAAGCCTCGAAGCATGTTACCTCCAGGGTCTCGGGCTGAAAGCGTTCACACCCTTCTCGTCCCACGCATCGGTGATCCTGCCATATAGGTAGCCCCACTGGGCTCCATGGTGCCGTCGCTCACCTAGCGAATAAGTGACGGCGTGGGCCCATTCGTGGCAGAGCTTGTCGGTCGCGCACTGCTCACACTTTCCAAGCTCCAGCGTGATCTGGAGCCATCGCTTCTTGGGGCGTGTCCAGCCGTGGTCCGCGCCGCTGTTGAGAGTCTTCACGAATCTAACACGCACCCGACTCCGGCAAGGGAAGTTGTAGCGCAGCCATAGCTCCGTCTGCCGAAGCCGCCCCCGCATCGTGCCCGCCTCTCGGCTCATCGAGCCGGGCACCATGTGATCGAATCTCTGCGCCAGTAGGACCCGCGCCTCAGCTTGAGAGCTGAGATGATCATCCACCTATCAGGGCCTGAGACTCCGTCCTCGACCATCACCTCATTCGCGAAGATCAGCGAGTCGTCGAAGCTGACCTCGCGCGGCAGGCCGTCAGCTCCGTAGATCTTCGCATCGGAGCAGCTCGTATAGTCGTGGACGAGCCCCATGCCCGCGAGGTTAGTGGGCTCGCAAGAGAGATAAGGCCAAACCCAGTTGGGCACCGACGCGAGGTCGGTCCAGAAGCTGGCGGGGATGTAGATGCGTACGTCCATGTGCTTGAAGTAGATCGAGATAGGTTCGATCACTCGCCAGAGCCCGAGCTTCGGGTAAGGCTGCAACATGGGCCACGAAGTCATCACCGGGGCAGGGCCCGCGGCTCGAGGAAGCTTCGATCGAGCTCCTCAATCGCTTCGCCAAGCGAGAGTTCAGACCAGGACAGCCGTGTTCGTTTGAAACGACGGTCGATGCCGCGGTACCGTGCTGCAGCATCGAGCACGAGTTCACCGGTCGGCTTGTAGATCACGCGGTACGTCTTCATCGCATCGTCACCTTGGCGACCGCGCGCTCGAGCTTCACACAGGCCTCCTTGAGCTGGCCCCACGGCGCCATGCCTTTCATCACCTTGTCGAGAATCTCCCGGTGCTCTCGGGCGATCTCTCCGATCGCGGAGACGTCCCTGCCGAGCTGCTCGATCTCTGTCTCGTCGACGCGAGCCGTCTGTGCAGCCATCGCGGTCGTGATGCCGAGGTCGTGGACGGCACGCACGAGGGCCCACGTCGCATCGGTGGGAGATCCGTACGTGGACGACATCTCGCCCGCGGATACCGACCTATTCGTGTGGGTGGTGATGCGCTCTTTCAGATCTTCACTCATGACCGGTACGCCTTCGGCGACACACCGCAGCGCCGCATCAGGTCGTAGAAGTCCTTGCGTTCCTTGCCTGCCATCTCGGCCGCGCGACTGACGTTCCCGCCCGACTCACGGAGCACGAGACCGACGTAGGCGATCTCGAAGGCAGCTTTCATGCGCTTGAACGTCTCGACACCTTCGAGGTGGATGCCACGGATTTCCTTGATGACGATCTTCTTCACTGCTTGGTCTCCTGCTCTGAGAGAGCTTGCCACAGCGCCATCGCGCGCACCGCGGTCTTGATGGCGAGGTCCCGTCGGCTGCTTCGAAGGATTGCCTCCTCCGAGGGGTCGAGCACCTCTTTGCTGTTGCCGCAGGTGAAGTGCTCGATCGTCTGGTCGACGACTTCGAGATTCGCCTGCGCCTCCAGCAACATGATGAACGCGTCCGGCGGGGAGGGCAGGTGGTCGGGCATTGCCGCGAGCACCTTCTCCAGCGCCGAGAGCCACGAGTTGCTCACTTGCCGACCTTCGTCAGGGAGTAGGCAAACTTCGTGTCCGCCTTGATGCCGCCGGGCAGCTTACCGTCTTCGAGACGTGCCTTCAGCGCGCCGCGCGCAGGGCGCCGCTCCAGCAGATCCCACTCGTGAGTCTTCTCGATGTGCTCGTAGAAGGCATCCCAATCCTCGACCGTGAAGACGTCGACGAGGTACGGGGAGAAGGTGGCCACCTGCCCTGAGAGCTTGCTGGCGTCACCGATCTTCCGCATCTCAGCGGCGAGGTCACGCGCGATCTCGTCCTCCCGAGCCTTGAGCGCGGACTCGACGGCCTCGGCCTCCTTGATCTTGCGACCGTAGGCGAGGCGCTGATCACGGAGTTCGTAGAACGCGTCGATCCGAGCTGCGAGCTTGCTCGGCAAGCGAGCCGCCTTCGGGGTCTCGAGAACGATCTTGACGGGGAGCTTGGACATGTGTTCTCCTTGTGTGAGGATAGCCACGTATCGGCCAACCCACAAGCGGACTTGAGTCTGCGCAGCAGCACTCAGTACTTGGCGTCCTTCTTGGGCTTTTCTACCTTCTTGCGGACGGCCTTGCGCGGGAGCCTCCAGAGCCAGTGGCCTGCGTCGTCATCACCGACCCGCTCCTTGACCACGTCGAGGGCCTTGGCTGCAGCCTTGAGAGATTTCTCGCTGATGTCGAGATGCTCGGCTGCCGTCAGCACGACCTCCTCCTTCACACCGCCCGGGCTCGACATCAGAACCTGCTTGATCAAGACCTCGGCCTCCTCACTCTTCGTCCGCGGCTTGATGGAAGCTGCCGCAGATTTCTCGGAGATCAACGCGTCAGCCTCCACGTCAACCCGACCCTTCCACCTGAAATCGGAGAGGTAGAAGCCCTCCTTGTCCTCCCCCTGATCCACGATCTCGTACTCGAGCGAAGCGCCAGGCGGCGTGTCGTTTCCCTTCGCATGAGCGAGCACGTGTATCTGTCCGATGCCTTCCTTGACGTACTTCGCAGCTAGGAGGACGGAGCGCGCGGTACCGGAGAAGGCGACGGATCCGCCAGCGGCGTAGACTGCTGTGCCCGTCGATGCCTTTCGAAGATGGCGGAGACCTAGGATCGTGGCGCCCTTTTCTTCGGCGAGCGTCATCAGCCTCGACAGCATCGGGCGGATCTCGTTGTCGCGGTGAGCGTCTGTTTTCTCCCCGATGTAGTTCATGATCGGATCGAGCACGACGAGCACGGGCGACACCTCCTCGATCATCTTCTTAAGCGGAGCGAGATCATGGAGATTGGTGAACGCACCCTCTTCACCTTGCATCGTCTGTGTGAAGAACTTCCGCGTGTCCCCCCCTAGTCGGTCGAACCGGGGCCGGAGGCTCTTCGCTGGGGAGTTCTCCTGCGTGATGAATACGACGTTGCCCTTTGGTATCGGCGTCTTGCTCAGCTCATTGTTGCTGCGCCAGCCCATCGGCAGCTCGTGTCCGCGTGTCACAGCTGCGCTGAGTGCGAGGGCAAGCCAAGTCTTCCCTACTCCAGGTGCACCATCGAGAAAGCAGAGTGTGTTGCGAAGGAGGTACGGCTTCCACAGGCACTCGGGAGGCTCAGGGTGGATCTCACTCAGTGCGATTAGCCCCGCGCCCTTCTCTTTCGTCAGCTCATCAATGTCGACGAGCAGCTCGAGCACCGACTCCTTGCCACCTCCCCACGCGAGGAAGTCATCGATGCCGGTCTTCTTCTCCGGGTTCGGAAGGCGGAGCGCCGAAACCTTCGACGCTCCGCCAGTGCCACGCGAGAGCACGCGCCCGAGCTCTCGCGCAGCTGCCCGAACATCGGGGTTCGTCCACGCATCAGCATCGAAAGCAATCACGACCTCGCGGCCCGCGATAGGGAGGTAGCGGAGGTCGGGGATCAGCTCTCGGTAGTGCTCTTCGCTCTGCGTGGTGAAGTTCCAGACGCCTTGGATCGACACCGCCGGCAGACCTGCGCTCCAGCACGCGTCACCCTTAGGCACGCCCTCGACGATGAAAAACGGCGTGTCGCGATCGAGCCACACATCACTGCCATACCCCGCCGGGTTACAGTCAAAGATCGCGGACGACCCAGTCGGATTAACGTACTTGCGGCCGCGACCACTTTCATCCTTCCCTGGTCGATCGGGCCGGAACTGCGAGTAGCACGGCTCGGTCTCCCCGAGCGCAAGCTCAGTCGGAGAGTAGAGCGGGATCACGAGCCCCGGAGGGCGAAGCCAGCGCGGCGGCGCCTTCGTGCCCCTGAGACCCCAGCCCGCCGCGCGAAATTCTTCAGCGGATTCGAGAGACCAGTAGCCTCTGGCCTCTGCGAACTCGGGCAACACGGCACGCTCTTCGAGCAGCTTGACGTGGCGAGGCTTCAGTCGATGCGGGCGCGTGCGACTGCTGGACATTCACCTACCGGGGCAACATGTTGTTCGGGGGCGGGGGGAGCCTAACGCACCCCATGTAGTAGGAGCCACCCCCCTTGATTCAGGTGACTACCTCCGGCAGGCTGATCGTCCTCGTGCGACCTCTCGGCTGGCGTGCTGGGCACACGCCTATCGATGATGGTCCGGGCGGGCTCGGCGGCCAAGTGCTGAGCCCGCCCGTTTCATTTTCTGTCGGCGGCTTCTCGCAACGCTATCTTCTCAACCAGGGCGTCGCGGTCCTTCAGGAAGCCGGTCAGCCAGACCACCCTCCAGCCATGCTCGGTGGTGCCGATGAGTCTGCACTGCTGCAGCGAGTCGTCCGACCAGCGGACCCAGATCTCGTCTCCCTTTTTCATTCAGGCACCCCGTCTCCTGAGCGGCGAGATTTTTCGGCTGCGGCAGAAAATTCTGACTGCGGGGTTTCCACCGCAGTAGCCGCGATAGGCTCCGAGTAGCGGGAGAGGTAGTAGATCACCTTCGTCGCGCTCGGCTCTGGGTGGCGGTTGAGGTAGGCGTCGCGCATCCGCAGCGTGTCGTATTGGTCATCGGGGTCCACCCGGATCAGTGCATCTGCCTCTGCGAGCCGTTCAAGCGCCTCGTCACGTTCGCCGGTGCAAGCGGCGCAGGTTTCGCACGCTTCCAGGTGGTGTTCGCGGGCGATTCGTTCGGCTTCGGCGAGCTGGGTGCGGAGGGAAGCGTTCTGCCTTTGCAATTCATCGACCGCGAAGGCAATCGCAGACCGTTCCGCCTCGTCTCGGTTGGGATAAGGCGTGATGACCAGCGAGCGAATCCTCGTCACCAGCGACGGCCAGCGCACCTCCTTGGCCCGCCCAGACTCTCCGTCGATTTCCAAGGCTGCAATCGTTGCCTTCGCCTCCACCGGCGGCGCGACGGTGGCGGGCTGTGCGCGCGCTTCACGTCGCTGTGTCGCAATGTTGAAGGCTTCGAGGCAGTCAACGAGGAACTCACCCAAGATGAAATCGGGCGTGCTGCTGTCGTTCTCGGCCGAGCACCAGTTGATTGCCTCTGTGATCTTCTTACGTAGTTCGTCGCTCACGTCTTCTTCTCCTCGTTGGCGGCCTGCGGCTGGCGTGAGAGCGCGGCGAGGCAATCGCGGAGCAGCTTTTGCTCATTCCACCAGAGACGAAACGACGCGATCTTGTTGTCGGTGAGTGCCTCTCGCAGCCGCTCCACCAACCTCGCCACCTCATCCATCGCGGCTGCGGGGGCGCCGGCCGATACCGAGGCGCACTGATCCTCAAGGTCGGCCTGACGGCGTAGCCATGCCTCACTGGCCTTGCCGCCACCCGCCTCGGCTGCGGGGGCACAATTGTGGCGGAGAGCAGCGGCAGCGGCGCGGATTGCCTGCGATGCAACATCGCCCGTAGCGCGGCCCCAGTCGTACAAGGCTTCACGCACAGCGACGACCGCAGCAGCTTCGAGCATGTCGAGCGCCTCCAGCGGCGTTGCAATGAGAGGGAGGGCGGGGGCGTCGGTCATTGCCGTAGTTCTCGGTCGATGCGCTCGGCCAGCTCAGCCACGGCGGCAGTCCACAGCGTGCTCATCGGCAGTGGCAGTAGCACCACCACACACTTCGCAGCGCCCGGCGTAGTTGTAGCCGGCGGCCTGCGGCTGGCAGCGGCTCGCGTCACCGCAACGGTCACATGTTCCATTCATTCGCCAGCGTGCGTGCCCGCAGGACACGCACACGCCTGCCGTGCTGGGCTTCCACGGTTCGGCCTGCGGCTGGCGGGCGAAGAAGGCGCGGAGAAACTGCACGCCGGCTTCGAATCCGACCCGGTAGCCTTTCCATTCGTTCGGCATCGCGGCTGTGAATCCGTCGATGATTCTCTCCACGTCCACGACGGGCTGCTGGCGGGCGGCCGTGAGTGCACCCACAATCTTGAAGATGCCGCTGCGAACGGAGGCGAAGTCCGGCGTGCACGGGTGCGGACGGTCGATCCCTGTGAGCCCTTGTTCGCGATGGATCGTGTTTACTGCATCCGCGAGTGGTGCGAGATAATACGCTTCATCCATCGCGGCTGCGGGGGCGCCGGCCGATACCGAGGCACACTGATCCTCAAGGTCGGCCTG
>Ga0210379_10000076_pt1 | contig 23928 bp, 20 predicted proteins | sample PLMedo_2_FD_155468 | JGI IMG/M metagenome (GOLD analysis project Ga0210379, IMG submission 155468) | Groundwater sediment microbial communities from an aquifer in East River, Colorado, USA - PLM4_32_coex redo | ecosystem: Environmental > Terrestrial > Soil > Riparian zone | place: USA: East... | reverse complement strand
TTCTTCGCGCCCGAGCTGTTCCAGACGGTGGAGATCGCCGACCCGTTGCGCAGCAAGCAGCTGCGCACCGGGCTCGCGCAGCTCGGCGAGGAAGGCGCGATCCAGGTGTTTCGCCCGGTCGCGGGCGGCATGCTGCTGCTGGGCGCCGTCGGCAACCTGCAGTTCGAAGTGGTCGCGCACCGGCTGCGCCACGAGTACGGGTGCGAGCCGCGACTGGTGCCGGCGCGCTACACGATGGCACGCTGGGTGACGGCGGACGATCCGCTCGACATGAAGCGCTTCATCGAAGCCAACGCCCACCGCGTGGCGCACGACGCCGTGGAGGCGCCGGCCTTCCTCGCCGCGCACAAGGCGGAACTCGAGGTCGCGCACGAGCACTGGCCCAGGATCCGTTTCCACTCCCTGCGCGAGCACGCCGGGCTGGTGTTCCACTCGCACCCCGTCGCGTAGGCAGCGCGGCGACAGCGTCCTGATGATCCGCCTGGCCCAGGTCACGCTCCGGCGCGGCGCCAAGGTGCTGCTCGAAGGCGCCGACGTCTCCCTCAATCCCGGCGACAGGATCGGCCTGATCGGCGCGAACGGCTCCGGCAAGTCGAGCCTGTTCGCGGTCCTGCGCGGCGAGCTGCACGCCGACCTGGGCGAGGTGGATTTCCCGGCACGCTGGCGCGTCGCGCACGTGGCGCAGGAAACCCCGGCGCTCGACCGTCCGGCGCTCGAGTACGCGATCGACGGCGACACCGCGCTGCGCCGGCTCGAGAGCGAGCTGGCGGAGGCCGAAGCCGCCGACGATGGCATCCGCATCGGCGAGCTGCACGCCGCGCTGGGCGACGCGGACGCCTACACGGTGCGCTCGCGCGCGGAGCAGCTGCTGCACGGGCTCGGCTTCTCGCACGAGCAGATGAATGAACCGGTGGCGAGCTTCTCCGGCGGCTGGCGCATGCGGTTGAACCTCGCGCAGGCGCTGATGTGCCCTTCCGACCTGCTGCTGCTGGACGAGCCTACCAACCACCTCGATCTCGACGCCATCCTGTGGGTGGAAGAGTGGCTCAAGCGCTATGAAGGCACGCTGGTCATCATCTCGCACGACCGCGATTTCCTCGACGGCGTGGTCGACGTCGTGGTAAACATCGACAACAGGAAGCTCAAGCGCTATTCCGGCAACTACTCGGACTTCGAGCGCCAGCGCGCTGCGGCAGTGGTGCTGGCGGCGGGCATGATCGAGAAGCAGGCCCGCGAGCGCGCCCACCTCGAGTCTTTCATCAACCGCTTCCGCGCGCAAGCAACCAAGGCGCGGCAGGCGCAAAGCCGCATGAAGATGCTGGCGCGGATGGAGGACCTCGCGCCGCTGCACGTGTCCGCTCCGTTCTCGTTCGAGTTCCGCGACCCGCTGAAGGCGCCCGATCCGCTGCTCACGCTGGAAGACGTGGACGCCGGCTACCGCGCCGGGGACGGACCGGGCAAGACCGTCGTGCGCGGCATCCGGTTCTCGCTGCGCAGCGGCCAGCGCTATGGGCTTCTCGGCATCAACGGCGCCGGGAAATCCACGCTGATAAAAACCATCGCGGGCGAGCTGGAGCCGCTCGCCGGGACCGTGACCCTGAACAAGGGGCTGGCTGTCGGCTACTTCGCGCAGCACCAGCTGGAGATGCTGCGCCACGACGAGTCGCCGCTGTGGAATCTCGCGCGCGCCGCGCCCGGGGTGCGCGAGCAGGAACTGCGCAACTTCCTCGGCGGCTTCAACTTTCCCGGCGAGATGGCGCTCAGCCCGATCGAGGATTTCTCTGGCGGCGAGAAAGCGCGGCTCGCGCTGGCCATGATCGTATGGCAGCGCCCGAACCTGCTGCTGCTCGACGAGCCGACCAATCACCTCGACCTCGAGACGCGCGAGGCGCTGACGGTGGCGCTCGCGCAGTTCGAGGGCACGCTGGTGCTGGTGTCGCACGACCGGCACCTGCTGCGCGCCACCACCGACCAGTTCCTGATCGTTGCCGACGGCCGCTTGCAGGAATTCGATGGCGACCTCGACGATTACCGCGACTGGCTGTTCAAGACCAAGCTCGGCTCAACGAATGCGGCGGTCGATGCCGCCTCGGGCAATGAAGCGGTGCAGCTGCCCGCGGCCCAGGCCGTGCCGCTGCCTGAGGCGAAGAACCGCGCGCCCGCGGCACCTGCCGCAGCTGCGCAGGCGGACCGCCGCGCGCAGAAGCGCCAGGGGGCGGAGCAACGCCAGCGCCAGTCGGCCGCGCGCAAGCCGCTCGAAGCGCGCCTCCAGCGGCTGGACGAGCAGATGACGAAACTGAACGCCAGGAAGGCTGCGCTCGACGCGCAACTGGCCGATCCCGTCCTGTACGGGGACGACAGGAAGGAGGCCATGAAGACGCTCGTGCTCGATCAGGCCTACGTCGCCAAGGAACTCGCGGAACTCGAAGCCGAGTGGCTAGTGCTGCAGGAGCAGTTGGACGCCGTCGCGCAGTGACGATAGAAGTTTGTCGGACTTTGGTCCGACAAACTTCTTAAATTTAACAACAGGTCGAATCCTATTGGCCTGCGATGGGCACGCGCGGTGGCTGGAAATGAGGTTGTCACCGCCCGTTACTCCCGTCTTCGCGCTGGCGATTTTGCATAAGGAGTTCGAACAAGGCGCTGCCGGCGAGCATCGCGGCCAGGAACACCAGTCCCTTGATCGCGCCGTAGCCCGCGAGGACCAGCGCCGGCCCCGGGCAGATGCCGGCCAGGCCCCAACCCACTCCGAACACGATGCTGCCGAGGACGAGCGGCCGGTCGATAGCGCGCTCCACCGGCAGCCGCACCGGCGCGCCGAGGAGCGTCCGTGTCTTCTTCCGCATGAGCGCGAACGCGCCCGCGACCACCGTGATCGCGCCCGCCATCACCAAGGCAAGCGACGGGTCCCATGCTCCGGCCAGGTCGAGAAAGCCGAGCACTTTCTCCGGGTTCGCCATCCCGGCAACGATCAGGCCGACCCCGAACACCAGGCCCGCGACGAACGCCGCGCGCCATGCGATGTCGCCGCGCGCGGGCCGGAGCAGCCCGCCGAGGATGCCGCTCACGCCGGCGATGCGGCCATTCAAGACGACAAACGCCGCAGCAGCGGCGCCGATCAGCGCGCCGCCAATCAGCGCGGTGACCGGGGTAAATGCATTCCAGGCGACCAACATGCGCAATCCTCCAGCTTCCGGCCAATATGCCCCGGCCACCGATGCCGGTCAACATTCGCGCGGGCAGCCTGCCTACACCCTGGAGCCCGTGTTGCCTCCCCCCTTCCTGCCGGCGAGCAACCACCGTACCATTAGGAATCACGGTGGAGAACCTCATGGCTGCAAACAAGACTGTCGTCATAGCCGTTGCCACTCTGGTGGCGGTGGGACTCGGCTACTGGGCTTACGGCTCGCACCAGAAGCGCGAAACGCAGCAAATGGCGGTGGCGCTGATTACCGACATCGCCGATCGGCTGCGCCAGTCGCTGATTGCCGAGACGGCATCACCTCCGGCAAGCCGCACCCGCCGCATGGCCACCCTCGACGACGAGTCCGCCGTGGCGGACAAGGCCCTGAAGGCGCTCAAGGCCATGCATGCCTCGGGCAACCAGGCGCTGGTGGACGCCGCGGATGATTACCTGCTCACGAGCCGGGAAATCCTCAAGAAGCTGGCCGACATCAACCGCTACCGGGCGCGGCTGGACGACAGCTCCCAGGCGCTGCGCGAGCACATGCGCTCGCGCAGCCGTTCCGGCGCCTGGGTCCAGGACGCGGTCCAGGCACGCGAGCGCGTCAACCAGGATGTGCGCGGCTACACCACCGCCGCCGAGGTATCCGGCAAGCTGCTCGAATCGTTCGCCGCGTCGCAGAAGAGGATTGCGCCGTACGTCGGCAAGGAAACGTTGATCGCCGAAGACCTCGTCGCCAGGGCAAGCGCGCGGGTAGCGAAGGATCTGCAGCAAACGACGGCGGACATGGAAAAAACCAGGCTGCCCGACGCTTTCAGATAAACGCTCTGCGCCGGTCCGGCGCCTGGCGCATCAGCCGCAGGCGCCGATGGCGCCGCACGCGGTGCAGAACTCGCAGCCGTCCTTGTGGATCACCGCCGAGTTGCCGCACTCCAGGCATTTTCTGCCATGCAGCGCGCGGTAGGACGGGGCGCGTGCTTGCACGCGGTCGTCCTCGGGAATTTCCAGCACGCCCATCTCGTTCACCGGGTAGCCGCGTTCATCGAGCACGCCCAGCATGGCGAAGCGGTGGATGATGAGGCGCGCGACGTAGGCGAGGGTGCTGGGGAAATTCTGCTGGCGGTTCTCGCCCGGCACGCGCGCCATGAAGTCACCGAGCGGCTCGCCGTAGTTGAGGAGCTTGCGCAGCTTCATGCCGATCCAGGCCGGGTCGATCACGCGCATGTCGAGCGACAGCAGCTTGCACAGCCCGTCGAGCGCGCGCGGGTACTCGCCGGCCATCCACACCGAGTACGGCCGGCGCTGGCCGCCGGGCAGCTGCAGTTCCTTCAGGATCAGCACGAAATCATCGCCGGCGCGCGGATTGTGCACGTCGGCCGTCCATGACAGCGTGCCGCCAGTGCCGGTCTTGGGTTCCTTTTTCGCGAACAGGGCGTCGAGCACGGGGGAGGGGCCGTCGCGCCTCGCCAGCGCGCCGAGCTCGTCCACCCGGTAGCGCACGATGCGCGCAAACGCCGCCACCAGGCTCGGTACGCGTTGCAGCTCGCCGTAGGGCGGCATCGGGCAGTCGAAGGCGTCGTCGCCGGCGGTGCGCGCGAGTATCTCGAGCTTCATCCGGAGCCAGGCGCGGTCCTGCGCGCGCATGTCCATCGACAGCGTCTTGGCGACCGCGCCCAGGCCGCGCGGCTGCTCGGCGCCGTTGACCCACACCTCGAACGGGTGCGGGTCGGCGTTCTCGACGTGGCCGACGAAGATCGCGAACTGGCCGAATGGCGACTCCACCATGTAGGTCCACGACGGATTGCCGGCGGCGAGCTTCGGCCGCCCCGGCCAGCGCAGGCTCGACAGCGCGGGCTGCGGCGCGGCTTCCAGCCGGATGCGGCGGTCGGCGCTGGTGTCGAGGTCGTTCGGCTGCTCGGCCTCTGGCGCGGGCGCGGGCGCAAGCGACAGCACGGCGCCGAGCACTTTGTTGGGGCGGTAGGTGGTGATGCCCTTCAGCCCTGCCTTCCACGCCTCCAGGTAGAGATCGCGGAACTGCTCGTAGGGATAGTCCTCGGGCACGTTGACGGTCTTGCTGATCGCCGAGTCCACGTACGGCGCCACCACGGCGACCATGCGCATGTGGTCGAGCGCGGAGATATCCATGGCGGTGACGAAGGCGGGCGGCAGCTGGTCCATGGCGCCGCCGAGGTTGCGGTACAGCCGCCATGCGTGGTCCTCGACGTCGTAGGTCTTCATCGAGCCGTCGGCCATGCGCTTCTTGCGCTGGTAGGTCCAGGAGAAGGGCGGCTCGACGCCGTTGGAGGCGTTGTCGGCGAAGGCGAGCGAGATGGTGCCGGTGGGCGCGATCGACAGCAGGTGGCTGTTGCGGATGCCGTGCTTGCGGATCTCGCTCTTCAGCTTCTCCGGCAGGCGCGCGGCGAAGCGCGGCGCTGCGAGGTACTGAGCGGCGTCGAACATCGGGAAAGCGCCCTTCTCCCGGGCAAGCTCGATGGAGGCCGCGTACGCCTCGTCGCGCATGGTCTCGGAAATCTTCGCCGCCATGCGCCGCGCCTCTTCGGTGTCGTAGCGCAGTCCCAGCATGATGAGCGCATCGCCCAGCCCGGTGAAGCCGAGCCCGACGCGGCGCTTGGCGCGCGCCTCTTCCTGCTGCTGCTTGAGCGGCCACACGGTCGCCTCGAGCACGTTGTCGAGCATACGCACCGCGGGACGCACGACCTTGCCGAAGGCGTCGAAGTCGAAGCGCGCTTTCGCGCCGAACGGGTCGCGTACGAACGGCGTCAGGTTGACCGAACCAAGGCAGCAGCAGCCGTAAGGCGGAAGAGGTTGCTCGCCGCATTGCCCGGTAACCAGCCCGTTGAATATCACCGTATTGCGATCGGCTTGCGTGGTGTCGTATACAGCTTCTCGTCCTACATGGGTAATTGCCGTCACCTTCGTGAGGAACGATTGCGACTTGCGCAGCACCTTATCTTTCGCCCACTCCCGGTACTTTGCATTCTTGGTTTCGGAATGAAAGCCAATCTCCTGCATGAAACGTTCGCGCGATTCACCATCAATAATGAGTTCGTAATTGACGCGGCAGTCATACAATTTCTGTCCGCCTTTTCCATCCGGAAAAAAGCGGGTGCCCGCTTCCCGTCGCTTGCGGATTCGGCAGAAAATTCCGAAATTGGCCAGCAACACCTGGATGTCATTCAGCAATTTGGGTTCACTCGACGCGAGTCGAATCGAGCAGCTCAAGCTTTCTCCGGAGATATTGACGGTACCGTCGGTCTGGAACAAACCGCGCAGGTAGCCTTTCACGCAATCTTCAGTTCCGCGCCAAACGATCTCGGGCACTCGCAATTTCGTGGCGCCAGTAAATCCGTAATGCTCGAGAAACCGCGCGAGCAGGACGGAACGAACAAAGACATGGGTTCGTCCAGGAACGACGGTGGGGGTGACCTGGTAGACACGACGCTTCAACGCGAGTCCAGCGATTGCGCTGTTGACTTGGCTGGCTACTGCGGGTGCGAAGCTTCGATCCTCGCCCCAGAAGTTGATGATCGCCGCTTCTTTCCCTTTCCCACGGTTGGTAAAGTGGCCGTCGCCCGCGATCAGGCCGATCAGAAACCCGATCTCGTCGCTACCTTCCTTGCCGAACTGCCCTTTTCCGGACTGAACCAGCAGTTCATCGCCGGGTTGGAGATCCTTAAGCCTGATTTTGCCGCGGGTCGTGTAGAAATCGTGCCAGGCGGTTGCCTTGATCTCATACCCATCCAATGTTTCGACGCGAAATACGTCCGCTGACCGCGAGGTCATGAAAGCGGGAGCAGCTGACCGTATCGTTACCCCTCGATCGCCTTGCCCCAGGGCCCGCACATCTACGGTTGCTTGCAGAGGAGCCGCAGCCGAATTCAGGTCGCCGATGGTGGCCAGTCCGTACTGGGTGTGCAGTCGTGTATCAGCTGTAACGCACGGATTGGTAGCCTCGATGCGCTCGACGTACGAGAGGTTGTTGTCGGTGTAGGCGCGGTCCACGAAGAACACGCCCGGCTCGGCGTGATCGTAGGTGGATTCCATGATCTGCCGCCACAACTCGCGCGCCGGCAGGCTGCGGTAGACCCACAGGCCGTCGGCGCGCTGGCGCGATTCGCCGTCGAAGTCCGGCGCGGGCGGCTGCTTGTGCACGAGCTCCCAACCGCCGTCGGACTCGACCGCGCGCATGAAGGCGTCGGTTACCGCCACGCTGACGTTGAAATTCTTCAGCTCGCCGTGGTCCTTGGCGTGGACGAAATCCTCGATATCGGGATGGTCGCAGCGCAGTATTCCCATCTGCGCGCCGCGGCGCGAGCCGGCGGATTCCACCGTCTCGCAGCTCTTGTCGAAGACGCGCATATAGGAAACCGGGCCGCTGGCGGTGCTGTCGGTGCCGCGCACCCGGGCGCCCTTCGGCCGGATGGCGGAGAAATCGTAACCGACACCGCCGCCGCGGCGCATGGTCTCGGCCGACTCCATGAGCGCGACGTAGATGCCGGGCCTGCCGTCCACCGTTTCCGAAACGGAATCGCCGACCGGCTGCACGAAGCAGTTGATGAGCGTCGCCTGGAGCGACGTGCCCGCCGCGGAATTGACGCGCCCGCCGGGGATGAAACCGCTCTCCAGCGCCGCGTAGAACACCGGTTCCCAGTGCGCGGGGTCTTTCTCGACCGCCGCGAGCGCGCGCGCGACGCGGCGGCGCACGTCCTCGACGTTCTTCTCGCCGCCCTTGGCGTATTTCTCCAGCAGCACGTCGAGCGTGACCTGCTGCGGCGGCATCGCCAGACCGGTGTCGTTCAACTTCATGAGATTACGAGTCCGTCAACGGACAACCGATTCCGGATCATAGCGACATGATACTCCGAGACGGCGCCCGACTTAAGCACCGCATCGGATGAACTTGATAAAAATCAAATCCCGCAGGGATGGCGCAACTGGCGCGGGGCGGAGACCGCGCCGGTAGCAGTCTGCCTAGTTTGGCTTGCGCCCGAAGAACCTGCGGCCCAGGCCGCCCAGCAATCCCGGAAACATCTGGTTGCCGGCGCGCTCCGGTGAAGGTTGCCGTTCTTCCCCCTGGCCAGCCTGCGCCTGCTGGTGCCCTTGCGCGTGGTGCTGGGTTTGCGGATGCTGGTGCGAGCGTTGCTGCTTGCGCTGCGCGTGCTGCGGTTGCGGCGCCTGCCCGGGAGAGCGCGGCTCGTGCTGGCGTTCCTGGCGGTTGTTCCGCTGCTGGCGGTTGCCGCCGCCGTTGCCACCATTGCCGCTGCGGTGACGCGACTGCCCCGCGCCCTGCCGCCCGCGCTCGTGGCGCTGCGGCTCGTGCGGTTGCGCCGGTGACTGGGATCCCGTTCCGCGCTCGAACCCGGCAATGACCTTCTGCTCGATGCGCCGGTTGATCAGGCGCTCGATCGCGGCCAGTAACGGCCGGTCTTCGCCGCTGACCAGCGCGACTGCCTCGCCCGAGGCGCCGGCGCGGCCGGTGCGGCCGATGCGGTGCAGGTAATCCTCGGCGACATGCGGCAGATCGTAATTCACCACGTGCGGCAGTTCCTCGATGTCGAGCCCACGCGCCGCTATGTCGGTTGCGACCAGCACTTGCAGCTCGTTGTCCTTGAAGCGCTTGAGCACCCGCGTGCGCGCGCCCTGGCTCTTGTTGCCGTGGATCGCGTCGGCATCGATGCCGTCGCGCTCGAGCTGCTGGGCAAGCCGGTTCGCGCCGTGCTTGGTCCGGGTGAACACCAGCACCTGTCGCCAGTTGTTGGTCTTCACGAGATGCGAGAGCAGTTCACGCTTTCGCCCCGAATCCACCGGATGCACGATCTGCGAAGTGAGTTCGACCGGCTTGTTGCGCGGCGCGACCTCGACGGTCACCGGGTCGCGCATGAACGAGCCGGCGAGCTTGCGGATCTCGTCCGGGAAGGTGGCCGAGAACAGCAGGTTCTGACGCTTCGCCGGCAGCAGTGCGAGGATGCGGCGGATGTCGGGGATGAAGCCCATGTCCAGCATGCGGTCGGCCTCGTCCAGCACCAGTATCTCGACATGGCGCAGGTCGATCGTGCGCTGTTGCACGTGGTCGAGCAGGCGCCCCGGCGTCGCGACGACGACGTCCACGCCGCGGCGCAGCTCGTCGGCCTGCGGGTTGAAGCCGACGCCGCCGAAGATCACGGTCGTGCGCAGTTTCAGGAACCGGCCGTAGCCGCGCACGCTGTCCTTCACCTGCGCCGCAAGCTCGCGGGTCGGCACCAGAATCAGAGCGCGCACCGGGTGCCGCGCGGGCGAAGCGCTGGCGTTGCCGGCAGTCGCCAGCCGTTGCAGCAACGGCAGCGTGAAGCCGGCAGTCTTGCCGGTGCCGGTTTGCGCGGCGCCCAGCAAATCGCGCCCGGAGAGCACGATGGGTATGGCTTGCGCCTGGATGGGGGTAGGTTCGGTGTATCCCTGCTCGGCGACAGCGCGGAGCAGCTCGGCCGACAGGCCGAGACTTTCAAATGACGTAGTAATGACTATCTCCTGAAGTATCGGCCCGGGAAGGCGCGAGCCTTCCAAACCGGTTCAGGCAGATGCGATTCTAGGCTGGGTGATTCGACGGTCCAGGATGGGCCGTGAAACGACTGAGACGCTAACCGGACGACGCGAAACAGAAACCTTGGATTGCATTATACATGCTTTCGTCCCGCCCGTCCGCTCAGGGCGTGCCCTGCGCGGCTGGCGGACGCCGGAAGCGTACCCGCTCGTTATCCACCACCAGCGTGAGGGAGCCGCCCTCGACGTGGTAGCTCGGGCGCGCCTTCAGAAAACCGAAGTACCGCGCCTCGAACCATGCCAGCGGCTCGGGACAGCCGCGGCGCGTGGCGGCGAGTTCCGGCACTTCGAGCAGGCCATGGTGGCCCCGCACGACGCTGGTCGCGGTATTGCAACCGCTGAATACCGAGATCTGCCCGTCCTTGAACGCCAGCGTGGCGCGCCGCGCGCCGGGAATCCGCCCGCTTTCGGCGAAGCTCGCGGTAACGAGTTCCCATTCTCCGTCGGGCAGGGGCTCGAAAACGAACGCGGGCGGCGGCGGCACCAACTGCGGCTCGGGAGCGGTCGCGCAACCCTGCGCGATCGCGAAAGCGAGCGCGGCTAGCCGGCCCAGGAGTTTGCCGGACTTGGGTCCGACAAACTCCTTATGCAAGACCGCCCGCACGATAACGCGATGTAAAGCTTGCATGCTGTTTATTGCCGTTGCTGGTTCCGATTTCGTCATAGTTTACCGCGCCGCACGCGCCGCAGCAGGAAGCGCGCCGGATCGATTGCGTCGGCGAGATCCGTCTCGAGCGGCGCGGGCTCGCCTTCCACCGCGCTCGCGATCAGCTCGCCGCCCAGCGCGGCCCAGGTGAGTCCGCGCGAGGCATAGCCGAACGCGCCGTAGAGCCCGTGCAGCCGCGGCACTTCACGCATATTTCCCGCGGCCCGCGACACCGTGGCGCCCGGCAGAGCGCCGATCAGCGGCAGCCGGTCGGCCGACACGCAGCGGAAGCCGACGTTCCCTGACAACTGCGCGGGATCGATGCGCGCCGCGACGCCCGGCAGCAGCCGCTCGAGACGCTCGAGATTGCCGGCGTGTCCTGCCGCGCTCGGCGCGGGATCGTCATCATCGAAATCGAAGGTCGCGCCCGCGACCGCCATGCCGCTCGCCAGCGGGACCAGGTGCCCGGCGCCGGTCAGCACCGCGCGCGGCAGCGCCAGGTTTTCAGCATTCAGGCAGGTGAGCTGGCCGCGCACGCTTTTCAGCTCCGTGGCGAGCGGAACGAGACGGGCCGCGTCGTGCGCGTTGGCGAGGACGACCACCGGCGCCGACGCGATCACCGCGCCATCCGGCGCGAGTGCGCGCCAGTCGTGTCCCACCCGTTCGAGCGCCTGCACGCTGGCATTCAGATGAAGCCACAACCCGCCGCGTGGCCGGGCAGCGGCGAGCTGCGCGGCAACCAGCCCGGCCGGCTGCATCCAGCCGCTTCCCGCGAACCACCAGCCGCCGCTCCCCACCTCGCGCCCCGCGCGGGCGCCCGCCGCCTCGCGCGGCAGGTACTCCAGGTAGTCCGGCGGGAAACCGAGGGCGCGCGCGGTTGCCGCCATGCGCGGCTCGTCGCGCGCGTCCTTGGCGAGCTGCAGCACGCCGCAGCGCCGCCAGTCCAGCCGGTGCCCCGCGGATTCAAGCGCCTGCCAGCGCCCCAGCGCGTATTGGAACCCGGCTCGAGTAAGCCGCGACAATATGCTGTCGTCGCGCGACACGTGCGGATGGAACACGCCAACGGCGATGCCCGACGCTTCGGTCGCCGGCGCCGGGCGGCGCTCGATCAGGTCTACCCGCCAGCCGCGTGCGACGAGGCGCTCGGCAACGGCCGCGCCCGCCAGTCCCGCGCCAATGACGATGGCGTGGCGTTCGCTCCACGCCGGCGCCACGGGCACGGCGTGACGCAGCGGCCGCGGCGGCGCGTAGCGCGCTGCGAGCATCTGCCGCTTGCGGCCGAAGCCGGGGCGCAGTTCGGGAACGAAGCCGGCGCCGGCGAGCGCGTCGCGCACCGCGCGCGCCGTCGTGTACGTGGCGAGCGTTGCGCCGGGGAGCGCCAGCCGGGCGAGCGCCTTCATCACCGCCGGCAGCCACATGCCGGGATTGCGGTCCGGCGCGAAGCCGTCGAGATAGAACGCATCGGCGGCAAACCGCAAATTCGGCAAGGCGCGCGCCACGTCGGCAAGGACGAGCGAGAGCGTGACGCGCCCGTCCTCGAAGTGCAGCCGGTGCAGGCCGGGCAGCGGCAGCGGCCACGCGGACTGCAGTTCGGCGGCGAGCGGCGCGAGCCCGGGGTAGCGCGCGTGGAGCGCCGCCAGCCCGTCGCGCGTGAACGGGTGCTTCTCGACGGAAACGAAATGGAGCCGTTGCGGGCGGCCGGGATCGGCGCGCCACGCCTGCCACGTCTCGAGAAAATTCAGGCCGAGCCCGAACCCGGTTTCGACGATGGTAAAAACCCGCGCCCCGGCCCAGCGCTGCGGCAAGCCGTTGCCGGCGAGGAACACGTGCCGCGCCTGGCCCGGCCCCGAATCGGCGCTATGGTAGACGTCGCCGTAGTGCGGCGAGTACGGCGTGCCGTTCGCGTCGTACTCCGGCGTCGCGGGAACGATGGTTGAAACCATCAAGGCATCAATTGGGCCGGGCTCGAATTATGAGAGCGTATGCCGCGCCGTGTCCACGCGCGGTCGGCCTCGCGGTGTGTCTTTTCCAAGAAGACGGGATCGGTTTCACTTCTTCGGGTTGCAATGTGAACCCGGCCCAATTTACCAATTCGAGGTGATGCAGCACGGCGGGCCGGAGAAATAATGTAAAGCCCTGTTAAGCAGTGTCCTTGTTGCCTTTCGCCTTTCGCCTTTCGCCTTTTGCCTTCCGCCTTCCGCCTTCCGCCTTTCCCCTTTCCTCTTTCCACTTTCCTCTTTCGCCCTATCCCCCCAGCTGTCTTTGCCCGGCTACCATCGCGTAGTACTCCCACGCCCGCTCCGCCGCCCGCGCGGCGGGGCCGGTCTGCTCGTTCGCCAGCGCGGATTCTTCCCGGGTGAACGCGCGTATGCGCCGGCCGTCGCCCCCGGCCGCGGCCAGCATGCCGAGATTGAGCTGGGCGCTCTCCTCCAGGAAACACGCCGCGACGGTCGCGGCGCGCACGTCCCTGAAGGCGGTGCTGATGCCGTGGCCCCGCATCATGACGGCGTTGCCGCCGCCGAGACTGTGCGCCACCTGGTCCCCCAGCTCGCGCGAGCGGATGAGGCCGATGCGCCCGTACTCCGGGACGTCCACGAAAGCGGAACCCTGATTGTGCACGACGCGGTGCGGCTCACCGAGCTGGGTGAGCGAGATGCACGCCGCCGGATGCGCGTGCACCACGGCGCCGACGTCGGGCCGCGCCGCGTAGATGCGCGCGTGGATCCAGAACTCGCTGTTGGGCGTGCCGTCGCCGGACAGGACCTTGCCGTCCGTGTCGATCACCAGCAGGTGGTTTTCGTCGGCGAGGCCCGGGCTGCGGCGGGTGGAAATGTAGTACGTGTTGGTGCCGGGTATGCGCGCGCTGGCATGACCGAACGCGTTGGACAGCCCGAAACGCTCGATGATGCGGTTGGCGAGCGCCACGTCGCGGCGCAGCGCCTGTTCGTTGCTCATGCTCTCCTCCCGGGCCAGTGGAACCGGCGTCATTCTCCCATAACAGAGAAGTGACGCAGTGACGAAGTGATGCAGTGACGGCCGCGGAGGTTTCGTCACTCCGTCACCTCGTCACCCCGTCACCGATACCCGGAAAGCATCCCTATAATGGTCACCCCGGGGAAACACACTTCCGAGATTATGAAAGTCCTGGTCACCGGCTTCGAGCCGTTCGGCGGCGAGACAATGAACGCGTCGCTGGAGGCAGTGCGGCGGCTGCCGGCGCGCGTCGGCGCGCTGGAGATCGAGACCGCGACGCTGCCGACCTCCTTTGCGCGAGCGCACGCGGCGCTGGAAGCCGCGATCATGCGGACGAATCCGGACATCGTTCTGTGCGTCGGGCAGGCGGGAGACCGCGCGGCACTGTGCATCGAGCGCGTTGCGATCAACGTGCAGGACGCGGAGATTGCAGACAACGACGGAGCGAAGCCGGTTGATGCTCCCGTAATCGCGGGCGGCCCGGCGGCCTATCTCGCCACGCTGCCGGCGCGCGCCGTCGTCGCCGCCCTGCACGCGGAGAAACTGCCGGCCCAGCTCTCGATGAGCGCCGGTACCTTTGTCTGCAATCACGTTTTCTATGGCCTCATGCACCTCGCCGCGACGCGCGGACAATCCTTTCGCGCCGGATTTCTGCACGTGCCCCGCCTGCCGCAGCAGGCGCCGGACGGCAAGGCGCCGCAGCTCGCGCTCGACGACATCGTGCGCGGCATCACCATCGTGCTCGAAGCCGCGGCAGCAAGCCAGGAGAAGAGGTGACGAAGTGACGCAGTGACGAGAGAAGTCCTCATCCCTCATCCCTCATCCCTCAAAGCCGCGATTCCTGGTAGTCGAGGTCTTCCTCGAGGTGGTGCAGCACGCCGTCGCTGATCTGATTCTCGCGCCAGATTCGGATCAGCTCGCGCCGTTCGGCCTTGAGTGCTGCGCGCCGGCCTCGAATGCCGCCGCGAGCCCGGGATCGAAGTGGGCGTCGATCAGCACGTAGAGCATGCGCACCGGCTTGCCGGAGCGATTGCTCCACGCATGGTTGGTGCCGCGCTGGATGACGACGTCGCCGGTGCTGAGCTTCACCTCGCTGTCGTCGAGCAGCAGATGGATTTCGCCTTCGAGCACCACCGCGTAATCCACGGTTTCCGTGCGGTGCATCATCGGGTGGCGCCCGCCGCGCCCGAAAGTCGCGGCCTCTCCCGCCCCGCTCTTCCTGAACAGCTCGTGCGCCTGCTCCGGCGTGAGGTTGCGCACCGCGTCCGTTTCCGGCGGCACTTCCGAGATGCGCAACACCGTGCCCATTGCCGCCGGCTGCAGCCGGCGCGGGCCCGTGGTCGGCTCGGGCTCGTCAGGGGACAGGGGCACCGGCATCGCGCCCGTCTTCCACACCTCGTAGGACATCTGGCCCGGGCGTATCGGATTGCTGAATACCGTCGGCACCGCCCCGTCCGACAGCACGACCGCCTTGCCGTTCTTGTCGTGGCCCGTGACCACGCGTCTCACTTGTCCCATGAATATCCTCTCCGTGGATGGATGCCGCGGACGAACGTGCAGAGGCCGCAGGCGCGAGGAGTATAGTCACGCCACATGGACCGGAGCAAGGCGCGGCCACTGGAACAGCGATGAGGGTTAAGGAATGAGGATTGAGAAGAAAAAGCGCAAGGCACAAGGGGGCTGGAACAAGGTCATCATTCATCATTCATCATTCATCATTGGCTGCGCGCTGGCGGCCGGCATTGCCGGCGCGCAGCCGTTCCCCTCGCGGGCGGTGCGCTTTGTGGTGCCATCCGCTCCCGGCGGCGGCACCGACATCACCGCGCGTATCGTGGCGCCGAAGCTTTCAGAGTACCTCGGCCAGCAGGTGGTGGTCGAGAACCGCGCCGGCGCGGGCACGATGATCGGCGGGGAACTGGTGGCGCGAGCGGCGCCTGACGGCTACACCCTGCTGGTCGGCATCAGCACGCTTGCGATCAACCCGGCGATGGTCCGGAAGGTGCCGTACGACGCGCTCCGGGATTTCGCGCCAATCTCTCAACTGGTGTCGACGGCCAATCTCCTGGTCACGCACCCTTCGCTGCCGGTGAAGACCGTGAAGGAGCTGATCGCCTTCGCCAGGCAGCGGCCGGGAGAGCTGAACTTTGCGTCGGCTGGCGTCGGCACCAATCCGCATCTTTCGGTGGAGCTGTTCCAGTCCCTTGCCGGCGTCAGGATGGTCCACGTGCCGTACAAGGGTTCGGGCCAGGGCATCGTGGACGTCGTCGCCGGGCACGTGCCGGTGATGATGCCAAGCCTGCTTACCGGACTGCCGTATGCGAAGAACGGCCGCTTGCGCGCGCTCGGCGTCACCGGCACGAAGCGTGCCGCCGGCGCTCCGGACATTCCGACCATCGCCGAAGCCGGCGTGCCGGGCTACGAAGCAGTGCAGTGGTTTGGCGTGCTCGCGCCGGCGGCTACGCCGCGCGCCATCGTCTCGCGCCTGCATGGCGAGATCGTGCGCACGCTACAGGCCGGTGACGTGCGGGAGCGCCTGCTGGCCGACGGTGCGGAACCGGTGGGCAGCACGCCGGAGGAATTCGCCGCCTATATCCGCTCCGAGACCGCGAAATGGGCCAGGGTAGTCAAGGACGCGGCCATACAACCCGAGTGACCAGGAGCCTGTCGGACCTGGTGTCATGAACGGCTGGCGAAAACGCATGGGTCGTCGCTCTTGGATATGGCGGAGCCGACAGGCTGAATTAATAGACCTTGCATGCCTAACGACCGGGCACTATTCGGGATGTGTGCAACTCCCAATGACCTGTCTTTCAATTTAGGAGTTTGTCCGACGCAAGTCCGACAAACTCCTATGTCACTGGTCGGAAGCGGATGGCGTGTTTTCCGGAACTCCGGTTGCAGGTCCGCCCGAAGCCGGATCAGACCCCGTCTCGGATTGCGGCTGGGTCTTCTCCAGCTTGCGCTGGAGTTTTTCCTCTTTTTTTCTTTTCTTCGCCAGCTCGCGCTGCCGTTTTTCAAACTGAAAATTGGGTTTCGCCAAGGCTTGGCCTTTCTTTAGTGTCAGATCTTGAGGTTAGGCGGTCCTTCGTTGACCAGCTTCTTGCCGCGTTCGTACGCGCAACGGCACGCATCCCCGGCGTCCTCGAACACGGTCGAGATATCGCGGAACGTCTGGCTGAGCGGCGCGCCCGGACCGTCGCACTTGCGGGTAATCGTGAGACGTGCCCGCCACTTGTCCTTATCGGACGGGCGCCAGGCGCTGGCTTCAATCAGGTAGCGCCCGATTTCCTCGCGCACGATACCTGCGTCATTCGCCTTCATCATGGATACCCCCGCGCCCGCAAAGAGCCATTGTGCGCCACTTGGCGGAACTGTGGGAAAAAAAAGCGCCCGGGACCGCGTTTTTCTTGAAGCAGGAAGGCAAAAGGCAAAAGGAGAAAGGAGAAGCCCGCCAGACATGCTTTGTTGCCTTTTGCCTTAGGTTGCTATGCCGAGTTCCTTCTGCAGGTCCATCACCACCTGCACCTGCGAGCGCTTGCGCCATTTCACGCGCGAGCCAATCGGCTTGTTCTCGACGTCGGGGTTGACCTTGAGCGCGACGAACACCGGGCCGGGATCGGACAGGATGCGCTCGATATTGATGGAGAAGGTCTCCAGGTTGTCGTAGGCGCAGGCGCGCGGGTAGCCGCAGGCGCGCGCGATGGCGTCGTAGGCAATCGTCTTCGCCAGGGGCACCGGTTGGCCGCCGGTGGTGGCATAGCACTCGTTGTCGAGCATGAAATGATAGAAATTCCTCGGCTGCTGCTCGGCGATGGTGGCCAGTATCCCCATCCCCATCTGGATGTCGCCGTCCGAATCGAACAGCACGATCTTCTGCTGCGGCAGCGCCAGCGCGAGTCCCATCGCGAACGAGGCATGGCCGCCCATCGCCGGGTCCCCCAGCGGCAGGTCGCGGTTCGGTTTGGTGCTGATGTTGACCCAGTGCTTGCCGCCGCGCCCCGGCACGACGATGGCGTTGCCGCGGTAGCGGTTGTAGATCTTGAGCAGTTCCAATGTATCCATCATTGGGTGCGTTCCTCGTTCCTCGTTGCTCGTTTCTCGTTTCTCGTTTCTCGTTGCTCGTTGGCTTGTCGCAGAGTCGCCCAGTCACGAGGAACGAGGAACGAATCACTTCTTCGTCAGTTAAACCCGTGATACTCGTCGGCCACCAGCACCGCCACCGGCCGCCGGGTCTTCTTCGCTTCCTCGAACGCGATCGAGATGCGTCCCGCATCGGCGCCGTCTTCGACCAGGTAGTACTGGATGCCGAAGGCGTTGAGGAAGCGCTCGGTGTAGGTCGCGGCGGTGTCGGTATTGACGCCGTGGCGCGTCCAGCCGCGGTAGCCGACCATCAGCACCACCGGGACGTTCATGCCCAGGGTCCAGCCGCGCAACGAGTCGCCCGATTCCATCAGGCCGGTGTTCTGGATCAGGATCAGCGGCGTCTTGCCGCCGGCCGCGATGCCGGACGCCGCGGAAAACGCGAGGCCCTCGCGATTCACGCCGACCAGCGTCAGCGACGGCTCAGCCTTCATCAGCAGGTAGAGCCAGTTGGTCTCGCTGTCGGGCAGCCACACCACGTGCGTGACGCCGTTCTTCTTCATTTCCTGGAGCACGACCTCGGGGCTGAGGGCGGCTTTCTGCGCGTCACTCACAATGTGGTCCTATTCATGGACACGTTGCCCTCCATTGTATACAGGGGAGCGCGCGGGAAGCGGAGGCGCTCTCCCGGGATTAGAATGCGCCGGAACGGGGATCAATAAATCGGCGGGAGGGGACTATGCCACGGCACCTGTTCTACGTGTTGGGAGCGGCGCTGTTCGCCCTGCATGGCAGCGCGCTCGCCCAATCCACTTCCAAGGGCCCGGCGCAGGCCTGGCCGGCGAAGCCGCTGCGTGCCACCGTCGCTTTTACCGCCGGCAGCGCAACCGACATCATCGCGCGCACGCTCGGCGAACGATTGTGGGCGCAGCTCGGTCAACCGGTCGTGATCGAGAACCGGCCCGGCGCAAGCGGCACCATCGGCGCCGCAATCGTCGCGCGCGCCGAGCCCGACGGCTACACCATGCTGGTGAACTCCTCCTCGCACACCGTGGCGCCGTCCACCTTCGCGAGCCTGCCCTATGACACTGCGCGCGACCTGGCCGGCATTACGCCGCTTGCCAACCTGCCCAGCGTGCTGGTGATCGCGCCGTCGCGCGGCATCCGCTCGGTCCGCGACCTCGTGACCGCGGCAAGGGCGAGGCCAGGCGCGATGAGTTTCGCTTCCGGCGGAGCCGGCAGCGCTGCGCAGCTGAATGCCGAGCGCTTCCGCATGAGCGCGGGCTTCGACGCCGTGCACGTGCCGTACAAGGGCGCGCCGGAAGCGCTCGCCGATATCATCGGTGGGCGGGTGGATTTTTATTTCTGCCCGATCGTGCCGGCGTTGCCGCTGGTCAGGGACGGCAAGCTGCTCGCGGTCGCGGTCGGCAGCTCGAAACGCGCGACGGCGCTGCCTGACGTGCCGACGACGATCGAAGCGGGCTTCCCCGATTCGGAATACAACTTCTGGGTGGGCCTGTTCGCGCCCGGCAAGACGCCGCGCCCCCTCGTCAAGCGGCTCTACCAGGAAGCGCAGAAGGCCCTGTCATCGCCTGAGATGTCGCAGCGCATGAGAACGCTCGGCGCCGAGCCCATGCCGATGACGCCGGAGCAGTTCGATGCCTATATCCGGGACGAGATCGCGCTCAACGCGAAGCTCGTCAAGGCGGCGGGAATTAAACCCCAGTGATGAAGTAATGCAGTTACCCGCCGTGCGGGTACTCATCATTTGGGGATGCTTAGGCGGCGCCCGTCGAGTTCAAGCACGGAGCCGATCTGGCGGATGCGCTCGAGCTGGTCGTAGTACACCGTCTCCTCGATCATCAGGCCGTCACGGCAGCGGATCACCGCGCAGAGGTTCTGCACCGTGCGCTTGCCGGTGGGTGGGATGCCGAGCCAGGGCCCGAGATGGGTCGCGGTCGCGATATTCTCTGCGATAACCCACTCGCCGGCCGCGACGATGCGCTGGATCTCGATGTTGACGTCGGGAAACGCGGTCCACCAGACGTCGTAATACTTGGACACCGCCTCCTTGCCGTGCACGATCGCGCCGGAAGCGACCACGCGGTACATGATGTCGTCGGCAAGCGTGGCAAGGGTGCGCGGGGTGTCGTGCGCGCTTTCGGCCGCGAAGTGCTCGTAGGCGAGGCGGATATTGGCCTCCTCGACCGGCGTCAGCGCGCTTGTCGCCTGCTTCGTTTGAGCGTTCATTCGTGTCACTCCATGGGCTGCCTGATAACAGGCACTGAATTATTGCATGCCGGTGCGGGCCCCCGCCGCCCCACCGGGTCTCTCGCCGCAGCGCGGAGGTGCGGTAGCATATGGCTTCCCATGCGCGATGGCCGGCTCACGTAGCAGGCAAGTCGGGCCGCACCCCGCGATACACACACACTCTTTGTCAGGAGATCCAGAGATGGCAGCACAGAACAAAACCGCACTCGTCACGGGCGCCGGCACCGGCGTCGGCAAGGCGGTCGCCCTCGCCCTGCTCAAGAACGGCTACCGCGTCGCGCTGGCGGGGCGCCGCAGGGAAATGCTGGAGCAGACGGTCAAGGAAGCCGGCGCGAACGGCGGGAACGCGCTGGTGGTGCCGACCGATGTCGGCAAACCCGACCAGGTGAAGGGGCTGTTCGACCGGATCAAGAGCGAATTCGGGCGCCTCGACGTGCTGTTCAACAACGCCGGCGGCAACGCGCCCGGCGTGCCGTTCGAGGACCTGTCGTTCGAGAAATGGCAGGCGGTGGTGGACGTGAACCTCACCGGCATGTTCCTGTGCGCGCAGGCGGCGTTCCGCATGATGAAGGACCAGAACCCGCGCGGCGGCCGCATCATCAACAACGGCTCGATCTCGGCGCACACGCCGCGGCCGGGCTCGATACCGTACACCGCGACCAAGCACGGCGTGACCGGCATCACCAAGACCATCTCGCTCGACGGCAGGAACTACGACATCGCCTGCGGCCAGGTGGACATCGGCAACGCCATCAGCCCGATGACCGAGCGCATGGCGCAGGGGGTGAAGCAGGCGAACGGCACCACCGCGCCGGAGCCGCGCATGGACCCGGCGCACGTCGGCGACGCGGTGGTGTTCATGGCCAACCTGCCGCTCGACGTCAACGTCTTCTCCATGACCATCATGGCCACGAAGATGCCGTTCGTCGGCCGCGGCTGACGCGGAACAAGCGGCGACAATTTGACTCAGTATTGATATATGCGAAGAGAGAGATGCATGAAGGCGGCGCTGTTCCTGATTTGCCTGGCACTGCCCCTCGTGACGGCGCAGAGCGCGACGGCGCAGGCTTATCCCGCGAAACCAATCCGGCTGATCTCGCCCTACCCTCCCGGCGGCGGCACGGACGCGACCGCGCGCATCATCGGGCAGGCGCTGGCGGAGCAGATGGGGCAGCAGGTCGTGGTGGACAGCCGCGGCGGCGCGAGCGGACGTATCGGCACCGAGCTCGCCGCCAAGTCTTTGCCCGATGGCTATACGCTCGTGCTGGGCAACGTCGCGCCGCTTGCGATACTTCCCGGTTCGGGACTCAAGCTCGCGTACGATCCGGTCCGGGACTTCAGTCCGATCAGCCTCATAGCCACCTCCGATTACGTGCTCACGGTGCATCCCTCCCTGCCGGCCACCTCGGTCAAGCAACTCATCGCGCTCGCGAAATCCAAGCCGGGTGAGCTGACCTATGCTTCGAGCGGGATACTGGGCGGGCCGCATCTCGCGGGCGAGCTCATCAACCTGCTCGCCAAAGTTAAGCTCGTGCACGTGCCGTACAAGGGCAACGGTCCTGCCGCCATCGCCATCATGACGGGCGAGGCGACCATGATGTTCGGCAGCGGGCCGTCCATCGTGCCGCACACCAAGACCGGCAAGCTGCGCGCGCTCGCCACCACCGGAAAAAAACGCTCGATGCGCGAGCTCCCCGCGATGAATGAATTGCTGCCGGGATATGAGGTGACGCAGTGGTACGGCATCCTGGCGCCCGCGGGCACGCCGCGGGAAATCATCGACCGCCTGCAGCGCGAGATCGTCAAAGCGATCGCCAATCCCAAGGTCGCGCAGCTGTTCACGAACCTCGGCACCGACCCGGTCACCAATACGCCGGATGAGTTTCTTTCCTTCATCAGGTCGGAGGCGGACAAATGGGGCAAGGTCATCCGGGCCGCGAACATCCGGGCTGAGTGAGCCGCGGAGGGGATGTGGCCGCCGAGGTCGACGAGTTCGAGTTCTTTCTCGAAAAGCAGTGGTCGGACGGATTCCCGGTCGTCACGCCGACCGAAGCGCGCGTCGAGCGCATGCTGGCGGGCACGAGCCGGGGCCCGGATGAAATCGTGGGATGTATCCCGCCCGCAATGGCAACCGCGACGGTGCGCACCGTCGCGGTTCACGCGCTGATGGCGGGCTGCAAGCCCGAATACCTGCCGTTGGTGCTGGGCGGACTCCAGCTCATGCTGCGCGAGGAGTTCAATCTGAACGGCGTGCAGGGCACCATGCATGGCGTCGCGCCGCTGATGATCGTGAACGGCCCATACGGGCGCCGCGTCGGCCTGCATGGCGGCAACGGTTGCTTCGGTCCCGGCTTCCGCGCCAACGCGGCCATCGGCCGCGCCATCCGGCTCATGCTGATGAATCTCGGCGGCGGCATAGCCGGCGTGGGCTCGGCCACGGTATTCGCCACGCCCTTGCGTTACACGGCCTGCCTCACCGAGAACGACGAGTGCAGTCCCTGGGAAACGCTCGCTGTGGCGCGGGGATACGGCCTGGAAGAGAATGTCATTACCTGCGCGATGGTCGAGAGCCCGCGCCTGTGTTACGACGATGCCAGCCAGGAACCGGAGCGGCTGCTGACCGGCATTGCGGATTCGATGACCGCGATGGGATCGTGGAACATGCACGTGCGCTCGGACATGGTGGTTGCGATGAGTCCCGAGCATGCGACGCTATGCGCCGCCGCCGGCTTGAGCCGGGCCGCGGTACACCGCCGCCTGTGCGAACTCGCCGGACGCACGGTCCGCGAGTTGAAGCGCGGCGGCAACTGGCGGCGCGAGCGGGCGCGCGCCCTGAATATCGATCCGGACGAGGACGCGCAGTTCGTGCCGGCCATCAAGGACGCCCGCGATCTGCACCTCATCGTGGCCGGCGGCTGGGGGCCCCTGACCGCGGTATGCCACGGCTGGGGCGGCGGCAGCCGGGCCGTGCATGGCCCGTACCAGGCTTGATTTCGATGACCGACGCGACGGACGAATTCGAGTTCTTCCTGCAAAAGCAGTGGTCGGACGGACTGCCCGTGGTAACGCCCACCGATGAGCGCATCGCACGGATGCTGGAGGGCACGCGCCGCGACCCGGAGGAGATCATCGGCCGCGTTCCTCCCGCCATGGGAATCGCCACCGTGCGCAGCGTCGCCATCCATGCGCTGATGGCCGGCTGCAAACCGGAATACCTCCCGGTCGTGCTGGGCGCGCTCGCGCTCATGCTGCGCGAGGAATTCAACATGAACGGCGTGCAAGGCACGATGCACGGCGTCGCGCCGCTGATGATCGTAAGCGGCCCGTACGCGCGGCAGATCGGCATCCATGGCGGCAACGGCTGCTTCGGGCCCAGCTTCCGGGCGAATGCGACCATCGGGCGCGCTGTCCGGTTGATGATGCTGAATCTCGGCGGCGGCATACCGGGCATCGCTTCCGCCACGATATTCGCCACCCCGCTCCGTTATACCGCGTGCCTTACCGAGAATCTGGAACGCAGTCCCTGGGACAGCCTCGCCGTATCCAGGGGCTACCGGCGCGACGACAACGTGATTACCTGCGCCATGGTTGAAAGCCCCCGTCTATGCTTCGACGACGTAAGCGAGGAGCCGCAGCGCCTGCTGACCGGGATCGCCGACTCCATGGTGGCGATGGGCTCGTGGAACATGCACGCCCGCTCCGACATGGTGGTGGCCATGGGTCCGCAGCACGCCGCGATTTGCGCCGGCGCGGGGATGAGCCGGGCCGCCGTCCACCGCCGGCTGTGCGAACTGGCGGGGCGCAAGGTGCGCGACCTGCGGGACGGCGGCAACTGGCGGCGCGAGCGGGCGCTCGCCTTCCCCATTGCCGTCGATCCCGACGATGACGATTGCTTTATTCCGGCGATCAAGGACCCGCAAGACCTTCACCTCGTGGTCGCGGGCGGCTGGGGGCCGTGCACCGCGGTCTGTCACGGCTGGAGCGGCGGCAGCCGGGCCGTGCATGGCACCTACGAAACCTGACCGGCGCGGCGGGTGTGGTAATTTACTCCGTCCAGCAGCAGAACCACCCGTAAATTTCGAGGAGACTTTAATGGCAACCCAGCATGGATTCATGGATCCAACGGCGGGCAGTGGCGAGGCGAGAATTGCGCCGGCGCCGCGCCCGATGGACCTGG